>Ga0302157_10001889_pt1 | contig 25085 bp, 19 predicted proteins | sample I_Bog_N3_3_FD_193502 | JGI IMG/M metagenome (GOLD analysis project Ga0302157, IMG submission 193502) | Peat permafrost microbial communities from Stordalen Mire near Abisko, Sweden - I_Bog_N3_3 | ecosystem: Environmental > Terrestrial > Soil > Wetlands > Peat | place: Sweden: Abisko, Stordalen... | reverse complement strand
TTTGGGCGTGAGACGGTGTTCCGCAGCCCAGCAGGGCCAGGATGGCGACACATCCCAGGATGAGAGGTGAAGGGTACCGAAAACATTTGGTCGTCATGATCATGTTCGCTATCTCGACCGATCGAATTGAATCCGCGTCCGCGACCCGTGCGGCGGCATCGCGCCGGCGCCGGGTCTACTGGATGCCGGCTCCGGTCGCTGACCCCGTCGTGGAGGCGAGGGTCCGCAGGCCCAGCTGCAGCATAAAAGCGTGGCTGAGCTGTGACGGCACGGTGGGGGTGGCGTAGGTGTAGGAGGTGACGTAGTTGGCCGCCAGCACGAAGCAGTCGTCCACATAGCCGGCGCCCACGACATATGAGTTGATCTGGTTGGCGACCAGATCGTATCGGGCAGACCCGGTCACCACCCAGTTGGCGGCCACCTTGAACGAAGCGCTGGTGAGGATTCCTTCCCGTCGGGTCAGATATCCGAGGTCCGGCTGCGGCGCATAGTCGCCATACATCAGGCTGAACGACCAGCGGTCGAAGTTGGCGCGGCCCTCGGCCTCGAAGCGCTGGACGCTCCCGGTGGCCTGGTCGAGCCGGGCGCGGGTGCTGAAGGTGTAGGTCCGGTTCGGCGAATAGCTGAGGCTGGCGACGTAATCCGATACCGTGTTCTGCAGGCCGGAATCGACCGCGGTATTGGTCACGTCGGCGACCGCGAAAGAGTTCAGACCGAACAGCTGGTAGGACTGCCCGAACACCGCGGTGACCGAGCCGCCGCGGTCGAATTGGGTGGTCGCCTGCACGCCGACATTGGCGCGGCCGCCGCCTTCCTCGCGGTCATAGCCGGAGAACTTGTCGACGCTGAACAGGTTGCTGGTGTCGAAGGTCATGCTCTGGGCGTCTTCGTTGGGAAGCTTGCCGGCATCGGGTTCGTTGGGACGGGCGATCACTTGCACGATCGGTTCGACGGTCGTGGTGCCCCAGGGCTGCACGTTGATGAAGGGGTAGCGGTATTCCAGCCCGACCGTGGGCATGACCTTCAGCGCCTGGGTCTCGCCGGTCGGCAGGAAGTTCGAGACGCCGGGCTGATTGGCGACCGAAGCGTCGATGGCGTCGGCGCGGACGCTGGCGAACGGCGTCCAGATCTCGCCGGCGGCATCGGTATAGGATTTGCGCCAATCCGCCTCGCCCGTCGCCCGCGTATAGGTGCCCGGCATGCCGCGCAGCAGGCAGTTCGCCTTGGTGATGGTCGCGGCCGGATCGGCCGAGGTCGGCAGACAGCTGCCGTTGGCAAGGGCCGCGGCGGTGATCGGGTCGAACGCCGCGGTGTCGCGGGTCAGGCTGGTGAAGTTGCCCTTGTAGCTGAACTCGCCGCCGAGCACCGAGTGGTTGACCACGTTGGAATAGTCGATCACCGGCGCGACCACCGGCACCTGGGACTGGTTGCCGGAAAGGCTGAGATAATAGATCGTGCGTGCATCGAAGTAGCTGCGGTTGCCGACGCCGGTCAGATAGAGCTGCGAAACCGCCTCGGTCGGCAGGCTGAGGAATGCGGCCAGCGGGTCCTTGTAGAGCGACAGCTGGTAGTCCTGCATCATCATGTAGTCGGTGAGCGCGACGCCTTCCCAACCCCAGACCCACATGTCGTTGAGCGCGAACTGGCCCTTGCTCTCGACGCCGCCGCGGAACTGGCGGTCTCCGGGCGCACCGGCGAACGCCGCCGGATCCTGCTGGTCGATGCCGTAGGCGCGGATCTGGTACGAACCATCCATCAGCCGCTGGCGGAATTCGGCCTGCAGCAGCACGCCCTGCTGGCTGGTGAAACGCGGATTGAAGGTCATGTCGTAGTCGGGCGCGATCGACCAGTAATACGGGACTTCAACGCCGTAGCCATAGCCCGACGTTTCGGTGAAGCTCGGCATCAGGAATCCCGACTTGCGTTTGACAGTCGGGTCCGGCGTGGAGAAATACGGCAGATAGGCCATCGGAACGCCGAAGAATTCGAGCTGGGCGTTCTCGAAGTACAGCATCTTGTCGATCTGGTCGTGAACGATGCGCGCGCCCTTGACCTGCCACAAGGGCGGCTTCTTGGGATCGTCCCGGCAGGGGGCGCAGGCGGTATAGACGCCGTTCTCGAACACGGTGTAGTTGCCGCTGGTGCGGTCCGCGCGGGTTGCCGCCATCCGGGTCTGGTCGGCGGTGTCGACCCGCAGCGAATCGACGAAACCGTCGCGGTAGTCGTCGCTCAGGTCCATGATGTCGGCGTAGGTGATCTTGCCGTCCGCATCGGTCATGCGGATGTTGCCTTCGGCATGAAGCCGCTTGGTCTTCTGGTCGTAGATGACCTTGTCGGCCTCGACGCTTGTCCCATTATAGAACATCTGCACGTTGCCGACCGCCGACACCCGCGAATTGTTGTAGTCGTAATCGACCTCCACCGCCTGGACCAGCATCTGCCCGTCGCTGGGAACGCGCGGGGGCTTTGGCCGCGGCGGAATCGGATTGAAGGTGAAGCCTTGCGCCGAGGCGGGGGTCGTCCAGGCGATGGCGAGCAGGTCGGCAAAAATCAGGCCGAGAACGAGGCCAAGGACCGGTCCGCTGGCGGCGGCCAGGCAGCCCCAGCAACGGCGCACGATGCTACGCCGCCCGAACGCGGGCGTGCTTCTCTGGAGGGCGGCGCCAACAGCCACTACCCGTCCTCCTGGTACAGCAAGGCCAAAAATCCGGTGAGGCCGCCCACGCACACGGGCAACCACGCCGAAGCGATCGGATGCATCAACTCAGCCTTGCTCAAATCCTCAGTTACTTTCTGCAGAACGTAGAGCAGAAAGCCTGCTCCCACGCCACTCAAAACCATCTTTTGCACGCCGCCGAAGCGGAAGAACCGCAGGCTGACGGCTGCCGCCACCATGACCATTGCGGCGAGCAGAAACGGTTGTGCGAGAAGCTTATGGTACTGCAACCGGTACCCGGCCGTCGCGAAGCCGGAGCTTTCGGAGGACCGGATATAACTCGGAAGTTGCCAAAAGGACACAGTCTCCGGCGTGGAGAAACTGTTGCGCACCTGGGCCGGCGTCAGGCTGGTGGCGAGCACGAAACTGTCCTGGTCGACTGGCGGTCCGTCGAGGGAATAGCGCCGGACCGATTTGAACAGCCAGTGTCCGTCCTCGAGCGTGGCCTCGCGCGCTTCGATCCTGTCCTTGAACTGGAAGTTGGTATCGAATCGGAACACCGTCAGCCCGGTCAGCCGCACCCCCTGCTGTTCGCTGCGGGCGGCGTTGATGATGGCCTGGCCATCGCTGTTGACCTGATTGATCCAGAAGCCGGCGGCATCCTGGACGCCGCCGCCCGGCGTGCCGCCGAACAGTTCAGCCTCCATCTGCTTGGAGATCTCGCGCAGATTGGCGGACATCGGATTGTAGGCGGTGGTGGCCAGGACGCCGAGCACGATCGCACTCGCCAGCGCCGGCGAAATGAACTGCCATGCCGAAACCCCGGCGGCGCGCGCCACCACCAGCTCCAGGCGCCGCGACAGCGCCAGGTAGCAGGACATCGCCCCGATCAGGATGCAAAACGGCATCATCTTTTCGAGCAATTGCGGGACGCGAAACAACGATGTCTCCGCCACCATGATGGCGGATGCCGAAACCAGCCCCGATGTCTTTCGCACCATTTCGATGTAATCGACGAGCACCAGCAGCATGAAGATGCTGGCGAACACGCCGAGCGCCGCGATCACGAAGCGGCCGGCGAAATATCGCCCGAGCGTGTTGGTCAACATGCTCATGCCGTGGCCGGGCGCCGAAACAGCCGCGCCAGGCGCGCGTTCGACCTGCCAATCGCCTCCAGCAGGGCCGCGGGCGGTTCGATCACGATGCCGCCGATGATGATCCAGAGGCTGACGCCGATCGCCGCCGCCAGCATCAGATACTGAACGAGCGGGGCGAACGGCGATTTCACCGCCATGACGGAGCAGGCGAATCCCGCCATGCGCAGCGCGAACACGGCGAGGATGGAACTGCCGATCGAAAAGTTGCGGCTCTGACGCGTGGTCCGCGGCGCGCCGAGAAAGGCAAAGGTGAGGGCGGCAAACGCGAAGGGATAGATCGGCGACATGAAACGGTCATGCAGTTCGGCGCGGAACTGCCCGGGCAACTGCTTGTAGACCGGATCGTCCTGCTGCGGCGACAGCAATTCCCAGAGGTAGCGTTCGCGAATGCCCAGCGCGACGTCGTGGCCCTGATTGGAAAACTTCGACATGTCGAAGGCATAGCGGCCGAACGCCACCAGCGCGGGATCGCGTTTGCCGATTTCGAAGCGTTCGAGATTGCCGTCCTCGAGGACCAGGAACGATCCGCCGTCGTTCTTCACGATGGTGCCATGGTCCGCCACGATGCTGACGCGCTCCTTGGGATCGCGCCGGTCGTCGATGAAGATGCCGACCAGCAGGCCGCCGGGCTGCCGCTCGCGAATCCGGATGGTCAGGTTCTGGTCGAGCTGGGCGAAGTGCCCCGGCTGCAGGATGTTGGCCATGACGTCGGCGGTGATGTCGGCGTCCCACTGCTTCAGGCGGCGCATGCCGTCGGGTGCCAGATAGGCGGCGATGAAGGCAACCAGGACCGCCACCGCGATGGTTGCATAGACGAAGGGGAGGAACAGCCGGAACGGCGACAGGCCGGCGGCGTTCATCACGATGATCTCGGAGTCGGTGGCGAGCTTGGTGAGGGTATGCGAGATCGCGATCATCAGGGCGATCGGCGCGATGATCAGCACCAGCGCCGGAATCACCAGGCTGGAGAAGCCGAGAAAGGTGACGATGGTCTGGCCCTCGCTGGTCATCAGATCGATCTGGCGCAACGCCTGCGTGATCCAGATCACCCCCGTCAGGCTGACCAGAACCAGCGCAAACGACGCGAGCGTCGTGCGAAAAATATACTTGTCGATCGACCCCATCGCTATCGCACGATCCCCATCCCGCCCCCGGAACTGCTGCTTTCGACCAACCCTGACATCAGGATTCCCCGTGGTCGCGCCGCCATGACTTCCGCCGGCTCACTGTCTCACTAGCATCCCTTTGATCCGTCAACAAAATGGCTGGGCCATGGCGCCCTTATTATATGGTTAATAATTGGCGCGATGTGGCCTTATGGCCACGGCGAAGCTTGGCAGTGCCGTGGTTGAGGGCTCATAGTGGGCCAGACCACGCTCTTGACGGCAGGCATCACCGCCGAAGAGAGCATTGATGCCACCGCCCGGCGGGTTCCCGACCCGGCTACAGCCCGATTCCTGGAGGATTTGCCCATGCCCGACGCCGTCAAGGTCGGCTTCGTTCCGTTTTCCGCCGCCCCGCGCAGCATCCTGGTGGCATTTTGCGACGACTCGCTGAAATTCGGCGCTGCGACCAGCAAAGCGCTGGGAAACGCCGCCGCCATGGTGGGGCGTGCCGCGGCCACCGGCCGGTTCAAGGGAAAAAGCGGCTCGACCCTCGATATCCTGGCGCCGGAGGGCCTCAAGGCCTCGCGGCTGATCGTGGTCGGCGCCGGCAAGCCGTCGGCGATCAAGGACAAGGATTATCTCAAGCTCGGCGGTGTGGTCGCCGGCAAGCTGCGCGCCGGCGATGACGCCAACACCGTGACGATCATCGCGGAATTGCCCGATGGCGCCATGAAGCCCGACCGGGCGGCGGCGGTCGCAGCGGGCCTGCGGCTGGGGGCCTATACGTTCGACCGCTACAAGACCAGGAAGAAGGATGGCGAGGACGCCGCCTTGCGCGCCGACGTTTGGCTTGCGGTGGCCGACGTGGCGGCGGCGCGAAAGGCTTTCGCGCCGGACGCCCACATCGTCGACGGCGTCATCACCGCGCGCGACCTCGTCAACGAGCCCCCCAACGTGCTGTTCCCGGTGGAATTCGCCCGCCGCGCCGCCCAGTTGCGCAAGCTCGGCGTCGATGTCGAGATTCTCGACGTCAAGGCCATGACCAAGCTGGGAATGGGGGCGCTGCTCGGCGTCGCCCAGGGCTCCACGCAGCCCGGCCGCACCGTGATCATGCGCTGGAACGGCGGCAAGCGCGGCGAACAACCGGTGGCCTTTGTCGGCAAGGGCGTCTGCTTCGACACCGGCGGCATTTCCATCAAGGGGGCCGCCAGCATGGAGGACATGAAGGGCGACATGGGCGGCGCGGCCTGCGTGGTCGGACTGATGCATGCATTGGCCGCGCGCAAGGCCAAGCTCAATGTGGTCGGCGCCATCGGCCTGGTCGAGAACATGCCCGACGGCAACGCGCAGCGTCCCGGCGACATCGTTACATCGATGTCGGGGCAGACCATCGAGATCATCAACACCGACGCCGAAGGCCGGCTGGTGCTGGCTGACGTGCTCTGGTACGTGGCAAAGAAGTTCAAGCCGAAATTCATGGTCGATCTCGCGACCCTGACCGGCGCGATCATGGTGGCGCTCGGCACCGAATATGCCGGCCTGTTCTCCAACAACGACGAACTGGCCGAACGGCTGATGAAGGTCGGCACCGAGACCGGGGAGCGGGTCTGGCGGATGCCGCTCGGTCCGGAATACGACAAGCAGATCGATTCGCAGTTCGCCGACATGAAAAACACCGGCACCCGCAACGGCGGTTCGATCACTGCCGCGCAATTCCTGCAGCGGTTTGTCGACGATACGCCGTGGGCGCATCTCGATATCGCGGGAACCGCGATGGGCGCCCCCAAGACCGACATCAACCGCAGCTGGGGTTCGGGTTTCGGCGTCCGGCTGCTGGAGCGGCTGGTCGCGGAATATTACGAAGCCGGGAAATAGCTGAGAAATAGCCGGATCCGATGACGGAAGTTTTATTCTACCATCTGCAGAACATGACGATCGAGAGCGTCTTGCCGCCCTTGCTCGAGAAATCGCTGGAACGCGGCTGGCGGGTGGTGGTGCAGTCGACCTCGCAGGAACGCGCCGATGCGCTGGACACCCATCTGTGGACCTATCGCGACGATTCGTTCCTGCCGCATGCCACCTGGCGCGCCGGCGATGCGGCGGATCAGCCGGTCGTGCTGGCGGTGGAGGAGGGGAACCCTAATCGGGCCAATGTCAGGTTTTTGATCGACAACGCGGCTTTGCCGGCGGATTTGGACGCCTACGAGCGTCTGGTGCTGGTTTTCAACGGCGACGATGACGATGCGCTCGCCGCAGCAAGGGGCGCCTGGACCGATTGCCGGACGCGGGGGTTCGAGGTCACCTACTGGCAGGCCGACGAGCGCGGCCGCTGGCAACGGCGCGAATAGCGGTTCCCGGCAATTAATGATAATATGCGGTTTTGCACCCGGCGCTTGGACAAAGCCACGGTCGTGCCGCAAAGTGATGGTGGGACAACGGCTTAGGGCCGCAGTGGGAACCTCTTTCATCGTGCGAAACAAAACCTCTCATCGAACACCGCTGCTGGCGTTGCTGCTGCTGGCGCCGATCGTGGCGGGCTGCTCGAGCGACATGTTTTCGTCCGATCTGCTGTCGAAGGATGCGGATTGGTTTTCCCGCTCCGGCAGGCTGTTCATCAAGAACGTCTCGATTGAGACGCCGCCCCTGACCCCCAACAAGCCGATCGTGCCCGAGGATCTGGTCAGCGCCGAAGGGTTTTGCCCGGGAATGACGCCTCCCGGCGGTCCAACGGAGGCCAATGCCCTGACCGACGGCGCCGCCGCCGCGCCACCCCCGACGACGACCGGCACGGTGGCGCTCGGTCATACCGAATGCGACGTGGTGCGCGGCATCGGCGTACCCGACAGCGTCAACCTGTCCAACAATCCGCGCGGCGACCGGGTCGCGGTGATCAACTATTCGCGCGGACAGCGCGCCGGAATCTATACCTTCACGGCCGGACGCCTGACATCGATCGAGCGCGGTCCCGAGGTGGCGGAGCCGGCGAAGCCGGCAAAGCCAAAGGCGAAAAGGAAGCCGGCGCCGGCGCCGACCTGATCGCCGCCCGGCACGGCTTCGGGCCATTGTAAACCGTCTCAGCCCGCCGCTTCGTCATATTGCGAACTCGCCGCCAGCCAGGCTTCCTCGGCGCGCAGCAACGCGTTCGCCGCCGCGGCGCGCGCCTTGCCGAGCTGCGCGGCCTGTTTGGGATCCCGCTTGAACAGGTCGGGCAGCGCCAGCGCCACGTCGAGCTTGGCGATGATGCCGTTGATGCGGGCGATTTCGGCCTCGGCGTCGGAAATCTGCTGCTTCAGCGGCACCCGTTTTTCGGCCTTGCTGCGCTGCGGCTTGTCGCGGCCATTGGCGCCGCGATCGCGCGAACTGCTGCGCATGCCGCGCGCCGACAATACCATGCGGCGGTAATCGTCGAGGTCGCCGTCATAGGTCGTGACGGCATGATCGGCCACCACCCACAGCTGGTCGGCGCAGGCCTCGATCAGATAGCGGTCATGGGACACCATGATGACCGCGCCGGGAAACTCGTTGATCGCTTCCGCAAGCGCTGCGCGGCTGTCGATGTCCAGATGGTTGGTCGGCTCGTCGAGAATGATCATGTTGGGACCGAAGAACGTCGCAAGTCCCAGCAGCAGCCGGGCCTTTTCGCCGCCCGACAGACTCTTGACGGTGGTGTCGCCGGCCTTGCCCGAGAACCCGATCGCGCCGGTACGCGCGCGCACCTTGGTCTCGGGCGCGTCCGGCATCAGCTTGCGGACGTGATCGTAGGGCGAGCCGTCGAGATTGAGTTCATCGACCTGGTGCTGCGCGAAATAGCCGACCGAGAGCTTTTCGGCGCGGGTGACATGGCCGGAGAACGGCATCAGCTTGCCGGCCAGCAGCTTGACCAGCGTCGACTTGCCGTTGCCGTTGGAACCGAGCAGGGCGATGCGATCGTCGGTGTCGATGCGCAGGGTGACGCGGTTGAGCACCGGCTTTTTCGGATCGTAGCCGACCGAGACGTCGTCGACGGCGATGATCGGCGGCGACAGCATCTTGTCTGGGACCGGGAATGAAATCTCGCGCACATCCTGCGTCACCAGCGCGGTAACCGGCTTCATCCTTTCCAGCATCTTGACGCGGGACTGGGCCTGACGGGCCTTCGACGCCTTGGCCTTGAAGCGGTCGACGAAGGCCTGCAGCCGCTTGCGCTCGTCGGCCTGCCGCCTGGCATGCTTGGCATCGAGCATTTCGCGCGTCGCCCGCTGCTCCTCGAACGACGAATAGGTTCCCTTGTAGAGCGTCAGCTTGCCGCGATCGAGGTGCAGGATCTGGTCCACCGAGGTGTCGAGCAGATCGCGATCATGGCTGATCACGATCACGGTGCGCGGATAGTTCGCCAGATGATCTTCCAGCCACAGCGTGCCTTCGAGATCGAGATAGTTGGTCGGCTCGTCGAGCAGCAGAAGATCGGGCGCCGCGAACAGCGTCGCGGCGAGCGCCACGCGCATCCGCCAGCCGCCGGAAAACTCCGAACAGGACCGGGCCTGGTCGGCGGTGGAGAATCCGAGGCCGCTGAGAATCGCGGCGGCGCGGGCAGGGGCCGAATGCGCGTCGATATCGACCAGCCGGGTCTGGATGTCGGCGATCCGAGACGGATCGTGTGCCGTCTCGGCTTCATGCAGCAGCGCTTGCCGCTCCAGATCGGCCTTCAGCACCACCGCGACCAGGCTTTCCGGACCGTCCGGCGCTTCCTGGGCGAGACTGCCGACACGCCAGCGCGGAGGGATGGTGATGGTGCCGGCCTCGGTCGGCAGTTCGCCGCGGATCGCGCTGAACAGCGTCGATTTACCGACGCCGTTGCGGCCGACGAAGCCGACGCGGGCGCCGGGCACGATCTGCGCGGAGCCGTGGTCGATCAGAAGCCGTCCGGCGATCCGGATCGAGATGTCGGTGATTGAAAGCATGCGGGGTTGTCACCGGAGCCGCCGCCAAACGCAACCCGTTTGTGAGGGAAATATCATCCCCGCAGACCGGCGGATGCTCAAAAGATGCGCGGTGATCTCCGGCTTTTCTCGCGGTCGCGCAGTTCATCCATCAGCTTCTGCAGGTGCGGCGACAGCCCGGAAGAGGGGCGCAGGTTCTGCTGCAGCCGTTCCCCCACGGCATCGCAGATCGACCGGCTGGTCTTGCCATCGATCCCTTCGCTATTGTCGGTGAATCGGCTGTTCATGACTTTTCCGCTTCTTGTTCATGGCTGGGAGTCTCGCTTAACCAAGTCAGCGGCCGGCAAATTGTTTCCCGTCATACCCGGATTGGTTGTGTCCTCGTCAACAGCGGATGAAGGTCGCAGCGGTTCCGGCTGACCGGAACCGGATAAAAGCCCCGGTCGCGACCGCGCCGGGGCTCTTTGCGGTCCATATCGGGCGATTGCGATCAATAGCAGCGATTGACCAGGCGCCAACGGGGCCCCCACGGCGTTGGGACCAATCGCCGCACGTAGCAGCCGCCGTAGCCGTAGCCGTAATAATAGGCCGGTCCACCGACGTAGAAGCGCGGGCCACCCCATCCCCAGCCGCCGCCGTGCCAGCCGCCATGCCAACCGCCGTGGCCGCCCCAACCGCCATGTCCGCCAAAGGCAGAGGCGGAGGTCGGTGCCAGTGCGGCCATACCCAGCGAAGCCGCGGCAACGGCAACAAGCGAGAGTTTGCGTAACATAGTCGTCTCCTCAGGTTCGGCGCGATGGCGCCATCGGTGAATTTGACGTCCCTCGCGGCTCGTCGACGCAGCTGCCGCGCGGTCGATGGCAGCCTATCCCGGCGAAACTGAACAGACCCGGGACGATCGTTTCAGAAAGGGTTCATGTTGATGAAATCGCTGTAATTTTCGGGATGGCCGCGGTGCCGGCGGGGGCTGCGGGCGGCGCCTTGCCGGATCGCTTGCCGATCCGCGGCGGCGCCGATATAAGCGCCGCACTCCCATCAGCGCTTTCCAAGGACGAGATCATGGCGATTGAACGCACCTTTTCGATTATCAAGCCGGACGCGACCGAGCGCAATCTGACCGGCGCGATCAATGCGCTGATCGAAAAAGCCGGACTGCGAATTGTCGCCCAGAAGCGCATTCGCATGACCCGCGAACAGGCCGAGACCTTTTATGCGGTCCACAAGGCGCGGCCGTTCTTCGGCGAACTGGTGGATTTCATGATTTCCGGCCCCGTCGTCGTTCAGGTTCTCGAGGGCGAAAACGCCGTGCTCAAGCACCGCGACGTCATGGGCGCCACCGATCCTTCCAAGGCCGCCGAGGGGACGATCCGCAAGCTGCATGCCAGGTCGATCGGCGAGAACTCGGTGCACGGTTCCGATGCGGTCGAGACCGCGGCCATCGAAATTGCCCAGTTTTTTTCGGGCAACGAAATCGTCGGCTGACAGACGCGGACGTTGGCGGGCAATCCGGTCGCCAACGGCGGCCGTTGGGCCGATAGGGGTGGGCGTTGAACTTTCTATCGCAGGTCTTGGATCCCGCCAGTCTCGCCGCGGTGTTTGCGCAATTTCAGACCGACCTGCAACAACCGGCGTTCTGGCTCGCGGTCGGCAAGATCATCTGGATCAACGTGCTGTTGTCCGGCGACAATGCGCTGGTCATCGCGATGGCCTGCCGCGGTCTGCAGCCGCGGCAGCGGCTGTGGGGCATGGTGATCGGTGCCGGCATCGCGGTGGTGCTGCTGATCGTGTTTACCGGCATCGTCGCGACGCTGATGGTGCTGCCCTATCTGAAACTGGCTGGCGGCCTCGCGCTGCTCGTCGTCGCCACCCGGCTTCTGGTCCCCGAGGATGAAGGCGACGACGTTACCGCCGGCACCAGCCTCTGGCACGCCGTCCGGATTGTCGTGATCGCCGACATTGTCATGAGTCTGGACAACGTCATCGCGGTCGCGGCCGCCGCCAACGGGCAGCTGTCGCTGTTGATCCTCGGCCTTGCCATCAGCATTCCGGTCATCATCGCAGGCGCTGCGCTGATCATGGCGGTGCTCGACCGGTTTCCGATCCTGGTGTGGCTGGGGGCGACCTTGCTGGGCTGGATCGCGGGCGACGTGATCACGACCGATCCTGCGGTTCATCCCTGGCTGCAGCGGCTTCTCGACGGCCGGATCGCGCTGCAGCTCGACGGGACCTCGCTGGTCTTCGGGGCGTCGCCGCACCTCAGGCTGGACGGAGATCTGATCGAATACATCGCCTCGGTGCTGGGGGCGGCCGTGGTATTGGTGGCGGGATCGCTGTGGCGCAGAAGCCGGCTGCATCGCAGCGAACGGCCACCGCAGCCGGCGGCCGGCGCGGCGGCACAACCGTTCGATCGGTGATATCCGCGAGACTTCACCGGCCGCGTTCGCCTGGCATGGCGTCGCGCCGGGAACGCGATCTCAGCGCCGCACGATGGTCCCGGAGCGGCCGACCAGCCGTGCCAGCTGCTTGAAGCGGCTGCCGACGCGATCCGCCACCAGATCCACCAGCCGGTGTTCGAACACCAGCATCAACTTGCGGCCCGCGCTGCGAAAATGGGTTGCCGGCAACACACCGGGCCGGGCTGCCGATATCAGATGGGCGACGCGAAACGCCGCCCCGAGCAGCCGCGCCCGCTCCACCATGGCGGGAGTCAGCAGCTCGCGAATCAGCGGCGGTGGTTCGTTTTCCAGGCTGAGGCCAGCATAGCGGTAGAACACCGACAGCGCGATGAAGGCCCTGCCTTGATGGCTGACCGCGCCGAAATTTCCGTTGGTGATGAGATTGAGGGTCTGCTCGCCGCGGTAGTCGGGATGGACGCGCCATCCGATGTCCGACAACAGGCATGCGGCGTGGCGCAGCCGGCGGTCTTCGCCGGTTTCCCTCAATCTGACGATCCTGACCAGGCGATCGGTCCATCCGATCAGTTCTTCGGCATGGCGGGCCGAGCGCGACAGCAGCACGTTGAGGGTTTGCGCGCCGCAGATCAGTCCGTCCTTGGAACGTTCGGGCTGCGGCAGCATCGAATAAAGCAGGCCTTCGCGCACCCCGAAGGTCGAAAACACGATGGTCTTCGGCTTGGCGACCAGGATGATGTATTCGAGCACCAGCGCCGCGTAGGTCAGCAACGGCCGCCTGGCATCGGCGACCACCTCGATATCGGCCAGCATGTTCGCCGACGCCAGACGGCGCAGCCGCTGGGCGAAGTCGAGCGCTTCCGCCGCCGGTATCGAATAGCCGTGCATCACCCGCAGCGGATAACCGCTCTGGATGATGTGGATGCGCGCCAATGCCCGCCAGGTGCCTCCGACGGCATAGAACGCGCGACCGCGGCCGGCCCTGAGCTGGGCGACCCCGGAAAGGTCGGTCTTGACGATGCGTTCGGCGCGCTTCAGCGATTTATGCGATGCGTCCTCCAGTGCCAGGCTTCCGAGCGGCAGCGTCACGCCCCGGCGCAAGCGGCTGCCGCGCACGTCGATCAGTTCCAGCGAACCGCCGCCGAGATCGCCGACGATGCCGTCCGGCCTGTGGATGCCGGAAACCACGCCGAGCGCGGACAGTTTGGCTTCGCGCGGCCCCGACAGGATTTCGATCGACACACCGCAGATGCGCTCGGCCTTGGCGATGAAGTCGGGGCCGTTGCTGGCGTCGCGGCACGCCGCGGTCGCGATGGCGTGGACGCGGCCGACCTTCATCACGCCGCACAGCGCACGAAACCGCCGCAGCGACGTCAAGGCCTTGGCGACCGCATCCGGCGCCAGCAGGCCGGTGGTCTGGACCTCCCGCCCGAGCCCGCAAAGGGTTTTCTCGTTGAATATCGAGACCAGATTCCGCGCCATCGATTGATAGACGACGAGACGCACCGAATTCGAGCCGATGTCGATGACCGCGACGCTCATAGCGCGCTTGCGCGGCCGCTTCACTGTGAAGATCCCTTACGACGATTGCTGACGCTCGGTCCGGCGGGTGAGGCGGCGCGGCGAGGATTCCTTGAGCGATTTTCCACGGCCTGACAGACTCGGATTGGTCATGAAGTAATTGTGCAGATTGAAGGGCTCTTCGCCGTTCGCGGGCTTCATACGCGTTGAAGAGCCGTCCGGCAACAACTGCCAGCTCTGCTCATTATCCTTCAGATTCGCAACCATGATCTGCTCGAGAACCTGCTGATGCACCGTGGGATTTTGCAGCGGGCAGAGGATTTCGACACGACGATCGAGGTTGCGCGGCATCATGTCGGCGGACGAGATATACACAGCTGCTTTGGCGCCGGGCAGGCCGTGTCCCATCCCGAAGCAGTAGATCCGGCCGTGTTCGAGGAAGCGGCCGATGATGGATTTGACGCGGATGTTCTCCGAAAGCCCGGCGATGCCGGGACGCAGGCAACAGATTCCGCGCACCACCAGTTCGATCGGTACGCCGGCCTGCGATGCCTCGTACAGGGCGTCGATGATGTCGGGATCTACCAGCGAGTTCATCTTCATCCAGATCGCCGCCGGCTTGCCGTGGCGGGCATAGCCGGTCTCGCCCTGAATGTGCTCGATCATCCGCTTGCGCAGGGTGAGCGGCGATACCGCCATCTTCTCGATGTCGCTCGGCTCGGCATAGCCGGTGATGTAGTTGAACACCCGTGCGGCGTCGCGCCCGATGATCGGATCGGACGTGAAGTAGGACAGGTCGGTGTAGATGCGGGCGGTCACCGGATGGTAGTTGCCGGTGCCGGTGTGGACGTAGGTGGTGAGGCTGCCGCCCTCGCGGCGGACCACCAGCGACAGCTTGGCATGGGTCTTCAGTTCGATGAATCCGTACACGACCTGCACGCCGGCGCGTTCGAGATCGCGCGCCCAGCGGATATTGGCCTCCTCGTCGAACCGCGCCTTGAGTTCGATCAGCGCGGTGACCGACTTTCCGGCCTCGGCGGCCTCGGCCAGCGCCCGCACGATCGGCGAGTTGTTCGAGGTGCGATAGAGCGTCTGCTTGATGGCGACGACGTCGGGATCGCGCGCGGCCTGCTGCAGGAACTGCACCACGACATCGAACGATTCGTAAGGATGATGGACGATCAGATCCTTTTGCCGGATCGCCGCGAAGATGTCGCCGCCATGATCGCGAACGCGCTCGGGGTGGCGCGGAACGTAGGGCACGAATTCCAGGTCGGGCCGGTCGAGCCTTGTCAGTTGCGATAGCTCGTTCATGGCCAGCACGCCGTCGACCAGCAGCACTTCGTCGTCGGCTGCGGAAAGCGCGCGCTGCACGAAGGCGCGCAGTTCTTCCGGCATCTTGGCTTCGATCTCGAGCCGGATCACCGATCCCCGCCGTCGCCGTTTCAGCGCGGTTTCGAACAGCCGGACCAGGTCCTCGGCTTCTTCCTCGATCTCGAGCTCGGAATCCCGGATGATGCGAAAGGCGCCCTGGCCCTTGACGGTATAGCCGGGGAACAGCCGGCCGATGAACAGGCCGGTGGCCTGCTCCAGCGTGATCAGCCGTACCGCGCCATCCTTGCCCGCCGGCATCCGGATGAAGCGGTCGATGCGGCCGGGCATGCGGATCAGCGCGTTCATCGGCTTGCCGTCGGAGACCCGCGCCAGATGCAGGGCGACGGTGAAGCCGAGGCTGGGGATGAACGGAAACGGGTGCGCCGGATCGATCGCGAGCGGCGTCAGCAGCGGGAAAATGTTGTGCAGGAAGTGATCCTCGATCCAGGCCCGCTCGGTCTTGGTGACATCGCGGCCGTCGACCAGCACGATGCCGACGTCGGCCAGGATGCCGCGCAGGTCGCGCCAGATGGCCTGCTGGTCGGTGGCGAGCTTCGAGACGGTCTCGTTGATGAGGACCAGCTGCTCCGAGGGCGTCAGGCCGTCGGGGCTGCGCTCGGCAATGCCTTCGCGCACCTGGGCCTTGAGGCCGGCGACGCGGACCATGAAGAACTCGTCAAGGTTATTGGCGGAAATCGACAGGAATCGAACCCGCTCCAGCGCGGGATGGCCCGGATTGACCGACTCCTCCAGCACCCGGCGATTGAAGTGCAGCCAGGACAGCTCGCGATTGATGAAGCGTTCAGGGCTGGTCGCGATCGCCGGGCCGGCCTCGGCATCGGTTTCTTTTTCTTTGATTACAACGACTTGGGAGGTATCCATCAAGTTTAAATCCATCCAATTCGGACCACCTCGCCGGTTCGGCGCCCGCAAGCCCCAAGCATGTGTGATCGCGATGACTTTTCAATGACATGATGTTCCTGCCGCAGCCGCCGTCAAGATGCGGGACGGCTTTTACCGGACGGGACAAAGAGTCGGAATCCGCTTGCGCACATGGTTTGCGCCCTGGGGTTACGCCGCGATGCAGTCGAGCGCCGTCGGCGGCAAACTCCCCCCGCGCGATCTCCGCATCCGGACTTTTCTTTCTGGTCAAGACCTGTCCGGCTGTCGCTACGTCCAAATCGATCAGATCGGTCCCGACCCTGCTTTTGCCCGAATCGCCATCGCGCGCTTGAACAATGGTTCGGCGTCGGCATAGCGACGCTGATCCTTGTAGAGACCGGCCAGGTTCTCCAGAACATCCGCCAGATCCGGATGGTTCGGGCCGAGCGTCTTCTCGAAAGTGGCCACCGACTGCTTGAAGAGCCGCTCGGCATCGGCGTTGCGGCCTTGGCGCGCGTAAAGCGCGGCCAAATTGTTCAGCGCCTGCGCGACGTCGGGATGGTCGCGTCCGAACGCCTTCTCGGTCACCGCCATCGATCGCTTGAGCAGCCGCTCGGCGTCGGCGTAATGATGCCGATGGATGCAGGCATCGGCCAGGTTGCTCATCAGCACCGTGGCTTCGGGATCATCGGGGCCGTGCGCCTTCTCGAGGACGGCGAGCCCCCGCCTGAACAGCGGCTCGGCCTGGTCGTACCGCCCCTGATTGCTGTAGACCGCGGCGAGGTTGCTCAACGCCAGCACGATGGACGGATCGTCGGGACCGAGCTTTTCGCGAATGGCGATCGACCGCTTGAGCAGCGGCTCGGCTTCCGCGTAACGCGCTTCCGCGCGGTAGAGTTCGCCGAGATTGTTGAGCACGGTTGCGACTTCCGCATGATCCGGATCGAGCGTCTCCTCCCTGATCGCCAGGGAGCGCTTGTACAGCGTTTCGGCGACGGGGTATTGACCGAGATTGTAGTGGATCGTGCCGAGGTCATTGAGCGGCATCGCGACGTTCGCATCATCGGGACCAAACTGCTTCTCGCGAAGGGCCAGGGACTTCTGAGCCAGTGGCAGCGCTTCCGCGTACTTCCCAGCCCGATAAAGTTCTTTCATCTGCTGGCTGAGAGTGCTCGCCTCATCCTCTTCCGCGGACGATGGCGCGCCCAGCGACAGGCTCAGGGCGAGCGCGGTCACCGCAACCCGGATCGATGCCTTCAGGGCCTTCATCGCGCATTCCTTCCCCGGGTTTCTTCGGGATCCACGGCCCTTTTGTGCTTCCGGAGACCGGCCAGGTTCAATGCAGGCGGGGTAAACAGCTCAGCATTTACGCCATGGGGCCGCTGCTGGCTCGAACCGAACCAGCCGCGATTTCCGCTGACCGGTCGTTATCCGGGGGAGAGCGAACGCCGCCTGGCGCGTCATCCTGTTTCAGTCGATACCAACTCCGATGGTCCTTAGCCTCGCAGTGTCGCGCCCATTATTGCGGTGCGACACCCGGTCTAAGTGACGCGATTGGACCCGGAGCAGACCTCGTCGCCCCCAACATATTTCACTGAAAGCACCCTTTGAGCCTTCCAGGCGTCGAGACGGGGCAGCTACACTCCGTACTGTTTTGCTTGGTCTGGCTTCGCATTGGACGTCGTGCCGCCCTTTGCAGGCAAAAACGATGGAGGTCGGTATGTACCCGCGAGCCCGGCTTGACGCATTGACCGATGGCATTTTCGGTGTGGCGATGACGCTGTTGGTGCTGGATGTGCGGCTGCCGGACGAATTCCACCCCAAGGACGTCCACGACCTGGTCGAAGGGCTGCTGGGGCTGACCTCGAAATTTATCCCATATGTGCTGAGCTTTCTCGTACTCGGTCTCCGCTGGCTCTCGAACATTCAAGTACGCTCGCGGACAGATGCGGTTGGGAAGGACTTTACCGGCTGGTGGCTGCTTTATCTCCTGCTCATCACCTGCGTACCCTTGTCGACGATTATCGTTGGCCGTTTCAGCAATCTGGCGCCGGCCATCTGGGTCTATGCCGGCAACACCGCGTTAATCGCTGTCGTTTCCTTTCTCATGTTGGCTCATACCCCCAATCTGGAACAGGGCGCTGAGTTGCATGACCGCCAGATATCGCTCGCGATCCTGATGGCGACTTCGCTGGTTATGGTCTTGGTGAGTTTCTTTGAGCCTCGGCACGCCCTCTGGGTGCTTGCCCTGAATCTTGCGGCACCTTTCATAGCAAAGTGGACCGGTAAGGCCGCAATGGAGCCCGAGTGAAGACAGCACCAAGAATGTCCGTTGATCGGGTCAGACCGGAAGGGACTGCCAGGGGGTTGAACCGGCGCTTTTGACTGAGCCCCCGGACGTTGCCGGGCGATAGACACACGCTGTTCCCTCGCCTAGACTTTGCTTGAGCCACGGTGGATCGGGTCGGTCTTGTGAGCGGGGCGCGCATCGAACGGCGACTGGCTGCCGTCCTCGCTGCCGATGTTGCGGGCTGCAGCCGCGCTAGCCGCGCTCCAACGGCCGCATGGCCGCTCGCGGTGCGTAAGCGACTGTTGCACGACAGAAACCGTCAGGGTTGAAATACAAGCCCTGCAAAGGACCGAAAGAGCGCAAAGCGTTCGCCAGCAGAAAAATCTTTGAGTGTCTCTGGACTGGCGTTGATGGACCCTTCGCAGAATGGAGGACGAGCCCGCTTGCCTAGGCGCCCCTAGTTAGCTCCGGCGACGATAACCATCTATCGACGATCTGCGATGCCGCCTTCACCTGGTGTGCCTTGTGCGGCAGGGCTTCGCGCCTACGTCCGTGCGCGAGACATTCAGCTTCATCCTTCAGCCGCGTCGCCTTTGCCTGAAGGTTGTCTTGAAACATCTGGCTAGGATATCCATCAGCCACGTCGTGCTCCGTGTCAGGGTGATTCGGCGAATCTGACAGGCCGACCGCCCGACATGCCGTCACGCGATCCGCAAAAATTGGTGAGCAATATTGACCAGTATTAATACGTAACCCATTTTTAACACAATGGCAAAGATTGCGGACGCATCTTCGGATCGAGATTGCCAGCGGATTAATCCGAAAACTTAAACCACGCTCTCACCGTCCTTGCGGATCGGTGACCGCAAACCTGACTCTATGGAGAACGACATGACTTTAGCGAAGCGGGCGGAGGTTGGATCTGGACGGCGCGAGGAACTCGGGCATTCTTCAAACGGTACCGATCGCAGTGCCGGCCAGGCTGAAGTCCAGCGCAAACGCGCCCGTACCTTCGCGCGTCAGCAGAAGGTTGCTGAGCGGGTCGCTGCCGCAACGGCGGAGATGGCTTCGGCAATCAGTGAATCTGCCTCCGCAGCGCAGGAACTTTCCAAGTCGATGGAGCAGATAGCGGCCGGCGCCGAAGAGGCATCTGGCGCTGCACAGCAATCGCTCGTCGCCGTGACCGATATCGCCACCGGCGTGACCCAGGCGAAGGAAAAGGCGGAGATCTCGCGACAGAAATCCGAGGCGCTGCAGACTCTGCTGGGAGAGCTAAATTCCCAGATCGGCACCTCGGTCGCCAATATCGGCGCCGGTGCCGACCGCCAACTCGCTTCCGTTCAAATGGTCGTTGAACTTGAGAAGCAGGCAGCCAACATTGGCGAAATCGTCAAAGCGGTCGCGCGCATCGCAGATCAAACCAACTTGCTTGCCCTTAACGCCGCCATCGAGGCAGCCAGGGCCGGCCAGCACGGCAAAGGTTTCGCGGTAGTAGCCGATGAAGTAAGGGCTCTGGCTGAGACGTCTGAAAAGAGCGCCAGCGATATTCAGGGCCTGGTCGGCCAGATCCAGGGCGAAGTGAAGACCATCGCCGACGGCATCAACGGCGCCGCCGAAGCGGCGAGAGCCGAGGCCGAGAAAGGCAAGGCCGTTACGGTCCAGCTGGAAAAGGCGCGGTCCGACATGCTCGGGATCGTGGCGGGAAGCACCGAAATCGCCAGTGCGGCGCTGCAATCCGACCTCGCCACCAAGGAAGTGCAGAAGGGTTCGGAACAGATTGCCGCGGCAGCAACCGAGCAGTCGGCGGCCTGCGAAGAGGCCCTCAAGACGGTCGACCAGCAGAACGTGGCGCTGAACCAGAGCCAGACCGCGTCGGAAGAATTGTCCACGCTCGCCGACGAGTTGAAGAACAGTACCGACATTTCGAAAAGTGCCGAGGAAATGGCCTCCGCCGCAGAGCAGCTATCCTCCGCGGTGCAGGAAATCAGCGGCTCGGCTACCCAGATCATGGCGGCGATTGAGCAAATCAACAAGGGGTCGCAGCAGGCCGCCGCCGCTGCACAGCAGTCGAGCGCTGGTAACTCCCAAATCGAAAAGGGCGCCGCGCTATCCCTGGAGCGGGCGAAGGCCGGGCTGGAATCCGGTCGTACAATCTCTGACCTGGTTAAGGCGAGCCGTTCTGCGGTCGAGGAACTTATCTCGGGCGTCTCCAAGGGGCTTGGAGAGACCAACAAGAGCAGCGAACTTATCGCCGCGCTGGAGCAGGTCAGCCGGCGGATCGACAAGATCGTGGATTCGATCACGACGGTATCGATCCAGACCAACATGCTGGCGATCAATGGGTCGATCGAGGCGGCCCGCGCCGGTGAGTTCGGCAAGGGCTTCATGGTGGTTTCAACTGATATCCGCAATCTCGCGCGGGAATCCGCCGAGAACGCCGACCGCATCAAGGACGTCGTGAAGGCGACCCAGGACCAGATCGTCGCCGTCCGGCGCGATCTGGAGCAGATTGCCGCGGCAGCTGCTGTGGAAGTGCAGAACAATAAAGCTATCACGACTAACCTCGCGATGGTCGAGCAGGACATGGCAATCGTGCTGAGCGGTAACGAGGAAATCCTCAAAGGCTCCGACATCATCCTGACGGCGGTGCAAGAGGCGCAGAAGGCGACGCAACAGATTGCCATTGCAGCCGACCAGGCCAGCAAGGGAGCGGTCGAGGCAGCAAGCGCGGCTAAACAGCAGTCGAAGGGTGCCGAGGAATTAGCGGTCGCCGTCGAGGAAATAGCCTCGCTTGCCGACGAACTCCAGAACTCACGGGATTAATTGGAAAGGCTACGCTCGTGAATATGGAATCAGACCTGATCGACGCGCCTCCGTTGTCTCCGGTGGATGAGCCGGCCGGCGAGAGCCGGCAACACGTCAGCTCAACCGGCGAAACCCGGCAATACGTCACCTTCCACATCGACGACGGCGTCTTTGCGGTGCCGCTCGCCGAAGTGCAGGAAATCATTCGGATGCCGGACATCATTCAGGTGCCCCTCAGCCACGCCAGCCTCGAAGGTCTGGCGAATCTGCGCGGCACGGTGATGTCCGTCACTAGTCTGCGGCGGATCTTCCGTTACCCGGATGTCGAACACAACGACGCGACGCGCGTGGTAGTCATCAATCGGGGTATCCCTGTTGGGCTCGTTGTCGACCGGATGTCAGCGGTTGTGACCGCGGAGCCCGATCAGATCGAGAGCGTGAGTTCGATCGAGGCGACGGTCAATACCGATCTTCTGCGCGGCATGATCAAGACAGCCGACGGAAAAGGAATGATCATGATCCTTGACCCCGTTCGGCTTTTCGAAGGGGATTCTGGTTCGGGGAATCGACGCGCTCAAAAGGCTGGTAGCGGCCAAATCGAAGCTGTCGTGGAGCAGGCTGCCGAGACGACCGACGAAATGCAGCTCGTGAGCTTCGAGGTTGCCGGACAGGAATACGCACTTTCGATCGAGAACGTTCAGGAAATCGTGCAGGTTCCCGACCATATCAACCGGGTGCCGAAAACCGACGCGCATGTCCTGGGCGTGGTGACGCTGCGCAACCGGCTGCTGCCGCTTGTCAGCCTGCGCGAAATGTTTGGCCTGCCCGCGGTGCCGCTCGACGATCGCAACAAGATCGTCGTGGTTCCGCTGCCGGACCAGACCTCGGTCGGGATTGTCATGGACACCGTCAAGCAAGTCCTTCGCGTCAGCCGCAGCATGCTCGATCCGGTGCCTAGCCTGATGCGGGGCGGCAAGTCTCACGGTGAAATACAGGGCATTTGCCGATTGAACGGCGGCAAGCGCCTGGTTTCGGTTCTCTCGGCCGAAGCCTTGTTTGAGAACGAGGTGGTTCGCCGTGCGGCCGCGAACGTCGATTCGGAAGCAAACGGGGAGGGCGCTATGGCTGCAGACCAAGTGGGCGGCGCGGTCGCTCTGGCGGAGGAAGAGCAATTCGTGGTGTTCCGGCTCGCGGACGAGGAATACGGCGCGCCGATCGATTCGGTGCAGGAGATCGTGCGCGTTCCGGACACGCTTACGCGTTTGCCCAAGGCCCCCAATTTCATCAAGGGAGTCGTCAATCTGCGAGGCGCCGTGCTTCCCGTAGTCGATCAGCGGACCCGGTTCGACCTCGATGACATGGAGCGTAACGATCGCCAGCGCATCATGGTGTTCACGATCAATGGCGTGCGCACCGGCTTTATCGTCGATTCGGTTTCCGAGGTCCTGAAGATTCCGCGCAATGCCATTGGGCCGACGCCCGTGCTCTCGGAGGAACAGGCCCGCATTATCTCGCGCGTTGCCAATCTGGAGAAGCAAAAGCGGATGATCCTGTTGATCGACACCGATCATCTGCTGGAGAAACACGAGATCACGACGCTTGAAGAAGCCACAGGCATGACCAAGCATCGCGCCCCGGTCGATGAACCGAGTTCGGCGCTATGCCCAAGCTCCTGATCGTCGACGATTCCGCCCTGATGCGCAAGTGTCTGGGCGATATCTTCAAGGCCGAAGGCGATTTTGAGGTGAGTTTTGCCCGCAACGGCGCGGAAGCGCTGTCGATGGCGCGATCCATTGCCCCGGATGTGATCACGCTCGACGTGAACATGCCGGAGATGGATGGGATCACCTGCCTGAGCCGGATTATGGTCGAATGTCCGAAGCCGGTGGTTATGGTCTCGTCCATTACCAGCGAGGGCGCGGAGGTGACGCTGCAGGCACTGAGTCTCGGTGCTGTCGACTTCATTCCCAAGCCGGACGGTACGGTTTCGCTGCACATCGACAAGATCAAGGTCGCACTGGTTGCCAAAGTGCGCGCCGCCGCGAAGGCACGCATCAGCAAAAGCCGTGGACTTCTGGAGCGCGTTCGCCATCGTGCCCAGTCCGTCGAGGACGTGACGCGTTGTGCACGGAGCGCCCGAAATGGAGCGGCAGGCCCGGTCGGCGGTGTCGTTCTGATCGGCGTATCGACCGGCGGGCCAGGCGCGATCGAAACGGTTTTGCCGCGGCTGCCGCCCAATTTTCCCTGGCCGATCCTGATCGCGCAGCACATGCCGGAAAGCTTCACCGGGGTGTTCGCACGTCGGATCAACAGTCTGTCAGAACTTGAGGTCGTCGAGGTAACTCAGCCGATGCCGTTGCGTGGCGGCGTCGCCTATATCGGACGCGGCGATGCGGACTTTCTGGTCGGCGTCCGCGCCGGCGTTCTGACTGCCATTCCGGTTCCGGCCTCCTCGCTGCACCTCTGGCACCCAAGCGTGGAGCGCCTGGTCGCGAGCGCGCTGGAGCACATAACTCCGGAGCATCTTCTCGGGGTCATGCTCACCGGCATGGGCGACGACGGCGCGGCTGCCATGGCCGAGCTTAAGTCGCGTGGCGGACGGACCATCGCGGAGTCGGAAGATACCGCGGTCGTATGGGGAATGCCCGGCGAACTGGTAAAGCGGGGCGGAGCCACGCTGGTGCTCCCGATCGAGCGCGTTGCAGATCAACTCCGGCGATGGACCAACTGACATGCCGTTAATAAGATCGGTCGCCAACACGCCGGACGCGACAGCCGAAACTCTTGAGCTCCGTCGGGATCAGCTTGCCGGCAACGATGTGGATGAGCGACGGCGCGCCGCCCGCGCCTTGTCGGGCGATCCGGCTGCTGCATCTGTCCTCGCTGACCGCCTCTCATGCGAGCCGCACCCGCGGGTCCGTGACGCTCTGTTCGGCAGTCTCATCGATATCGGCGGAACGCTGGTGGCCCAATTGCTTGCTCCGTTCATCCGCAGCGATGACGCCGGTTTGCGTGGAGGTGCCATCGAGGCCCTGAAGCATTTGGGGAGCGATGCTGCATTGGTGCTCGACGTGCTTATGAGCGATCCAGACACGGATGTTCGCATTCTCGCCATTGAGATAACAAGAGCCTGGCCCAGCGACCTGGCCATGCCGCGGCTGCGCCGAGTTTTCGAGCAGGAGTCGCATGTCAATGTATGCGCCGCGGCCGTTGACGTGGCGACCGAGGTCGGCACGAAGGAATTGCTCGTGGCGCTGGAAGGCTTGCGCGTGCGCTTCGCCAGCGAGCCCTTTCTCGTCTTCGCCGTCGACATAGCCTGTGATCGCATCCACGGCAACGATCCACGGGGCACGTGATGTCGGTCCTGGCCCAACGCTCCACGGCGACGCTTTCAATCAGCGAGGCCGAGTACCAGAAATTTTGCGAATATTTCTATCGACGAACCGGTATCTCGTTTGGCGACAACAAGCGATATTTTGTCGACAAACGCCTGATTGACCGGATTCAGAAGAGCGGTGCCGTTGGCGTAGGCGACTACTTCGAGCGCCTGCGGCGGCACGATGCCGGTGGTGAGATTGAGATCCTGATCAATCTGCTCACCATCAACGAAACCTATTTCTATCGTGAAGATCACCAGCTCGATTGCCTGGTCCGCGGGATTCTTCCCGAACTGGTCTCCGAGCGCCGCAAGGGCGACCGGATCCGTATCTGGTCGATGCCGTGCTCGACCGGAGAGGAACCCTATTCAATCGCGATGTATCTTCTCGAGAACTGGCCGCAGGTCGACGACTACGACATCGAGATCATGGCATCCGACATCGACACCAACGTTCTGCGCGCTGCGGAGAGCGGTGTCTACGATTTGAGGTCGTTGCACCGACTTTCGCCGGCCCTGGTGCGTAAATATTTTGTGTCAGCAGGAGCCGACGGTTTCCGACTGATTGACGCGATCCGTCAATCGGTG
>Ga0302157_10001885_pt1 | contig 25101 bp, 23 predicted proteins | sample I_Bog_N3_3_FD_193502 | JGI IMG/M metagenome (GOLD analysis project Ga0302157, IMG submission 193502) | Peat permafrost microbial communities from Stordalen Mire near Abisko, Sweden - I_Bog_N3_3 | ecosystem: Environmental > Terrestrial > Soil > Wetlands > Peat | place: Sweden: Abisko, Stordalen... | reverse complement strand
TCTGGGTTGTCGAGGCGCCCTCGAAGGCGGTCGTCCTCGAGTTGATCGAATCCGACCCGTTTTCAGTTTGCGGGCTGCGTGAGTCGGTCGACGTGCTGCACTGGAGCAAGGCGATGCCTGAACGCAGAAGTCTCGTGTGACTGGCGCCTCACCCTCGCAAGAAATGAAAAAAGGGCCGACTGAGCGACCCTTTGTGCGGTGAGAGCGCGCCTTACAACGCGTCCGACGCGAAGTCGGCCAGCCGCGAACGCTCCCCGCGCGCCAGCGTGATGTGGCCGCCGTGCGGCCAGCCCTTGAAGCGGTCGACCGCGAAGGTCAGGCCCGAGCTGCCCTCGGTGAGGTAGGGCGTGTCGATCTGCGCGAGGTTGCCCAGGCAGATGATCTTGGTGCCGGGGCCGGCGCGCGTGATCAGCGTCTTCATCTGCTTGGGCGTCAGGTTCTGCGCCTCGTCGATGATCACGAACTTGTTGAGGAAGGTGCGGCCGCGCATGAAGTTCAGGCTCTTGACCTTGATCTTCGAGCGCACCAGGTCCTGCGTCGCCGCGCGGCCCCATTCGCCGGCGCCGCCGTCGCCCTTGGACAGCACCTCGAGGTTGTCGTCGAGCGCGCCCATCCACGGGCCCATCTTCTCCTCCTCGGTGCCGGGCAGGAAGCCGATGTCCTCGCCCACCGGCACGGTGACGCGGGTGACGATGATCTCGCTGTAGCGGCGCTCGTCCATCACCTGGGCCAGCCCGCAGGCCAGGGTCGCCAGCGTCTTGCCGGTGCCGGCGGTACCGGTCAGCGTCAGGAAGTCCACCTCGGGGTCCATCAGCAGGTTGAGCGCGAAGTTCTGCTCGCGGTTGCGCGCGGTGATGCCCCAGACCGCGTTCTTGGCGTGCGTGAAGTCGCGCAGCGTCTTGAGCACGGCCGACTTGCCGGTGATCTCGGTGACGCGGGCGTACAGCGGCGCGGCGCCCGGGGTCTCGAGGTAGACGAACTGGTTGATCAGCAGCGAGGGCACCAGCGGGCCGACGATGCGGTAGAACGTGTGGCCGCCCTGGTTCCAGCTCTCCATCGTCTTGCCGTGCTTGTCCCAGAAATCCGCGGGCAGCGCCAGCACGCCGGTGTACAGCAGGTCGCCGTCGTCCAGCGTCTTGTCGTTGAAGTAGTCCTCGGCGGCCAGGCCCAGCGCGCGCGCCTTCACGCGCATGTTGATGTCCTTGGACACCAGCACCACGTCGCGCGGCGAATGCAGTTCGCGCAGGGCCTGCACGACCGCCAGGATCTGGTTGTCGGCCTTGCCTTGCGGCAGGCCCGACGGCGCCTTGGCGTCGAGGAACTGGGTCTGGAAGAACAGCTTGCCACCGGCCTCGCGGTGGCCCGTCTTCGACAGGGGGATGCCCGCGGCCGGGTCCAGCGAGCCGTCGGTGGCCAGGCCGTCCAGGTCGCGCGAGACCTGGCGCGCGTTGCGCGCGACCTCGGTCATGCCTTTCTTGTGGTTGTCGAGCTCCTCCAGCGTGATCATCGGGAGGTAGACATCATGTTCCTCGAACCGGAACATCGACATCGGGTCGTGCAGCAGCACGTTGGTGTCGAGCACGAACAGCTTGGACGGGCCGCCCGAGCGGGCGCGCTTGCGAGCGCCGCCGGAGCCGGACTTGCTCTTGACGGCCGGCGCAGGCGTGATCGGGTAGGCGGCCGGCGCCTTCACCGGCAATCCGGGCGCGGTCGCCGGCGAGCGCGCCGCCGGGGCGGGCGCGGGGCGGGGCGGCGCTGCCTTGGCAACGGCGGTCTCCGCCCGGTCGTCGTGAAGATCCAGCAGTTTCGACTTCGGTTCCGCGGCCTTCTGGCTGCGGCGGCCCGTTTTCGGGGCCGATTGCGATTCGTAGTCAGCAGCCGACAGAAGAGCTGCGCGAGTGGCGGGAGGCTTCGGAAGTGGCATGAGGGTGCGTACGAGTCGCGGTGGTTAGGAAAAGGAAAACAAAAAAGCCGCACAGGAACCTGGGCGGCTTTTTGCTGGGAGTGCGCGGTCTTGTTCCACGGGCATGAAACCATCATACACACTCCGGACGACACGCTTTCCGGGCGACCTGGCTGTCGCTGATCCGCCGAATCGGGGACGGCGGAATACTGAAAATCAATATCCGGTGCATTCCGTCTCGACATCGGCGCGGCTGCGCGCGATATGCGGGCCGAGCTCGCGGCGGCCGTCCGCGGTCACCAGGATGTCGTCCTCGATGCGGATGCCGCCGAACGCGGCGTGCTTCTCGAACATCGCGTACTCGATGAACCGCGCGTGGCGGCCTTCGGCCTTCCAGCGTTCGGTGAGCCAGCGATTGATGTAGATGCCAGGCTCGATCGTGACGACGAAGCCGGGCTGCAGCGGCCGCGCGAGGCGCAGCGACTTGTGGCCGAACAGCGTGCTGCGCACGAAGCCTTCGCCGTAGCCGACGTCGTTCTCGCCCAGGCCTTCCATGTCGTGCACGTCCAGGCCCATCATGTGGCCGGTGCCGCACTGGAAGAAGATCGCGTGGGCGCCCGCCTGCACGGCCTCCGCGGCGTTGTCGCGCATGAACCCGAGCGCGATCATGCCGTCGACCATCACGCGGCAGGCGAGCTCGTGGATGTCGCGGTAGGGCACGCCGGGCGCGACGGCGGCGATGGCCTGCGTCTGCGCATCCAGCACGAGGTCGTACAGCTCGCCCTGCAGGCCGCCGAACGTCCCGCCGACGGGAATCGTGCGCGTGATGTCGCTGGCGTAGCCGACCGGCGAATTGGCGCCGGTGTCGTTGACGATCAGCTCGCCGCCTTGCAGCCGCACCGAATGGTCGTGGTTGTGCAGGATCTCGCCGCGGCTCGTGAAGATGGACGGGTAGGCGAGCCGGCGGCCGTGCTTCAACGCGAGACCTTCCATCGCTGCGACCACTTCTTGCTCGACGACGCCGGCGCGGCTCATGCGCATGGCGAGATGGTGCATGTCGCGCGTGATGTGCAGCGCGTTCTCGATCTCGGCGATCTCGGCCGTGCTCTTGATGGCGCGCAGTGCGATCACAGCCTGCGTCAGCGGCCGGCTGGCGGCGTCATCGAGCTGCGCGTCGGCCAGGTTCAGCCACGCACCGAGCGCGAGGCGCGTCTCGCCGCGAAACGGCTTGAGGAAGTGCACGGCGCGTCCGCTCGCCCGTGCAGCGGACAGCGTGGTAGCCAGTTGCGCGTGGGTGGCCGTGGCCTCCAGGCCCGATTGCGCGGCGCGTTCGGCCACGCTGGGCAGCGGGCCGGTCCACACGAGGTGGTCGATGCCGATGTCGTCGCCGTGCAGCGTGGCGCTGCCGGTGTCGATGTCGATCACCAGCGCGAGTTCGGGTTGTTGCAGGCCGCAGAAATACAGGAAGCTCGAGTCCTGGCGGAAGTCGTAGGCGTTGTCGCGGTAGTTCATCGGGCTGTCGACGTGGCCCGGCAACAGCACGAGGCCGCGGGCGCCCGCCTCACGCAGGCGGGCGAGCAACGCGGCGCGGCGCGCGAGGTAGGTCGTGGCGGGAAACATCGACATGCGGGACTCCTGTAACAGACGCGAATGGCGTGAATTATCGCGATGCGCGACCGCATGAAGTTCGGTGCCGCACGGGGTCTACGCGTAACCTCGGGCGGTTCCCGGCGTTTCGACTGCGAAAATGCGCCCCGCAAACGACGTCGCGGCCACAAGCCGCGACTTCCCGACATCGATCACGATTCGAACCTCTCCCATGGCGATACAGCAACTCACCGAAGAACAGATCAAGACCTGGACGCGCACCCAGAAGGACGAATGGTGGCTCACCAACGTCTATCGCGGCGACATGGCGCAATTGACGCTGCGCTCCGCGATCACCGGCTTCCTGCTCGGCGGCATCCTGGCGGCCACCGCGCTGTACATCCTGGCCAAGACGGGCATCGGCATCGGCGTCGGCCTCACGTCGGTGCTGCTGTCGTTCGCGATGTTCCGCAGCCTGTCCACGGCCGGCATCGCCAAGGATTTCACGGTGCTGGAGAACAACGCCACCCAGTCCATCGCCACGTCGGCCGGCTACGTGATGGCGCCGCTGGGCGCCGGGCTCACTGCCTACATGGTGATGACGGGCCACGTGCTGCCGTGGTGGCAGATGGTGGTGTGGCTGATCGTCGTGTCGATCACCGGGGTGCTGCTGGCGTTTCCGATGAAGCGCCGTTTCATCAACGAGGACCAGCTGCCGTTTCCCGAAGGGCGCGCCTGTGGCGTGGTGCTGGATTCGCTGTACACCGGCGGCGCCGAAGTCGGCCTGTTCAAGGCGCGCCTGTTGTACATCTCGGCCGGCATCACGGCGCTCTGGGAGCTGCTGGTGCTGGACGGCTGGGAGCGCGTGATCCAGTTCAAGATCCTGCGCATGAACGTCTGGGCCGGCCTGAAGGAGCCGTGGGTGCTGCACGATCACCTGGACGACTATTACTACATGTGGCTGGCGAAGATGCAGATGGCCGCGCCGAGGATCCTCGGCACCGACATCCGCGAGCTGGGTTTGCGCTTCTCGCTGGACTTCTCGATGCTGGGCGTCGGCGGCCTGATGGGCGTGGCCGTGGCCACCAGCGTGCTGCTGGGCGGCATCATCAATCTCGCGATCCTGGCACCGGTGATGATCCAGCACGGCGACATCGTGGCGCGCACGCTGGCCAACGGCCAGGTGGTGCCCATCTCGCGCGCCGAGATCGTCAACCAGTGGTCGATCTGGTGGGGCGTGTCGATGATGGTGGTGGGCGCGTTGGCGGGCCTGTTCGCCAAGCCCGAGCTGTTCATGAAGGCGTTCAAGTCGATGAAGCGCGTGGCCGGCGCGCCGACGGTGCGCAACGACGTGCTCAAGCACATCGAGGTGCCGCTGTGGGTGTCGTGGATCGGCGTGCCGATCTTTGCGCTGCTCGGCGCCTGGGCCACGCACGACTTCTTCGGCGTGCCCTGGCTGCTGTCGCTGGTCTCGCTGCCGCTGATCTTCGTGCTGACCGTGATCTGCACCAACTCGATGGCGTTGACGTCGTGGATGCCGCTGGGCGCCGTGGCCAAGATCACGCAGTTCAGCGTCGGCATGGTCGACCGCGTGAACCCGGCCAGCAACCTGTTGCCGGCCACGATGACGGCCCAGATCTCGATGAACGCGGCCAGCCTGCTGTCCGACATCAAGCCGGGCTACATGCTGGGCGGCAAGCCGCGCCACCAGGTGTGGGGCCACGTGATCGGCATCGTCTCGGGCGCGATCTTCTCGGTACCGCTGTTTTTCCTGCTGTTCCTGCACCCCAATGCGTCGGGCGTGGTGGACGCCACGCAGATCATGTCGGACAAGTTCCCGATGCCGGCTGCCGTGCAATGGCGCGGCGTGGCCGAGATCATCTCGAAAGGCTTCCACGGCGCGCCTGCCAGCGCGGTGCTGGCCGCGGGCATCGCGGCCGTCGTGGCGCTGGCGATGGAGCTGGCGCGCATCTTCACCAAGGGCCGCTTTCCGCTGTCGGCGGTGTCGGTGGGCCTGGGCGTGGTGTTGCCGTTCGACTCCTGCGTGGCGATGTGGATCGGCGCGATGGGCTTCTGGATCCTGGGCCGCATCTACAAGACGCCGGGCACGAAGGCGAACGACATCTGGGTCGAGGGCTCGGAGCCGATCTGCGCGGGCCTGATCTCGGCCGCGGCGTTGATGGGCATCTGCGACGCATTGATCAACGTGTTCGTCAGCTGATCGCGACGCGCCTGTTTCGAAAGGCGGCCAGGGCGACCCGGCCGCCTTTTTCACGCCCGTTCCAGGCCGCGCCAGTCGCGCGGGCTCAGCCCGGTGCTGCGCTTGAACTGGCGCGCGAAGGCGCTGTGGTCGGCGTAGCCGCAGGCGTGCGCGATGGCCGCGATCGATCCGGCGCCGGCCAGCAACGCCAGCGCGGCATCGAGCCGGGCGCGGGCGAGCAACTGGCGCGGCGTGACGCGGTACAGCTGCGTCACGTGGCGCTCCAGCTGGGCGATGGACAGCCCGGCCTCCTGCGCCAGTTCGCCGATCTGCAGCGGCTCGGCGTAGTCGCGTTGCAGGCGCTCGACCACGCGCGCGACACGCGCGTAGGTCGCCGGCGGGGTGGCATGGCTCAGTCCGGTCGTGGCGAGGTCGCGTGACAGCCCCACCAGGCCGACGATCTGGCTGCGTCGGCGGCCACCGGCCGCGGCCGGCTCGCGCCACGCCAGCTTGTGCGTGAGGCACCAGCCGGGCGCGCGGTTCGGGTACAGGTGCAGCTCCAGCTGGCCGACGATCTCGGCGCCGCCGCGCAGCACGCGCTCGTCCTGTTCGCGGTAGCGCTCGCCCAGGCCGCCGGCGAACAGCTCGTCGGCGCTCCGGCCGATCAACTGTGCGCGCTTCGTCAGCCGCAGCCGGTCGAGCAGCGTCTGGTTGCCGTGCGTGTAGCGGCCGCGGGTGTCCTTCGCGAAGAAGACGACGTCGGGCAAGGCGTCGAACAGGCGCTCCAGCAGCGCCAGCGGCAGGCGCGGGGCGCCCGTCAGCGATTCCAGGGCGGCGTCGATGGACATGCCGCCATTGTGCTGAAATCGTCATCGCGATGCCAGCATCCGATCAAGCCAGGCCGCCGCGCCGGTTCGAGAATCGCAGCATGCAAAAGATCGCCGTCATCGATTCCCATACCGCGGGCGAGCCGACGCGGGTCGTGCTGGGTGGCGGCCCTGAACTGCGCGGCCGGACGCTCGCCGAACAGCGCGCCGACTTCGCGCGCCGCCACGACGCCTTCCGCGCCGCGGTGGCCTGCGAGCCGCGTGGCAGCGACACGATGGTGGGCGCGTTGCTGGTCGAGCCGGGCACGCCGGACTGCGTGGCCGGCATGATCTTCTTCAACAACGTGGGCATGCTGGGCATGTGCGGTCACGGCACGATCGGCGTGGTCGCCACGCTGGCCCACCTGGGCCGCATCGGGCCGGGACGACACCGCCTCGACACGCCCGTGGGCCCTGTCGAGACCGAGCTGCACGCGGACGGCCACGTCACGCTGTTCAACGTGCCCAGCCATCGCCATGCGGCGGGCGTCACGCTGGACGTGCCCGGCATCGGGCCGGTGACGGGCGACGTCGCCTGGGGCGGCAACTGGTTCTTCCTCGTCGATGCGACAAAGGTCGATCCCGTTCCGACGCTGGCGCTGGCCCATGTCGAGGCCTTGACCGACCTCACGTGGCGCATCCGCGGCGCATTGCAGGCGCAAGGGGTCACCGGGGCCGACGGGGCCGAGATCGACCACATCGAGCTGTTCGCGCCGACGCCGTCGGCCGATTCGCGCAACTTCGTGCTGTGCCCCGGCAAGGCCTACGACCGCTCGCCGTGCGGCACCGGCACCAGTGCCAAGCTGGCCTGCCTGGCGGCGGATGGCCACCTTGCCGCCGGCGCGACATGGGTGCAGGAAAGCGTGATCGGCAGCCGCTTCGAAGGCCGCTGGTCGCCCGTCGAAGGGCAACCGGGCCACATCCTGCCGGCCATCCGCGGCTGCGCGTGGATCACGGCGGAAGCGACGTTGCTGCTGGCACACGACGATCCGTTTCGCGACGGCATCCGCGCATGATCCTGTCGAATGCCATCGACGTCGCCATCGTCGGCGGCGGCATCGTCGGTTGCGCCTGCGCACGCGCAGCCGCGCAGGCCGGGCTGCGCGTGGCCGTGTTCGAGGGGCAGCGCATCGGTGCCGGCGCCACGGCGGCCGGCATGGGGCACCTGGTGACGATCGATGACGACCCGGCCGAACTGGCGCTGGCGCGGCTGTCGATGCGGCTGTGGCGCGAATGGAGCGGCTGGCAGGCGATCGAACGCCGCCGTACCGGGACGCTGTGGCTGGCAGAGGACGCGGCGCAGCGCGACGCCGCCCATGCCAAGCTGGCCCGGCTGCACGCGGCGGGTCTGGCGGCAGATTGGCTGGACCCCGAAGCCTTGCACGCCGCCGAGCCGCGCCTGGCGCGCGATCTCGCGGGCGCGCTGCGCGTGAGCGGCGACGAGGTGGCCTACGGGCCCGGGATGGCGGCGCGCCTGGCCGCCGATGTGCGCGCCCTCGGCGGCTGCATCGAGGAAATGCGGCCCGTCGCCGCCTTGCGCGATGACGGGCTGCTGCTGGCCGATGGCAGCCGCGTCGCAGCCGGCCACGTGCTGCTCGCCGCCGGCTGCGACAGCGTGCGGCTGTGGCCCGGCGAGTCGCCGCTGGCGCTGCGTCCACGCAAGGGCCAGCTGGCGATCACCGACCGCTACCCCGGCTACATCCGTCACGCGTTGGTGGAGCTGGGCTACATCGCTTCCGCCCACGGCGATGCCGACGAATCGGTGGCCTTCAACGCGCAGCCGCGCGCCTCGGGCCAGGTGCTGCTGGGGTCGTCGCGCAGCTACGCCGACACGAACCCCGAGGTCGATGCCGCGCTGCTGGCGCGCATGGTGCGCCGAGCGCAACGCTTCCTGCCCGACATCGGCCAGTTGCAGATGCTGCGCTGCTGGGCCGGATTCCGGCCGGCGACGCCGGACGGGCGGGCGATCGTCGGTCGCATTCCCGGCAGCGAACGCGGCAACCAGTGGGTGGCGACGGGCCACGAAGGGCTGGGCCTGACCACGGCCGCCGGCACGGCCAGCGTCTGGCTGGACCTGTTGCTGGGGCGCACGCCGGAGATCGATGCGGCGCCGTATTCGCCGGCGCGCTTCGTCGAGGTGACGGCATGAAGGTCGCGATCGACGGGCGTGCTGTCGACGTGCGCACGGGGACGCTGGTCGCGGCGGCGATCGAACTGGCCGCGCCGGGTGTCGGCGCGCGGCTGTCGCCGTCGGGGTCGCGGCGCCAGCCCTTGTGCGGCATGGGCGTCTGCGGCGAGTGCCGCGTGACGGTCGATGGGCGCGCCCACACGCTCGGGTGCCAGACGCTGTGCACCGAGGGCATGGAGATCCGCACCGATGCATGAACTCCTCGCGAGCCTCGTCGTCGTCGGTGCCGGGCCCGCGGGCCTCGCGGCGGCCGCCAAGGCGTCGGCGGCCGGTGTCGACGTGGTGCTGCTCGATGCGGCGCCGGCGCCGGGCGGCCAGATCTGGCGCGCCCGCCACGCGGTGGCGGCGGCGCCGGTCGCGCGTGCGCTGGCGCGTCTCGCGGGCGCGGGCGTGCAGGTGCTGACCGGAACCCGCGTCGTGATGGCCTTGCCCGAGCGCACGCTGCTGATCGACGGCCCGGACGGCGCGTTCCGCCTGCATTGGGATCGCCTGATCCTGGCGACCGGGGCGCGCGAGCGGCTGTTGCCGTTTCCCGGCTGGACGCTGCCGGGCGTGTTCGGCGCGGGCGGGTTGCAGGCGCTGGTCAAGGGCGGCTGGCCGATCCGCGGGCGGCGCGTGCTGGTCGCCGGCACCGGACCCCTGTTGCTGGCGGTTGCATCGGCGTTGCGGCGCGAAGGCGCGCAGCTGGTCGGGATCGCGGAAGAAGCCGGGTCCGCGGCGCTGGCGCGCTTCGCCGCTGCGCTGCTGAGGCAGCCCGGCAAGGGATGGCAGGCGCTGCAATTGGGCGCGTCGCTGCGGGGTGTGCCGCTGCTGCACGGCCACCGCATCGTCGCGGCCGACGGCGATGGGCGGGTGCAACGGGTCGTGCTGGAAGAGGGCGGCAGCACGCGCACGGTCGCCTGCGATGCGCTCGCCGCCGGTTGGGGCCTGGTTCCCCGGACCGAGCTGGGGCAGTCGCTGGGCTGTGCGCTCGCGCCGCGCTTCGGAGCGGATGCCCTCGTGGTGGACGGCGCGCAGCGCACCAGCGTGCCGGGGGTGTTCGCCGTCGGCGAGTGCGCGGGCATCGCGGGTGCGCAGGCCGCGCAACTCCAGGGCGAGATCGCGGGGCAGGTCGTCGCCAACGAACTGACGGGCGCAGCGGCACCGCCGGCGCGGCTGGCACGCCGCCTGGCCCGCGAACACGCGTTTGCCGCAGCCGTTGCAGCCACCTTCCCGGCGCCCGCGCACTGGGCCGATCGCCTGCGCGACGACACGCTCGTCTGCCGCTGCGAGGACGTGCCCTGGTCGGCGCTGCGCGACCACGCCGACCTGCGCAGCGCCAAGCTGGCCACTCGTTGCGGCATGGGACATTGCCAGGGCCGCCTGTGCCATGACACCCTGGCGGCCGTGATGCACTGGCCACGCCTTCCCGTTCGCCCGCCGTTGACCCCGGCGCCCCTGGCCGCCCTGTTGGCGATCCAGGACCCCCGCTTTTCCATCGAGGAGACTTCGACATGACCATGACCTGGAACGGCGTGATGCCCGCCATCACCACCCCCTTCACCGCTGACGGCGACGTCGACCACGCGTTCCTGGCGCGCCACGCGCTGTGGATGGTCGAGGCCGGCTGCACCGGCATCGTGGCGCTCGGCTCGCTGGGCGAGGCGGCCACGTTGTCGGCCACCGAGAAGCTGGACGTGCTGCGCACGCTGGTCCAGGCGCTCGGCGGACGCGTGCCGCTGGTCGCGGGCATTGCGGCGCTGTCCACCGACGAGGCCTGCGGCCTGGCGCGCACCGCCGCCGAGGTGGGCTGTGCCGGCCTGATGGTGCTGCCGCCTTACGTGTACTCCACCGACTGGCGCGAGATGCGCGCCCACGTCTCGGCGGTGATGGCTGCCACGGACCTGCCGTGCATGCTCTACAACAACCCGATCGCGTACCGCACCGACTTCAGGCCGGAGCACGTGGCCGAGCTGGCGCAGGCGCACGGCAACCTGGTGGCCGTGAAGGAGTCGAGCGCCGACATCCGTCGCATCGCCGCGATCCGCCATCGCCTGGGCAGCCGGCTGCACATCCTGGTCGGCGTCGATGACCTGATCGTGGAGGGCATCGCCGCCGGCGCCACGGGCTGGGTGGCGGGCCTGGTCAACGCGATGCCGGTCGAATCGGTGCGCTTGTTCGACTTGGCCGTCCGTGCCAACTCGCCCGAGGCCCCGACGGCCACGCAGGCCCTGGCACGTGCCTCGGCCGACGCGCTGTACCGCTGGTTCCTGCCGCTGCTGACGCTCGACACGGTGCCCAGGTTCGTGCAGCTGATCAAGCTGGTGCAGCAGCGCGTGGGCCATGGCGACGAGCGCGTGCGCGCGCCGCGCCTGGTGCTCGACGGCGCGGAGCGCGAGGCCGCGCTGACGCTGATCGACCAGGCATTGGCGACCCGACCCGGCAACGACGCGTGACGATGACTGACAGCAGCACCGAAGCCGACGCCCGTTTCGCGCGTCTGGCCGTCGACGAATGGGCCTGGCGCCTCGCCGAGTTTCCACAGTTGGCAACCAGCGTGGGCGACGCGTCGCAGGACGATCGTCTGGAGCGGGTCGACGCCGGCAGCCGCGCGGCGCGTCTCGCGCGCTGGCGCGCGACGCGCGCGAGCCTCACGGAAATCCCGCTGCTGGAGATGTCGGCCGCTGCGCGCATCGATCGAGCCGTCTTCGAGAACCAGTTGCACGGCTTCATCGCCGCGATCGAATCGCATGCCGACCTGATGCCGCTCAACAGCGACTCGAGCTTCTACGGGCCGTTGGTGGACCTGTGCGACGCGCAGCCGTTGCGCGACGTGGCCGACTATCGCCGCTTCCTGACGCGGCTCGCAGACATCCCGCGCTTCCTGCGTGAGCACATCGAGCTGATGCGCGAGGGACTGGTCGTGGGCTACACCGTGCCGCAGGTCGTGCTCGAAGGCCGCGACCAGCCGCTGGCCGCCATCGCCAGCCTGGACGATCCTGCCGACACGCCGTTCTGGAAACCGTTCGCGGCCTTTCCGGCGGCCGTGCCGGCCATGGAGCAGGGCGCGTTGCGGGACGAGGCCCGCCGCATCGTCGGCGAGCAGATCCTGCCTGCCTACCGCGCATTGCTGGCCTTCCTGCGCGACACCTACGTCCCGGGCGCGCGCCGCACGACGGCCGCCTGCGACCTGCCGGACGGCGATGCGTTCTATGCCGCGCAGATCCGGCAGTACACGACGCTGGCGCTGTCGGCGGACGAGATCCACGCGCGCGGCCTGCAGGAGGTGGCGCGCATCCTGGTCGAGATGAACGAGGTCATGCGGCAGGCCGGCTTCGAGGGCGACCTGGCCGCCTTCCTGCAGTTCCTGCGCACGGACGCGCAGTTCTACGCCCGCACGCCGCGCGAGCTGTTGGCGCACGCGGCGTGGATCGCCAAGCGCATCGACGGCCTGCTGCCGAAATTCTTCGGCGTGCTGCCGCGCCAGCCGTACGGCGTGGCGCCGGTGCCCGAGGACATCGCGCCGTTCTACACCACGGGCCGCTACGTGCCCGCGCCGCAGCCCACCGGCCTTGCCGGCATGTATTGGGTCAACACGCACGCGCTGCCGTCACGCGCGCTGTACACGCTGCCCGCGCTGACGCTGCACGAGGCCGTGCCGGGCCACCACCTGCAGGTCGCGCTCGCCGCCGAGATGGCCGGGCAGCCGCCGTTCCGGCGCCACGGCTTCGTCGACGCCTTCGGCGAGGGCTGGGCGCTGTACGCCGAGCACCTGGGTGACGAGATGGGCGTCTACCTGACCCCGTACGAGCAGTTCGGCCGCCTCACGTACGAGATGTGGCGTGCGGCCCGTCTGGTGGTCGACACCGGCCTGCACGCGAAGCGCTGGAGCCGCGACGACGCCCGCGCGTACCTGCTCGCGCACACGGCGCTCAGCGAGCACGAGGTCGCCACCGAGGTCGACCGCTACATCAGCTGGCCGGGCCAGGCGCTGTCGTACAAGATCGGCGAGTTGAAGATCCGCGAATTGCGCGCGCGCGCCCAGGAACGGTTGGGGACCGGCTTCGATCTGCGTGCATTCCATGACGCCGTGCTGGCGCTGGGTTCGGTACCCTTGGCGGTACTGGAGGAGCAGGTGGAGGCGTGGATCGCGCGCCGCCTCGCTTCTTAGCTTCTCCGACCAAGGACACCCATGCCCATTCGTTCCCGACTGCCTCGTCGTACCGTGTTCGCGGCCCTCTTCGTGGCGGCCATGTCCGGCGCGCCCGCGCAGGCCTCCGCGGGCGCAGCCGCTGTCCCGCCCACGCCCGCGGCGTCGGCGCCCAAGATTCGCGGCACGGCCGACATCATCCGCGAAGCGCCGGCCAGCGCGTGGCGCCGCCCCGATCCGGATGACGTCCTCGCGATGACGCTGCCCTCGGGCATCGTCTGGATCGAGCTCGCCCAGCGCTTCGCGCCGCACCACGCGGCCAACATCCGCACGCTGGTCGCGCAGCACTACTTCGACGGCCTGGCGGTGCTGCGGGTGCAGGACAACTTCGTCGCGCAATGGGGCGACCCGGCCGCCGCCGACGACGACGCGTCCAAGGGCCGCTCGCTGGGCGCCGCGGCACCGAAGCTGCAACCCGAGTTCTCGATCAGCGACAAGGGCCTGAAGATCACGCGGCTGAAGGATCGCGACGTCTGGGCGCCGGTCACCGGCTTCGTCGACGGCTTTCCTGTGGCCGCCGACCCGAAGACGCATCGCGCCTGGGTCGCGCACTGCTACGGCACCATCGGCGCGGGTCGCGGCAACACGGTGGACAGCGCCAGCGGCGCCGAGCTCTACGCGGTGATCGGCCAGTCGCCGCGCGGCCTCGACCTGAACATCACGCCGGTGGCGCGCGTGCTGCAAGGCATGGAACTGCTGTCGTCGCTGCCGCGCGGCGGCCAGAACATGGGCTTCTACGACAAGCCAGAGCAGGACGTGCGCATCACGAAGATCGAACGCCTGGCCGACATGCCCGAAGCCACGCGCCCCGACATCCAGGTGTTTCGCACCGACACGCCGCAATGGGCCGAGATGGTCGAATCGCGCCGCAACCGCCAGGACGCCTGGTACGTGCACAAGGCCGGCGCGATCGACCTGTGCAACATCACGGTGCCGGTGAAGATCGAGCCGCACATGGCAGCGAACTGAGGGTTGGCGTTTGGCGCGTTTGCCTGCGCCGCTGGCGCCTCGCGGGTTGCGAGGCGCTGCGCCGCAGCCGAAACGAATCGAATCGAACACCCCCGGCCCGGATGAAGAAAGCCGCCCGAGGGCGGCTTTCTTCATGCGGGCAGAGCAGGGCGCTCAAGCCTTCTTCAGGTCCTTGACGGCCTTCAGCACCTCGTCGACGTGCCCGGCGACCTTGATGCCGCGCCATTCGGCCACCAGCATGCCGCTGGCGTCGATCAGGAAGGTGGAGCGTTCGATGCCCTTCACCTTCTTGCCGTACATGATCTTGTTCTTGACCACGCCGAACATGTGGCACAGCTTCTCTTCGGTGTCGGCGATCAGTTCGAAGGGCAGCTCGAGGCTTTGCTTGAACTTGTCGTGCGACGCCATGTTGTCGCGCGAAACGCCAAATACGACCGCGCCGGCCTTGACGAATTCGGCATGCTGGTCGCGAAACTGCATCGCCTCGGTGGTACAACCCGGCGTGTGGTCCTTGGGGTAGAAATACAGCACCACGGCGCGGCCCTGGTAGGCATGCGGCGTGAACTTGACACCATGGGTGGCGAGTGCTTCAAATTCAGGGAGCGCTTTGTTCAGTGCAGGCGTCATGTAGGGTCTCGGTCGAGCCGTCGGTCGATCTGGTGTGCGTGACGTGATAGGGGCCTGGCGACCCGGCTCGAGATGCATCGAAACCGGATCAGGCACAACCATCGATTATAGAGTGAACTGCCCACGTGCCCTGAGAGGGCCCCTGCGCGTGGCCTGCGAGGGCGTCGCTCGACATCGGAAACCGCGCGGGAAGCGCGTGTTTCTGCCGCGTGAACGCGCTTACGCCGACGGCGTCAGCAGGATCGCCGCGACCACGCGCCGGCCTTCGTTCGCGAGCACCGTGTAGGTTCGGCACGCCGCGCCGCTGTCCATCGTCTCGACGCCGATGCGCTTGTCGATCAGGCTTCGATACAGCGCCGGCGAGACGAACTTCAGCTTCGGCCCGCTGCCGAAGATCACGACCTCGGGATCGAACTCGAGCAGGGCTTCGAAGTGGGCCGGCGTCAGCTCTTCCACGCGGGTGGCGTTCCAGGGCCTGGCCGGGCCCACCCAGGGCACCAGCACGCTGGTCGTGTGCAGGTCGGCGTTCACGCGCAGGTTGTCGACGTCGTAGCGGGTGATGTTGTTCACCCCGTCGAGCGTGTCGGGCTGGAATTTCAAGGGCGTGATCCTGGACGATTCGGAGGGTGGGCGTGGGGGTCGAATCCCGCGTCCCGGGACGTGTCGATTATAGGAAGGCCGGCCGTCCCGGGCAGCCGTCGTTCGAACGGCCTTGCGGCCCGGCGTGCCTTCGCCATTGCGCAAGACACGATTCCGCCGTCGTGCAGCGGCTCGACAGGGGAATCCCTATGAGAAACTGGAGGGTCTGACCCCGAAGGCGATCCGACCCCGGACCCGCCCCGATTTCTCTTTGACAGGATGCCCCGGCCGTGAAGCCGATCTCCAAGTCCAGCAAGCTCGCCAACATCGGCTACGACATCCGCGGCCCGGTCCTCGACAAGGCCCGCCAGATGGAGGACGAGGGGCACCACATCATCAAGCTGAACATCGGCAACGTGGCCGCGTTCGGCCTCGAGCCGCCCGACGAGATCGTGCAGGACATGATCCGCAACCTGCCGCACGCCGCCGCTTACACCGACTCGAAGGGCCTGTTCGCGCCGCGCAAGGCCATCGTGCACTACTCGCAGGAGAAGAAGATCGCCGGCGTCGCGGTGGACGACGTCTACCTGGGCAACGGCGCCTCCGAGCTGATCGCCTTCAGCATGAACGCGCTGCTGGACTCGGGCGACGAGGTGCTGATCCCGTCGCCGGACTATCCGCTGTACACGGCCGTCGTGGGCCTGTCGGGCGGCACGCCGGTGCACTACGTCTGCGACGAGCAATCCGCCTGGATGCCCGACATCGCGGACATCCGCCGCAAGATCACGCCGCGCACCAAGGCGATCGTGATCATCAATCCGAACAATCCCACCGGCGCGCTGTATCCCGAGAGCGTGCTGCAGGACATCGTCGAGATCGCGCGCCAGCACGAGCTGGTGATCTTCTCGGACGAGATCTACGACAAGACGCTGTACGACGGCGCGACCCACACCAGCATCGCGTCGCTGGCCGACGACGTGCTGTGCGTCACCTTCAACGGCCTGTCGAAGAACTACCGGTCGTGCGGCTACCGTGCCGGCTGGATGGTGGTGTCCGGCGCGAAGAAGTACGCGAAGGACTACATCGAGGGCCTGAACATGCTGGCCTCGATGCGCCTGTGCGCCAACACGCCGGGCCAGCTCGCGATCCAGACCGCGCTCGGCGGCTACCAGAGCATCAAGGACCTGGTCGCCCCCGGCGGCCGGCTGGCGCGCCAGCGCGATCTCGCCTATGACCTGCTGACGCAGATTCCCGGCGTGACGGTGGTCAAGCCCAAGGCCGCGCTGTACATGTTCCCGCGGCTCGACCCGAAGATGTATCCGATCGTCGACGACCAGCTGTTCGCCTACGAGTTGCTGGCCGAGGAGAAGGTGCTCATCGTGCAGGGCACCGGCTTCAACTGGGGCCGGCCGGATCACTTCCGCGTGGTGTTCCTGCCCAACGCCGAGGATCTCACCGAGGCGGTGTCGCGCATCGCGCGCTTCCTCGACGGTTACCGCAAGCGGCACGCCGTCTGACATGCAACACGAGGTGAAATGAAGATGAAAGCGATCCAGGTCGGCCTGCTGGGCATCGGAACCGTCGGTTCCGGCACGTACAACGTTCTCAAGCGCAACCAGGAGGAGATCCGCCGCCGCGCCGGCCGCGCCATCGAGATCACGATGGTGGCCGACCTGGATGTCGAGCGCGCAAAGAGCGTCGTCGGCGACGGCGTCAAGGTGGTGGCCGACGGCCGCGAGATCATCGCCAACCCCGACATCGACATCGTCGTCGAGCTGATCGGCGGCTACGGCGTGGCCAAGGCGCTGGTGCTGGAGGCGATCGCAGCGGGGAAGCATGTCGTCACCGCCAACAAGGCCTTGCTGGCGGTGCACGGCAACGAGATCTTCGCGGCCGCCCGCACCCAGGGTGTGATGGTGGCGTTCGAGGCCGCGGTGGCGGGCGGCATCCCCATCATCAAGGCGCTGCGCGAAGGCCTCACCGCCAACCGCATCGAGTGGATCGCCGGCATCATCAACGGCACCACCAACTTCATCCTGTCCGAGATGCGCGACAAGGGGCTCGACTTCGACGTCGTGCTCAAGGAAGCGCAGCGCCTGGGCTACGCCGAGGCCGACCCCACCTTCGACATCGAAGGCGTGGACGCCGCCCACAAGGCGACGATCATGAGCGCCATCGCGTTCGGCATCCCGATGCAGTTCGACAAGGCCCACGTCGAAGGCATCGTGGGCCTGCAGGCTGCCGACATCAAGCACGCCGAGGCGCTGGGCTACCGCATCAAGTTGCTGGGCATCACGCGCCGCCGCGCCGACGCCAACGGCATCGAGCTGCGCGTGCACCCGACGCTGGTGCCCGCCAAGCGCCTGATCGCCAACGTCGAAGGCGCGATGAACGCCGTCGTCGTGCAGGCGGATGCGGTCGGCACCACGCTGTACTACGGCAAGGGCGCCGGCGCCGAGCCCACCGCATCGGCGGTCGTGGCCGACCTGGTGGACATCACGCGCCTGCACACCGCCGACCCCGACCACCGCGTGCCGCACCTGGCGTTCCGCGCCGACTCGCTGGTCGATACGCCCATCCTGGGCATCGCCGACGTCGTCACGTCGTTCTACCTGCGCCTGTGCGTGGCCGACGAGGCGGGCGTGCTGTCGAAGATCACCACGACGCTGGCCGGGCACGACATCTCCATCGACGCCGTGCTGCAGCGTCCCAGCCCCGAGCGCAAGGACGGCCAGCAGGACCTGATCATCCTCACGCACGACACGGTCGAGCGCAAGATGCGCCTGGCCATCGCGCAGATGCAGGCGCTGCCGGCCGTGCTGGCCCCCATCGTGAGCATCCGCAAGGAAGACCTGGCCTGAGACGATGAAGTACATCAGCACCCGCGATTCATCCGCGAACCCCGCCCCGCGCGCTTTCAGCGAGATCCTGCTCGAAGGCCTCGCGCCGGACGGCGGCCTGTACCTGCCCACGCACTATCCGCAGGTGGACGACGCCACGCTGACGCGCTGGCGCGCGCTGCCATATGCCGAGCTGGCGTTCGAGATCCTGTCGCTCTACATCGACGACATCCCGGCCGCCGACCTGAAGGCGCTGGCCGCGAAGACCTACACCGCCGAGGTGTTCGGCACGGCCGCCATCGTGCCGCTGAAGACGCTGGAGCCGGGCGTGCAGCTCGAAGCGCTGTCCAACGGGCCCACGCTGGCCTTCAAGGACATGGCGATGCAGCTGCTGGGCAACCTGTTCGAGTACGAACTGGCGCGCCGCGGCGAGACGCTCAACATCCTGGGCGCCACGTCGGGCGACACCGGCAGCGCGGCCGAGCACGCGATGCGCGGCAAGCAGGGCGTCAGCGTGTTCATGCTGAGCCCGTACGGGCGCATGAGCCCGTTCCAGCAGGCGCAGATGTTCAGCCTGCAGGACGCCAACATCCACAACCTGAGCGTGGAGGGCGTGTTCGACGACTGCCAGGACATCGTCAAGGCGGTCTCGAACGACCTCGCATTCAAGCGCAAGTGGCGCATCGGCACGGTCAACTCGATCAACTGGGCACGCTTGCTGGCACAGGTCGTCTACTATTTTGCGGGCTACTTCCAGGCGACGACGAGCAACGGCCAGAAGGTCAGCTTCGCAGTGCCGTCGGGCAACTTCGGCAACGTCTGCGCCGGCCACGTCGCGCGGATGATGGGACTGCCGATCTCGCAACTGGTGGTGGCCACCAACGAGAACGACGTGCTCGACGAGTTCTTCCGCACCGGCACCTACCGCGTGCGCGGCAGCGCGGAGACGCATGAGACGTCCAGCCCGTCGATGGACATCTCCAAGGCGTCCAACTTCGAGCGCTTCGTGTTCGACCTGCTGGGCCGCGATGGCGCGCGCACGCGCGCGCTGTTCGGCGCCACGCTGCAGCGCGACGGGGCGTTCACCGTCACGGCGGACGAGAAGGCGCGTTTCGCCGGCTTCGGCTTCGTGTCGGGCCGCAGCACGCACGCCGACCGACTGGCCACGATACGCGCCACCGACGCCCGTTTCGGCGTCGTCATCGACACGCACACCGCCGACGGCCTGAAGGTGGCGCGCGAGCACCTGATCGCCGGCGAGACGATGATCGTGCTCGAGACGGCGTTGCCGGTGAAGTTCGCCGAGACGATAGCGGAAGCGTTGGGCCGCAAGCCCGCGCTGCCGGCGGCGCTCGCCGACCTGGAATCGCGGCCGAAGCGGTTCACTGTGATCCAGGCCGACGTGGACGTCGTCAAGGCCTTTGTCGAAGCGCACGCGCCGGCGCACTGAGCCACACGCACGGCGATTGCCGTCTTCGGGCGCCGGGCTGTCACAGCATCCGCCGCGACGCCCTTGCACGAAGGAACCTCCATGCGTCATTCGATCGTCGCCGCGTTGCTCGCGGCCTGCGTTCCGGCCTGCAACGCCCAGCCGGCTGCCGCGCCGCCGTCCTACGGCCCCGAACTGCAAGGCTTCGCGTACCCGTACCCGCTGCATCACTACGCCTTCGAGTCGCAAGGCGAGGCGCTGCAGATGGCCTACATGGACGTGGCGCCTGCGGCGCCCGCCAACGGCCGTGTCGTGGTGCTGATGCACGGCAAGAACTTCTGCGGCGCGACCTGGGAGCACCAGATCGCGAGCCTGTCGCAGGCGGGCTATCGCGTCGTCGTGCCCGACCAGATCGGCTTCTGCGCGTCGACCAAGCCCGCGCACTACCAGTATTCCTTCCAGCAACTCGTGCGCAACACCGACGGCCTGCTCAAGAGCCTGGCCATCCCCCGGGCGACGCTCGTGGCGCATTCCACCGGCGGGATGATCGCCACGCGCTACGCGCTGATGTTCCCGGCGGCAGTCGAGCAACTGGTGCTGGTGGATCCGATCGGGCTGGAGGACTGGCAGGCGCTGGGGGTGCCACCGCGCACGATCGACGAGTGGAACCGACGCGAGCTGGGCCAGACGGCTGACGCGATCCGTGCGTACGAGCGCAACACCTATTACGTCGGCGATTGGAAGCCATCCTACGAACGCTGGGTGGACATGCTGGCGGGCCTGCAGCAAGGGCCCGGCCGCGATCTGGTGGCGCTCAACTCGGCCCGGATCTACGACATGATCCAGACGCAGCCCGTCGTGCACGAGTTTCCGCTGTTGAAGGTGCCCACGGTGCTGATGATCGGCACGCGCGACACGACCGCGATCGGCAGCGACATCGCGTCGCCGGAGGTCAAGGCGCGCATCGGCCACTACGACGTGCTCGGGCCGGCCATCGCGAAGTCCATTCCGGGCGGCCGCCTGATCGAGTTCGTGGGCCTGGGACACGCGCCGCAGATCCAGGCGCCGGAGGAATTCGACCGGCGACTGATCGAGGCGCTGGCACCGACGGCGGCGCCCTGAGCGCCGTAGCCGGTTTGCGGCGGATTTGCCACGCTGCCCACCCGCGGCGTTGGGGCTGTTGCATCATTCAGGCCTCATGACCGAAATCGCTCCTGCCTCTCCCGCGCCGCCCGCCGGCCGCAGCCCGCTGATCAGCGCCGAAGATGCCCTGGCGCGCCTGCTCGCCGCCGTCTTGCCGCAGGGCCGCATCGAGACCGTCCCCACGCCCGAGGCCTGGGGTCGCGTCCTGGCATGCGACGTCGTGTCCGCCGTCAACGTGCCGCCCGAGGACAACAGCGCGATGGATGGCTACGCCATCCGCCTGGCCGACCTCGTCCAGGGCACCGGCACGCTGCTGCCGGTGAGCCAGCGCATCGCAGCCGGCCGACCCGGCCAGCCGCTGGCGGCCGGCACGGCGGCGCGCATCTTCACGGGGGCGCAGGTACCTGCAGGCGCCGATGCGGTGGTGATGCAGGAATACTGCGAGGCCGTCGCCGCGGGTGACGCGCACGATCCGTTCGGCGGCGTGCGCGTCAACGAGTTGCCGGCGCCCGGCATGGCGATCCGACGCCGTGGCGAGGACGTGATGCAGGGCCATGTCGTGCTGCGCGCCGGCCACCGCATGGATGCCGCGGCCATCGGCCTGGCGGCCACCGTGGGCATGGCCAGGCTGGGCGTCGCCGCACGCCCGCGCGTGGGGCTGTTTTCCACCGGCGACGAGCTGGTGATGCCCGGCGAGCCCTTGCCGCCGGGTGCGATCTACAACTCCAACCGCTTCATGCTGGGCGCGTTGCTGCGCGGCCAGGGCTGCATCGTCACCGACCTGGGCAATGTGCCGGATCGGCTGGACGCCACCCGCGCGATGCTGCGCGAGGCGGCGGCCGACCACGACCTGATCCTGAGCTCCGGCGGCGTCTCGGTGGGCGAGGAGGATCACCTCAAGCCCGCGTTGGCGGCCGAAGGCCGGCTCGACCTGTGGGCCATCGCCATCAAGCCGGGCAAGCCGCTCGCCTTCGGCGCCGTGCGCAAGAAGGACGGCGAAACCTGGTTCATCGGACTGCCGGGCAATCCGGTGTCCAGCTACGTCACGTTCACGCTGTTCGTGCGGCCCGTGCTGGCGCGTCTGCAAGACGCGCAGGCCGTCACGCCCGTCGGCCTGCCGGTGCGGGCCGATTTCGCGTGGCCCAGGCCGGACAAGCGGCGCGAGTTCCTGCGCGTGAAGCGCAATGCGCAGGGCGGCCTGGACCTGTACCGCAACCAGGGCTCGGGCGTGCTGACGTCCCTGGCCTGGGGCGACGGCCTGGCCGATATCCCGCCGGGCCAGGTCGTGCAGCCGGGCGACATGGTGAGCTACCTGTCGTTGGCGGAGCTGGCGCCGTGAAGCTGACACTGAAGTATTTCGCATCGCTGCGCGAAGCCCTGGGCTCGGGCGGCAGCGTGGACTGGACGCCGTCCGGCGAACCCACCGCCGCCGCCTTGCGCGCGTGGCTGTGCTCGCAGTCGGATGCGCAGGCGCAGGCACTGGCGCCCGGGCGTGCGGTGCGCGTGGCGGTCGACCAGAGCCTGGCGGTCGAGTCGACGCTGTTGCGCGACGGCGCCGAGGTCGCCTTCTTTCCGCCTGTCACGGGGGGCTGAGCAAAGTGACCCGGGTCCGCATCCAGGAAGCCGACTTCGACGTCGGCGCCGAGCTCGCGACGCTGCAGGGCGAGCGCACCGATGTCGGCGCCGTGGCCAGCTTCGTGGGTTGCGTGCGCGGGCACACGCGCGCGGACGACATCTCCGCGCTGACGCTGGAGCACTACCCGGGCATGACCGAGCGTGCCATCGAGGCGATGATCGTCCAGGCGGAGGGGCGTTTCGGCGTGCTGGGCGCCCGGGTGATCCACCGCGTGGGCCGCCTGCTGCCGGGCGAACGCATCGTGCTGGTGGCCGTCGCGTCCTCGCACCGGCGCGACGCGTTCCAGGCCTGCGAATTCCTGATGGACTACCTGAAGACGCACGCGCCGTTCTGGAAGAAGGAGACGACGCCGCAGGGCGAACGCTGGGTCGACGCGCGGGTGGCGGACGACGCGGCGCTGGCGCGCTGGGGCTTGGACTCGGCCAACGCTGCTGGCGGCGGCGCCACGGCGGTCGATTCGCCGTAGCGACGGCGCGCCGGCCGAAATCGGCCCCTCGGTGCGGAATGCGCCGGTCGCCTGCGACAATGTCGTTCCGACCGACCGAGGCCCGGCGCCGTGCGGCCCGGCACGAGTCGATTTCCGTTCGCACCACCTGTTCCGCCTCGATGAGCGTCACTCCTGTCGTCCCCACGCCTGCCATGATCCCGCCGCTGTCGCCGCTCGTGCAGGCGGGCGCCGTCGCCATCGGCGGCGCGCTGGGCTCCCTGCTGCGCTGGCGGCTGGTCGCCTGGCTGGCCGCGATCGACTGGCCGATCGTGCCGGGCGTCCTCGTCGCGAATCTTGTCGGCGGGCTGTGCATCGGCTTCTCCATCGTCGCGTTCGAGCGCATGCCCTCCGAAGGACTGCGGCTGTTGCTGGTGGTGGGCGTGCTGGGCGGGCTGACGACGTTCTCGTCCTTTTCCGGCGAGTCGCTGACCCTGGTGATCAAGGGCGAGTGGGCCGTCGCGGTGATGCACACGCTGGTGCATGTGTGCGGTGCGCTGCTGGCCGCCGCGCTCGGCTGGCAGATCGGCCGCTGGGTGCTGGGTTGAGCGCAGACGACATGTCCGACGATCGCGCGTCCCACGAGCCGGTTCAGGTGCCCGAGCTGGCTGCTGCCGAGTTGGGTCCGGACGAACTGCGCCAGGCGCTGGGTCGCTTCGTCACCGGCGTGACCATCGTCACCTGTCGCGACGAGCACGGCGAGGCAGTGGGCCTGACGGCCAACTCCTTCAACGCCTTGTCGCTGGATCCGCCGCTGGTGTTGTGGTCGCTGCGCCAGGCGAGCTCCACCATCGCGGCGTTCACCAACGCCAGCCATTTCGCCGTCAACGTGCTGGCGGCCGACCAGGTCGACCTGTCGCGTCGCTTTGCCCGCCCGGCCAGCGCCAAGTTCGACGACGGCGAATGGACGGACGGGCAGGGCGGTGCGCCGCTGCTGGCCGGTTGCGTGGCGGTGTTCGAATGCCGCCGCCGCAGCCATCACGCCGCCGGCGACCACGTGCTGTTCATCGGCGAAGTGGAACGCATCGGCGGTACGGCGGATACTCCGCTTGTGTACCACGCAGGCCATTACCGGACTCTTTGTGAATAGATTCGAAGCGCACGATCTTGCCCTGGCTCGCCGCATGGAGCTGACGGAGCGAATCCAGCGCTTCATCGACGGCTCCGACGTCTCCCAGGCCTCCGCCGGATTGATCGAGGTCGGCCTGGACGACGCTTTTCCCGACAACGACCGCATCGCCGAGGCGGTGCTGATGCTGGCGTCGTATCGGCCTGGCGGCGGCGAGTCCCTCGTCGGGGAGGCGGAGATGCGCGCCGAACTCGCCAAGGTGCTCCCGCGCGTGCGTTGAACTCGCTTGATCCAGATCATTGACGCCCGGGTTGGAAGAGCGTCAGATGGCCGCTGCCCTTCATGGCGGGCGGCAAGACGGGAGCAGGGCGGAACGCCGGTTGCTCGCGCTTGAAAGCTGATCCGCCGGGCCCCATGTGTCCGGCAGTTCGAAAGGATTTTCAAGATGCGACTCGACAAGTTGACGACTGCGTTCCAGCAGGCACTGGCAGACGGACAGAGCGCCGCCGTGGCGCGCGAGAACCCGTACGTCGAACCGGCCCACGTGCTGGCGGCGATGCTGGCCCAGCCGGACGGCCCCAAGTCCCTGCTCGACCGGGCAGGCGCCAATACCGCGGGCCTGAAGCAGGCCATGGACGGCCTCGTCGCCGGCCTGTCGCAGGTGCAGGGTGGCGGCCAGGTGGCCGCCAGCCGCGACCTGCTGCACCTGCTGCAACAAGCCGAAAAGGAAGCCGGCAAGCGCGGCGACCAGTTCGTCGCCAGCGAGATGTTCCTGGTGGCGCTGGCCGAATCGAAGACGGACATCGGCGGCATCGTCCGCGGCCATGGCCTGACGCGCAAGTCGCTCGAGGCGGCCATCGACGCCGTGCGCGGCGGCGCCACGGTGGATTCGGCGGAGGCCGAAGGCCAGCGCGAAGCGCTGAAGAAGTACACGCTGGACCTGACCGAGCGCGCGCGCAAGGGCAAGCTCGACCCGGTGATCGGACGCGACGACGAGATCCGCCGCACGATCCAGGTCCTGCAGCGCCGCAGCAAGAACAACCCGGTGCTGATCGGCGAGCCGGGCGTCGGCAAGACGGCCATCGTCGAAGGCCTGGCGCAGCGCATCGTCGCGGGCGAGGTGCCCGAGACGCTGAAGAACAAGCGCGTGCTGGTGCTGGACATGGCCGGCCTGCTGGCCGGCGCCAAGTTCCGCGGCGAGTTCGAGGAGCGGCTCAAGGCCGTCCTCAAGGAAGTGGCCATGGACGAGGGCCGCATCATCCTGTTCATCGACGAGCTGCACACCATGGTGGGCGCCGGCAAGGCCGAAGGCTCGATCGACGCCGGCAACATGCTCAAGCCGGCGCTGGCGCGCGGCGAGCTGCACTGCATCGGCGCGACCACGCTCGACGA
>Ga0302157_10001884_pt1 | contig 25111 bp, 22 predicted proteins | sample I_Bog_N3_3_FD_193502 | JGI IMG/M metagenome (GOLD analysis project Ga0302157, IMG submission 193502) | Peat permafrost microbial communities from Stordalen Mire near Abisko, Sweden - I_Bog_N3_3 | ecosystem: Environmental > Terrestrial > Soil > Wetlands > Peat | place: Sweden: Abisko, Stordalen... | reverse complement strand
TCACGCCCGACGCGCGAACCGCGGCGATCAAGACATGAGGATCGCTGCCGCTGAATCGCACGGAACTGACGACGGCGTCGTGCCCCGCGAGGAGAGACGCCAAACCCCCTTCGTCAAACACATCGCCTCGAACGGCGGTGACGCCGACGCTCGAAGCGATCCGCTCCGGGTTCCTCGCGATCGCCGTGACCTGATGACCTCGACCGATCAACTCGGCCAAAATGCGGGCCCCGGCTTGGCCGGACGCGCCTATTAACGCGACTCTCATGACAATCCCCTCCAACCCGATGCAACAAAAGCCAACCCATGGCGTCGTCCGGGAGCCGTCCATCGCCGTCGGAGGGCCCGGCATCTCCTTTCAGAAATCATCCCAGTCCCGCCCGCCGCGCGAGCGCGCGCTCCGCGAGTCCGAAGCCATCGTAAATCACGACCGCCAGCAATGCGACGATCACTCCCCCTTGCAGGACAAACGCGGTGTTGGAGGTTTGCAGGCCTGCTATGATCACCTCGCCCAGGCCTTTGGCGGCGACGGTGGAGCCGATCGTCGCGGTGCCCAGGTTCACGACGACCGAGAGCCGAACGCCAGCGAGGATGACGGGGAGAGCCAATGGCATTTCGATGCGCAGCAGACGTTGGCGGGCATCGAGGCCGACGCCCTTGGCTGCTTCCAGAACGGGTTCGGAGACCTCGCGCAGGCCGGTGATCGTATTCTCGAAGATCGGCAGCAGTCCGTACAGCACCAAAGCAATCAAGGTCGGCTTGGCGCCGAAGCCGACGGCGGGAACGGCAAGCGCCAGAACGGCGACGGGCGGAAAAGTCTGACCTATGTTCACGATGGACCGGGAGAGAGGCAGGAACTCCTCGCCCGCGGGCCGGGTGACGAAAATGCCGGCTCCGATGGCGACGATCGCGGCGACCGCGCTCGAAACGAAAACCAGAGCCAGGTGCGCGATAGTGAGGTCGAGCAGGCTGCCCTGGTCATAGATGGCCGGGGCCCCGTTTTCCGTCAGCGGACGCAGAACGGGCGCGAAGACTTGCGGTGCGAGCACGAGGCCGGCGAGCAGCGCCCAGGTCGCCAGGCGCGCGAAAAGGGCGCCTTTAGTCATGCCTGACGTCCCGCGCGCGCGACGATCGCGGGAAGCGTGATCCGTCCCAAGAGGGCGCCCGAGTTGGAGGCCACGGGCAGAGATTCGGCGCCGCGCCAGAGCAGATCCGACAAAGCATCTCGCAACGACGTGGCTTCGGCAACGGGAACGCCGTCGGCCGGACCCGGCTCGACCAATTCGGCGACCTTGCCCAAGGAAAGCAAGCGCAAGGGACGGTCGGCGCCGCCGACCAGTTTTTCGACGAAGCCATGAGCCGGGTGACTGAGAATCTCGGCCGGCGCGCCATATTGCAGCAGCCGGCCCGAATCCATCACCGCGATGCGATCCCCCAGGCGTATGGCCTCGTCGAGATCATGCGTGACCAATACGATCGTGATGCCGAGGCGCCTCTGGATCGCCAGAATGTCCTCCTGCGCTTTCAGCCTGATGATGGGATCGAGCGCGCCGAACGGCTCGTCCATCAACAAGACCTTGGGCTCGGCGGCAATGGCCCTGGCCACGCCGATGCGCTGTTGTTGCCCACCGGAAAGCTGCCGCGGCAGTTTTTTCGCGTAAGTTTCGGGGTCGAGCCCGAACAGCTCCAACAATTCGTTCACGCGCCTAGCGATGCGCGTCTTGTCCCAACCGAGCAGATCGGGAACCGTCGCGATGTTTCTCGCCACGGTCCAGTGCGGAAACAGGCCATGCCCCTGGATCGCGTAGCCAATGCCCCGGCGCAATTCCTCGCCAGACACGGTGGACGTATCGCGCCCGTCAATCCGAACGGCGCCGCTCGTTGGCTCGATCAGCCGGTTGATGAGGCGCAGCAGCGTCGATTTGCCGCTGCCCGACGTTCCGACCAGCGCGGTTATCGTGCCGGCGGCGACCGCGAACGATACGGAATCCACCGCGAGCAGATCGCCGAAGCGGCGCGACAGGTTGCTGACTTCGATCACGCTCTGCCTTTCAAGAGATCCACGACCGCGTCGAGAATGACGGCGGCGGAAAACGCGAGAACGATCGTCGGAATCGCGCCGAGCAGGACGAGGTCCGTCGCGGCTTGCCCTATGCCCTGCAAAACAAATACGCCAAAGCCGCCGCCGCCGATCAGCGCCGCGATCGTGACGAGCCCGATGTTCTGGACCAGAACGATCCGGACGCCCGTTAGAATGACCGGCGCCGCGAGCGGCAACTCGATCTTCGTCAGCAACTGGCCGCGCGTCATGCCCATGCCCTTGGCCGCTTCGACGCTCTGTGCGGGCACCGAGGCGAGACCGACGACCGTATTGCCGACGACGGGCAGCAGCGAATACAGAAACAGCGCTATGAGCGCCGGCGCCGTCCCGATGCCGCGAATGCCGAGTTCCCCCGCGAGCGGGACATGGGCGGCGAGCAGCGCCAGCGGCGCCATCATCAGACCATACATCGCTATCGACGGGATGGTCTGAACAATGTTGAGAACTGGCAGAGTCAGATCGCGCAGGCGGGAAGATTGATGGCACGCGACGCCGAGCGGCAGGCCCGCGATCAACGCGGCGCCGAGAGAGGTCAGCGCCAAGGCAACGTGGTTGATCGCCTCCTGCCAAAAGCTGTCGGCGTGGACCGCGTATTCTTTCAGAACCGAGAGGCCGTCCCAAAGGCCCGAGTTCAAGAACGACGCAGCGATGACGAACGTGATGGCGAGCAAGGAAAGACGCGGCCATGGCCCCAGCTTCAGTCGCCCGATGGCGTCGGTCAGCAACAGCGCGAAAGCAAAGCCCATCAACCAAAAGGCGCCCGCGGGCGCAACACGGGCCAGCCTGTTGTCGGGACCGACGAGATGTGACGGGGCTTCGCCGACGAGATAGGCGAGAGCCGCCAAGGTCAGGCCGGCGCCGCCAGCGCGCATCCACGGCGGCGCGCGGGCGATTGCGGCCACGGCCACGGCGCCAACGAGGAGGGCTCCGGGATAGCCGAGGGAATGAGGAAGGGCGTCGAAAAATCCGACGCCCTTTCCGGAGACGATGCGATTGGCTCGCAAGGTAACGAACGGCTCGAATAGAAATGACGCCCCTGTCAGGAGCGCGATGAAGATGCCCAGTTTGTCGAACGCTTCCCTCGTCAAAACGGGGAACGCGGCAAAGCCGACGTTTCGCCGCGATCCCACTTCGGAGGCGTCGAAATTCACTTCAGAAAACCCTTGGATTTCAGATAGGAAGCAGCGACCTCTTTCGCGGATTCGCCATCGACCTGGATGCGGCCGTTGAGCGTTTGCAACGTCTTCAGATCGAGGCCGGCGAACACGGGCTTCAACCAGGTCGCAATTTCGGGATGCGCCTTGAGCGTAGTTTCGCGAATGATCGGCGTAGGCGCGTATACGGGTTGCACGCCCTTGTCGTCGTCGAGCACGACGAGTCCGGCCGCCGAAATTCCGCCGTCCGTGCCGTAGACCATGGCGGCGTTGACGCCGTCGGTCTCTTCCGCCGCGGCCTTGATGGTCGCCGACGTGTCGCCGCCCGACAGCACCAACAATTGGTCGGGCTTGAGGGTGAAGGCATAGGTCTTCTCGAAAGCGGGAAGCGCCGCCGCGCTGTTGACGAATTCCGAGGACCCCGCCAGTTTCACCTTGCCGCCGCCGGTCGCATACTTGCCGAAATCGGTCAGCGACTGGAGTTTGTTGGCTGTCGCGAAGTCGCCGCGCAATCCGATCGCCCAAGTGTTGTTGGCGGGGGCGGGATCGAGCCAAACAATCTTGTTCGCGTCATAGTCGAGCTTCTTGGCCTCTTCATATCCCTTGGCGGCTTCTTTCCAGATCCCATCGTCCGCCTTGTTGAAGAAAAACGCGGCATTGCCGGTATATTCGGGATAGATGTCCACTTCCCCCGCGATAATGGCCTTGCGCAGGATCGGCGTAGCGCCGAGCGCGATTCGGTTGTTGATGGTCAGGCCATGGGACGCCAGCACCTGCGCGATGACGTTGCCAAGCAGGTTGCCCTCGGTGTCAATCTTGGAGGAGACGGTGACGTCGGCCGCCCGCGCGCTTTGCGCCGCCAGCGCCATGGCCAATGCGACGCCGAGCGTCTTCAATCTCGAGGCTAACGTCATGCTATTCTCCTGATTTCGAAGTTTTGAGCGGCGAGGGAACAGGGCGGTTCCCGCCTTGGGAGTCATCGCGCGAAAGGCATGACACTGGAGCCGAGAGACTGCCTTGACGGCAATGCCCAATTGCTCCCAACGCCAGCTTTTCAACCTTCGGCGACATTATTGGTTCCCGATACGATTACAAAGGTTCCGGCTGACGGGTGCGCCCAAGCGATTCAGCGGCCAAAAGCCACGATCAGAGTATTCAATCAATGGAATTAATGCAATGACAACGTTTTAGATTTCCTCGACGCCGTGCTAATTTCCGCCCGGACCGAAGCGATCTGGACTTTCATAAAAGTAAAGGAGGACCCGGCGAACGAGAAGAGGGTAAGTCGTTTAACGCGTTTCGCCGGATTTCAAATGTCGACGGAGATCATATCGCTACCGTAACCCCAAAGAACCCGCGGCATTTGGCTTGGAATCCCAACATCTCGTCGACGACTACGAGCGACGAGGTTTGGACAAGGTTTCTTCGCCAGCGCCGCGCGGCTGCTGGGCCTTGTCTGATGAAGAGGGACGGGGCTCCCTTTTCCCGCAACTGGGAGAAGGCTCCCATCGGCGTTCGCGGAATTTTATCGGAACTCCAATCGCACGAAGAATTGTTACTGCGTCAGCGGACCCTGCAGCCAGGGCGCGGTAGCGACGTCGCTCCGGCCGAAGGCGGGAAACTTGGCTTCGAGGTCGGCGATCGTCTTGATGTCGTTCTTGATGAGGTCGTCGCGCGTGATCAGGGTCGGCTTCACTTCGACCACCCGGCCCGGATCCACGCCGGCGACGAGCAGCGCCAGCGCCCGCAGCGGCACTTCGCCCGCGACGGTTGGATTGGTCGCCGCGGTCGCGACCCAAGGGCTACCCTCCTGGCGGATTTCCTGGATGTCCGAGGTGGAGATGTCGGCGCTGTAAATCTTGATCTTGCCCGAGGCGCCCGCCTCCTCCGCGCCGAGTTTTACGCCGCGCGCGAATTCGTCGTAAGGGGCGAACACGACCGTAATTTCGGGATGGGCGCGCAAGGCCGCCGAGGTCTGGTTGCCGACCGTGGTCGCCGTCGTCGAATCGACCGAGCCCCAGCGCGCGACTTCGTGGATGCCGGGATTGTCCTTCTTGACCTGGCTCCAGATTTCGTCGCGCAACTCGAGCGGCCGGAATCCGGAAACGAACACGTAGCCCGCATCGAACGCCTTGCCGTTGTCCTTCAGCGCCTGATCGAGCACCGCCTGGGCGATGCCGTGATCGTTCTGCGAGATCAGCGGCACCTTCGGATTGTCGATCGCGACATCCTTGATGACGACCTTGATGCCTGCGTCGATTGCCTTCTGCACGACGTCCTTCAGCGCCTCGGGCTCGCCGTGGGTGATGAGGATGCCCTTCACGCCGAGATTGATCGCCTGCTCGACCTGTTCGCGCTCCAACGCGGCGTCCTGCTTGCCTTGAAAGATGTGCAGATCAGCGCCGAGCGCCTTCGCTTGGCTGGCGACGCCGGCCTCGTAGGATTCGAAATAATCGCCTTGGCTGAGGTAACTTATGAAGGCGAGTTTTACACCGCCCTTGTCGAAGGGCGCTGGCGCGCCTTTAATTCCGTCGGCGAGCGCGAGCGCGCCTGAACTGACCGACATGGCCAAGGCCAATAACAAGGCTCTCGTCGTTTTCATGGGTCTCTCCGTTGCTGGGTTTACGAGATCATCGGCGGGCGCCGATTCCGAACGTGAGGGCCAGCGCGCCGACGAGGACGGCGCCCTTCACGAAATCCTGGGTGTAGTAAGGCACGTTCAACATCGTCAGGCCGTTGAGCAGCACGCCGACGAAGATCGCGCCCGCGACCGTGCCGAACACGTTGGCGTGGCCGCGGTTGAGCACCGCGAAGCCGATCAGCGCCGCGGCGACGCTGTCAAGCAGCAGCGAGGCGCCGGCGAAGACGTCGCCGCGGCCGATGCGCGCGGCGATGAAAATGCCGCCGAGCGCGCCGAACACGCCGGAAATCACGTAGGCCGATACGCGATAGGCCTTGGTCGGCGCGCCCGCGTAATGCGCCGCCGTCTCGTTGCCGCCGACCGCGTAGAACACCCGGCCCCAGCGCGTTCGCTCCATCAGGAACCAGGTCGCGAGCGCGACGAAGGCGACGAGCACGACCGGCAGCGGCACGAGGCCCCAGAGTTTGAACCGTCCGGTCAGCAAGAAATTCGGATCGAAGGCGCCGCGCGCGATCGACCCATCGGGCAGCGCGAGCCCGGTCGTGATCGATCGTCCGCCGGTCGGAATGAGCTGCAGCCCGGCGAGCAGGAACATCATGCCGAGCGTCGCCAGCAGATCGGGGATGCGGAGCGCCACGATCAATAGGCCATTTGCCAAGCCTATCGAGGCGCCGGCGGCGAGCGCGAGGGCGACCGTCGCGCCCGCCCCGAGGCCGAGCACGACCATCGCATAGCTGGATAGCATCAGCGAAAACGCGGCGATGCTGCCGACCGACAGGTCGAAGCCGTCGACTGCGAGCGTCACCGTCACGCCGACGCCGAGCAGCGCGACGACGGCGACCGATTGCAACACGCTGAATAGATTGTTGAGGCTGAGGAACGCGGGCTCGCGGCTCTGGAACAGGATGACCAGCAACGCGAGCACGACGAACAGGGCGTGACGGCGCAGCGCGCGGCCGATTGCCGCGACCGAAATGCTACGCTTCGCGGGCGCCGTTCCCGCGTTCGATTCGGCGCTCATGAACGCGCTCCCGCGGCGGACTCGCCTTCGATGGCGCTGAGCGAGTTCATAATCGCATCGGCGCCGCCGCGATCCACGTCGTGCAGCGCGACGATCGCGTGGTCGCGCATGACGGCGACGCGATCGGCGCATTCCAGCGCCTCCTCGACGTCGCTCACCGCGACGAGCGTCGCGCCCTCGACGCGGCTGGCGCGCAAGGATTCGACGAGATCGCGGCGCGCGCCGATGTCGACGCCCTGGAACGGCTCGTCGAGCAGCAACAAGCGGCTTGGCGCGGCGCGCCAGCGGCCGATCACGACCTTCTGCTGGTTGCCACCGGAGAGCGATTCCAACGAGTCTGCGGGTCCGCGGCATCTTATGCGCAGCGCCTCGATTGCGCCGAGCGCGGCCTTGCGCTCCACGGCGCCGTCGACGATCCCTCGTGGAAACCAAGCTTTTCTATGTGGCAAGGCGATGGTTCCGGCAATGTCGCTGGCAGGGGTCGCGGCGGGCAGCAGCGAAGTCGCCCAACGGTCCTCTCCGGCGAGAAACACGCCCTTGGCGATCGATTCCGCGGGATTTTTTGGCCGCCAGGGTTTTCCGCCGAGATTGACGCTTCCGGCGACGATCGGTTCGAGGCCGTATAGGGTGCGCAGCAGCCGGCTCTTGCCGGCGCCGAGCGCGCCGACCAAGGCGACGATTTCGCCCGCGGCGAGGTCGAGGTCGAACGGCGCGCCGCGCGGCGTCAGGCGCAGGCCTTCGATCTTGGCCATGGTTGCGCCACGCGGGCGCGGCGCGGCCGCCGTGTCGACGTCGCGGCCAATCATCTGGCGGATGCCGAGCTTGAAATCGAACGGACGCGTCTGCTCGCCGACGATCCGGCCGTTGCGTAGCACGACGAGGCGATCCGCGATCCGCTCGATGTCGGCCATCCGGTGGGAAATGTAGAGAACGCCAACGCCCTTCGCGCGAAGGCGGTCGATGACGTTGAAGAGAGTGGCGGCCTCGGCCGCCGAAAGGCACGCGGTCGGCTCGTCGAGCAGCAGCAGGGAGGCGTCCGCCCCGACCGCGCGCGCGATCGCCACCAGTTGCTTATGTGCCGGGCCGAGCGTGTTGAAATCGGCGGAGAGGTCGAGATCGAGCCCGATTTCGGCGGCAATCGCGGCGGCGCGGGCGCGGATGCGGGAAGGACGCGCAAGCCAGCCGAGGCCGCCGCCGCACAATTGGTCGAGCACGAGATTCTCGGCGACGTCGAGGCCGGGCGCGCCGAGTTGATCGGTGCGTTGGTGCACGACGGCGACCCCGGCGGCGCGCGCGTCGCGCGGGGAGCCGAGCGAGACGGACCGGCCGCCGATGGTCAGCGAGCCCGCATCCGGCCGCAGCACGCCCGAGGCGATTTTCGCCAGCGTCGATTTGCCCGCGCCATTGGAGCCGAGCAGCGCGACGGCCTCGCCTCGGCGCACTTCGAGATCGACGCCATCGAGCGCGACGGTCGCGCCGAAACGCTTGGAGACGCCGCGCCACGCAATGGCGTTCGAAGCGGCGGAGGAGAGAGCGGCAGGCGTGGGCAAGGGAACCTCTGGGCCCGGCGAAGCTCGCCGGCGGGGCCCAAAGGCGCCTGAACGCGCCGGCATTCAACTAAGAATATCTAAATTATAGATTTATAAATCCTAGTCGCCACCCTTGCGTTGGCGGGTGGCGCAGGCTAACAATAAATTCGATAAAATTACTAGTCTGATGACGGATTTTGAGGATCATGAGCCCGAGCGCCCGGCGATCTCTGCCGCCCCTCAACGCCCTGCGCGCCTTCGAGGCAGCCGCGCGCCATCTCAGCCTCTCCCTGGCGGCCGGCGAGTTGAACGTCACGCCGGCCGCGATCAGTCACCAGGTCCGCCTGCTCGAAGACCATATCGGACTGCCTGTATTCGAGCGCAACGGCCGGGGCCTCGCCCTCACCGACGCCGGCGCGGCCGGCCTGCGCGATCTCAGCGAGGCCTTTGCGCACCTCACGGCGGCGATGGACGCCATCGCCTCGCTCGGCGAGACGGGTACGCTGTCGATCAGTGTCGCGCCGTCGTTCGCGGCGAAGTGGCTATTGCCGCGGCTCGGTTCCTTCGAGCGGGAACATCCCGAAATCGATGTCCACGTTTCCGCGTCGATGCAATTGGCCGATTTTACGCGCGATCGCGTCGACGCAGCGATCCGCTACGGCGCCGGAGGGTATTCGGAAGTGTTCTTCGAGAAATTGCTCGCCGAATCCGTGATTCCGGTCTGCTCGCCGGAACTCGCCCGCGAAAAGGCGCCGCGCTCGGCGCGCGATCTCCTCGGCCTCACCCTGCTTCACGACGACAGCCCCGACAACGACCCTTCCTGCCCGAACTGGGACATGTGGCTGCGGGCGGCAGGTGTCGACGACGCCGAGGTTGATCGGGGACCGCGCTTCAATCAGGCGAGCCTGGTGATCGAATCGGCCATTCTCGGACGCGGCGTCGCGCTCGCCAAGTCCGCGCTCGCGAGCGCGGATATCCTGGCGGGGCGGCTGGTTCGGCCGATCGCGGCCGAAAGCCCGGTCGATTTCGCCTATTGGTTCGTCGCACCGCGCGCGAAACTCAACCTGCCCAAAGTCGTCTACTTCCGCGACTGGCTCCGCCGACAGGTTGGGGACGAAACCGACCGGCGCGCGGTCGCCTAACAGTGCTCCGCCACGGCGAAACTGGCTAAATCTAAAGTCTGGCTCAAACGCAGCTAAATTGACGCAGCGGGCGCTATAACAATAGTCAGTTTATAGAAAAAGAATGACGGCTCCCCAGCCGCGCGGTGGCGTCTCCAGCCAGCGCGGAAGCCGCAAGGACAAAGTATGCCGACGCTCGATAATCCGAGGACCCTACCGGTCCTCGATCTGCGACGCTTTGAGACCAACCGCGCGGACTTTCTCGCCGATCTGCGGGAGGCCGCCCGCGGCGTCGGGTTCTTCTATCTGGAAGGCCACGGCGTGCCGCCGGAGTTGATCGAAGCCGTTCTGACGCTTTCGCGTCGCTTCTTCGCGCTGCCCGAGAGAGACAAACTCGCAGTCGAGATGGTCAATTCGCCGCACTTCCGCGGCTACAATCGCGCCGGTTTCGAACACACCCGGGGTAAGCCGGACTGGCGCGAGCAACTCGACGTAGCCAGCGAACGAAATGCGCTGCCTCGGACGGCCAATTCCCCGCCCTGGTCCCGGTTGCAAGGGCCCAACCAATGGCCGGACGCGTTGCCTGAACTGAGACCGGTGCTGCTCGGCTATCAGGCCGAGGTCACAGCCCTGGCCATCCGCGTGCTGCGGGCCTTTGCCGCCGCCTTGGGGCAACCCGAAGACGTTTTCGAGCCGATATACACGCCAGCGCCCAATCAGCTCGTGAAGCTGATCCGCTATCCCGGGCGCGGGGCGGAAGAAAGCGACCAGGGTGTCGGGGCGCACAAGGATTCGGGATTCGTCAGCATCCTCTTGCAGGAAAACATCTCCGGTCTCCAGGTCGCGGGCGATGACGGTTGGATCGACGCGCCTCCCGTTCTCGGAACCTTCGTAGTCAACATCGGAGAAATCCTGGAACTCGCCTCGAGCGGCTATTTGCGCGCCAACATACACCGCGTCGTTTCGCCGCCACGCGGCGTGGACCGTTTGTCCGTCGCGTTTTTCCTCGGCGCAAATTTGGATGCGACCGTTCCGGTCCTCGCGTTGCCGCCCGAACTCGCAGCGGAAGCGCGGGGCCTGACGCAGGACCCGCTGAACCCGTTGTTCCGCGAGGTCGGCAAGAATTATCTGAAGAGCCGATTGCGGTCGCATCCGGACGTGGCCTGGCGCCACTATTCCGATCTCGTCGATCCCGCGGCCAAGCCGCTCGAACCGGCCTCCGCCTATTGACGCTTCAGCCAGGAGACTTCGTGATGACGACCGACAGTAGACGTTTCGAAACCCTCGCGTTGCATGGCGGCAGCTATCGCGCCGACCCGGCGACGGGCGCCGTGGCCGTCCCGATCTATCAGACGACCTCCTATCAATTCCACGACACCGACCATGCCTCGCGTCTGTTCGCGCTCGAGGAAATCGGCAACATTTACACGCGCGTTCAGAATCCGACGACAACTGCGTTCGAGGATCGGATCGCGGCGCTCGAAGGCGGGTCTGCGGCGTTGGCGGTCGCCTCGGGTCAGACGGCCTCGGCCTATTCGGTGCTCAATCTCGCATCCAGCGGCGACAACATCGTCTCCTCCACCGATCTCTATGGCGGCACGGTGACGCTGTTTTCACAGACACTCAAGCAGTTCGGCGTCGAAGTGCGCTTCGTCGATCCGGCTGATCCGGAGAATTTCCGTCGCGCCACCGACGCCAAGACCAAGGCCTATTACGCGGAGACGCTGCCGAATCCGAAGTTGCACGTGTTCCCGATCCGCGAAGTGGCGGACATCGGCCGTTCCCTGGGAGTGCCGCTGATCATCGACAATACGGCGTCGCCGCTGTTCGCGCGTCCACTGGAGCATGGCGCGGCGGTGGTGGTTTATTCCGCCACCAAATACATCGGTGGCCACGGCACGGCGATCGGAGGCGTCATAGTCGACGGCGGCAACTTCCCCTGGGAAGCGCACGCCGAGCGCTTCCCGCTGCTGACACAGCCCGACGACGCCTATCACGGCGCGATCTGGACGGAAGCCGCCAAGGCGCTCGGCCCCATCGCCTATGTCTTGCGCGCGCGGGTAAAATTGCTGCGCGACCTCGGCGCGGCGTTGTCTCCGGCCAACTCGTTTCAGTTCCTGCAAGGCTTGGAAACCTTGCCGCTACGGCTGCGCCAGCACAACGAGAACGCCAAGATCGTCGCCGAATATCTGTCCAGCCGGCCCGAAGTTGGTCACGTCATCTTCCCCGGCCTACAGACTGGCGAGCCGCGTCGTCGCGCCGACGCTTATCTGAAGGGCGGCTATGGCGCCCTGGTGGGCTTCGAATTGAAAGGTGGGGTCGCGGCGGGGCGGCGCTTCATCGATTCCCTGAAGTTGCTCTATCACGTCGCCAACATCGGCGACGCTCGCTCGCTCGCGATCCATCCCGCCTCGACGACGCATCTGCAGCTGAGTTTGGCCGAGCAACTCGCCGCCGGAGTCACGCCCGGCTATGTCAGGCTCTCCGTCGGCATCGAACATCCCGACGACATCGTCGCCGATCTCGCCCAAGCCATCGACGCGGCCGGCGGGGTTTCCATCGAAGAGCCGGCCCGCAAGGCGGCCTGAACCGTTCAACCAAGGGGTAGAAGCATGTCTGGTGAATCCAATCAAAATGGCGTTTCGCGCCGGTCCGCGCTCAAGGCGCTAGGCGGCGTCGGCGTCGCCGCTTCGACGGTCGCGCTCGGATCGAAACTGTTCACGCCGGCCATCGCCGGGCCGGCGCCGAAGGTCAGGCTCGCCTGGACGGAAGTCGCGGCGTGCCATTCGCCGCTCGGCTTCGGCGTCGCCAAGGGCATTTACGCCAAGCACAATCTCGACGTCGAATTGTTCTACCAGGGCGCCAGCGGCCAGACGCTGATCCAGGCGCTGGCGACCGGCAAGGCGGACGCGGGCGCGGGCCTGATTGGCGATTGGCTGAAGCCGCTCGAACAGGGGTTCGACGTCAAGCTGTTCGTCGGCTCGCACGGCGGTTGCCAGCGGCTGATGGCCTCGAAGGCCTCCGGCATTACCGACCTCGCGGGCGTGAAAGGCAAGACGATCGCGACCTATGGGATCGGCGCTCCGCCGCAAGTGGCGTTCCAGGTCACGCTCGCCAAGGCCGGCATCGATCCCGAGACCGACGTCACCTGGAAAGCAGTGCCGTTCGATCTCGTCGGCGAAACGGTCAATCGCGGCGACGCCGATCTCGCGGCTCACCTCGACCCCTGGGCCTATTCGATCCAGAAACAATTCGGGTTCAACTTGATCGCGGACACCCAGACCGGCGTCTACAAGAACCATACCTGCTGCGTTCTCGGCGCCAACGGTCCGTTCCTCGACGCCAACAAGGATGCGCTGCGCCGCCTCGCCGAGGCCAACATCGAGGTTCACGAATATACCGCCAACCATCCCGACGAAGTGGCGCAATGGTATTTCGAGGCTCTCAAGCCGGCGGGCCTCAGCGTCGCTGACCTGACGGAGATTCTCGCGTCGCTCGTCTACCACGACCATCCGATCGGTCAGGCTTTGGTCGATCAGATCCGGATCACCGCCGAAGATCTCAAGTTGGTCAAGGTGCTCGATCCGACGACCGACCCGAAGGAATTCGCGGAGCGGGTCACGGTCAACTTGCTGGCTTGAGGCAAAATCGATGAGCGAGGCGATCCAAACCTTCAACCAACGCCAGACGGCAAGCCGGCCGGCATGGCTAGGGAGTGTGTGGCAAACGGCCTGGAAACAGGGTTTGGTCGCCGCGCTGACTTGGGGCGCCGCCGCCCTCGTGACGGTCGCCTTGCGGGACGTCGTCCCCTGGGGCAGTGGGCCGTTGTTCGCCAAGATCACGGCAGGCGCGGCGCTTCTCCTGCTCGTCCTCGGGTTTGGCGTACATCGGCTCGGCCGCGTTGGGGAGGGATTTGTCCACTACGGACCCTGGTTGATCGCGATCGGGGTTTGGCTGACCCTGTGGGAATTGACGACGGCGAAATTCGGCTGGTTGCCCAAGCCGTTCTTCTCGCCGCCGCATGGCCTGCTGAACGTCTACGTGACCGACGGGCCGCGCCTACTGATATGCATAGGGTACACGCTCCGCCTTTGGGGCCTAGGGTTTCTGAGCGGCGTCCTCGTCGGTTATGCGCTCGGCGTCGCGCTCGGTTGGTCGAAGGAATTTTCCTATTGGGGCATGCCGATCCTAAAGTTGATTGGCCCGGTGCCAGCCACGGCCTGGATTCCCTGCACGTTCTATTTCTTCCCGACCACGTTCGACGCGAGCATCTTCATCGTCGCGCTGGCCTCGGGAATTCCGGTCGCGATCCTGACGGCGTCAGGCGTCGCCTCCATCAACAAGGCCTATTACGACGTCGGACGGGTGCTGGGCGCCAGCGATTGGTATCTGATCCGCAAGATCGCCGTCCCGGGTTCGCTGCCGCACGTGTTCGTCGGTCTGTTCATGGGGCTTTACTATTCGTTCGCGGTTCTGGTCGTCGCCGAGATGCTCGGGGCCAAATTCGGGCTCGGCTGGTACATTCAGTTCCAGACCGCGTATTCCGGTTACGCCAACGTCTACGCGACGCTGCTGATCATGGCAATACTCTGCTCTGGGATAGTCCGTCTGCTGTTCGTCGGTCGCGACCGCTTACTCACCTGGCAGAAAGGGTTCATCTCGTGAGCGCCGTATTCGCGAGCGTGGCCGACCCACGCCCCAGCCTTTCTCTCGCAATTCGCAACGTCGGCCATCAGTTCGATCTCGGCGGCTCCAAGCTTCCAGTGCTGGATTCCGTCAGCCTCGATGTGCAGGCTGGCGAGTTCGTGGCGCTGCTCGGACCGTCGGGATGCGGGAAATCGACGCTGCTGCGGTTGATCGCCGGACTGGAGGCCCCGACCTCGGGCTCGATCGCGGCGGATGGCGTGCCCATCGCGCGGCCCGACCCGTCGCGGATCCTGGTTTTTCAGGATCCGACGCTGTTTCCCTGGGCGACGGTCCGGGCGAATGTCGGGACGGGTCTCGAAGCGCGCGGCGTGTTGAACGCGCAACGCGGGCGCGTCGACGAGGCCCTCGCGCTGACCGGCCTCACCGGATTCGCCAAGGCCTATCCGCATCAACTCTCGGGCGGCATGGCGCAACGCGCAGCGCTGGCGCGCGCGCTGGTCAACGATCCCGCTTTGTTGCTGCTCGACGAGCCGCTCGGCAAACTCGATTCCCTGACCCGGCTGACCTTGCAAGAAGAGTTGGTAAAACTCTGGCGCCGCCGAGACTTCACGGCGCTGCTGGTCACGCATGACGTCGAAGAGGCGCTGCTGCTGGCCGGTCGCGTGGTGGTTTTCAGTGATCGCCCCGCGCGCATAAAGGCGGAGTTCGCCGTCGGCAAGCCCTATCCTCGGCATCGCGACGACCCGGAGATCGTGGCGCTTCGGCGCGAAATTCTCGAAACTCTGGGGCTCAGGACATGAGTTCGCCGCCGCGCTTGTCGATGGCGTTGTTCGCGGTCGGTGCCCTGGTCGTCGTCGCGTCCGCGGCCTGGTGGTGGATCACGTACGGCGACGTAATCCGCTTCGATTACATAGGCCCGGGGGAAGCGAGCGTCTGTCTCGTCGGCGATTCCGAAATCTGCCGGCTCGCCCGCGCGCTGTGTCGCGGCGCGCACCCGGCGACGATCGTCGCCTATCGCGCGGCCGCTTTCTGGGCAGGTATGGCGGCCTTGTCGGCGAGTTTACTGACGTTCGGGCTGCGCCCCGCGGAATCGAGAGGATGAGGATGAACGTCGCGGTCAAACACCCAATTTCCTCCAGCGCGCCGGCGCTGAAGGACGCCATGCGCCAGATCGCCGGCGGCGTGTGCGTCATTACCGCGGGCCTCGGCGAGGAGCGCACCGGTTTGACGTCGACCTCCGCCGTGTCGCTCTCGATGGCGCCGCCGACGATGATCGTCTGCATCAACCGTGAAGCCTCCGCCCTGCCGATCATTCGCGCGCGCCGACATTTCTGCGTCAACGTGTTGGGCGCGGGCCATCGCGCGGTCGCCGATCGGTTTGCCGGACGCGGTCGGGTGAAGGGCGCCGCGCGCTATTCCGGGGCGACCTGGTCGCCCTTGGCCACCGGCGCGCTGGCCCTCGACGACGCGCTCGCGGCGATCGACTGCGAGGCGGAGGAATTCATCGAACGCCACACCCATTTCATCGTCGTCGGCGCGGTGCGGGCCCTGCAAGTCGGAGAGGGCCGGCCGCTGATCTACGGCCAGGGCGACTATGGCGCGCTCGCGCCGATCTGAGTTTTCCATTTCGACGTCTGGAGGTTCGAGACCGTGACCATCAATGTTTCCATTCCTGGACCGGCCGCCGCCGCGCCGAGCTTCGACCTCGAACCCGAGGCCCATATCATCAGGAGCGACTCCGAGGCGATTGTGATCGCCAAGGAACTCGCCGCCGAATTCGCCGTGGATGCGGCCAAGCGCGACCGCGAGCGCATTCTGCCGGCCGCCGAACTCGATCGGTTCTCGAAGAGCGGCCTGTGGGGCATCACCGTACCCAAGGCCTATGGCGGCGCCGGCGTTTCCTTCGCCACGCTGGCAGAAGTGATAAAGCTGATCTCGGCCGCCGATCCTTCGATTGGGCAGATCCCGCAAAACCATCTGGCCGCGCTCGACGCGATCCGCTTCGCCGGCTCGGAAGCGCAGAGGCAATGCTGGTTTTCTCGCGCGCTGAGGGGCTATCGGCTCGGCAATGCGTTTTCCGAGGCCAAGAGCAAGCATGTCGGCGCCTTCGAGACGACGGTCACGCCACAAGGCGACGGCTATGTCGTGACGGGCGAGAAATTCTATGCCACCGGCGCGCTGTTCGCGCATTTCATCCACATCGGCGCGGTGGGACCGGACGGCAACGTCTATCTCGCCATCGCCCCGCGCGGCGCCCAAGGCCTGAGGATCGTCGACAATTGGTCGAGTTTCGGGCAGCGCACCACCGCCAGCGGCAACGTCTTCATTGACCGCGTCAAGGTTGATCCGATAGCGGTCATTCCCGCTTATCTCGGCGGCGTGAATCCGTCCTCGAACGGCTCGGTCTCGCAGATCATCCAGGCCGCGGTCGACGCTGGCATCGCGCGCGGCGCGATCGAGGACACGATCGCTTTTGTGCGAAAGTACACGCGGCCTTGGATCGACAGCCGGCAGGAGCGTGGTTCCGAGGACGTGTTCACGATCTCGCAGATCGGCGAACTCGAGATCAAGCTGCATGCGGCGGAGGCGCTGCTGGAGCGCGCGGGACTGGCGATAGACGGCATCATCGAAGCGCCGACGGAAGAAAACGTCGCGGCGGCTTCGGTGAAGGTCGCCGAAGCGAAGGTGCTAACCACGGAGATCGCGATCCTGGCGACCAACAAGCTGCACGAACTCGCGGGCACGCGCTCGACGCTCGCCGAGTACAATCTCGATCGCCACTGGCGCAATGCGCGCACCCACACGCTGCACGATCCGGTGCGCTGGAAGTATTTCCATGTCGGCAACTACGCGCTGAACGGCGTTGCTCCGCCCCGGCACGCCTGGAGCTGATAACCCCTTCTCCCGCTTGCGGGAGAAGGGAAAGGCTTCGCCGCCCGTCATCCCCTAACGGAATTAAAAATGTCCGTCACCGCGCTCAAAGCCAGTCCCGAATCCGCCGCCAAAATTCCCTCGCCGCCGCCGCGGCGCGCCCCGGCTCGCATTATCCGCGACGACGCCGAAGCCGTCGCGGTCGCCATCGAAATCGCGGCGAAAATCGGCGCGGGCGCGGTTTTGCGTGATCGCGAGCGCATCCTCCCGTTCGAGGAGCTCGAACTCCTCTCCGAGGCAGGACTGCTGGCGATTACTGTGCCGAAGGCGTTCGGCGGCGCGGACGTGCGTGCGGGAACGCTGGCCGAGGTCATCTCGATCCTCGCCGCCGCCGACGGCTCGATCGGCCAGATCCCGCAGAACCATTTCTTCATGCTGGAGGCGTTGCGGCTGCAGGGGACGGAGGCGCAGCAAGCGTTCTTTTACCCGCGCATCCTCGCCGGGGATCGTATCGGCAACGCCTTGTCCGAGGTGGGAACCAAGACCTCGCATGATCACGCCACCAGGATTACGCGAGAGGGCGAGACCTATCGGCTCAACGGCAAGAAATATTATTCGACCGGCGTGCTGTTCGCGCATTGGATCGCCGTCGTCGCCAACGATGAGCAAAGCGTTTCGACGATCGCCTTCGTTCCGCGCGATTCGGCGGGGATCACGATCGTCGACGATTGGAACGGCTTCGGGCAGCGCGTCACCGGTTCGGGCACCACGCTGCTGCAAAATGTCGAAGCGGACCCGATCGGCATCCTGTCGTTTTCAGCCTTGTTCCAGCGACCGACCTCGATGGGTCCGCATGCGCAGATCATGCATGCGGCGATCGAGGCCGGAATCGCTCGCGGCGCGCTCGCGGATACCATCGCATACGTGCGCACGCGTTCGCGGCCGTGGAAAGATGCGGGGGTGGAGCACGCCTGGGAGGATCCCTATACGATCCATCAGATTGGCGAGATGCAAATCCGCGTTTCGGTGTCCGACGCGCTGCTCGCTCGGGCCGGCAAATTCGTCGACGCGGCGATCGCCGAGGGCAACGTCGAGACGGTCGCGGCCGCCTCGGTCGCGGTCGCCGAATCCAAGGCCGCTTCGACGGAGGCCGCTTTGTTCGTCTCCAACAAGCTGATCGAACTCGCGGGCTCGCGCGCGACATTGCGGGAGAATGGGCTCGATCGACATTGGCGTAACGCGCGCACCCATTCGGTCCACGATCCCGTGCGCTGGAAATATCGCGCCATCGGCGACTACTGGCTCAACGGGATCAATCCGCCGCGGCATGGAGCGATCTGACCGCCATGACGCGCCAAATCCATTTCAACGCTTTCGACATGAACTGCGTCGGGCATCAATCGCCGGGCTTGTGGGCGCACCCGCGGGACAGATCCTGGCAATACAAGGACCTCGAATATTGGACGGATCTCGCCAAGCTCTTGGAGCGCGGCCTGTTTGACGGGATTTTCATCGCCGACGTGCTGGGCGTCTACGACGTCTATCGCGGCAACCTCGACACGGCCCTGCGCGCATCGGCGCAGATCCCCGTCAACGAACCCATGCTGCTCGTGCCGGCGATGGCGCTGGTCACCGAGCATCTCGGCTTCGGCGTCACCGCTTCGATATCGTTCGAGCACCCCTACACGTTCGCGCGGCGCGTTTCGACGCTCGACCATCTGACCAAGGGTCGCGCGGGCTGGAACATCGTAACCTCCTATCTCGAGAGTGGCGCGCGCAACATCGGGCTCGGCGGTCAGTCGCCGCATGACGATCGCTACGAAGTCGCCGACGAATACATGGAAGTCGTCTACAAGCTCTGGGAGGGCTCCTGGACCGACGACGCCGTGCTGCGCGATCGCGACCGTCGCATTTTTACCGATCCTTCGAAGGTGCGGCCGATCGGCCATGACGGGCGCTTCTACAAGGTTCCCGGCGTCCATCTCAGCGAACCCTCGCCGCAGCGCACGCCGCTGCTCTATCAGGCCGGCGCTTCGGCGCGGGGACAGCGATTCGCGGGCGAGCACGCAGAATGCGTGTTCGTCGCGACGCCGTCGAAGACAGTTCTGAAAAAATCCGTCGCGGAGATCCGCCGCGCCGTCGCCGCCGCCGGACGTGATCCGCGCGGCGTGCTGATCTTCAACCTGCAGACGATCGTCGTCGATGAGACCGATGAGAAGGCCAAGGCGAAATACGAAGAGTATCGGCAATACGTCGATCTCGACGGCGCGCTGGCGCTGGGCTCTGGCTGGATGGGCATCGATTTTTCCGCCTATGGCCTCGACGAGCCGCTGCGGCACATCAAGACCAACGCGGTGCAATCCTCGGTCGACGCGTTCTCCACCGCCGACCCAAGCAAGGTCTGGACAGTGCGCGAACTCGCCGAATGGATCGGCATCGGAGGCCTCGGGCCGATTCTCGTCGGCGGACCGGCGACGGTCGCCGACGCGCTTCAGGAATGGGTCGAGGAAACCGACGTCGACGGCTTCAACCTCGCCTATGCCGTGACGCACGAGACCTTCGCCGACGTCGTCGAGCATCTGGTGCCGGAATTGCAGCGGCGCGGCGTCTATCGGACCGAATATACGCCGGGCACGTTGCGCGAAAAGCTGTTCGGCGGCGGCCCGCGCCTGCCCGAGTCGCACCCCGCCGCGCGGCACAGAAATCTCGACGGCGTGGCTCGACAAGACCGCTTGGCGGCGGAATGATGCACCCATGACCAGGGAAATTCGCCTCAACGCCTTCGAGATGAATTGCGTCGCCCATCAATCGCCGGGGCTCTGGCGCCATCCGCGCGACCGGTCGCGCGATTACAAGCGGCTGAGTTATTGGATAGAACTCGTGCGGACCCTGGAGCGCGGCCTGTTCGACGGCCTGTTCATCGCCGACGTGCTCGGCGTCTACGACGTGTTCGGCGGCGACGCGCGCGCCGCGCTCACTCATGCGGCGCAGGTTCCGGTCAACGATCCGATGATGCTGGTGTCGGCGATGGCGGCCGCGACCCGCCATCTCGGATTCGGCGTCACGGCAAACCTGTCGTTCGAGGCGCCCTATGGCTTCGCGCGGCGCATGTCGACGCTCGACCATCTGACCGACGGCCGCATCGGCTGGAACATCGTCACCGGCTATCTCGACAGCGCCGCGCGCGGAGCCGGCCGCGACAAACAGACCGCCCACGACGACCGCTACGACTTCGCCGACGAATACATGGAGGTCGTCTACAAGCTCTGGGAAGGCTCCTGGGCCGACGACGCCGTCAAGGACGATGCCGAGCGGAACGTGTTCGTCGACCCCTCGCGCGTCCGCAAGGTTAAGCACCAAGGCGAGCATTTGCGACTCGACGCGCTGCATCTCAGCGAACCCTCGCCACAACGCACGCCCGTGCTCTATCAGGCCGGCACCTCGCCGGCGGGGCGGAATTTTGCGGCGCGCCACGCCGAATGCGTGTTCATGTCGGGTCCGTCGACGGTCGTCATCGCGCCCAGGGTTGCCGCGATCCGCGCCAACGCGGTGAAGCTCGGCCGCGATCCGCGCGGCATCGTCATTTTCACGATGGCCACCGCGATCCTCGCCGAAACCGACGAAGAGGCACGCGAGAAATACGAGGACTACAAGCGCTACGCCGATTTCGAGGGCGCGCTGACCCTGCTTTCCGGCTGGACCGGCGTCGATTTCTCCAAACTCGACCCGGACCAGGTCGTCGAGCACGTCGAGAACGAGGCCGGCCGCACGGCCTTGGAAAACATCACCCGCGCCGACCCCTCCAGGCGCTGGACGGTGCGCCAGGCGGCGGAGCACGTCTGCATCGGCGGCATAGGGCCTGTGTTCGTCGGCTCGCCCGCGACGGTGGCGGATCAGATGGAGCGCTGGATCGAGGCTACCGACATCGACGGCTTCAACCTCTGCTACGCCGTGCGGCCGGAGACGTTCGTCGACGTCGCCGATCTGCTGGTTCCGGAGTTGCAGCGGCGCGGGCGATACAAGAAAGCCTACCGCGAGGGCGCGTTGCGGCAAAAGCTGTTTGGCGGATCGGCGCGATTGCAGGCGCCGCATGTCGGAGCGAGCCATCGGTGGAGTTGAGGTCGCCTGAGAAAAGCTAACGTCTCGCAATACATTCGCTAAATTGACTCTTTCGATCATTTTTGTGTTCTGGCCGAACGAGAGCCGCCTGTTGCGGCGCAATATGTGAGAGACGGATCCTTGACAACTCGCCGCAACTTTCTGGCCGCCTCGGGCGCCGCCCTCGCCTCCGCGGCGTTCGGGCCCGCTTTCGCGGCGATCGACAAGATCAAGATCGGGCTTGCCTCGCCTGGACCGCTCGCGGATCCCGTCTATCAGGCGGCCGACGAAGCCAAGGCTCAGGGGCTCGACGTGGAAGTCGTCGAGTTCACCGACTGGATCGCGCCCAACGAGGCGCTGCAGAACGGCGACATCGACGTCAATTACTACCAGCACATCCCCTTCCTGGAGAACGCGTCGAAGGCGAAGGGCTACAAGTTCGAGTCACTGGGCGTCGGCACCTCGTCGAAGCTCGGGCTCTATTCGGTGAAGCACAAGAGCTTCGCCGAAATCCCGGACGGCGGAAAGATCGCCGTCGCCAACGATCCCGTCAACGAGGGACGCGGCCTCGTGTTGCTGGAGCGCGCCGGGCTCATCAAGCTGAAGCCCGGCCTGGATTACAAGGCGACCGTCGCCGACATCGTCGACAATCCGAAGAACTTCGATATCGTCGAGGTCGTCGCGCAGCAATTGCCGCGCGTGCTCGGCGAAGTCGATCTCGCCGAAGGCTATGCGCATCTCCTGAAGGATTACGGCGTGGATCCGAGCAACGCGTTGTTGTTCGATCCGATCCAGCAGCGCTTCGCGCTGCAATTCGTGGTGCGCGCCGACAGTCCGAACAAGGACAAGGTGAAGAAATTCATTGCGATCTACCAGAACTCGCCAAAGGTGCGCGAAATCCTGAAGCAGAAGTTCGGCGACCTCGTCGTCACGGCGTGGTGACTTGAATGACGGCGGCGGCAAAGGGCGCCAGCGTTCGTTTCGCCGAGGTCGGCAAGAGCTACGAGCCGCGCGGCGGGGCGACGGTCGAAGCGTTGCGCTCGGTGAGTTTCGACGTGGCGCCGGGGGAAATTTTCGGCATCGTCGGTCGCAGCGGCGCGGGGAAATCGTCGCTGATCCGGCTCGTCAACGGGCTGGAGACGCCGAGCGCGGGAAGCGTGAGCGTCGACGGAATCGACGTCGGGAGCCTTTCCGCCCGCGACCTGCCCGAGTTCCGCCGGCGCATCGGCATGATCTTTCAGGGCTTCAACCTCCTCCACGCCAAAACCGTCGAGGACAATGTCGCGCTGCCGCTGGTGCTCGCCGGACGCTCCTGGAAAGAGGCGCGCGCTAAAGCGGGCGATTGGCTCGGGCTCGTGGGGCTCGACGACAAGCGCAAGGTTTTTCCGGCGCGGCTGTCGGGCGGGCAGAAGCAACGCGTCGGCATTGCCCGGGCGCTTGCGCTGAACCCGAGCCTGCTCCTCTCGGACGAGGCAACCTCGGCGCTCGATCCCGAATCGACGCGGTCGATCCTCGCGTTGCTCCGGGACATCAACCGCCGGCTGGGCGTCACGATCCTACTGATCACCCACGAAATGGAGGTGATCCGTCAGGTCGCCGATCGCGTCGGCGTCCTCGAGGCCGGTCGGCTCGTGGAGGAGGGTCCCGTATGGAAAGTGTTCGGCTCGCCCGCCCACGAGGCGACGCGGTCGATCCTCGCGCCGAAAGACCGCGAAGCGCTCGCGACTTCGCCCGGCCGGGTTCTCGTCGAAATCGATTTTACCGGCGCCGATAGCGTGGATCCGGATCTGTTCGTCATCACCCAGGCGCTAGGACCAGGCTGCCGGCTCGTCGAAGGCGCGGTCGAGCGCATCCAGGGCCGCGCCGCCGGACGGCTGATTTTCTCCGTGCCCGAGCCGCAAAACGGCGAGGGGGAAAGGCTGATCGGGCGGCTGAAGCCCATCGCGCCCAAGGCGGAGTTCATCTGACCATGCCGCACACCTTGGCCGGGTTGTTCTGGAGAGCCTTGTACGAAACGGGGATCATGATCGGGGCCTCGGGCGCGATCTCCTTCGCCGTCGGCCTGCCGCTCGGCTTGGTCTTGTTGGCGACGAGCGAGGGCGGCATCTTTCAGACGCTTTGGCTGAACCGCGTGCTCGGCGGCCTCGTCAACGCGATCCGCTCGACGCCTTTCATCATCCTGCTGGTGGCGCTCATTCCGATCACGCGGCTCATCGTCGGCACGTCGATTGGCCTCTGGGCCGCGGTCGTGCCGTTGACCGTGGCGTCGACGCCGTTCTTCGCCCGTCTCGTCGAGGTCGCCGCGCGCGGCGTGCCGCCGGGCCTCGTCGAGGCGGCCAAGGCGATGGGCGCGACACGCTGGCAGATCCTGCGCCACGTGCTGCTGCCCGAGGCGTTCTCGGCGATCGTCGCCAACTTCACCATCACGATCGTCTCGATGATCAATGCCTCCGCGATGGCGGGCGCCGTCGGCGCGGGAGGACTCGGCGATCTTGCCATGCGCTTCGGCTATCAGCGGTTCGACGACCTCGTCATGGCGGAGGTCGTCGGCGCGCTGATCCTCATCGTGACCTGCGTGCAGTATGCCGGCGATGCGCTCGCCCGACGGTTGGATCATCAATGATCGGACGCGGCTCGGCGGCCCCATCCTCCGCGCGGACTTTCGGCGCGGTTGCCGACCGCGATTCCTCACAGCCATGTCATCGTCGTCGGGTCGTTGCGCGCCGGGGCGGTCAAGCCGGGCGCTCCTCACATCAATGCCGTGGGTAAATTCGGCGCGTTCGCATCGGAATGATGCGAAGAGTCCGGGAGGCCGATTTCCGGACGGATTGTGGGCGCGGAGCCGGACGTCCCAGCCGTGATTTCTATTGACTTATTCGATAGTATTACTAGAGTATCCTTGACGGCACGTCGAGAGTCGCCGCCAAGAGCACTTTTTGCCACGAGTTCACGCTAGGAGGTCCGAATATGGCGATCGCATCTTTTGTCTCCCGGCGTGGAATGATTGCAGCGTTCGCTGCGGTCATGTCCCTTGTGTCGGCCCCGGCGTTTGCCCAGGCGGCGTCGGGCGAGCCGGTGACGATCGGCGTCAGCGGGCCGCTGACCGGCCAGAACGCGCAATACGGCGCGCAATGGAAGAAGGGTTTCGATCTCGCGCTGGATGAGATCAACGGCCACGGCGGCGTGCAAGGCGGCCGCCCGCTGCAATACGTCTTCGAGGACAGTCAGGCCGATCCGCGCCAGACGGTGGCCATCGCGCAGAAATTCGTCAGCGATCCCAAGATCGTCGTCGAACTCGGCGATTTCTCCAGCACGGCGTCGATGGCGGCGTCGTCGATCTACCAGCGCGCCGGCCTGGTGCAATTCGGCTTCACCAACTCGCACCCGAAGTTCACGCAAGGCGGCGATTTCATCTGGAGCAATTCGGTCAGCCAAGCCGACGAGCAGCCCCGGCTCGCCAAATACGCCGCCGATCTCGGCTTCAAGCATGTCGCGGTGCTCTACCTCAACACCGATTGGGGCCGCGCCAGCCAGAACCTGTTTGGCGAAGCGGCAAAGGCGGACGGCCTCGAAGTCGTCGCGTCCGAAGGCTACCAGCCGGACGAGAAGGATTTCCGCTCCACCCTGGTGCGCGTGCGCGACGCCAAGCCCGACGCGATCGTGCTGATCTCCTATTACGCCGACGGAGCGCTGATTTCGCGCCAAATCCGCGACGTCGGATTGACGACGCCAATCGTCGCCAGCAGCTCGATCTACTCTCCGAAATTCCTCGAACTCGCGGGGGACGCGGCCAACGGCGTCTTCACCTCGGCGAACTTCTTCCCCGGCGATACCCATCCCGAGGTGCAAACCTTCGTCAACAAGTTCAGGGCGAAGTACGGCGAGGAGCCCGACACCTTCAACGCGGTCGCGTATGACACCATCGTGC
>Ga0302157_10001881_pt1 | contig 25142 bp, 18 predicted proteins | sample I_Bog_N3_3_FD_193502 | JGI IMG/M metagenome (GOLD analysis project Ga0302157, IMG submission 193502) | Peat permafrost microbial communities from Stordalen Mire near Abisko, Sweden - I_Bog_N3_3 | ecosystem: Environmental > Terrestrial > Soil > Wetlands > Peat | place: Sweden: Abisko, Stordalen... | reverse complement strand
GTAGTGGCAATCGCCATCATTCTGGTTGCGCGTGTCAATCACCCGGGCACGCCTCCAACCGAAACGTCAGTTCTGATCACCGAAACGGATGGGGTGGAGGTCTGGCGGGACGGCGGTTTGGTTTACGTCAGAAGCGATGCCCGGTTGATGGCTCCCGCCTTCGGCGAGGAACGGCTTGATGGGCACCTGCGCCTGTACGTTGTCCACGACCAGCCGGACTCATCGTCGACCGGCTATCTACCGTTTCGTTTGTGGCGTGACGGCAGATGGATTGACGTGCACGTGCCTGTACGAGCAACCGGCGTCCCGGATGCCGTAATTGAAAAGTTGATTAAGGAGGTTTCCCCTATGACGCCGGAAGATATAGAGCGCATTTCGGCGAGTATGAAATACAGCCGCGTTGATTAGGAAACCTTTGGCTCAATCGAAGTCTGGTGAGGACACGCCGCTCGCGGCTCGCCGTCGCCAACACCGCTTCGCTCCATCGCCGGCTGCGGCACCCCGACCCGGCCCATCGCGCAACCCGCAAGCGCGGGTCGCCCGCCGCGCCAGGCAGGGGCGCTCGCCGGCAATGGTGTCGCCGGCGCCGAGCCGCGGACCGGGGATGTCTCCAGAAATCTGAAGGGAAAAGCATCCGATGACCGGAGCGGATTTCAAGCCCCGTTTGCAGACGGAGCGGCGAGAACAGCGGGACCGAAAAAGAGATGTGAGGGAACCCTGACATGGTCCACCCGGTGCTCGAGGGATTGACCGCCGCCCAGACCGCAGCCGCCACGCAACCAGGCGCGGTGCTGGTGCTGGCAGGCGCCGGTTCCGGCAAGACAAAAGCATTGACCGCCGCAGTGGCGCATCGGATCGACGTGAGAGGTGTTGACGCCTCGCGGGTGATAGCGGTTACGTTTACCAATAGGGCCGCATCCGAAATGGCGGGGCGCATCCGCGCCGCCCTCGGCGCCGGGCGCACGCCGATCTGGCTTGGGACTTACCACGGTTTAGCTGGACGGCAACTGCGCGCCGAACCGGAGGTCGCCGGGCTCCGCCCGGGCTTTGACATCCTCGATGCCGACGACAGCCGGCGCATCGTCAAGCGCATCCTGAAAGCCATGAACCTCGCCGGCGGCGATGACGGCACCGGCGTCGGGCGCGACCCGCTGAAGGTGATGTGCAACCGGTTGTCCAAGTTCAAGGACAATCTGATCACGCCCGACGAGGCGCCGGCGCGGATCGAGGCGATGATCGCCGAAGCGAAGCGGACCGACACTGCGGTGGACGAGCATGGTCTGCGGGCCGCCGCGCGCGTCTATGCCGAGTATCAGAGAACGCTGCGCGATGGTAACGGCTGTGATTTCGGCGATTTATTGCTTTGGCCCACCCGCGCCATGCAAGTAATGCCGAGCTACCGGGCGCGATGGAGCCAACGGTTCGACTGTCTCCACGCGGACGAATTCCAGGACGTCAATCACGCACAGTACAGTTGGATAAGGCTGCTTTCCGCTGAGCATCAGGAAGTGTTTGTTGTCGGCGACGATGATCAGGCGATATACAGCTGGCGCGGTTCCGATATAGAATACATACGGAGACTGTTCAAACGCGACTTCCCAGGCGCAGTGCAGATCAAGCTGGAGGAAAACTTCCGCTCGACCGGACACATCGTCGCTGCGGCCAATTCCGTCATCGCGCAGGACAGCACCCGCCTTGCCAAGACCCTATTCACCCGGAAGCCGGAAGGCAAGCCGATCGAGATCGTCGCCTTCCGCAATGCCGAGGCGGAAGCGACCGGGATCGTGGCAGAGATGACCCTCCGGCACGCCGATGGAACCGGTTGGGATCAGATGGCTGTATTGTACAGAATCAACGCTTTGTCGCGAACGCTGGAGGAAGCACTGATGCGCGCCCATGTCCCGTATGTTCTTATAGGCGATGTGGGTTTCTGGCAACGTGCGGAAATTAAGGATGCACTTGCGCTGTTGCGCCTGGCGACCTCACCGGACGACACCCAGGCGGATGAAGCCTTCCGCCGTGTCATCAACGTGCCCGCCCGCGGTTTCGGTGCGAAGACCCTTGGGACCGTCGAGACGGAGGCGGCGTGGCGCAAGGTCCCGCTGCTCGTTGCACTGGAAACCGCACAGCTCCCGCCGAAGGCCCGCTCGGAGGGACTCGCCTTCGCCGATGCCGTGCGCGGCGTGGGACGCAACCCGGATGACACGCTCGCCGACCAGATGTCCCTGCTGCTGGATGCGACCGGCTATCGCACGATGCTGCGCACGAGCCGTGCCGAAGACACCGAGGGCCGGCTCGACAATCTCGCCGAGTTGGTCCATCTCGCCGGCGGCTTTCACACCGCGCGCGATCTGCTCGATCACGCTGCGCTATCGACCGGCGGACCGAACGAGGATGAGACGGCGCGGGTGCGGCTGATGACGCTGCACAAAGGCAAGGGGCTGGAGTTTTCCGAGATTTTCCTGATCGGATGGGAACAGGGTATTCTGCCCCCGGACTTTGGTGACGTTTCCGAAGAACGGAGGCTGGCGTATGTCGCGCTGACGCGCGGCAAGGACCGGATCACCATCACGCACTGCGAGCACAGGCGCGGCTACATGGTGCCTTCATGTTTTATCGACGACATTCCAGAGCGGCATCGCGTGCAGGGCTGGCTGCGCGGTGGCGGTGAAAACGCCAGACAGCACCGGACGCCGCCGGTGATCGACGCGGTGGACGGCGCCGAACTGCTGCGGCGGTTCTGACACATGGCGGCCGAACGACACTGCCAGCCCCCCGACGGCGCGGTCGCTGATACCGGCGGCGCGGCAATGCGGGATTACGATTCGCGACGCTGTCTGATCTGCCAGCAACCCCGTCCGCCATTCGGGTTCGGGCCGCCGATGACCAGGCGCAGCGTCTGGGCCTGCAACGAACATCGCGTCGAGGCCGACCGCCGGCTGGGTCCGTCACACAGCGCCAGCCCGGAATCGGGAACAACAATCAGGGATCGGGAAAATCAGGGAGGATAAAATGAATGCGAAGACGCTTCGCATCCCGCCGGCGGCGCCACCATCGCCGGCTGCGAACACCCCGACCCCGCGCATCCCGCAACCCGCAAGCGCGGGTCGCGCGCTGACGCAGGGCAGGGGCGCTCGCCGGCGATGGTGGCGCCGCCGGCGGGATGCGGTCTTGGGGATGTTTCCAGAAAAATAGAAGGAAAACATGCCATGGCAACCGCGATGTCCACCATCTCCGGCCGTTGCAGCGAACCCCGCGAGGCGGAACCGGTGTTCTTCCGGCACGGCCGCACACAATATGAAACCAAACTCGCGGCCTTCGCCAAGGCGGTGACACAAGCGCTGCCAACCAACCGCGACATACTGCTCGACGCACTCAGCGCATCGGGAATCGCCACGGTCGTCGTGCCTTTCGACGGCGAGAATGGCCATGGGCGGGTTGGGAAAATGGTTGCTTACGCGCCAGGCGGCGACACGACGGCGATACCCGTCATGGACCTCACGGTGCAGGAAGTGTCGTTCGGCAACGCGGGCACGGCACCTGAACAGCGCTCCCTGCGAGGTGCCATCGAGATCATGGCCTACACCCTGCTTGAGCACTCGCACGGCGAGTGGAGCGCGGGGGCTGGGGGGTGCGGCGAGGTGGTGTTCAGTGCCGCCAGCCGTTCGGTGACGCTCGAATACAACCAGCGCGTCATGACGGTGCGCCACCACTGGAAACGATTCTAGGGACGAGACTCCCCGGACGAAGACGGGCCAGGCCAGATAGCGGTCCAGACCAGGACCGCCTGGTGCGGGTCTTTGGGCGAACAGCGCGGCGCCGCTACAAGACCAGTCGGTCTGATTTTCCACGGCGACGCGAAGCGCCGTTTGCAAACACTGCGCCCATCATCACCCGCAAGCGAAACACCGGAGCACCGCGCTGCGATGGGAAGGAGTCAGATGCCATGAAGTCTGGGGCACTCAACCCGGCGGGACAGAAGGCGGCAAGCTGCACCCCGATCCCAACCGCCTGCTGGCCGGCCGCTGCCTGATCCAGGGGCGGTGGCGGAGAGAACGCGACGCTGCGCCACCTGGCCGAGAAAGCGCGGGATGGCCAAGCCGAAGGCCAACGCATCGTGCTGCTGACCCCGATGTCAGGATGAGGTCGGCCGGCGTGCGGCGGAGACGTGTCATTTCACCAGAAACGGGAGGGCGGACAATGAGCCAACACAGGACGAGTTACGAGTGGCCGGAGAACACTGTTGCTCAACTGCGCGAATTGTGGAGTGAAGGCCACTCGACCACGGAAATCGGCAGACGCCTGGGCGTGTCGAAGAATGCCATTGTCGGCAAGGCGCACCGTCTGGACCTGCCCGCGCGGCCGTCGCCCATCAAGCGCGGCGCGCCTGGCGGCCCGAGGCCGCGGCGGCGGGCAAAAGTCATACCGAGGCTGGCCGATATCGTGCTGCTCCCGTCATGCGCGCCAACGCCGCGGTCCGCTTCAGCCCCCGCGCAGCGCGAGCCGCGCCCTGCCCACGCTCCGCGCGTCGTGCGGCGCAATCCTGTGGTTTCCCGGAGCGAGACCTGCTGCTGGCCGATCGGCAGTCCGCGACATCCTGGCTTCCGATTCTGCGACGCACCGGCACTGGTGGCGAAGCCGTACTGCGAGGACCACGCCAACGTGGCCTATAGGCCGCTTCGCCGTCTGGACGATCAGCAACATGGAGACCTGCCAAATGGCTGACCTGGTCATACGACCCAGCACCTTGCTCGCGCACAAGCCCTGGGTGTTGCAACTTCGCTACCACCACGGCGGCGCTGAAACCGAGTGTGTCACCATCGCCCGTCTCAGCGAGCAAAAGGCGCGGGACGTCGTCGCCGCGGGAGCAGCTGGTTGGCTTTGCGGCGAGCCCAATAAGGACACGCCACCCGGCAGCTGCCCGACCACACCGCTAAACGCAGCGGGCAAGCTGGCCGAGCGGCCCGTCTCCGGCCGCAGCGACGACGATGCGCGGTTTGAAAATTCGTATTGCTGTCCTGAATGCGGCCACGAATGGTCAGACCACTGGTCGGCTACCAGCGAGGACGACTGCCCAGCTTGCGGCAAGCGGCATATCACGCCCTACGAGTCCGAGGACGCCTGATCGTACCCAATGTGGAGGTGGCTGTGGCCGAGAGCAGTGACATCGAATGGACGAATGCCACGTGGAACCCGGTTGCCGGATGCAGCCTCGCGTCGCCCGGCTGCACGAACTGCTACGCCATGCGGATGGCAGCCCGGCTTGAGGCGATGGGGATACCGCTGTACCAGGGGCTGACCAAGCCGGGCAAAGGCGGTGCCGTGTGGACGGGCGAAATCAGGCAGGCGGAACCTGACCAGCGATTCCAGCCGCTGCGTTGGCGGAAGCCGCGGAACATCTTCGTCGATTCCATGTCCGACCTGTTCCACGCGGACGTGCCGGATGCGTGGATCGACGAGGTGTTCAGCATCATGGAGCAGTGTCCGCAACATACCTTCCAGGTGCTGACGAAGCGGCCCGGGCGGGTGCGTGCATACCTCTCTGACAAGCGGGTGCTGCCAAACGTGATGATCGGCGCCAGCGTCGAGGACCACGCGCGGCTGGACCGGCTGGCTGACCTGGCCGCGACACCGGCGGCATTCCGGTTCCTCAGCCTGGAGCCGTTGCTCGGCGACCTCGGGCGCATACCGCTGGAGGGCATCGGCTGGGCAATCGCCGGCGCTGAGAGCGGGCCGCGCGCCAGGCCGATGGACCTGGATTGGGTCCGCTCAATCCGCGACCAGTGCGCCGCCGCCGGTGTGCTTTTCATGTTCAAGCAGCGCGTTGTCAACGGCAGGAAGATCAGCCTGCCAATGCTCGATGGACAGCAGCACGCTGCGGTCCCGAGCCTTTCCCGATAACCCCGGAGGCAGCCATGAGCTTTCTCGAAGACGATGCCTGCATCAGCTGCGGCAAGAAGCTGGACCACGACAAATCGAACTGGCTTGAACTCAATCACGCGACCAGCCTCTACTGCGAGCCCGGCAAGGTCCCTGCGGAGGAAAGCCAGGGCGGTTTCGAGTTTGGCGCCGCATGCGCCAAAGCGATCCTGAAGAACGGCGGAAAGCTGGTGCGAACCGGCCGCGCCGCCCGCCTTTGGGGCGAGCCCTGATCTTGCCGCAAAAACCCCCGTGCTACGGACTGGCGCTGCCGGCCATCCGCCGCAGTTCCTGCGAGGTGTGCCCATCGCGTGCCACATCCAATGCCACTCCAATTCCTGCGCCCCCGGTTCGTTTCCGCTCAGCGAAGCGAATCACGAATGCGAGCTTTTGCAAATCTCCCATGAGCCGCACTTTTTGCCGATTGGCATAAGAGACTTCCAGACAAAAGAGGTCCGCGAAAGAGCGTGAAGGGTTTCGCAGCCCGACGCCGGCGTCACCGCTTTGCTCCATCGCCGGCTGCGAACAGCCCGGCCCCGCGCATCCCGCAACCCGAAAGCACGGGTCGCGCGCTGACGCAGGGCAGGGACGCTCGCCGGCAATGGTGTCGCCGCCGCCGGGCTGCGGCGGGGGAAGGGTCTTCCAGAGATAATGAAGGAGAACACTTTAATGACCGATACGAAGTTTCTCGCCAGTCCCGCAGGGTCCGTCGAGCTGGACAAGATGGCGCTCGCCGCGCTGCGCAAGGCCGATACGATTAGCTTTCACCACGCTGACGGAAAGTCGCTGATCAGGGCGTCAAAGAAGCACAAGCCGACCGGGCGCGATCCATTCGCGCCGAGTGAGACGACTGTCACGGTCTCCTGCAACGCGGCTATCACCGACTACGACCGTGGTGGCTGCTGGGGCACGGACGCGTATCGGGACGACCTGAAATGCTACGCCGCCTTCGCCTGGTACTCCCATGCACAGTATGCGGATTGCACCTGGCAAACCATCGCGACGGTCCTCAGGGCCGGCGACGAACTGACACTCTACTGGCAACGGGGAGGTCTCACGAACCAGGGGATGAGAGACGCGGGCTTTCACGGTGACGCGCTTTATGTTCGTGTTCGGCGCGCCGACAAACGGCTGACGTTCCTGATAGACACCTACTGCGGACACGACAACACGGCCCGCATGGTGCGGCTGTCCGGCCACAGCCTGTCGCAAGGATAGCTTGGTCTGACCGGCCCAGGCGCCGGCCCCGAGGTCCTTCGCCCCGGCCGCCGCTGATCACGGGCAGGAATGCGGGAAATACATCGCGCGAACGGAGCGGCCTTACGCGCCGTTGCTGCGGGCGAACGCGGGTGAAGGCCAAGCCGCGTTTCGCACCCGGCGACTCACGAAAATCCAACAGAAAGGACGATCTGCATGGGAGCCACGGTCACCTGCAAAAAGCTGGTCGCCGCGTTTGCTGGCGCGGGCCGCGTATTCTACGTGCTGTTCGAGCAAACCTACGAAAAGAACTGCTACCCGCATACGCCGGGTTGGTCCTGCACGTATTGCGGCGGCATTGACGGCGCGCTTCGCAGGATATTCCGCTACGCCTCAAGCTGCGAGGGCGGGATGCTCCAAAACCGAAGCGGCTGGATCACGCCTGAGGGCTACATCGCGGGCTGGATGAAGGAGATGGCATCGCCGGTGCGGATGTCAGACTGCGCGATCAGTCTCCAGCTGGGCGATTCGGTCTGCGCCTCCGTCAGCAGCGGGAATGTCGATGCAGTGTGCGGCATACTCGATAGCAACGGTCATACCGTCGCGGCGGACGCCATCCGCGGCGGCGGACAGGCGACGCTCGCGTTGCACCGCGATGCCGTTGTTGTCGCCAGCCTCTGTGCCACACTCGCGCCGTGGCGACTCATCCAGTCGTACGTTGCTCCGCTTCTGGAGCCGCGCGATCGTTCTCTTGGCTACAACCCAAGGCTGGCGGCCGGTCTTGGGGTCGCCCGCCCCGCGGCATTCAAGATTGACGGGGATAACCGTCTGTTGCAACGGGAGGACGGCTCCTGGTTCTGCGCAGGATGGCAACACGCCATCGTCAGCGATTTCGTGAAAGGTCTATGGAAGGTTGAGCGGAAGGAGCCGGGCAGCTTCAAAAAACGCATCCAGGCGTTCCGCGATGCGCTCAAGTCGGCTGAGCCGGTGCCGGCCGGTGCCAAGGTTGTCGTGTCCACCCAGGCGCCTACGCTGGACGATTGCCGGAGACGGGCCTGCGACGAGTTCGCGAAGCGATTCCCGGTAACGCCAACGCAGGAAGGGTTCGAGGCGGTTCCTTCGGCGGACAATCTCTATGCCCTGTGTTCCTTCCGGGACAACGCGACCTGGGTGCTGCCACCGGGGGTACGCCAATCGGCCCAACCGTCGCTCTTCGCTCAGGACACCGGCTTGGCGACGACCGATCAAGCGATGATCGAAATCAAATAAATGAAAGAAGCCTGCGAAGAAGACTGACAGCCGTCGCATCCCAACGCCGGTGACACCATCGCCGGCTGCGAACACCCCGGCCCCGCGCATCCCGCAACCCGCAAGCGCGGGTCGCGCGCTGCGCAGGGCGGGGGCGCTCGCCGGCAATGGTCTCACCGTCGCCGGGCTGCGGACGGATCGGATGTTTCGAGAAATATAAAAGGAAAACATCCGATGACGATTCCGAAATCCGGCGCCGGCAAGACCTGCGCAGAACGGCGTGATCACTACCAGGAAGTGACCGACCGCATCATCGCGGCGCTTGAGGCCGGCACCAAGCCGTGGCGGCGTCCTTGGGACGGGAACCGTGCCGGCGGCCCCACCATGCCAACGAATGCGGTGACTGGCAAAAAGTATCATGGAATCAACGTGCTGGTGCTCGCCATGTCGGCGTTTGCACTCGGCAATGGCGATCCGCGCTTCTGCTCGTACAAGCAGGCGGCGGATCGCGGCTGGCAGGTTCGCCGCGGCGAGAAGGGCACGACGGTGTTCTTCTTCAAGCGCATGCGGATCGAAGATCGCGATGCGCCGCCGGAGGCCGAGTGCCGGACGAAACACATCCCGCTGCTGCGCGCGTACACGGTGTTTAACGCGGCTCAGATCGACGGCATTCCACCTTACGTGGCACCCGATATCAGCGAAGCGCCGTGGCGCCGGCCGGAGGCTGCTGATGTTATCCTGCGCAACAGCGGCGTGAAGGTCAGGATCGGCGGCGACCGCGCGTTCTATTCGCCATCGCTCGATCTGATTCAACTGCCGCCAGACAGCGCCTTTGAAAGTCCGCAATCATGGGCAGCAACCGCGCTGCATGAGGCAGCCCATTCGAGTGGGCACAAAACCCGGCTGAACCGCGACTTGGGTGGTAGATATGGATCTGCGGGTCTGGCTATGGAAGAGATCAGGGCCGAGCTGGCAAGCGTTTTCGTTGGTTCTGAAATGGGTCTGCCGTGCGACATTCCGGACCACGCGAGCTACATCGAGTCCTGGGTCGACACCCTTCGTCGGGACAAGCGCGAAGTGTTTCGCGCCGCGGCCGACGCGCAGAAGATAGCTGATTACCTTCTGCAGTTTCACCCGGATTTCGCCGCGCGCAACGGCACCACGGACGAGCCCGATCGCGCGGAGGACGGCGCGGATCAACCGGAGGCCGCATGAGGCGGCTGATCTGACCATCACGCCGGGCGCCAGCCCGGTCCATTGGCATTCGCCGGCTGCGACGGCCGGCATCCCCATTCACCAGCAGCACGGCTACGCGAAGCCCTCGGGCAGCAGCGTGCGCCGTGCTGCCCGCACGGGTGTGCATTCCATGGTCAAACCCACCTCCTTCCAGCCCGACCTGTTCAGCAGCACCAGCCTCGGCTGGGGCATCGCGATCGACAGTGCGGCTCCGGCATCCGACGGGCCCGACACCGACGCCGCCTCAGCCGATACGTTGGAGGCGGCCATCACAGAGGCACCGCTGGCCCCGCGGGTGCCCGCGCACAGCTTCCGGCTTTCCGGCGACCGCCCTCTTGCCAGCGGCTGGAAAAACCGCGCTGCAGACAATATCGCCGCGATCCGCCTCATGCAGCAGATCGAGAGCGAGGGCCGCCACGCAACGCCGGATGAGCAGGCGAAGCTCGCACTGTTCACCGGCTTCGGCGCGTCCGACCTCGCCAACAACTTCTTCCGCCGCACCGGCGAGGGGTTTCGCCCGGGCTGGGAAGACCTCGGCAACGAGCTGGAGCGGCTGGTCTCCGACCAGGAGATGGCGGCGCTGGCGCGGGCGACGCAGTACGCGCATTTCACCCCCGAGTTCATGGCGCGCGCAGTCTGGCGTGCGCTGGAGCGGATGGGGTTCACCGGCGGACGCGTGCTGGAGCCCGGTTGCGGCAGCGGTCTGTTCCTCGCACTGATGCCCGAGGCGATCGCCAAGTGCTCGACGGTCACCGCGGTCGAGATGGACCCGACGACGGCGCGGATCGCCAGGCTGCTGTATCCCGAGGCGTGGGTCCGCAATGAGGATTTCACCAAGGCGAAGCTCGGCGAGACGTTCGCGGCCGCTGTAGGCAACCCGCCGTTCTCGGATCGAACCGTGCGGGCCGACAATCCGGCGGGAAAGCTGGGGCTGTCGCTGCACGAGTATTTCATCGCGCGCAGCATCGAACGGCTGAAGCCGGGCGGCCTCGCGGCTTTCGTGTGCAGCCGGTACCTGATGGACCGGGTGGACGCCAAGGCCCGCGATTTCATCGACGGCATGGCCGACCTGGTGGGCGCCATCCGCATGCCGCAGGGCGCGATGATGGCTGCCAGCGGCACCGATGTCGTGGTGGACCTGCTGTTCTTTCAGAAGCGTCAGCCTGGCGCGGCCAGCCGTCGCACCGTCTGGAACAGCCTGCAGGAAGTCGTTCCGGACGGGGACTGCGGGGATGGCACCGAAGGCGTCATGCGGGTCAACCGCTACTTCGCCGAGAACGGGGCGATGGTGCTGGGGCATCATGCCTGGACCAGCAGCCCCTATGGGCCGGCCTACACCTGCGAGCCAGTCGCCGGCATGACGCAGGCCGTGCTGGATGGGCTGCTGGACCGGGCGATCGCCGCGTTGCCGTCCGGGATCTGCGAGCCAACGGACTCCGCTCCTGACAGTCATGTTCCCGACGCGCGGCGCATCGATGTCGGCACCGCCGCCGAGGGCGCCACCGTCAAGGAGGGAAGCTATGTCCTCATCGACGACGCGCTGATGCAGGTGATCGACGGCGTCGCCGTTCCGGTCGCGGTGAAGTCCGGCAAGGGGACCGAGGGCATCTTCGCCAAGCACGCACGGATCATCCGCGGGCTGATCCCGGTCCGCGAAGCGTTGCGCGAGGTGCTGCGGACCCAGGTCGAGAACCGCCCCTGGGGCGCCGCCCAGATGAAGTTGCGGGTGGCACACGGAGCATTCGTGCGCGCGTTCGGGCCGATCAACCTGACGACGGTCAGCCGCAGCACCGACCCTGAGACGGGTGAGGTGACCGAAACCCAGCGCCGCCCGAACCTGCAGCCGTTTTTCGATGATCCTGATGCTTGGCTTCTCAGCTCGATCGAGGACTACGACCTGGAGAGCGGCGTCGCGAAGCGCGGGCCGGTGTTCACCGAGCGGGTGATCCATCCGCCGGCGGAGCCGGTGATCCTCTGCGCGGCCGACGCGCTCGCGGTGACGCTGGCGGAGACCGGCCGCGTGGATATGGCGCACGTGGCGGAACTGCTGGGACGGCCGCAGGAGGTCGTGGAGGCCGAGTTGGGCGAGGCTGTGTTCCTCGACCCCGCGGGCGGCAAGGCCTGGCTGGAGGGCACCTGGCAGACCGCTGACGCCTACCTGTCGGGCAAGGTGCGGCACAAGCTTGCGACTGCGGAAGCCGCCGCGGCGGAAGACCCGCGCTACCTCCGCAACGTCGAGGCGCTGCGGCGCGTGCAGCCGGAGGACCTGCGGCCGTCAGATATCACCGCTCGTTTGGGGGCGCCGTGGCTCCCCACCGACGTGATCGAGGCGTTCGCCGGGCAGGTGATGGAGTGCGCGACCACGATCCGGCACACCGTCGAGATCGCGGCATGGTCGGTCGATGTCACCGGCTTCATGGGGCTTGCCGTCGCGACCTCGCTATGGGGCACCGAACGCCGCCACGCTGGGCTGCTGCTGCACGATGCGCTCAATTCGGCCGCGCCGACGATCTGGGACTCCTGGCGCGACCCGGACGGCACCGAGCACCGCGAGATCAACGCGCAGGAGACCGAAGCCGCCAAGGAGAAGCTCGCCAAGATCAAGGCCGCGTTCGAAGACTGGATCTGGCGCGACGCCGAGCGCACTGACCGGCTGGCCCGGATCTACAACGACCGGTTCAATGACCTGGTGCCGCGCCACTTTGACGGCTCGCACCTGACGCTCCCGGGCGCGTCCAGTGCGATTGTCTTCCGCCCGTTTCAGCTGCGCGGCGTTTGGCGGATCATCAGCGCCGGCAGCACCTATCTCGCGCATGCCGTCGGTGCGGGCAAGACGTTCCTGATGGCCGCCGCCATCATGGAGCAGAAGCGTCTCGGCTTGATCAGCAAGGCCATGATGGTGGTCCCCGGCCACTGCCTCGCACAAGCCAGCCGCGAGTTCCTGCTGCTGTATCCGAACGCGCGTATCCTGGTAGCCGACGAGACCAACTTCGTCGCCAGCAAGCGGCAGCGCTTCGTCGCGCGCGCGGCGACAGCAAAATGGGACTGTATTATTCTGACCCATGCCGCGTTTAAGTTCATCGCCACGCCTGCCGCATTCGAGGAGGATATGGTGTGCCGGCAGATCGGCGCCTACGCCGGGCTCCTTGAGCACATCGGCGGTGATGACCGGATCACGCGCAAGCGGATCGAGAACCTGAAGGAGAAGCTGCAGGAAAAGCTGGAGGCACTGAAAGCCCGGAAGGATGACATGCTGACGATCGCCGAGATTGGCGTCGACCAGCTGGTGATCGACGAAGCCCAGGAATTTCGCAAGCTCAATTTCACGACCAACATGACCACGCTGAAGGGCGTGCAGCCGGACGGCTCGCAGCGTGCCTGGGACCTTTACGTGAAGTCGCGTTTCATCGACACTGTGAATCCCGGCCGCGCCCTGGTCATGGCGTCAGGCACGCCGATAACCAATACGCTAGTTACACGACCCCGCCAAAAAAAGGTTTTGATTGACAAAGGCTCGCGCTTTGGCCGAAGGTCGATTCGTCTCACGGGAGGGCGGCAATGGCGTATCGTTTCATCTCAAACGAACCGGAGGGCGGGTTGGAGCGGAGCACTCGGGTTCCGTTTCTGCTCTCCGATGATATGCGATATCTTGACGAGCCGAGCCGTTTCCTTCGCGAGCGGGCCGCCGGGATTTGGCGCCCAGAGCAACGCGAGAGTTCCGCCTACTCAGCAAGAACGAGACTATCCGATAACACTCTCGATGCGTATTCAAGGGACCTCGAAAACTTCTGGACGTATCTGGAAACCCGAAAGGTCCGTTGGCAGACGTTGAGCTATCAGCATGTCCTCGACTCTTACGACGCTGACATGGCGAGAGGCCGCTGGAGCGAGGACGGAAAGCCGCTGAGCGCGAGCACGGTTAATCGCCGAGTCGACCTCGCAGTCCAGTTCCTGCAATGGGCTGCCCAAAGAAACCTGAGAGATGCTTTCGGCGTCGCGACCAGAGCGGTGTCGAGGAAGGGCGCTCATTCGCATCAAACTGGTGAAGTGCGCGTAGGGCGCAGGCGCACGGACCCGGGACATTTGCGCCTTCCAACTGCTGGTGAGATCGGTCGCTGGCTGGCAGAAGTGAAGGCGCGACGAGGCCCGACCAAAGCGCTTGCGTGCCGGATGATTCTCGAGACTGGCATGCGGCTTGAGGAGACAGTTCTGGTGCGCGTGGACCAGATTCCCGATCCAGACAAGGTGGAGCCCGGCAAGCCCGCTCGCATGGAGATCTGCTTCGGAACAAAGGGCTCCCGCGAGCCCGGCGATCCAGCGAAAGTCGGGAAGCGGCGCACGCTGCGGTTCGCGGTCACGTATCTCCAGGAGATTGCCAGTTACGCGTCCCTGCGGCGCGCGAAAGCAGCGGCTCTGTTTAGGGCAGGTCATCCAGGCGAGCCTGTTCCACCGCAATTGTTCCTCTCTGAGAACACTGGCGAGGCAATTACCGCTGCAGCGCTCTACAAGGCCTGGCACGCGTGCGGCAGCCTTCCATACCCCGGCTTCAGCCCACACATCGGGCGGCACACCTTCGCATGCCTTATGCTGCTGCGGCTGCTCCGGGACGAAATGGCAACGATGCAGCACGCCCTCAACGAGGTGCCTAGATCGATGCTCCTCGACCACGCGAGAAATCTCGTTGGAAACTACATCCGCCCTGTTCTCGGTCATGTCTCCGAGGAAACTACAGAGCGTTACCTGGGTTGGGTCGCCGACCATGTTTGGGTTAGCGAGAACCGCGCTGCATGGGCGGCCTATTTGGATGTCGCAGATGGCTAGGTTGACCAAACGGCTAACGCTGAAAGAAAGCAATCCCGCGAGCGATGCGGGTCGTCGCGAGAAAGAAGCGGCGCCTTTGTTTCAAGACGAAAGTGCGCTCAGGTGGGAGGTGAGGCCGCATGACGGCCGGAGGCCGTCGTTTGACTGTGACCTCACTGAGTTCGCAGTTGGCGCAAAAGCGAAGGGCATCGCGCCGAGGCCAAGGCTCATTCATGAGCTCGCGCCTTCGATACGGGCCGATTCGGTGGGCAAGGCCACGGGCAGCATCGCGCTGATGCTGGTCTACGTTCGTCAGTTCTGGCGCTTCCTTGACCACATCGTGGCGAGGGGGGCTCCTGATATTGCCAGCTGCAACCAGGTAACCAACGCGCACGGACAACTTTACAAGACGTGGCTACTTCAGGATTCAGCTTTGAGTCCGTCGTCCGCCGGCGGCCCGCTGGGGGCAGCACGCCACTTGATCTCCGACGCAAGACGCCGCCAAAAGATGAAGGACTGGAAGCTACTCTGGCCGACCATTGAGGAGGGTCGGGAAATCCTGCATAAGGACGTCGACCCGGAGATCCTTCGGCCACTTTACGCCACGCTCAAAGCGCACCACGCAAGAATGGGCCGCGCCATCGCCGAAGGATCAGAGTTGCTCACCCGCGGTGTCGATCCCCGGAAGATTGGCGGAGGCGCAGACTTCGAGGCATGGTCTGACCAGGCTAACGTCGCAGTAGTTGCGAAAGAGTACCTTATCAGGACACTTGCGGGTCATCACTCCGGCCCTTCCGGTCTTCCTATGCGCCTCCGTCTTCCGCACGCCTATGGTCTTCCTGCGCACGGCCCGTCCGGCGTGCCCCCGCACATGAGAACGCTTCCGGGGACAGCTCGCTGGTTCGTACCAACGTTCGAGGACACGGCAGCCTCTTTCCTATTGGTCTTGCTGCATCTTGGCTGGAATCCGGACACAGCCTTGAATATCGACGTATCGTCTGACGCCAGTTGGTCTGACTGGCGGCTCGGTGTGCAGGGTTCTGACCAGCATGGCACGGTCGCGATCTACGGTCACAAGGGCAAGGTTGGTAAGGAGCAGGTGGCGTTCTCTCTGAGCAAGCCAGCAGGGCATCCATTCCAGGTTATCAGGAGCATGATAGAGCGTACGAATCTTTTGCGGTCCACGCTGCGCTGCCGGTTGGCCTGTTTGGACGGCATCAAAGACCGGACTGTGGAGCAGCGCCGCGAGGCTGAAGCCATCGGCGGGATGATCCTCTCGCCCTGGCTGTTCTTTGCAGGGAATGGCAAGGGCCCGGGAGGACGCGTCGGCTGTGTCACGGCGTCACCCGCCCTGAACGACATGATGCGCTCATTTTGCTGGAAGGCGCTCAAGGCAGCGCTTCGAATGCATCGAGACGATACCAGAGAAAGTCGGCGCCGCTACGTGGACCTTCTGTCGTTCACGCCCGGGGACCTTCGCGATGGCTTCGCTGCCTTCCTTTACGACAACAGCCTTTACAACGACTTGCTGGTCAAGCGGGCGCTGGGGCATAACTCTCTTCGGACGACGCGGCACTACCTGCGGCAACGGCGTCAGATCGCCCAGCGCTACAAGGAGTTCACCCAATTCCAGGAGCAATTCTTTACCGAGATCATACGATTCCGACAGGTCGATCCGACAATCCTCTATCTCCGCGCACGGTTCGGCGAGGTCAACGATGAGCAGCGGGAGCGGCTGGCCGATCATCGAATGCGAACCCGCATGGGAATGGGATGTCTCGACCCGGCCCACCCTCCGAGTAACCTAGCTCCCGACCATAGGGGCGATCTGTGCCTCGTACAGCGCTGCACCCTTTGTCGACACGGTGTCTACTTCGAGGACTCCCTTCCACACCTGGCTGTGCGTATGGCAGAGCTCCAATTTATCAAGAGCCGCGTGCCCGCGGACCGCTTCGCGGGATCCTCCTTTCAAGCGGAGTGGGTGGCGACGGATTTCGTGGTCTCGCGTCTCTATCCGGCGCGCTCGGTCGAGTTTATCGCGGCGGCGGAGCACCATCTATCCGAGCTTCAGGACGGGAGGGCCTACCTCTTCGATCAGTCCTCCCCGTCTCTCTTGGAAAGGCCCGAGTGATGGCCATTGCCAAAATTGCTGCGGTAATTCCGGTTCCGCATGAGCACCGCGCCGAGCTCGCACACACTCCGGTTCTCGATCGCCTTTGGTCCGCCTCATGGGACGAGATCAAAGACCTCGAAGTCGTCCCAGGCAGTCCCATCCAGAAGGATGAATGGGTGATCCCAGCCTCTTGGGCCTCTGGCGGCAGCCTCCAGGCCAGAACTAGTCGGACGATCAAATTCGCAAGGGCTTTGCCTGATGGCTGGCAAAGGGAGGAGGATCGCTCCGAGGTGGCATTGAGGCGGATGAAGCGCATTTCGGCTCTTATCTTCCTGCTGACGCTCCGGCTACGGCGACGTGTGACAAGACCGCCCAAGCCATCGACCTGGGTTTTGAACTGTCAGGCACTGATCCGGGCCGCAAGACAGGCCCTGACATTGCCGCGGAACGCGGGTACTGCAATCGCCTCCGTTTGCCGTGACGGCCCTCCGATATTTCAGGACCTCTCGCCAGACCAAGTCGCCGAACTGGCGACGGCTCATCCATCTTTCGCACGAACCGTGGTCGCTCGCCTTAACGCGCTGTTGGAAGCAGGTGCGTTCGATGACTGGCCCGCTGCCGACGTGGCCGTCCCCGTTGTGGCGGGCCGAAGCTGGCAGCCGTTCAATGATTCCTTCACGGCAGCGATCGGGCACGCGGCGGTGTGGATGCTGGACGCGCTCGGCCCGGACCTGATCACCTGCTGGGAAGAGCTGCGATGCATCCAAACCACCGTAGGCGGAAGCCGCAGACGCTGTGATGTTAATGAGCGCCGAAAAAGCTGGCTCGCGAACTGGGGCGGCCCACGGCTCACACTGGGGTCGACCCTCGAGTATCAGTTTCTTTGTAATGTGAGCGAGGTCGATGATGCGAGTCTGGTTGTGGTGGATACCTGGCCACCACGCCTCCCGCTCTTCGTCCGCAACATGGTGTCTCTGCTTCAGGCAGCGCACATGATTATCCTGGCACTCTCCACCGGCGCGCGAGATGGAGAGTTGGCGGACCTTCTCCGCGATTGTTTGGATGACGCGTGGGATCAAGACCTGTTGATTGGCCAGACATACAAGCTTTCGGACAGCTCGCGAGGGGAACGCCGCAAATGGCCACTGCCGAAGGTGGCCGTCCAGGCGATCAAGCAGCAAGCGCGTATTGCGGAGATCGTTCAGCCGGGCGGAGCTCGGCTCTTTGTGCCATTTAGTGCCCGTTCCGAGGGTTCACTGCATTCGCTGGGTGCGGCCCTCGTTTCGTTCAGCCGGCGTGTCCGCCTTCCGGATGGACGTCCTCTTTGTGACCTTTGTGAAGGCTCCGTGCATCTTCATCGCTTCCGGATGACGGTCGTGCGCCTCGCGGCGCTGTCTTTGGCCGGCTCCAATCAGATTCTGTTCGACGTTCTCGGACACCGTGACCCAGAGATGACCCTGGCCTACATCCTCTCCGATCCAACCTTGCAGGATGATATGCGTCAGATCGCATACGAGGCGTCGATCGCGCTTGCGGCACGGGCCATCGGATCCGCAGACGCGAACGGCGGTCCGGCCGCAGCTCTCGTGCAAGAGTTAGCGGGTCGGTTGGCGCCCCGGTCCGCAGAGCATGAGATGGAAGCGCACAATCTCAATAGTGCGGCCGAGATCCTAGCACAAAACGGCCGCGTGATGCTGGTGAAGCCTGGCGTCCTCTGCACGAAAACCTTCAACCAGTTTGGCCAGTGTACCCGCCGAGGCGGTAGCCCCGAAATCGGCAACTGCGGCGTGAACTGTATGCACCGCCTCGAACTCGCCGCGGCACGTGTCGATCACCGGAAAGCCATCGAACAGATTTTGGATAGCATCCCGCCCGAGGGCGGAATGATGCGCGCTTGGTGGCAAGGACAGCTTCTGTCTCATCTGTCGCCGTTCGAGGATCTCCGGACCGAGATGCTTAGCGATGTCCGCGTGCAACGAGCACTGGGCGACTCGCCGCAAACGGCGATCGTTCAGTCGAAATCAGAACGGCCGAAGAGTGCGCGAAGGGGCAGGGATTGAAATCATGAACGAGCATCTCCGGAACTATCAAGCTGGCAACCGGCTTCGCACGGTCGAAAAGATAGAAACGGCGATGGCGATGGTGGAGGCCGAATTGACCACGCACGGCTACTACCCTGAGAATGGTGGCCGGCTTAACCGGAGAGAGCTTTTTCGGCGTGCGGGCCTCGGTGAATCCACTCTGAAGAATCGGACGCACGCTGCCACGGCATCGAAAGTGGACGTTTGGCTGAAGCGCCTCAGGAAGCGAGCACCGACGCGAAAGCCCGATGCCGAGGACGCAAAGCAGGCTCGTATAGCCGGCCTCGCGGCGCAGGTGGAACGTATCGCATGGCATTATAATGAATTCAAGATTGAGTACGAGAAACTTCAGAAACGAAACGCCGAACTGGAGGGGGAGAACGCGGAGTTGCGGAGGCAGATTGCGAAGTCGGAGTTCGTGGGCTCAGGGAATCCGGGCGGTCAGACCGTTCAGCAAGGAGAGAAAAAAGGAGCGACCCGGAACCGGGTAACGGGCAAAAAGGCCAAAGGTTCGTGAACGGCTTCCCCGTCAGCGGAATCGGTGCGCCACGTCTGGCAATCCGCCAATCGGTCCGACTTACTCCACCTTCTCTAAACCAACATGATTTTGGAACAAATATCCCGGGGGTTTGGGGGCAGAGCCCCCATTCTTTCGTCGTCCAGATGCATCCACTCGCCGCCACGCACTACAGGCTTTGCCGGGAACTGTCCAAAACAAAAATTCTTGCGAGTCTGATGTGACTTGTCCCTGTGGAGTTGTGGGCAGAGGAGGGTGCTTGGGGGCAAAGGCCGCAGGCCGCTGCGCGCCGACTTCGGCGCGCATTGTCCCCATGCGCCGTCCGCCCCGAAGGGCTGTCCACAAATCCATAGGGATACGTCGCCGTGGGGTGAAGGCGTGTCCTGTACGGCGGAACGCCACCCCTTTCGAAGCTGAATATCTGGCTTTGATGCCGAAAACCGCTTAAAACCGGTGTCAAAGCCGGAATCGGGCCATGTATCGATAGCGGAACTATTTACGCTCCAGCGCTACATGCAACCGCACACGCTGGAAGAGCGGGGCCTGCATGAGTTCGACTCCTGGGCAGCGGCCTTCGGCGACACCCGCACCGAGCTGGAGCTGCTGCCATCGGGGCTCTACAAACCGACAACGCGCTTCGCCGAGTTCATCAATGTGGCCGAACTGATCGCGATGTTCCGCAGCTTCGCCGATGTGGTGCTGAAGGATGAATTGCGCGCGTCGCTGACGATTCCCGCAATCGAGACCGGCAGGCGCCAGATCATCACCGCCGAGCCAAGCCCGGCGTTCCGCTGGTATCAGCGCGTGCTGGCGCAGCGGATCAAGCTTATCGAGGAGCGCAAGGGGAAGCCCGAGAAAGGCATGGATATACTTCTTTCAGTCATTACGGACGGGAGACATTCCTCGATCGACCTTCGCTTCGTGCTTGAGGATTACGCCGACGAACCCGGGAACAAGCTCAATGCGCTCATCGCGAATGTCTATCGGATATGGCGCGAGACGGGCCAGCAGCGCTACCGCCGCCCGGATGGCGAGTACTATTCGATTCCCGGCGCAGCGCAGATGATCTTCAGCGATCTCGGCACGATGAACGTCGAGGCGAGCCGCGGCTTCTCGGCCTACCGCTGGATCAAGGACCAGCTCGTCGCCCGCGGCGTGCCGCCCCAACAGATCGCCTTCATGCAGGATCACAAGACGTCCACCGCGAAACAGCGGCTGTTCGGCGATATCAACGCCGGGCGCATCCGCGTGCTGCTCGGCAGCTCGGAGACCATGGGCACCGGCGTCAATGCCCAACTTCGGTTGAAGGCGCTGCATCATTTGGACGTTCCTTGGTTACCCAGCCAGATCGGCCAGCGGGAGGGACGTATAGAGCGGCAGGGCAACCAGCACGACACAATCGGCATCTACGCGTATGCCACACTCGGCTCGACCGACGCAACCATGTGGCAGACCAACGAGCGCAAGCAGCGCTTCATCAACGCGGCGCTGTCCGGCGACCGCTCGGTGCGGCGGATCGAGGACGCCGGTTCGCAGGTCAACCAGTTCGCGATGGCCAAGGCGATTGCCTCCGGTGACCCGAGGCTGATGCAGAAGGCAGGCCTGGAAGCCGAGATCGCCCGGCTGCAGCGGCAGCGTGGCGCGCATATCGACGATCAGCACGCGGTGCGCAGGGCAGTGAGCGACGCGGAGAGCGAAATCGCCGCGGCGGGACGGCGGATCGGCGCGATCGGGCAGGACATCGCTCGGCGGGTGCCGACCCGCGGTGATCTGTTCGCCATGACGGTTGACGGCGCGTCGTACACCGAGCGGCCCAAGGCCGGCGGCGCGCTGCTGACCCTGCTGCGCAACCTCGACCTGCGCGGCCAAAGCGGTGAGTGGACGGTCGCCAGGATCGGCGGGTTCGACGTTGTCGCGACCCGGCACAGGTTTCCCGGGCGGGGCGAGACGGTCGAAATCGCACTGGAGCGGACCGGCGGCTGCGCCACGTTGCAGTTCGCGTCCGAGATGACCGCGCTCGGCCTTATCTCGCGTCTCGAACACGCGCTGGACCGGTTCGAGGCCGACCTGGCGCAGCAGCGGCGCAGCTTGATCGAGAACCGGCGGCGCCTGGCCGGCTACCAGCCGAGGATCGGACTCCCGTTTGAGCTTCAGGCCGAGCTTGACGCCAAACAGGCCGACCTCGCCGCGCTGGAGGCAAGCCTGGCGAACACCCGCGAGGACGACAGCGAAGCCGACGACGGAAGTCTCAGCCAGTTGTTCGGGAAACTGCGCCGCGTGGTCGGGGACGACGCCGAGGCGTGACGGCGTCCCTGCCCGTCGAATGCCCTGTTCGCGACGGGCAGGACAATGCCCACGGCGATGCGCCAGTGGCGAGTCCCACAAGGACACGTGAACAGAAGGCCAGCCCCGTTCGCAGGGAACCCTTGGACTGATGTTGGCACAGCGCCGGATCAGCCAGGAGGATCACGAAATGAAAATGCGGGAAAGACGGACGGGTTCGCAGCCCAACGCCGCCGACACCATCGCCGGCTGCGAACACCCCGGCCCCGCGTATCCCGCAACCCGCAGGCGCGGGTCGCGCGCTGACGCAGGGCAGGGGCGCTCGCCGGCAATGGTGTCGCCGCCGCCGGGCTGCGGTCGGGGCGGGGTCTTCCAGAAATATGGAAGGCAATAACGCAAGGAGTCGGGACCGTGGAACTGAGGACAGTCGATCCGCGCAAGCTCCGGGAGAACCCGGACAACCCCCGCAAGACCGCCGCGGGAAAAGAGGCCGATGGGCAGTTGGTCGCCTCCATCAAGACCATCGGCCTCCGCCAGCCGCCGCTCGTGCGGGAGACCGGCGACGCCGACGCGCTGACCATCGAGGCCGGACACCGGCGGGTGAAAGCCGCCATCAAGGCCGGGCTGAAATCGATCCTCGTGCTGGTGCAGGACGAGGCAGAGTCCAAGCCCGGCCCCATGATCGCGCTGGCGGAGAACGTGGTGCGCGCCGACATGGGTCCGGTTGACCGCTGGCGCGCCATGGAGGCGTTGTCCGGTGCCGGGTGGACCGACGGGGCCATCGCGGTCTCGCTCAACGTGACGGCGCGCAACATCGCCAAACTGCGGCTGCTGGGAAGGATTTGCCCGGCGATGCTCGACCGCATGGCGCAGGGCGACATGCCGGGCGAGCACGAGCTGCGCACCATCGCCGCCGCCAGCACGGAGGAGCAGGCCGCGGTCTGGTCGCAGAACAAGCCGAAGCGCAACAGTCAGGCGCATTGGTGGCAGATCGCGAACTCGCTGTCCAAGAACCGGATCAGCGCCAAGGTGGCGAAGTTCAGCGACGGGGAGGCGGCCAGGTTCGGGGTTCTGTGGGAGGAAGACCTCTTCGCGCCAGCGGGTGAGGACAGCCGCACCACGACGCAGATCGACGGGTTCATGGCGGCACAGCAGGCGTGGCTGGAAGCGAACCTGCCGGAGAATGGCTGCGTCGTCGAAGCCAACGCCTATAGCCAGCCGATCCTGCCAAAAGGCGCGCAGGTCAGGTATGGCAAGCCTTGCGAAGGCGACATGATCGCCCATTCCATCGACACCAACGGCCAGATCCGCACAACCGTCTACTCGCCGGCGCCACCGAAGAACGCGGGAGCCGGAACGGACGCGGAGGACGCCGGGGTGAAGCCGCCACGGTCCGTGACGCAGAAGGGCGCGGCGATGATCGGCGATCTGCGAACCGACGCGTTGCATGAAGCGCTTCGGCAGCGGACGATCGACGATGACACCCTGATCGGCATGCTGCTGCTCGCGCTCGGCGGCAGGAACGTCGAAATCAGGCCGGGGGTCAGCAACCACTCCGGCAGCCGCGGGGCGCGTCAGATCGCGGCCGGCCTGGTCGCAGGCGACGTGCTCACACGCGACAGCGAAGTTCTCCGTCTCGCCGCACGCGAGATGCTCGTGGAGGTGCTGTCCTGCCGCGAGAACTGGTCGTGCAGCGGCCCGGGCGCGCTCGTCGCCGGTGCTGCGATCGACGCCGGTGAGTTCCTGACGAACATGGCGACCGAGGACTTCCTGCGCTGCCTGCCAAAGCCATTGCTGGAAGCGGAGGCCGACGCCGTGAACGTCGCCATCAAACCCCGCGGCAAGGACACGCGCGCCGCGCTGGTCGAACGGTTCGCGACCGGCACCTGGGTCTATCCGGGTGCCCGCTTCGAACTGACCGATGAGGAACGCGCCACGGTGATAGCCGATGCCAAGGCATTTGACGCCTACGAGGCGGAGGCCGGTGACGAGACCGATCCGCCCGACGGCAGCGGTGACCCGGACGACGGGTCCGACACCGAGGACCGCGAAGCAGCCTGATCGTGCAACCGGCCTGGCGGTGTGCGCCATGCCATACCACAGGAGGACCTGATGAATGCCATGGGACACAGCCCTCAATCCACCTGGCCGGGCATGGTCCCGCTTGCCAAGGCGCGCGCGGAATGCCGCATCGACCGGGATGCCCTGGCGGCCGCGGCGGTAGACCGCCGCGCACGGCTGCGCAACATCGAGACCATCATCGAGACCGCCTGCGAAGCAGCCGTGCGGAAGCGCTCTCCAAAACATCGCGATGAAGACCGGGACACTTGGGACCGCGGTGCGTGGTCCGTCTACGTGGACGAAGCCGTCCGTCTGACAAGGTTCCACGCCCGCACCATCGCCGCGCTGCGGCGCGAGGCCGAGCATCTGGAACATCTCGTTGCGTGCTTTTCCTCCGGCGCACGCTGAGACTTCGACGCCCGCTCGCGGCGGCCTCGCCACGGGCGCCGGATCAACGGACCGCCGCCATAGCGGCGCACGCAATCCCACAGGACTCGCCAGCAATCACGCTGGCTGGAAAGGATACCGCCATGGACACGATCTTAGCCAAGCTGCTGACAAGGGTGAGCGCATTCCTGCATCGCGCGGTCGCCTACGTGAAATCGCCGGGACCCGGCGGCTTCGAGTACCTCGCGAGCGCGGTGCTGCACGCCCAACTCGAAGCGGCACAGCGCGAACTCGCCAGGCAGGACAAGCTGCTCGCTGAAACCGTCGCGGAGTGCGACGGCGCGGTGGCCCAGGCGGCGGCACTCGCGCGCGAGACCATCGGCCTGCACCTGCAGATCGACGGACTGAGGCTGCAGATACCCGGTCCTGAAACCCTCGAACAAACCCAGGAGGCTCTTGAGGCAAGCGACGCCGAACTGGCCAGGCAGGACAAGCTGCTCGCCAAAACTGCCGAGGAACTCGACAGCGCAATGGCCCAGGCAGCGGCGCTCTCGCGCGATTCGATTGGACTGCGCGAGGCTCTTGCGGCGCGCGATGCGCGCGTCGCCGACCTGACGGCGGCACTCGCGGAGAGCGAGAAGCGCGCGGTGGCGACGGAACGGGAGAAGGATCGGCTGCAAGGTGCACTGACCCGGGCTGAAGCCGCGAACCGCGCCATCGCCGAGCCGGCGCCTGTTGGGCCGGCCATGGTCGAGCAGCCGGAGCGGGTCCGATCTGGCTTGGTCGCGCTGGCGGTGGCGCCGCCGCCAACTTCGTCTGGCGCAGCCGGCCGAAAGGGCGCGGCACGGAAGGAGACGCGGCACCGGGAGATTGCAACGCACTGATTGAGGAACACAACGGCGGGCCGCCCCTGCGGCCCGCCGCCTATGGAAAGGGACTGAGCATGAGCAGCGTGAACAAGGTCATTCTGGTCGGCAACCTGGGCAAGGACCCGGAGGTACGCTCCACGCAGGACGGCGCCAAGATCGTCACCCTGACGCTGGCCACCAGCGAGGTATGGAACGACCGCGCCTCCGGCGAGCGCAAGGAGCGCACCGAGTGGCACCGCGTGGTGATCTTCAACGACCGGATCGGCGACGTGGCCGAGCGGTACCTGCGCAAAGGCCGGAAGGTCTACATCGAGGGCTCGCTGCAGACGCGGAAGTGGACCGACCAGACCGGGCAGGAACGCTACAGCACCGAGGTGGTGATCGGCCGCTTCCGGGGCGAGCTGGTGCTGATCGACAGCGCCAGGGGTGGG
>Ga0302157_10001876_pt1 | contig 25159 bp, 20 predicted proteins | sample I_Bog_N3_3_FD_193502 | JGI IMG/M metagenome (GOLD analysis project Ga0302157, IMG submission 193502) | Peat permafrost microbial communities from Stordalen Mire near Abisko, Sweden - I_Bog_N3_3 | ecosystem: Environmental > Terrestrial > Soil > Wetlands > Peat | place: Sweden: Abisko, Stordalen... | reverse complement strand
GCGGCTTCACGCGTCTGTCCACCATCAAGACCGTCATCTTCCTGATCGCGGGCAAGCTGGACTTCCAGGCGATCAACCCGCACGCCCGGCAACCCACTTGAAATTCAAGAGAGCCGAAAATTGTAATGAAGGTTTTGTCGATTGAAGAATGTGATGTCGTCGCCGCCGCTGGCACGAATTACGCGACGTTGGCAGTCGTTGCAGGCGTGATCGCGGGAAGCGCAGCCCTTGTGGCAGGCGGTGCCGTAGTGGTTGGTGCAGTCGCTGTGGCCGGCGTAGCCGGCCTCGTAGGCGGGTCATCCAGCTTTGCTGCTGGCATCTGGGCCGCGGAAGCTTACTTCTAATTTTATTTGGGTGGCAACACACGCAACTGTGTTGCCACCAGAAACTTATCTATCGACCCGTCAGATAACTGCGGAGCCGAGAGGTCCACATGAAAAAACACAGTCAGATAATCCTGTCCACCAAGAAAACTGATGGGAATATATTTTGTATTTTGATCCCGAGGAATAATCTAACGGATTACTTTGGCGGAATATATTTACTTCATTCTGCATTTGCATTTTTTGGTGCGTGGCAAATGATTCGAGACCCCGTCTCGCCAACCGCTGCACTATGTATTCTGCTAGTCGAGATCCTCATTCTTTTTTCCAAGCTAGTTCCAGGGAAGCTGCTTGTATCGCGAACAGTCGAGAATAATTACTCTCCGGCAATACATGTGAAAGCGGAAGTTGTACTAAATTTCGGTCTAATTTCAATTTTCTCTTTAATAGCGGGACGACACTATTTTGCAGGTGCTTTTTTCCCGACATGTATTCTTGCAACTTCCGCACTGGCGTGCATGGCGTATATTTTTGCAATGAGAGAAGTGGTTCTTACGCAGGCTACCTGACGAGCTAATTCATCCAGACCGCCAGAACTTGCGCCCAATGACTCTTCCGGCCACGGAATGACAAGAATCACCCTCCAATCTGAAGCTGCCGAATGTGGGCTCGCGTGTCTAAGCATGGTGTTCCGCCACCATGGCCGGGCGACCGAGTTGCATGATCTGCGCCGGCAGTTTGGCGCAGGACTGAAAGGACAAACCCTCAAGGCGCTGATACAGCAAGCCAGCGCTGCGGGATTCAGCGCGCGGCCGTTGAGCCTTGAAGTCGAAGAGTTCCGGCTCCTGGCGCTGCCTTGCATCCTCCACTGGGATCTGAACCACTTCGTCGTGCTCGAAAAGGTCGGCCGCAAGGACGTCACCATCCTCGACCCCGCTGTCGGCGAACGTAAATTGTCTCTGGCCGCGGTCTCGCGGCACTTCACCGGCGTGGCGCTCGAACTGACGCCCACCGCTGAATTCAAGTCCCAGGCCCCCGCGCCGCGCATCAGCATCTCGGCGCTCACGGGCAAGGTTTCCGGCCTATGGCGCTCGCTCTTGCAAATCTTCGCCGTCGCGATAGTGCTGGAACTGTTCGCCATCGTCGCTCCGTTGCTGCAGCAAATGGTGGTGGACGACGTGCTGACCTCGGGCGACCGCGACTTGCTCACCGTGCTGGTATTGGGCTTCGGCCTGCTACTGGCGGTGCAGACTTTGATCGGCGTGGCCCGCTCCTGGATGGTGATCGTGCTGGGTCAAACCTTGTCCCTCCAGTGGACCAGCAATGTGTTCGCGCACCTGGTCAAGCTGCCGGTGGCATTCTTCGAGAAACGGCACCTGGGTGATATCACGTCTCGCTTCGGCGCGGTGCAGGCTATCCAGAAGACGCTGACGACCTCGGTGATCGAGGCGGTGCTAGACGGGCTGATGGCAGTGGCCGCATTGGTGATGATGCTGATCTATGCCCCGACACTGGCAGCCGTGACCCTGGCCGCGGTCGCGCTCTATGGTTTCTTGCGCTGGGCCTCCTATGGGCCGTTCCGCAACGCTGCGGCCGAGCGCCTGGTCGTTTCGGCCAAGGAGAACACGCACTTCCTGGAAACTCTGCGCGCCATCACCCCGCTCAAGCTGTTCGGCCGCGAGGACGAGCGCCGCGCGCGCTGGCAAAACCTCATCGTCGAGGTGCAGAACCGTGACGTGCGCACTGCCCGCATGGGCATGGCCTTCGGCTCGGCCAACGCGTTCATTTTCGGCGTCGAGAACCTTCTGGTGCTTTGGCTGGGTGCCAAGCTGATCCTGGGCGGCCTCACCGGAGGGGGCGCGAGTTCAGGGGCGGGCATCACCATCGGCATGCTCTTCGCCTTCCTCAGCTACAAGGGCCAGTTCTCGGCCCGGGTGTCGGCGCTGATCAATTACGCCGTCGACCTGAAGATGCTGAGCCTGCATGCCGAGCGACTGGCCGACATCGCGTTGGAGCCGCCCGAAAGGGACGACGTGCCGACCAACGAATTGGGCCACCTGAGTCCCAGCGTCGAACTCAGGGGGGTGAGCTTTCGCTACAGCGAGGGCGAGCCGTGGATCTTGAAGGATGCCAACTTCAAGATCGAGGCCGGGGAGAGCGTGGCCGTCGTAGGCGCGTCGGGAGCCGGCAAGACGACGCTTTTGAAGATCGCCCTCGGTTTGTTGCAGCCGGCCGAGGGCGAGGTTCTGTATGGCGGCCAACCGGTTCGTCACCTGGGCATCGCCAACTTTCGCCGCCAGATCGGCACGGTGATGCAAGAAGACGTCCTGCTGACTGGCAGCCTGGCAGACAACATCGCCTTCTTCGACGTTCAGCCCGACCAGCGGCGCATCGAGGCCTGCGCCTGGATGGCGCAATTGCATGACGACATCGCCCGCATGCCCATGGGGTACCAGACCCTGGTCGGCGACCTGGGCTCTGGGCTTTCCGGCGGCCAGAAACAGCGCGTGTTGCTTGCGCGCGCTCTGTACAAACAACCACGTGTGCTGGCGCTGGACGAGGCCACCAGCCACCTCGACCTCGGAAACGAGCGCGCCGTGACGGCGGCTATCGCTCACGTCCAGTTGACACGCCTGATCATCGCCCACCGACCCGAAACCATCGCCGGGGCGCAGCGCGTGGTGCAGATCAGCGGTGGCCAGGTGCTGGACGTGGCGCGCGCGGTGCCCCAGTCCGACATGTCGGCCGACCAAACGGCCTGAATCCATCAAGGAAGATCACGAATGCATTCGATCGCCGCAGTCGGCGGCCAACTTGAGACTGGCTCTGCGCTCGCACAACGAGCCCGGGATCTGGGCCTGGCTTGTCAATTTGCCTCGCGGCTGCCTGGCCACGCGCAGATGGCGGTGGGCAGCTTTGTCCCACTACTGATCAGTGCTCAGCAGGTAGGACAACTGAAGGTCTATATGAACGCCTACGGTGAGTGCATGGGCTACGTCGCCTGGGCACTGTTGACACCCGGCGTCGAGCGTGAATTCATCGCCGGCAAGCCTCGCGAACTGGCTGAGTGGGAGTTCAGTGATGGCGCCAGCGCGTGGATTCTTGACTTGGCTGTTGCTCAGGGTTCACTGCCCTATGTGCTGGAAGACCTACGCGACGTGGTGTTCCGCGAGCATCGGCAGCTCACCTACTTCCGCGTGAAGGGCGGCCGCCGAATGTGCAAGCGGATCAGCCGTGACGACCGCACCAGCTTCATGGCGGCCGTCCGTGGGCAAGGGCCGCGGCCATGACGTCTCTCTTGCTACCCCCAGCCGCCTTCGCCGAATTGACGACACATCGGCTGGCACGACCCGAGTTGGTATGGCAAGGGTCTGGCGCGCAGGCCGCCGGATTCGACGCAGGCCAGGTCTTCTGCTGCCCCAAACCGGAAGAACCGCAGTCGCTGTACACGACGCAGTCGCGGACGGAACTGGCCGATCGCTACGGCGGCATCGGCGCGGGCATGGCCGGCGGCAGCGGGCGTTGCTCCTCCTACGGTAGCCTGCAGACCAAAGGTGTGGGGGTGACACCGCTGGTGGCCCCGAATGCTGATGCCCACCATTCGTCAGGCACCATGACACTGACGGGCGCACTGGAAGAGGCCTTGTTTGGAGAGGTGTTGCTGTTGGCGTTGCCTTTCGGTGCGCTGCCGGTGCATGCGGTGTTGACGACCGAGCGTTTGTCGGCGACGGGCCGCCCGCCGGCCGAGGCGCGCGCCTTGGCGGTGCGGCCGCTCGTCGCCCGGCCGGCACACTTCCTGCGCAACCTGCTGAACCCCGATGGCCGGGCGGCGAGCGGCGCACAGGCTCCGGGCCTCACTTGCGACGCTGACCGAGTTCGACTAGCGATGGCCTTTCTGGCGACCAATCTTCAACTGGCCTTGCGCTTGGACATGCCCGGCGCAGACGAGGCCGAAATCCTGGATGCGGGCCTGAAGGAACTGGTGCGCAGGCTGGCTTGGCAGTTTGCGGCCGGATTCGCCAAACGCTTGCCTCACGGTTCCATGAGCTGTTCCAATCTCGCGCTGAGCGGTGCCTATCTGGACTTTGGCCTGTCCAGCTTCGTGCCGGCCTATCGACGGATTTGCTGGGCCAACGGGCAGGACAGCTGGACGGAGTCATTGTCTCCCGTGCGAACCCTGGTTTCCCTTCGGCGGCAGTTGGACTGCTACCGACCTTCCCTGCGCACGGCGAGCGTGATCAGCGCCGACGACATGGCCATCCAGTTCGGGCAACATCTTCAGCAGCGCCTGGCCGTTGAAATGGCCAAGATGGCCGGTCTGACCGAAGACATGGCGCAAGCCTGTCCCGCCGATCTGCTCGCGGCTTGGCTCACCGCCATGCGCGATATCTTCCAGCGCGGCGCCGACGAGCGCTTCGTGGTCAATCCCGGCGCCATGGCCGATGGCGCACCCGCTCCGGCGCCGCGTCGTTCTGGCCGCTACGACCTCAATGCGGTACTGAGCGTCGCCGCGCCGTGCGTGGATGGCCAGGACATGGACCGGGCTCTTGCTCCGCTGTTGGACGACCCTGCCTTGCGCCTGCGCTTCGTGCGGGCCGCAGTCGACGTTCGACATTCGTTGCTGGCCAGCGCGGGAGATGCCGGCGCGAACCTCGCCGCCTACCTCGGTGCACAGGCCGAACGCAAGAACACCGTGCTGGATGGCCTTCAGCGAGACACCTGGTTCCGCACCGTCGCCATCCGCCGGATCGAAGACAGCGCGGATGCCGATCGAATCCATGCGGTGATGGACGAGACGCTGGCCTGGTCCCGCCATGTGCTTTCCGACCTGCATCCCTGGCTGCCTGGCGCCAATGGCCTGGAGCAGCTCCAGGCCTGGCCGGCATCCGGTCTGCCGGCGGCGGAACTGCAGGCGCAAGTGCCGCGCCGATGACGCCGAAGCCCACCGGAACCGCTTCGCTCCCATCCCGGGTTTCGCGTCATTGCCGCAAGCCAGACCGATGGAGCGGGTGACTCCCGTCCTGCGGGGGCTGATGCTGCGCCCGATCGAGGGCAAACTTTTTGAGTTCATACGAGGACAACAACGTGACGAGAGACAAGATGCAAGGCCTGACGAATCCAAAGACCGCCGCATTCACAAGACGGGTGGATGCGGTCTGGCGCGCGCATGCCGTGGCCTGTGCTGCTGTACTGGCGATCACGGGCGGGGCGCTGCTACCGCTCACGGCTATCGGCGCCGAAACGGCGACCCTGGCTCCCGCAGTTGCGAGCGCCCCGCTGTGGGCCCACGAGCAGGTGCAGCGCGCACCGGACCCGGCGGTGCGCTTCGGCCACCTGCCCAACGGCCTGCGCTACGCCATTCAGCACAACGAGACACCCAAAGACGGCGTGGCCATGCGGCTGCGCATCGGCTCGGGCTCGCTGCAGGAGCATGACGACGAGCAAGGCCTGGCCCATTTCCTGGAGCATATGGCCTTCCGCGGCAGCGCCCACGTGCCTGACGGCGAGGTGGTGCACACGCTCGAGCGCCAGGGCCTGGCCTTCGGCGCGGACACCAACGCCTTCACGGCGCAGGACCAGACGGTCTACCACTTCGACTTCCCCAAGGCCGACGCCGCGGCGCTGGACACCGGCCTGATGCTGTTCAGCGAGATCGGGCACCACCTGGCGCTCGAGCCCAAACTGATCGAGCAAGAGAAGGGCGTGGTCCTTTCGGAGGAGCGTGCCCGCGACGTGCCACCGCTGCGCGCGGCCGAAGCCGAGCTCGACCTCACGCTGGCAGCAACGCTGGTCCCCAGGCGCTGGCCCATCGGACAGGTGGCGACCATCCAAGGCGCCAACGCCGAACGCCTGCGCCGCTTCTACGAGGCGAACTACCGGCCCGACAACGCCACCCTCGTCGTCGTGGGCAACATCGACGTGGATGCGGTGGAACGCCAGATCCGCGAGCGCTTCGCGGACTGGAAGGCCGGCCCTGGCTCCACGGCTCCAGTGCTGGGCACGCCCAAACCCGGGCACGCAGCCGCGGAATTCATCGCCGACGGGGCGCCCGACCAACTGGCACTGACATGGCTGCTGCCGCCGGACAACCGCGCGCCCACGCTCGAGGTCGATCGCCAGCAGACGTTGCAACAACTGGGCTCGTTGATTCTCAACATCCGGTTGGCGGATCGCACGCTACAACCTGGCAGCCCCTTCCTCGGCGCCGCGGGCAGCGTGCAGCCCAGTGTGTTCAAGGTGGCGGGTGAGGCCAAGCTGATGGTGACGGCACCGCCCGAGCAGTGGCGCCCTGCGCTGGACGCCGTCGTGGAGAATCTGCGCCAGCTGCTGGCACAGGGCGTCCAGCCGTCCGACCTGCAACGCGCGCTGCCGCTCATGCGCAGCTTCATGCAGGCGACAGTGGCGCAGGCGCCCACGCGCGCGCATGGCGCGATCGCCGACGCGTTGGTGAACTCGGCCAACGCAAACAGTCTCTACGAGAGCGCCGCACAGGAACAGGCCGAAGTCGAGTCCCTGCTTGCCTCGATCACGCCGGAGCAGTTGACGGCCGAACTGCGGCGCAGCTTTGGCGGCGCCTCGCCCCTGATCTTTCGCAGCGCCAAGGCTGGCGCCGTCGGCGCTGACGCGCTTGGCCAGGAACTGGCTCACGCGATGACGAAACCATTGACGACACAGGCCGCCGCGGTCGCGGTCGACTGGCCGTACACCGACTTCGGAACCCCTGGCGCGATCGTCGCCCGCACCACCGACGCCGACTTGGGCACCACCACCGTGCAGTTCGCAAACGGCACGCGGCTGGTGGTCAAGTCCACTGCCCAGGAGAAGGACAAGGTCAACGTGCAGGTCCTGTTCGGCCAGGGACGCGCCGGCTTGAAGCCCGCGCTGACCCACGCGATCTGGGCCCTGGACATCATGCCTCTCGGGGGGACCGGCAAGCGCTCGCTAGGTGAGCTGCTGCAGTGGCAGCAGACCACGGGCAAGCAGTTTCGGGTGACCCTGCGCACCGACCCCTCCGTGTTCGCGCTCGCGGGCGATACGCGCCCGGCTGACCTGGTGGCGCAACTGCAGGTATTGACCGCCTACCAGCGCGACCCGGGCTTCCGCCCCGAACTCGGCGAGAAGCTTGCCGGAGTCGCGCCGATGGTGTCCAACATGTTCGAAGCCAATGCGGGCATGGTCTACAGTCGCGAAGTGGCTCGCGTGATGAATGGCGGCGACGGCCGCCTGGGGACCGTGCCGACGGTCGCCGACCTGGCGGCTACGCGCGCCGAAGACTTGCCGGCCATCCTGCGCGAGCCGCTGGCCGGCGCGGCCGACGTAATTGTCGTCGGCGACGTCACGGTCGACGCCGCCATCGCCGCCACCCAGGCCACCATCGGCGCCGGCCCGAGTCGTCCGCGTCTGCCGCGCGCCACCCTGAAGGTGGTGCCGCCGGCCGATGGCGGGACGCCGCATGTCGTCACGCACGGCGGCCGCGCGGACCAGGCCGAGTTGGGCGAACACTGGCCCATGCCCGACCAGTGGGCCGATCCTGCACTCACCCGCACCGGACGCGTGGCTGCGGCCATCCTGCAGGCCCGGCTGGTGGACACCGTGCGCGAACGACTGGGCATCACCTATTCGCCGAGCGCGAGCGGAGGCGGCTCGCTGGACGTGCCTGGCCAAGGCAGCTTCGCAGTGCAAATCGAGACTCCGCCGGACAAGTTCAACACCTTCCGCCACCTGCTGCAGGACCAACTGCGAGACCTCGCGGCGAAGCCGGTTGCCGCCGACGAGCTGCAGCGCGCCAAGCAGCCGCTGATCGAACGCAGCGTCAAGGCGCCCGAGAACAACGGCCACTGGGCGTTCTGGCTCCCGCGGATTCTGGTCGACGATCGCATGAAGGGCGCGATGCTGGGCGAGACCGCCGGCTTCGAAGCTGTCACTGCCGACCAGGTACAGGCATACTTCCGCGACCACATCGCCAGCCGCCAGCCGGTCGAGATCGTGGCCAAGGCGAAGTCGGCGGATGGGAAGTAGGAGCAGCGGCGTCCTTCTCATGGCCGTCATCGGCGCACCCGGCCTCCAAGGCCGCCATGTGTGCCAGCCGCGCACGGCCGACGTTGACCGCTGAGCTGTTCATCGAGGCCTTCGAATACCGCTCTGCTTTGCGCCACCTTCACAGCGTCGACGTCAGTTCGGCCTTTGGTGTGCCCTCAGGGTAAAAGCCGGGCCGGCTGAAGCTCTGTTACTCATTTGCGCACGAATCCTTACCCTGGGCCTGGTTGATCCGCAAGCGCGCGCCGCGTTCCGCGCGGATGAGGCCGTGGCGATGCGTGGCGCAGGGCTGTCGGACATCGAACGCGACATGCTGCTACGCCGCGACTGGCGCGCCCTGATGCGCTACGGCGTCATCTTCTTCTTGCTGGAGAAGCTGGCGGCGGTGAGCGGCTTGTCGAACCTGCACGTCTATGCCGCGATGAGAGGCCAGACGCTGGGCGACTTCCAGAAGACGCGCAATGCGCCCGGGGCGGTGTACTCAGTCTCCGGTCGCGAGGATGCGGGAACTGGGAAGTTGCCACGCACCTAAATGGCGGAACGCTATAAGCCCTGTCGCGTTGCTAGGATTCATGCGGGTACTAGACGCCCGCCCACCAGTCAGCCAATCTGCTTTGCAGCGGTCGCTGACCTTCCGCCAAATCGTCCGTGCGGCTGCTTTCTAGTGCAGGGCGGACGTCAGCTCGAACCTTCCCGAAAGCTCGCTGTGAAGCGAAAGCGACCGTTCGCTTAGTGCTTTCGGGCCAGCCCGATGTGAGCTTGCCCGATCCATCGACACGTAAACGACTTGCTGATGTCGAGTCAAGGATAGTGCCCGTCGTAGCCCGACGACCGCGTCGTGAACCCCAGCAGGCGGTCGAAGGGGATCACCACCGTCAGGCCGAGCGCGTAGCCGTTCTTGACCGTGGCACCGGTCGGAATGGACGGCGCGGCCGGCACGAAGTTGTGCAGGCCGGCGAGCGAGACATAGTTGTTCGCCTGCACGTTCCAGAGGTACTGCACGTAAGGCGAGATGAAGACCCAGTCGAGCGCACGGAAGGTGGCGCTCAGCGCCAGCGCATTCTCGTTGCTGCCGCGGCCGTAATGCTTGCTTTCGAGGTACGTCTGTTCGTCGTGGGTCAATCCGACTTGTGTGAACTGCACCGAGTAGCTGTCCGCCGGGCGGCTGGCCAGCGGCGACCTCAGCGTCAGTCCGATGTCCGCGGCATACTTCAAGCCCGCTGTGTAGGTGCTTTGCGTCTGCTCGCCGTTCAAGGCGACCGTACCGGCGCCAAACGCCTGCAGCATCGTCGGGCCGCCGTCCGCGTGCCACAGCGTCTGCATCGTGCTGCCGAAGACGCCGTCCTGGTGCCTCGTGGGCGTCGCGCTGCTGGAACCACCGGTGACGCTGTCGGTCTGCGGGATTCGGTTGTAGAAGGCCATCAGCTCGTAGGATGACGGCCGCGCAGACTTCGGATCCGCCCACTGCATGTCGGCGAACCAGGCCGGATGGTCCGTCGACTTGAAGCCGTCCCATCCGTTGTCGGACGTGCCGAAGCCGGCGGCCGCCGTGTTGTACTCGAATACCGCGAGTTGCAGCTTGAGCTTGTCGTCGACCTTCATGCCGGTTCGCAGGAAGAGGTTGGAATAGTTCGGGAAGTTGATGCCTGCGAGCTTGTGCGTGCCGTCGATGACGCTCATGCACAGGTAGGCGTTGTTGCACAGCGGTCGCGCCATGTAGTCGTTCGCGTAGCCCTTGCCGGCCTCGATCAGGTAGCGGCCCTTGTCGAACTCCTGCATCACGGTCGCCCGCGTGAGGTGGCTTGTTGCCGGAAGGTTCGAAGCGGCGCCCGAGACGATCTCGTCGCCGGACTCGCCGAAGTAGCTGGTGTTCGTGTGACGCGTGAGGCTGCCCATGAAATGGAACGAGGTGCCGGTCAGGATGCCTGGGTAGTAGTCGAAGCCATAGTTCAGGAACGTACCGATCTGTTTCGAGTCGCGGATCGCGCCCATGTTGCGGTTGCCGACATACGTCTCTCCGAACAGCAGGATCGGGAACAGCCCGGCGTCGTTGAGCGTCGAGCCGACGCCATCGAGCGGTCCCTGGTAGGGCTTCGGAGCGACTTTGGGCGTTGCGTCCTGCGGGGGCGCGGCCGGCGGAAGGTCCGCTGCCAGACCGCTCTCGCTCAGCAGCGCCATCAGCGCTGCCGTGGCAAGAATCGTTTTCATGTGGTCTCCAGATTGTTGATGGCTTCAGCGATCGTCGAACAAGCGTTGGTGCGCCGGATCGTCGTGTTGCCAGTCTCTTGATTCCGTCTCTGCGAGGCCAATCCGAACTTGGCCGCTGTCATAGATTCATGCTGGGCGCACGTCGCGCACGTCGCCTCAATGCGCCACGGGCGTGATGCCGATCGCATTGCGGGCGCGCCGTCCCCAGATCGGCAACGGCAACAGTTGCACGACGCAAGCTCCGGCGACGAGCATCAGGCGCATCGTCCAGCCCTGGGCGTGCATCGTCGCGAAAATGGCCGGCGGCCCCAGCAGGACACCCAGGTAGGTCGCCTGCGCAACGAGGCCACCCGTGGCGCCCAGCGTCTCGCGGCTGGGAGAGACGCTCGGCACCATGGCCCAGATCAAGCCGTTGACGATGCCGATGCCGAAGCCGAACACCGCGGTCGCGACGGCCGCGGCCATGAAGCTGACGTCGGGCGCATACAGCGCAAGACCTCCGAGCAGCATCACCAGGCCACCGCCCATCGCGAGCATGCGAGCCGACCAGTCGTTCTTCAACATGACGCCTACCGACAGGCACCCGATTGCGTTCACGATTTCCGCGCCGAAGCCGACGCCGGCGGCCGCCGGAATCGACACCGAGTAGGTGCGCGCGAGATACACCGTCAATGCCGCCATGATGCCGGTCTGGATGAAGGCCGATGCACACGAGGCGATCGCGATGCGCCACGGCCCGCGGCTGCGCAGCACCGTAGCGATGTCGACGAAGCGGCGCGACACGTGATTGGGGTCCATCTTCGGCAGCAAGACCGAGGCGGCGGCCAGCACCGCCATGATCACCGCGTGGCCGCCGAAGGCCCAGCGCCAAGCGTCGCCCTTCTGCGCCAGCGGCGCGACGAGGATCAGCGTCAGGCCGATGCCGCACGAGGTATGCGACGTCCAGAGCCCCAGCGCGATGCTGCGACGGCTGCCCTGGGTGGTGCGCATGATCATCGTCACCGCTCCCACCGTGAGTGCCAGGTAGCCGACGCCTTCCAGCAGCCGGAACGCCATCAGCACCGGGTATTCCTGGGCGCAGAACACGCCGAGGTTGCCGACGAATGCAGCGATGCAGCCCCAGAAGATCACGCGTCGGTCGCCCACGTTGTCGCTGAGCCAGCCGCCCCCCATGGCCGCGATCGCGGTCACCAGCGACGGGATCGAGATGATCCATCCCGCCGACGCGATCGGAACCCCGAACGCGTGCGCGATGTCCCCGATCACGGGCACCGATTGCGTGACGAGCGACGTCGCAACGAGGCCGTAGAGATAGAGAAGCAGGATGCAGGGCCAGCTGCCAGCTGCGAACATGTTGATCTCCTGGATTAGTGGTCTTGTTCGGGAAGGAACGCCGTGGGCATTCAAAGATCCCATCCGAGCAGGCGGCCAAGATTGCCACCCATGATCTTGACGCGGGCGGCCGGCGTCAGCCAGATCAGCGCTTGGGAGAAATGGCTCACGCATTCCGCATACGGATGGCGAAGCCGGGACAGGTCGCTGCCCCAGATGATGCGATCCTCGCCGAACGCCTCGTAGATCTGCTTGACCGGCTCGTCGAGCGATGCGAACGGATAGGGGTCGAGCGCGTAGTCGCACACGCCGACCGCCTTCACCGAGACATTGGGAAAGCGCGCCAGTGCCAGCAGCGCGGGAAGGTGGTGGAACGCCGAAGGACCCGACGCGCCGCGCGGCACGCCCAGATGATCGACGATCAGCCGCAGGCGGGGATGCTTCTGCGCGATCTCCGGAACACGCTCGAGCTCGCCTGGCAGCAGTATGGCGGTCGTCATGCCGATATCCTCGGCGATGCCCCAGAGCGCATCAAGCGACCCGTCCACCAATCGCGCCAGCCGATCGGGCGAGTTCAGGAGCACTCGCAATCCCTTGAGCCCCGGGGTGCGAGGCCAATTGGCCACGACGCCCGGATCCTCGTCCGGTCGAAGCACGCCCATCACCGCGAACCGTTGGGGATGCTGCCTCGCCAGTTCGAGCGAATAGGCGTTGCCGTTCGGATCCCACAACGGCGGCACAAGGACGGCCCGATCAACGCCGGCCTCCGCCATCTCGGACAGCAGCACGTCGCCCGTGATCGGTGCGCGCCGATGGTGACCCGTCGACTCGCCGTTCTTCCAGGCGTGGACCTGGGCGTCGATGATCTGCATGTCAGGCCACCTCCGGCAGGTCGCGGCATTCGAACAGACGGCCGCCGCCCCCGACCGGTCCGGTCCAGCCGGCGAGGCGAAGCGCGGCCCACATTGCGGCCTGGTTGCTGGTGATGACGGGCTTCCCGAGGCGGGCTTCCAGCGTGGTCACCGCTTCGAATGCCCGCACGTTCGCACAGGACAGCAGCAGCGCGTCGGCCTCCGGCGTATCGTGTTTCAGCGCGATCTCGGCCACGTCCTCCGGCGTCATCTGCGCGGCAGAGCGTGCATCCGTGAAGCCGAGGCCGACCGAGTGCACGATGCGCAGGCCGGCATCCGCAAGCGATGCGCGCTCGATCTCGCTGAATTCGTCGGCGAACGGGCAGACGTGCACGATGGAGGTCGCGCCAACGGCTCGAAGCGCCTGCTTGATCGCGACCATGGTGTTGGTCGCGGGCAGCCCCAGCGATTGCGACATGCGTCGCGCGAGCAGTACGTCGTCCCGGGGGCCATGCGCGACGCTCGCGCCGGTGCAGTTGAAGAGGATCGCAGTGGGACGCAGGTCGGCCAGCAGCGCGGCCTCGTCCTCCGCCTCCAGCCAGGCTTGCAGCAAGCCGTCCATGCTGACACGGCCTTCGCGCCTGCGCAGGCGCACCCGGTGCACGTGGTAGCCGACCTCCGCGGGCATGAAGCGACGGCAGTCGTCTTCGGCAATGGTGTTGAGGGACGGAACGATCATCCCGATGCGCGCTTGCGCCATGACAGGGTTCTCCGGTTCGGGGCTGCTCGAGCAGCCGTTCATGAGGGGTCTCGGACTCGGTGGCTCGTCGCCGACGCGCCGGCGGACGCAGGCGGCGTCGACAGCGACTCGTCGATCGATTCGAGCGTGCGGCCGCGTGCCTCGACGCCCAGCAGCAGGTAGGTGGCGGCGCAGACGATCAGGCAGCCGCCCAGGAACGCGAACGCAGGCTGCACCACGGCCACCGTAGCCGATGGCATCACGACGTTGCTCGAACCCGCCACCAGCGCCAGGCCCAGCGGGCCGACGATCTTGCCGACGCTGCCGCACAAGCCGGCGAAGCCCGCGCCGCTTCCGCGCAGGCGCGACGGCCAGATTTCGCTCGAATAGACGGTCATCACCGCGAAGCTGCCGTCGGCCAGAACGAAGCCCAGGAGCAGCGGCAACCAGAACCAGGCGTGCGCGAGCGAAGGATCCTGGCCGACGATGCCGGCGACGATCACGCACGCGCCGGCGCCGAGCGCGAACATTCCGCCGGTCAGGCGCCTTCCCGCGCGATCGGCCATCGCTGCGGACGAGAGTCGCGAGACCATCCCCAGCGCGCTGAAGGCAATCATGATCTTGGAGGCCGTGCGTGCATCGATGCCCTGGATCTGCGCCAGCAGCGTCGGCGTCCACAGCACGATGCCGTAGTAGCCGGCGAGCAGCCCCGCGTTGATCAGCGCCGTTGTCAGCACGTTGCGCGGCCAGCGGAAGATCTCGAACCATTCGACGTAGCTGGCGGTCGTCGACACGCCGGGCAACTCCACGGACCGGGCGCGATTCTTCGGTTCTCCGCGCGCCCAGGCGATCGCGTCGAGCGCCTCGCCATGCCGCCCGGCCAGCAGCAGCCAGCGCGGCGACTCAGGCAGCCAGCGCATCGCGATGACGCCGACGATGGCCGGGGCCGCGCCGAGCGCGAATGTCCAGCGCCAGCCCAGCGAAGGAATCACGTAGGCGCCGCTGAAAGCTCCCAGCAGCAGGCCTCCCGTCGTGATCGCCGAGACGATGCCGGTGAGCACCGCGCGGCGCTCCGGCGGAATGAATTCATGCACCATCGCGACCTGCACGAAGAAGCCGCCGGTCGCGAAGCCGATGACGCAGCGCAACGCGGCCATGTAGTGCCAGTTGCCGTCGGGCGTGAAGGCCAGCCCGAGGCTGGCCAGCGCCACGAGCAGCAAGGTGCCGACGAAGACAGGCTTGCGACCATGCACGTCGGCAATCAGGCCCCACACGAAGCCGCCGAGCACCGCGCCCACGCCCGAGGCCAGCAGCACGAAGCCCATCACGCCGTAGGTGAGGCCCCACGGCTTGATGAGGAAGGCCATGATGAAGCCGATAAGATAGGCGTCCCAGAACTCCAGCATGCTGCCCAGGCCGACAAGCGCTATCAGCTTCTTCTGGCGGCCGGACAGGCGCTTCTGATCGGCGAACGGGCTGCGTCCGGACTGTGAGGTCAACACGGTGTCTCCTGTCGTTTCAGCGAGCTCGCGTCCCGAATGGACGCGGCCTTGCGTGCAGTGAAGCATCGCGCGACCCGGCTCGCGATGCCAATCCGAATCAGGATGGCGGCGATCCAATCATGCTGACTGGGCGCCGCGTCTCAGGGTCGCTCCGCAGATGTGGGAACGCCCGCCGTCGCGAGGATGTCGGGCGTGCCAAAGGGAGCCGCGTTCACCGGCCAAGCGCCGGCGCGACGTGTTCAGGCGGCCGCGCGATCCGGGCCGCCCGAGACGAGCCGCAACTGGTGCTGCAGGGCCATCTTCTCGCTCGCGCGCCGAACCGCTTCGACGAAAGCCCGCTGCACCTCGTTGGGCTGCCAGTCGGCAACTGTCGTGAAGCCGACGACCACGCCTTCCCAAGGCACGTCGACCTGCAGCGACGTCAACAGCCCGATGCGTCGCTCGCAGGACACCTCGTTCGCGCTGAGCACCGTCAGCAGCGGGCTGTCCGACAGCATCATCCGGATCGTCGAAAGCGAGTAGGTCTCGATGTTGGCCGACGGCATCGCACCCTCCGAGAAGACGTGCTCCACCGCCACGCGGCGCGGCGATCCGCGCGGCGGCATGATCCAATCGCAGGCGCGCAATTCGTCGATGCTGACGGTCTTCTGGCGCGCCAAGGGGTGGTCGCGTCCCGCGACGATGCAATAGCGTTCGCGGTACAGCGCACGTTCGGTGATGCTGTCGTCATGCCCCGGGTGCTTGAGCACGCCGAAGATCAGATCGATGGTGCCGCTGTTGAGCCGCTGCAGGAGGTCCTGGTAGATGCCGCTGACGACCACGATGCGGCTGTCGGGAAACGCTTCGCCGAGGTCGCGCATGGCCTGTACGAGGAGCACCGTCGGATCGAGATAGAGCACGCCCACCGTGACGCAGCGCTCGCGCGGCAGGTCATATGTGCCGACGGTGTCGACCATCGTCTCGATCTGGGCCTTGACCTGCGCCAAGCGGCGCGCGAAGCCGGCGCCCGCTGCTGTCACGCCGATGCCGCTGGCGGAGCGCTTGTACAGCTTGGCGCCGAGGGTGTCTTCGAGATTGCGCGCCGCACGCTGCAACGACGCGTCCGAAATGCCGACGGCCCGTGCCGCAGCACTGAACGAGCCGCTGTCGGCGATGGCCATCAGGCAATTCATCTGCGTGCGCGTCACGCGGCAGGCCAGCACGCCCGCGGATACAGCGCCGGCGGCGCCAACCTCGCGCACCGCCTGCTCAGCCAGGCCAAGGACCCTGCGCGCGCGCACCAGCGCGGCGGTTCCCACGGGGGTGAGATACAGCCCGGTACTTGCCCGGTCGAACAGCCGAACGCCCAACAAGTCTTCCAGAGCCGCGACGCAGGAAGTCGTTGCAGGCTGGGATCGCAGCAACTCTTGAGAAGCGCGAGTCACGTTCTCGTGGCGCGCAACCGTCTCGAAGACGCGCAGTTGCCACAGGCTGGGAAGTTCACGCGAGTCCATGTCTCCATCTCCGGCCATCCTTGCGCGGAAGAAAGCTTCCGACCCCGGGGACGACTCTCATCCAGCCTGCGCTTGTGCGCCGGCCGGTAGTTCCATTATCCGCGGCTTCGACTGGCACTGCCACGCCGCGGCGGAACTGCAACGCAGCTTTACAGCCTGCTGAAATCCCTGATCTTCATTCTGCCGCGACCACGTTGCGCAGCGTCCCGATACCGGAGATGCTGACCTCGCAGGTATCGCCCACCTTCAGCCAGATCGGCGGCTTGCGCGAGAAGCCCACGCCGCTGGGCGTGCCTGTGGCCAGCAGGTCGCCGGTGCGCAGCGGAACGATGGTGGACGCATAGGCGATGAAGCGACCGATCTTGTGCACCATGTCCGCCGTGCTGCCGTCCTGCAGCACCTGGCCGTTGACGACGGTGCGGATGTTCAGCGCGTAGGGATCCGGAATCTCGTCGCGCGTCACGATCCAAGGCCCGACCGCGCCGCTGCGCCAAAAGTTCTTGCCCGGCGTGATCTGGCGCGTGTGGAACTGCCAGTCGCGCACGCTGCCCTCGTTCATCACCGTGTAGCCGGCGACGTGGTCCATGGCGTCGGCCTCTGAGATGCCGAAGCCCGGCTTGCCGATCACCACCACCAGCTCGCCCTCGTAGTCGAACTGTTCGGAAACGCCGGGGTGTCTCAGTGCCTCGCCGTGCGCGGCCAGCGAATCGGCCCAGCGCATGAACAGCGCGGGCTGCGGCGGCAGTTCCTGCACCCGGCCGGCGCTCTGCACTTCGTTGTGGTGCTCGACGTAGTTGAGCGCGAGGCACCAGATGTGCGCCGGGTCGGGGATGGGCTGCAACAGGGAGACGTCGGCGAGCGCGCAATCCGGCGCCGCACCCGCCAGGTCGCCCACCGCGGCCGGAAGGTCGGCCGCGAGCAGTGACTTCAGGCTCGGGTACTCGGTGCCGATCCGGCGCCCAAGATCGACGATGCCGTCCTCGCGGACGATGCCGTAGCTGATCCGGTCTCCAGTACGGAAGGTGGCTAGTTTCATAGAGTGTCCTTTCTAGACCAGGCCGGCATACGAGCCGCCATCGAGTTGCAGGTTCTGTCCGGAGATGAAGCCAGCCTGCGCGCTGCACAGGTAGGCGCAGGCATCGCCGAATTCCTTCGGATCGCCGAGCCGCTTCGCGGCGATGGTGGAGGCAATGCGCTTGCGCGCCTCCTCCACGGTGATGCCTTCCTTGGCCACCATGCGCTGCGCCATGTAGCGCTGGCGATCGGTGTCGAAGCGCTCGGGCAGGAGGTTGTTGATGGTGACGTTGTCCACCACAGAGTCGCGCTGCACCGACTTGCTCAGCGCGGTGACCGCCGCGCGCACCGCGGCGGACAAGCCCATCGTGGCACTCGGCGACTTCACCATCGCCGACGTGATGTTGACGATGCGGCCGAACCTGCGTTCGCGCATGCCTGGCACCAGCGCCTTGATCAGGAAGATCGGCGCCAGCATGTTGGCCTCGACCGCGGCGAGCCAGTCGTCGCGGCTCCAATCGGCGATCTTGCCGGGCTCGGGGCCGGCGTTGTTGTTGACCAGGATGTCGGGCGCGGGACACGCGGCCAGCAATGCGTCGCGGCCGTCTTGCGTATTGATGTCGGCGACGATCGCCTCGGGCCGATGCCCGGTTTCGCGCTCGATCGTGTCGGCTGCAGTCGCGAGCGATTCGGCGTTGCGTCCGTTGATGAAGACGCGGCAGCCCTCGCGCGCGAGCGACGTGGCGCACGCCAGTCCGAGGCCGCGCGAGGAGGCGCACACGAGGGCGGTGCGCGAAGCGATTCCGAGATCCATGGGAGTCAGTCCTTGGAGAGTTCGATGCCGGCGGCGGCGAGCCAGGCGGCCAGACGGGGATAGACGCGCAACACGTTGCCGCGGAAGACGGAGTCGCGCTGCCGCTCGTCGAGGTTCGGCGTCGCAGCCACGTAGCGGCGCGTGTCGTCGTAGTTGAAGCCGGTCTCGGGGTCGACGCCCTTAACGGCGCCGATCATCTCGGAGCCGAACAGGATGTTCTCGGTGGTTACCACCTTGGACAGCAGGTCGATGCCGGCCTGGTGATAGACGCAGGTGTCGAAGAAGACGTTGCGCATCAGGCCGTCGCGCAGCGGCGGGCGTCCCATGTCCTGCGCCAGGCCACGGTAGCGTCCCCAGTGGTAGGGGACCGCGCCGCCGCCGTGCGGAATCACGAAACGCAGCGACGGGAATCTCTCGAACAGCGTCGCGTCCTGCAGGAACTGCATGAACACGGTGGTGTCGCCGTTCAGGTAGTGCGCGCCGACGTGGTGGAAGCAGGGGTTGCAGGAGCCGCTCACGTGGATCATCGCCGGCACGTCCAGCTCGACCATCCTGGCGTACAGGGGATGCCAGACCGGATCGGTCATCGGGGCGCCGGTCCAGTAGCCGCCGGACGGATCGGGATTGAGGTTGCAGCCGACGAAGCCCATCTCGACGCAGCGTTGCAGTTCCGTCACGCAGGCCTCGATGCCATGGCCGGGCGACTGCGGCAACTGGCACACCGGCGCGAAGTTGCGCGGATATAGGGTGCAGACGCGATGGATCAGGTCGTTGCAGAGCCGCGACCACTCGATGCTCTGCTCGAGCGTGCCGAGGTGGTGGCCCATCTGGCCGGCGATCGGCGAGAACAGCGTCATGTCCAGGCCGCGCCGGCGCTGTTCGAACAGCTGCTTGCCCTCGAGCGCCTCGCGCAGCTCGTCGTCGCTGATGCGCAGCGGTTCGCCCAGTGCTCCACCGGAACTCAACTGGCGCTGGCGCCAGTCGTGCAAGGCCTTCGGGGCGGTGGTGAAGTGCCCGTGGCAATCGATGATCAATGCAGTCTCCTTGGGGTACGGAGATCATTCTGGGATGACCCCCAAGGAGCTGCCAATCGATTCAGCGCCCTTCCGATAGGAAAAGCGCAGGCCCGGCGCACATGGGGCGAGGCGCGTCCGTCAGGCGCCGTCAGCCAGCGCCGGCACGACCGCCGAGGCCTGCTTGACGAACCGCTCGGGCGGCTTTTCGCCCGAGTCGTGCGACATCCCTTCGCCGATCTGGATGCGATTGAAAGCGCTGCGCGCGTTCATGCGTTCGCCGGAGATCCAGTGCTCGTGCATCTGCTCGAACGGGCTCATCCAGTAGTCGAAGATCTGGCTGCCGAGCGCGTGGCGCCCGATGCCGCGGACATGGTCGTGCTCGCGGCCGTGCAGGTGGTCGCCGCCGAAGAAGATGTCGTCCACCGCCTCGACCTGGAATGACGCGTGGTGCATGCCGTTGCGCGGGCCGCGCAGGACGAAGACGACGTGATGGTCGACCAGTTCGTCGCCGCGATCGAGCCGGTCGAACTGGCCGATGACGTTCTCGGGAGAGCCCACGTACAGCTCGTCGGTGGGAATGACGCCAAGCTTGTCCTGGAACCACGCGAGCGTCTCGGGCAGGGTCGTCGTCATGTAGGCGCAATGGGCCAGCCGCACGATGCGCGCCGCGCCGTGGGAACGACTGTCCCCCTCGGGCCCGCGCACCACCGGCCTGGTGGATCGCGGCTGCACCGCCTCTCGCCAGACGATCTCCACGCGGATGCCACCGGGAGCCTGCAGACGCACGCGACTGCCCCCGCCGGGGCCGTCGAGCGGCTCGATGGCCGGCGCGTCGCCGCTGTCGACGAAGCGCTGCAGGACGGCCTCGCTCTCGGCTTCGTAGGCGAGTGCCGAGACACCCGGCGGACCCAGTTCCGCCACGTGCAGGTAGGGCGCCGGTCCGACGCCGCGGCTGTAGAGGCGCCGCTCGTCCCGATGCACGATCTCCAGCCCGAAGTCCTTGAGGAAGGACTGCATGCGATCCAGGTCCGGCACGCTCATGCGCACGAACGCCATGCCGGTAATCGGGGAAGTCATCGATGTCGTCTCCAGTTGGTGTCGCGCCTCACGCCCTGAGCGCTCGCGCTACGTCGCCGTAGAGCGCCTCGACCGCGAGGCGTTCGGGAACGAGGCTCTGCTCGTGAGCGTAGCGGATGATCATTTCCAGTCCCGGTCGCACGGCGTCGAAGCCGGACGGCTGCAGCCACGGTCCCACGGAACGCTCGGCCCGTGGCTCCGCGCGGTCACGGCTTTCGCACAGCATGCGAAAGATCTCGCGCACGACGTCGGGGCGATCGGCCACGAGATCCTTGTGGACGACCACCACGTGGTTGATCGGCACCACGCCGTGACGCGCATGCCAGTCGAGCGCGGCCTTCTTCGGATCGGGAATCAGCGGCTGTATGCGGGGATCGCCCGACAGGCCGCCGCCGGCGATGATGGCGTCGACCTCGCCGGCGAGCAGCATCTCCTCGAGACCGGCCCCGGCGTCCAGCGGCGTCACCCAGGCGGGGTCGTGATATTCGGCGACGTGGGCGGTCTCCTGGCTCATCCACTGGACGCGATCGATCGGCACGCCGTAATCGTCGGACAGGATGCCGCGTACCCAGGTAGGCGTCGTCTGGGCGTATGAGCGCATCGCCACGCGCCTGCCGACCAGATCACCGGGCGCCAGCCGGTCCTCCGCACGCCCGAGTACGCTCTTGTGATGAAAGCCGCCATTCATGACGAACGGTAGCAGCAGGTACGGTTTGCCCGCGGCGAGCGCCTGCAGGAAGGTGACGATCGCGAGCTCGGCGACCTGGAACGCCTGCTGTCGCACGACGGCTTTGAAGCCCTTCGTGGCCACGTCTATCGGCGCGAAGTCGAACTCGAGGAGCGGGGACGCTAGCGCGCCGGATTTCAAGGCCTCGGTCTTGGGGTAGCTCCCCATCATGGCCGCCAGTTTCATGCGGTTCTCCCTCATCGGTGTCGGATCAACGCGGATCCAGGAACAGGGTCTCGGTGGGCGGCAGGCCGCCCACCAGCTTCTGGTCGCGCGCGTAGCGCACCAGCGCCTCGAAGCTCTTGGCGTTTTCCGCGAAGCCGTAGGGCAGCGGGTCGCCGACGATCTCGGCGAGCTTGAGGTAGCGGCGATCCTCGGGGCCGCTCAGGTTGCCATCGACCACGCCGCCCCAGTAGCGGCGCTTCGATGCCTCGAAGGCCCGAAACAGGTTCGCGGCGAGTTCCGGTCTTTCGCGCAGCAGCGGCTCGCGGATCGCGATTACGCCGTGCAGCGGGTAGATGCCGGTGCGGCGATACCAGTCGATCTCGCGCGCCTGGCCGTCCTCGATGAACTCGACGAGTTCGGCTTCGAGGCTCTCGCCGACGCCCGCCAGGCCGGCGAAGGCAACTTCCAGTTCGCGGTCGGCCATCATCGATGCCAACGTCCTGCCCGGCGGCGCGTGATGGACGTTGGGCGGCGGCAGGTACGAGGCGACATGCTCCTCGTCCTCGGTGAACCAGGTGACGCGATTCAGGTCGACGCCGTAGTCTTCGGCGAGCACGCCTCGTGTCCACACCGAGGCGGTCACCGAATAGGCGCGCACGCCTGCGGCGCGACCTTCGAGTTCCTTCGGATGGCGCAGAGCGGAATCGCGGCGGCGCATCAGCCCGTTGTGGCGGAAGCGACGTGTCATCGGGAGCGCCAGCGCCCGTAGCGGTGCGCCGGCGGCGACGGCCATCAAGTAGGTGGTGGGCGCGAGCTCGCAGATATCGAACGGTTGCTCGCGCGCCATCAGCCTGTAGGCGTCGGGCATGCGCTTGAAGTCGACGAAGTCGAGGTCGGCGCCCTCGACGCGCACTTCGCCGCTGCGCAGCGCCGCCACTTGGCCGTGCGGGCCGAGGACGATCTTGAGGGGACGTGGATCGGTCATGGATATCGCAACAGAAATGAAAGGCTAGGCTGCACGGCCCGAAAGTCGCAAGCCGCTGTGCAACGCCGAGAAATCGCGCTTCGGAAAAGTCATGAGGAAGCGATAGCCCTGCTCCAGCACCTGCTTCACGTTGTCCTCGTTGACGTGCGGATGGCCTACCGGTATGCCGCGCGCGCGACCGACTTCGAGCACGTGATCCATGCGCTTGAGGAGTTCGGGGTGGTCGTACTGGCGCGGCACACCCAGCTCCTGCGTCAGGTCGCCCTCGCCGATCAGCAACACGCCGATGCCGGGGACGTCGCGCACGATCTCCTCGAGTCGGTCGATGCCCTGCGTGTCCTCGATCATCAGGATGGTGAGTAGCTCGCCTTCCGGCGCCAGCGGCCAGACATCCGCCTTGCGGTAATAAGCCTGCTGGTCGAGACCCCAGTAGCGCGCCGCGGGCATCGGGGCGTCGCCGCGCAGGCCGGCCGGCTCGTAGCCATCGGCCGTCTTCAGGCGCGGATAGCGGCACGCCGCTACCGCGTTGTAGGCTTCCTCGGGCGTGCTGATGCGGGGCCAGACGATGCCGTAGGCGCCGACGTCCAGCGCCTGCTTGGCGAACCACTGGTTCATCTCGCTACCGCTCGGCGGAATGCGCACCAGGGGCGTCACGCCGCAGGCGACCGACGCCGCCTTGGCGATCTGCTGGCGCAGCAGCATGAACTGCATCGCGTTGCGCAGCGCCGAGATGTCCCAGGGGTTGTGTTCGAGCTCGAAGACGACGCCGTCGTTCTGCGACTGGGCGTAGGTTACGGCCTGCTCGATCTCGGCCTGGATGAAGGTGGTGAACGCCACGCCGCGTTCGCTCTCGAGGGCGGCGATGACGCGGTTCAAGCGCGGGACAGCGTTGCTCATCTCGGGTTCCGGTCAGAGGATGGCGCCGCAGAACGCGTCGCCGGCGGTGGCAGGCAATTGCCGTTCGTTCCAGCTGTCGCCGCCGTCGGTCGTGAAGAAGACCTGGCCGCCGCGCGTCACCGAGACCACACCTCGCGGGTCGCTCACGTGAACATTGAAGCCCATGATCGTGCTGGCTGCCGTCACCGCCTCGTCGGCGCGCGCCCAGGTGTCGCCCAGGTCGCGGCTTCGGTACATGGCGCCGGCGTTGCTGCGCGAGGCGATGCTGAAGCAGGCGTACAGCGTGCGCGGGTCGTCGCAGACCGGACGGACGTCGCGACAGTACGCGAACGGCGCGAAGCGCGAGACCTCGAGGTCGCGCCAGCTCCGTCCGTGGTCGCTGCTGGTGAAGATGCCCATGCGGCAGGCGTAGAACACGTCGTTCGGCGCGGCCCCACTGGTGCAGACCGAGTGGGCATCGAAGACACCTTCGGTGTCGTCATCGGTTTCGAGGCGGCTCTTCAGACGCGGCAGCTTGCCCAGTTCGACCAGGCCGGCGTCGATGCCCTGCCAGCTTTCGCCGCCGTCCTCGCTCACGAGGAAGCCGTTGATCTCGGCCGCGGCATACATGACGTCGTCGGAAGTCGGATCGAAGGCGATGCGCATGACGCGCGAATGGCCGAACGTGATCTTGAAGCGCTCGGGGTGGTTCGCCTTCAGCTTGCGCCAGGTGTCGCCGCCATCGTCGCTGCGGTAGAACGACACCGGCCCGGCGCCGGCGAACACGACGTCGGGCTTGCGCGGATGCACGACGATCGTCCAGAACTGCACCTCGTCGTGGGTGACCGCGAGCCGCTGCCAGCTCGTGCCGCGATCGGTTGAACGGAAGGCGCCCTTGCGTGTCGCCAGGAACAGCACGTCGGGCCGCGTCGGATGCGGCGTGATGGCCTGCACGCCCGCATCGTCGGGGATGTCGGTCACGCGTTGCCAGTCCTGGCCCGGAACGAGCCGATACAAGGATCCGACCGCGCCCTGGCGGGTCACGGCAGTGCCGGCGAAGACGATGTTGAGCATGTTGCGAGCCTCGAGATTCACGGGAGATGGCCGCGATCGGGCGACCGCGCTTCACCATGAAATCGATGCTATCGCCGGCCCCCCGCCAGGTGCGATAGGAAATCGGCCGGCCTGATCGGTTCCTGCTGCAATCGGTGGCCGCCACAGCTGGCCGCCACTGGAACCGCTCAAGGTATCCAAGAAGCGAGTTCGAGAATGCTCCCTCATCAGCGCGCATCAAGGACTCCTCAGTAGTTTGGGACGACGCCAATGCGGGTCGCCACGTAGACTTCCAGTCATCAATTGGCAAGAGTCGAATTCAGACGCGCCCCATGCCATCGGCTATGGGGCGTCTGACATTTGACTGTCCGCTGTCGTCGGCTCAGCAGCCATTTGTTCAGTCAAGCTGGACTTCCGCTGCCGCTGCAAAGCGGAATTTGGACGTCGCGATGACGCCGGTACGAGGTTACGCCGCCGGTGATCAGCACCGTCTTGCCGGCGAAGCGCTGGTTCGCGGGTGTGTCCATGGTCATTGTCGAGGTCTCCAAGCGAGGATGTCGGGGATGTCCGCGCTGCTCAGTGCACGATGGCCAGCTTGCCGAAGTTCCGGCCGCCGGCACTGAGTTCGGCATACGCCTTGGCGGTGTCTTCGATGCCGAATCGCCGACACCAACGTATCGTTTCCACAAAAAAAAGGGGGGCAAAGCCCCCTTTTGTGTCACAAGAATGTAGCTTGGCTTTTAGCTGTGCACGGTGATGTTCGACACAACCGCTGACGCCGTCCCATTTCCCGTAAACGTGAGATTGAGAAGCCCATTCGTTACGGTAACGGGGAAGGTACGAGTGACAACTTTTCGATACGCGCCTGCGGTTGCAAGGATGTCGAAGTTGGTCAGCGAAGCCACTGCCGAACCATTTGCCGTTACGCTGAATACTCGGCCGCCTAC
>Ga0302157_10001862_pt1 | contig 25254 bp, 25 predicted proteins | sample I_Bog_N3_3_FD_193502 | JGI IMG/M metagenome (GOLD analysis project Ga0302157, IMG submission 193502) | Peat permafrost microbial communities from Stordalen Mire near Abisko, Sweden - I_Bog_N3_3 | ecosystem: Environmental > Terrestrial > Soil > Wetlands > Peat | place: Sweden: Abisko, Stordalen... | reverse complement strand
CTTCTCCGGCAAGGATCCGACCAAGGTCGACCGCTCCGCCGCCTATGCGGCGCGCTATCTCGCCAAGAACATCGTCGCGGCGGGTCTCGCCGACCGCGCCACGATCCAGCTGGCCTACGCCATCGGCGTCGCCGAGCCGCTGTCGATCTATGTCGATCTGCACGGCGCGGGGCAAGTCGCCGAAGAGAAACTGGAAGCCGTCCTGCCTCAGATCATGCGGCTGTCCCCGCGCGGCATTCGCGAACATCTGCAACTCAACAAGCCGATCTACGCGCGAACCTCGGCCTATGGCCACTTCGGCCGCACGCCCGACGCCGACGGCGGCTTCTCCTGGGAGAAGACCGACCTCGCCGACAAGCTAAAGGCTCATTTCTCCTGATCAACGATGCGGGGAGCGAGGGCGAGGTCGCGTCCCGGCGTCTCTATGGGCGCGCCAAGGGCAAGGCGCTGCGCAAACATCAGACCGAGTTGGTCGGCGAACTGTTGCCCAAGCTGGCTCTCGATCTCGCCAAGCCCCTCGACGATCCGGCGGCGCTGTTTGGCGCCCGGGTTCGCGAGACCCGGCTCGAGATCGGCTTTGGCGGCGGCGAACATCTGATCGAGGCGGCCGCGCTCGAGCCCGACGTGGGCTTCATCGGATGCGAACCCTTCGTTAACGGCATGGCCCGCCTGCTGTCGCTGATCGAGCGGCGCGGCCTGGAAAATATTCGTCTGCACCGCGGCGACGCCGTTGACGTCATCGACCGGCTCCCGGACGCCAGCCTGTCCCGGGTTTATTTGTTTTATCCAGATCCCTGGCCGAAGCGCCGTCAGCGCAAGCGCCGTTTCATCTCCGCCGACACGATCGCCCGTTTGGCGCGGGTCATGCGCGCCGGCGCGCAGCTGCGCTTCGCCACCGACATCGACGACTACGCCGCCTGGACGCTCGCGCGGCTGCGCGCCTCGCCGGATTTCCGTTGGACGGCCTCGGGCGCGGCCGACTGGCTCCAGCCCTGGGAAGGATGGACGCGGACGAAATATGAGGGGAAGGCGATAGCGGCGGGACGAAAACCCGTTTATTTGACCTTTGCGCGCGATTAGGCGCCGCCCGCGGCCGCGGCGCGACTGGAGGCGAAGCCATGAGTTTCAGCGATTTTTCGACGAATCCCGCCAATGAAGCGGCGGACGACGCACCCCTCGAAACCACGAGCGCGCGATTTCGCGCCGATGTGCTGGAAGCCTCGATGCGCCGCGTCGTGCTCGTCGACTTCTGGGCGCCCTGGTGCGGTCCCTGCCGCCAACTCGCGCCCAGCCTGGAGCGACTGGTCAAGGCGACTGGCGGCAAGGCGCGACTGGTCAAGATGAACGTTGACGACGAGCCGGAAATCGCGGCTCAGCTTGGCGTCAAATCGATTCCGGCGGTGGTCGCGTTCCAGCGCGGACGGCCCGCCGACGGCTTCGTCGGCCTGTTGCCGGACAGCCAGATCAAGGGCTTTCTGGAGCGGCTGGTCGGGCCGATCGAAGCGGAGGCCGACGCCTATCGGGTTGTCGAGGATTTGCTCGAAGCCGGGGATCTCTCCGGCGCCGAGGCGCTGCTGACCGAACTCGCCAGCCTGGAGCCGCCGCAGCCCAGGGCCTTCGCCGAATTGCTTCGGCTCTATACCGACAAAGGCCGCCTCGACGACGCGCAAGCGTTGCTGGCCAGGGCGCCCGAGGCGCTGCGCCGCGACGCTTCCGTCGCCGGAGCGGCGGCGGCGCTGGAAAACGCCTTGCGCGCGAGCGCGCTCGACGAGGTCGACGCATTGCGACGGCGCGCCGCCGCCAACCCCGACGACGCGCAGGCGCTGTTCGACCTCGCGCTTGCGCTGAACGTGAAGGGGCTGCGCGAAGAAGCCGCCGCGGCGCTCCTTGACATCGTTCGGCGCGACCGTAGTTGGAACGATGACGGTGCGCGCAAACAGCTCGTGCAGTTCTTCGAGGCCTGGGGGCCGACCGACAAATCCACCGCGAGCGCGCGGCGGAAACTGTCGTCGCTTTTATTTTCTTGAGGATCCTCGCGAGAGGAAGGGAGCGTCATCGTGTCATGTGCATGAATCGACAATACGCTTCCATCGACGAGCTTCCGAGCGTTTTGCGGCTGTTCCCGTTGACGGGAGCGCTGCTGCTGCCGCGCGGCGAGCTTCCGCTCAATATCTTCGAGCCGCGCTATCTGGCGATGATCGACAGCGCGATCGCCAGCGACCGTCTGATCGGCATGATTCAACCCTTGGGCGGCGCCCGCGCGGAAGATCGGCTGTATGAAATCGGCTGCGCCGGCCGCGTCACCCATTTCACGGAAACGGGCGATGGGCGTTACATCATAACATTGAGCGGCGTGACCCGATTTAAGATATTGGCCGAGGAGGAGAAGCCGAGCGCGCCGTTCCGAACCGCCCGCGTCGCCTTCGACGACTTCGCTCACGATCTCGAGCCAGGGGCCGGCGAAGACAACGTCGATCGCGCCCGGATGACGGAAATGCTGCGCAAATTCGCGCAAGCGTCTAAGCTCGATATCGACTGGGCCAGCATCGACGCCGCTCCGACCGAAATCCTGGTCAACGCGCTCGCGATGATGTGCCCGTTCGGCGCGCGGGAGAAGCAATCGCTGCTGGAGGCGATCGACCTAAAGACCCGCGCGGAGGTTCTGATCGGCCTGGCGCAGTTCGATCTCGCGCAGGGCGACCGCGCCCAACATGTCGTTGACCGCGCGCAGTTTCATTGAAGTTTGGGCGACGAATAGCCTATGATGGCGCGCGCGTGGACCAACGGCGCTGGCGCGTGGACCTATCGAGGAGACGGCATTGAACGACACTGCTGACAAGGCGCCGGAAGGCGCTCGGGAGCCCACCCGCGTGGATCCGCGACTGCTGGAGATTCTCGTTTGTCCCTTGACCAAGTCGACCTTGGAATATGACTCGGGGCGTCAGGAGCTGATCTCGCGTTCCGCGCGTCTCGCCTTCCCCATTCGCGACGGCATCCCGATCATGCTGCCAGAGGAGGCGCGGCGGATCGAGTGACCCGCGATGACGACCGACTCGTCGCCCCCGTTGGAGCGCCTGCTGGCGCTGCTCGATCTCGAATGCGTCGGCGAGGACGCGTTTCGCGGCTACAGCCCGCCGACCGCGGGACCAATGGTGTTTGGAGGTCAGGCGATCGCGCAGGCGCTGGTCGCGGCGCGGCGCACGGTTCCGGCTGATCGGCCGGCGCATTCGTTGCACGGTTATTTCGTGCTCGCCGGCGATCCGAAAACGCCGATCGATTACACCGTCGAGCGCGTTCGCGACGGCAAAAGCTTCACGACCCGGCGCTGCACGGCCAAACAGCGAGGCAGTACGATTTTCTCCCTGGAGGCGTCGTTCCAGATCGTCGAGCAGGGATTCGAGCATGCGTTCGAGCCGCCGGAAGTTCCTGGCCCCGAAACCTTGGCCACGACCAGCGCGCTATCCGAGCGGCTAAAGTCGTTTCTGCCGCGCGGCGCGCTGGAGCGGATGGAGAAAAACTCGGCGCTGGACATTCGCTTCGTCGATCTGGAGGGGATGCTCGGCGGCGCGCATCCGGGCAAGACGCGCCAGAATATTTGGTTTCGCATCGTCGACCCGATGCCGGGCGACTACGCCGTCCACCAAGCCGTGCTTGCCTATCTTTCAGACATGACCCTGCTGAACACGGCGCTGGCGGCGCATGGGCGCTCGATCTTTGATCACACGCTACAGGTCGCCAGCCTCGATCACGCGCTGTGGTTTCATCGCCCCTTCCGCGCCGACGAATGGCTGCTCTACGCGCAAGACAGCCCAAACGCCTCGGGCGGGCGGGCCTTGACCCGCGGCCAATTGTTCACGCGGGACGGGCGCATGATCGCCTCGGTGGCGCAAGAAGGGTTGATCCGTCAAAGAGGCGCTAAAATTTAAGCAGGGCAAGGATTGTTTTTGGGCAACTCGCGGCGGCGACGCCGAGTATGCTGATTTTAAAGGCGCCGAGGGCGCCGAGCGGGGGCGGACGACCGCTTGCCGGCAATCCCCGGAATCGCTCGGTTCAACGTAAAGAAACCCTAACGGGCGCGCGCCGAGCGATTTGCGTCGGCGCCGCGCTATAGCCTCCGCGCCCCGGTTTTCCGCGTGTTGCGACGAGTGGCACGCCATTTGAAAGCGACGGCCCAGCGTGGCGCTTTCGCCGCGTCCGATCGCCGCGCGCGGCGTTTTGTTTTCTCGGCGGGCGCCGCCCGTCTTTAAGTTCAACAACACAGGATAGGCAGATGAAAATCGTGACCGCGATCATCAAGCCCTTCAAGCTCGATGAGGTACGTGACGCGCTGACGGCGATCGGCGTCCACGGCCTCACCGTGACGGAGGTAAAGGGCTACGGGCGACAGAAGGGTCATACGGAAATTTATCGCGGCGCCGAATACGCCGTTAGTTTTCTTCCCAAACTGAAAATCGAAGTGGCGGTCGCGGCGGAGCTTGTCGACAAGACGATCGAGACGATCACCGCCACCGCTCGCACCGGCCAGATTGGCGACGGCAAAATCTTCGTCGCGCCGATCGAGCGCGCGGTCCGCATCCGCACCGGCGAAAAAGACGAGGACGCGCTGTGATTTTCCCTTCCCCGACCTATCAGGAGTCGTCAATGAGTCTTCGTCCGCCACGCGGCATTTCCAGCGTCTCGACCGTTACGGGAGCGTTTTTCCTCGCCCAATGCGCCTTTCTCGCCGCATCTCCGGCGCTCGCCGCCGGCAACGCGCCCGTTCCCAATCCCGGCGACACCGCATGGATGCTGACCTCCAGCGCGCTGGTGCTGATGATGTCCATTCCCGGCCTCGCGCTGTTCTATGGCGGCCTCGTGCGCAGCAAGAACATGGCGTCGATCCTAACGCAGGTCTTCACCATCGTGGCGCTGGTCGGCGTGCTCTGGACGCTGTACGGCTATTCGCTGGCGTTTGGCGACGGCGGATCGCTCCAGCCTTTCATTGGCGGCCTCGGAAAGGCCTTCCTGAGGGGCGTCGGACCGGACGTCAACGCGCCGACCTTCACGCCCGGCCATGTCATTCCGGAACTCGCTTATTTCGTGTTCCAGATGACCTTCGCGATGATCACGCCGGCCTTGATCATCGGCGCCTTCGCCGAGCGCATGAAGTTCTCGGCGGTGTTCGTGTTCATCACGGCATGGGTGACGTTGATCTACTTCCCGATCGCGCATTGGGTCTGGGCCGTCGCCGATCCGAATGTGATCGTCGACGCGGCGACGGAACTCGCGGCGGCGACGACGGACGAAGCCAAGAAACTGTCGCAGGACAAGATCGACGCGGCGACGAGTTCCGTGGGCTGGATCGCCGGCGGCCTCGCGCCCTGGATGAAGGGCGTCGGCGCGCTGGACTTCGCCGGCGGCACGGTGGTGCATATCAACGCCGGCATCGCCGGTTTCGTTGGCGCGCTGATCGTCGGCAAGCGCATCGGCTATGGCAAGGAAGCGCTTCCGCCGCATTCGCTCACCATGTCGATGATCGGCGCCTCGCTGCTGTGGGTTGGCTGGTTTGGCTTCAACGCCGGCTCTAATCTGGAAGCCAACGGCACGACGGCGCTGGCCTTCGTCAACACGATGGTGGCCACGGCCGGCGCCGCGCTGTCCTGGCTGCTGGTGGAATGGGCGGTGAAGGGCAAGCCTTCGCTGCTTGGCCTCATCTCCGGCGCGGTCGCGGGCCTCGTCGCGGTGACTCCGGCGTCGGGTTTCGCCGGCCCGATCGGCTCGCTGGCGCTCGGCTTCATCGTCTCGCCGATTTGTCTGTTCTTCGTTTCGAAAGTGAAGAACACGTTCGGCTACGACGACGCGCTCGATGTCTTTGGCGTGCATTGCATCGGCGGAATCACCGGCGCGCTCGCGACCGGCATTCTGGTGAGTCCGGCTCTGGGCGGCGTCGGCATCACCGACTACAGCAACATCGGCGAGAACTTCGCGGGCAAATATGAAATGATCCCGCAAATGATCGCCCAAGGCACGGCCGTTGGCGCGACGCTGCTCTATTCGGGCATCGGCTCGGCCATCCTCTATAAGATCGTCGATCTGGTGATCGGCCTGCGCCCGGCGCCCGACCAGGAGCGCGAGGGTCTCGACATCACCGACCACGGCGAGCGAGCGTATAATCTCTGACCGTTCGCCTCAAACGATCGGACGAGCGGGAGCGGCGCCTCATGGGCGCCGCTTCTTTTTGTGCCGCGCTTCTCCCGTGCACGCCGTATCGAGACTTGCTCCCGGCGCGCGGCCGGACTAGCCTCGCATCATGTTCGAAGCAAAATTCCAGACCTTCGCCGACCCCGCCGAAAGCGGATCCCGCGGCCCCCGCCTCGATGCGTTGCGCGCGAGACTCGCGGGGCAAAATCTCGACGGTTTTCTCGCGCCTCGCGCCGATGAACACCAAAATGAATATGTCGCCAAATGCGACGAGCGGCTCGCCTGGCTGACCGGTTTTTCTGGTTCGGCGGGCTTCGCCGTGATTTTGAAGGACGAGGCGGCGATTTTCGTCGATGGGCGCTACGTCTTGCAAGTGCGCGACGAGATCGACCCCAAGCTATTCACGCCCTTGGACATTGGCGAAACGCCGCCGTCGCGTTGGCTCGCCGAGCACGCCCAAGCGGGCGCGCGCATCGGCTATGATCCCTGGGTTCATACGCCGGCGCAGATCGAGCGTTTCACGAAAGCGCTGGGCGGCGCGAACATCTCGCTGGTCGCTCTGGAGCATAATCCGATCGACGCGATCTGGACCGATCGTCCGCCTCCGCCGCTTGGACAAATCTCGCCCTATCCGCCGCGATACGCCGGCGCCTCGGTCAACGCCAAGCTCGCCCGCATCAGAAAGACGCTGCATGGCGCGGATGCGCTGTTCCTTTCCGATCCGCATTCCATCGCCTGGGCTTTCAACATTCGCGGCGCCGACATCGCGCATACGCCGATCCCGCTGGCCTTCGCCTTGCTGCCGGCGAGCGGCCGGCCGACGCTTTACGTCGAGGCCGAGAAAATCTCCCAAAAGACGCGCGGCGCGCTCGGAAAATTCACTGATATCGCGCCGCCGTCGCAACTCCTGCCCGATCTTCGAGACGCCGGCGCCAAGGCCCAAACCATTCTCTTCGACGCGGCCACCGCGCCCATGAAACTCGTCGAGACATTGCGCGCGGCGGGCGGCGAGCCGCGCCTTGGCGACGATCCCGTCGCGCTTCCCAAGGCGATCAAGAACGAAACGGAACTCGCCGGCGCGAGAGCCGCCCATGTTCGCGACGGCGCCGCGCTGACGCGCTTTCTCGCCTGGTTCGAGACCGAGGCGCTCACCGGCGGGCTGACCGAAATCGCGGCGGCGCAGGCGCTCGAGACATTTCGGCGCGAGGGCGGACTTTTGCGGGATATTTCCTTCCCGACGATTTCCGCCTTCGGTCCGCATGCGGCGATCCCGCATTATCGCGTCAGCGACGCCAGCAATCTGCGCATCGGGCGCGGCGTTTATCTCGTCGATTCCGGCGCGCAATATCTCGACGGCACCACGGATGTCACGCGCACCGTGACAGTCGGTCGGGCGTCAAAACAGTTGCGCGATCATTTCACGCGCGTGCTGAAGGGCCATATCGCCATCGCGCGCGCGGTGTTCCCGCGGGGCGTTTCGGGCGCGCAGCTCGACGGCTTCGCGCGCCGCTATCTTTGGGAGGCGGGACTGGATTTCGATCACGGCGTCGGCCACGGCGTCGGCGCCTATTTGTCTGTCCATGAGGGGCCGCAGCGTATCAGCAAATTCGGGTCGACGGCGCTGGAGCCCGGCATGATCCTGTCCAACGAGCCCGGCTATTATCGCGCGGGCGAATATGGGATCAGACTGGAAAATCTTGTGATCGTCGAGCCGCGACTGATCAGGGGCGCCGAGCGCGAGATGCGCGGCTTCGAGACCATCACGCTGGCGCCGTTCGATTTGAACTGCGTCGAGCCGGAGCTTCTGTCGGCGGAAGAAGCCGACTGGCTCGACTCTTATCACGCGCGCGTGCGCAAGACGCTGTCGCCGCTACTCGACGCCAAGACACGCCGCTGGTTGAAAACCGCGACGCGCAAGGTGGGGACGTAAGGTTTTTTGGGCCGCCGCCGCGAAAGAAGAAGTTGGATCGATTCCGTCCCCAAATCCAGAGACATTTCATGCCGCTCCTCTCGTCCCGTCGCGCTTTTCTCGCCGGCGTCAGCGCCTTTGTCGTTCCGCTTCCTGCCCTGGGAGAGACCGCGCCGCGCATTCTTGAGGCGCGGGCCGGTAAAACGCGACTCCTGCCGGAGCCCGCGGCCGCCGCGGATATTCTCGGCTTCGACGACGCTAATAGCCCGCCGGGGGCCGTTCAGACGCCCTATGGCCCGCTGCTGCGCTACAAGCAGGGCGACACACTGGCCGTTCGTCTCGTCAACAAGACCGATCTGCCAATGAGCTTGCACTGGCAGGGCTTGCGCGGCGACAATGCGATGGACGGGGTGGTCCCGCTCACTCAGACCCCAGTCGCGTCCGGCGCGTCATTCGACTATCGCCGCGCGCTGAACGATCCCGGACTCTTTTGCTATCGGCCCAGCGTCTTTCCACGCACGGGCGAATTGATGGGTCGCGGACTTAAAGGTCACGTCGTCGTCGACGAGCCGACACCGCTGATCAGCGACGCGGATCTCACCGTTATACTGGACGACTGGCGACTCGACGCCAAAGGCGCCGCGGACGGCGATTTCGCCAACCCCGCCGAGGCGCGCGGGGCGGGGCGCATTGGAACATTGCTCACAGTGAACGGCGCGAGCGCGCCGAAGACGCATGAATTCGCGCCCGGCGCGCGCGTGCGGCTGCGGCTGGCCAATCTTGCCAATGCGCGAATCATGGTGCTGTCGTTCGAGGGCGTGACGCCCTACGTCATCGCCATCGACAGCCAGTCCTGCGACGCTTTCGTGCCGGTGCGCCAGAGCATTCCGGTCGCGCCGGGCGCGCGCTTCGAATTAATGTTCGACATGCCGGCGGCCGGGTCCGCCGCGCGCGTGATTTTGCGCGGCGCCGAGGGGCGGGACCAGGATCTTTTGCGCTTCGCCGCGAAGGGCGACGCGGTTCCGGTTCGCCCGGCGATTAAATCCCTGCCGCAAAATCCGCTATTGCCGCGGGAGATAAAACTCGCCGAATCAAAAAAAATCGGCCTCGCGATCGCGCGGGACAGCGGCGCCTGGACGCTCAACGGCGCGGCCTCGAAAGCCTATGGCGGCGACCCGCTGTTTCGCGTCAAGCGCGGGACGCCGGTCACGCTCGGCTTCGACAATCGCTCGGGCGTTCCGCTGGTCATGCATGTTCATGGCCACGCGATGAGGCTGCTGCATGATCTCGACGACGGCTGGGAGCCCTATTGGCGCAACGCCATTGTCGCGCCCCCGGGCAAGGTCAAGCATGTCGCCTTCGTCGCCGACAGCCCCGGCAAATGGGCGCTGCACGACGACATCCTGGAGCACGAGGCGGCGGGCGTGGCGACTTGGTTCGAGGTGACGTGAACGGGGTCGCGCGCGCCGCCGCCGCGTCGGATTTTTTCGTCGTTCTCGCTCTTGCCGCCGCGGGCCTCGCCGCTAGCTCTTTTGGCAAGCCGCGGCGCGACTGTCGGCGGCTATGTAGGCGAGCTGGCTTTTAAGATTGTCCAGGGCATCTCGCGACAATTGAACGGGACGCTTCACGCCGGTTGTTTTCGACTGGCGGCTTCTATGGCGCCACGAATTTCAGCCATGGCTTCGTCGTGAGGAACGACGCGTCCGGTTTCCACGTCGCGAATACCGCGCCGGACGCCCTCGATAATCTGGAGCTCGCTCTCGGCATAAGCCGACACCGCCTCGGCGGCGAGAAAGGATTTGCTGCGCCGCGTGCCTTCGGCCAATCGAGCGAGCTTGTCCTTCAGCTCGGCGCTGACACGAATGGTCAGAGTGGTCGTCGTGGTCATGAGAAGGCCCGTGCTGATTTGTGCACAAAATAGCACAAAGACGCGCCCGGCGCGACGAAATCATGCGAGTGTTCGTGATGGCTATAACGGGTGTCGCTGCGTGAAGTCCGCGAGATGAAGGAGGCGCAGCGCTTTCCTAGGCTATCATTCGGCGTCTTCCTCCCCAAACAACCCAAATTGCGCTGGCGCGCGCGCGGGCTCCTTTAGCCCCAAGTGCCTGAACGCGTTTGGCGTCAGCACTCTTCCGCGCGGCGTGCGTTGCAAAAAGCCCTGTTGCAGCAAAAACGGCTCGATAATGTCCTCGATCGCGTCGCGCGGCTCCGACAGCGCCGCCGCGATCGTCTCGATCCCCACCGGGCCGCCGCCAAAATTCACCGCCACCATGTCGAGATAGCGCCGGTCCATCACATCGAGCCCGATGGAATCAACTTCCAGCAGCGTCAGAGTTCGGTCGGCGAGTTCGCGGGTAATTTTGTCCGCGCCTTCGACGATGGCGAAATCGCGCACGCGGCGCAGCAGTCTGCCGGCGATGCGCGGCGTGCCGCGCGAGCGGCGGGCGATTTCGCGCGCGCCCTCATCGCTCATGCCGACGCCGAGCACCCGCGCGCCGCGCCGCACGATCAACTCCAATTCCTCGGTCGTGTAAAAATTCAGCCGCACGGGAATGCCGAAACGGTCGCGCAAAGGCGTCGTCAGCAGGCCGGCCCTAGTCGTCGCGCCTACAAGCGTGAATTTGGCGAGGTCGATCTTCACCGAGCGCGCCGCCGGGCCTTCGCCGATGATCAGATCGAGCTGAAAATCCTCCATCGCGGGATAGAGGATTTCCTCCACCGCCGGATTGAGCCGGTGGATTTCGTCGATGAACAGCACGTCGCGCGGCTCCAGATTGGTGAGCTGCGCGGCGAGATCGCCGGCCTTGGCGATGACCGGCCCGGAGGTCGAACGGAAATTCACCCCGAGTTCGCGGGCGAGGATCTGCGCCAGCGTCGTCTTGCCGAGGCCCGGCGGTCCCACGAACAGCACATGGTCGAGCGCGTCGCCGCGCGTCTTGGCCGCCTCAATGAACACCTTGAGGTTCGCGCGCGCCGCCTCCTGGCCGGTGAAATCGGCCAGCGCCAGCGGGCGGATCGAGGCGTCTGCGTCGTCGTCGCGTTTTTGCGGCGTGACGAGGCGCCGGGGCGGGGTGGTCAAAGGCGGCTGCTCCAAGAGGCTTTACGCGGGAAGATGCGAGGATTTTCGGTCCGTGCTAGTCTGGCCAGGACCGGAGAAGACCCACGTGAATCGCATATCCTCCCAATATGAGTATATGGCCCTCGACGATTTCGAGGAACTTTTGGCCGACAAGCCCGCCAACGAGAAGTGGGAGCTGCTCGGCGGCCGGGTCGTGCGCATGATGGTCGGCGCGCGGTGGGAGCATAATCGCATCGTCGGCAACGTCTATTCGGCGCTGCTGACGGGATTGCGCGCAAAGGGCTCGGATTGCCGCCCCTTTAGCGAAACCTTCTGGCTCAAGAACCGCATGCTTGATCTCGCCTGTTTCCCCGACGTGATCGTGCGGTGTGGACCACTCCCCCCCGACGCGACCTCTCTCGACGACCCAACTGTGCTGGTCGAGGTCGTCTCCAAAGGCTCGGCGCAGCGCGACCGCCACGAGAAATGGGTTCTTTACAACCGCCTTCCCTCGCTGCGGCATTACGTGCTGATCGAACGCGACATGCTCGCGGTCGATGTCCACGACCGCATCGAAGGCGGCTTTTTCGAGCGCCCGCGGCTGACGCTCGCGCAAGACCTCTTGCGCCTGCCGGCCTTCGACTTCGAGCTCCCGCTGGCCGAAATCTATCGCGACGTGATCGCCCCGACTTCATGATCGAGGTCAGCTTCTATCATCTGACGCGCCGTAAGCTGGAGCAGGCCCTGCCGGTTCTGCTGGAGAAATCGTTGGCGCGCGGGTGGCGCGTCGCCGTGCAGGCGCGCGACGCGAAGCGCCTGCAAAATCTCGACGACTTCCTCTGGTCTTTCGAGCCGACAAAATTCCTGCCGCATGGGACCAAATCCGACGGCGCGCCCGAAACCCAGCCGATCTATCTCACGATCGAAGGCGACAATCCCAACGCCGCCGATGTGCGCTTTCTCATCGATGGCGTGAACGCCGCGCCGCTGCTGAACGATCCGGCCAGCGCGCCCAAGACAAGAGCCGTCCTGATGTTCGACGGCAATGACGCGATGGAGTTGCAAGCCGCGCGCGAACAATGGAAAGAACTGCGCGACGCCGGGTTCGAGCTTGTCTATTTTCAGGAAGACGAACGCAGCGCGTGGGCCGAAAAAAAGCGGGAGAAAAAAGCGTGAGCGATGATTTCGCGGAGCGCCGCGCCAGCGCGCGGGCGCGGCTCGACGCCCTCGACCCGCACAAGACGCCAGGCGGCGTCGCGGCGGACCCGCTGCGGCGTGGTTGGTTCGAGGCGGTCTATGCGCTGGCCGAGCGCGACCCCGCCGGCGTGCCGTGGGCCAATCTCGCGCCGCATCCGCTGCTGGCGGAGTGGCTTTACGCACAAGGCCCGCTGGATGGCCTTCGCGCCCTGGATGTCGGCTGCGGGCTCGGCGACAACGCGCTCGCTCTGGCCAAGGCCGGCGCGCGCGTGACCGCTTTCGATTTGGTCCCGGGCGCGATCGATTGGGCGCGCCAGCGTTTTCCCGGCGAAGGCATCGAGTTCCGCGCCGCCGATCTTTTCGCGCCGCCTATGGAATGGCGCGGGGCTTTCGATCTCGTGCACGAGTGTTACACGCTCCAGGCCTTGCCGGAGAGCCTGCTGCCGCGAGCGGCCCAAGCGCTGGCGAGCCTCGTCGCGCCGGGCGGCCGCTTGCTGGTCATCGCCCGCGCCCGTGGCGATGGGCAGGACATCGCCGGTCCGCCCTGGCCGCTTACGCGCGGGCAGGTCGAGGCGCTCGCCGTGGACGGCTTGACATTGACTTCGCTCGAGGACTTGACGAACGAGCAGGGCGCGCGTCATTGGCGCGCGATATTTTCGCGCGAGCTTTAACGACATGCCGCTTCTCTCCGTCGAACATGCCTCGAAACGCTTTGGCGCCGTCGTCGCGCTGGACGATGTGTCGCTTACGGTGGACTCCGGCGAGTTTTTCGCGCTGCTGGGCCCGTCCGGCTGCGGCAAGACCACGTTGATGCGGCTCGTCGCCGGCTTCGAGACGCCGGATTCCGGGCGCGTGACGCTCGCCGGGCAAGACCTCGCCGGCGCGCCGCCGCATCGGCGTCCCGTCAATATGATGTTCCAGTCCTACGCCTTGTTTCCGCATCTGAACGTTTTCGACAATATCGCCTTTGGTCTGCGACGCCAGGGCGCGAGCCGCGTCGCGATCCAGTCGCGCGTCGCGGAATTGCTCGACATCGTGCAAATGCAAAACCTCGGCGCGCGGCGAATCGAGCAGCTTTCCGGCGGCCAGAGGCAGCGCGTCGCGCTCGCCCGCGCGCTCGCGCCGGGGCCGTCGCTGCTGCTGCTCGACGAGCCGCTCGCCGCGCTCGACCGCAAGCTGCGCGAGGAGACGCAGTTCCAACTTAAGGACATTCAGCGGCGGCTAAAAACCAGCTTCGTGATCGTCACCCACGATCAGGATGAGGCGCTGGCGCTCGCCGACCGCATCGCCGTGATGCGCGCCGGCAAGATCGAGCAGATCGGCTCGCCGCCCGAGATTTACGAGCGCCCGGCAAGCCGCTTCGTCGCCGGCTTCGTCGGCGCGACCAATATGATCGAGGGTTTTGTCGCGCGAGATGACGGCGGCTGGTTCGTCGCGCCCTTCGGCCGGTTGAAGCGCGCCGATTGCGCTTTGCGAGACGGCGCCCGCGCGGCGCTGTCGCTGCGGCCCGAACAGATCGTCGTCGCGCGCGACGGCGAGGGCGTTCCCGGCGTCGTCGAGGACATCGCCTTTCGCGGCGAGACCACGCAATTGCGCATTGGCGTCGCGGCGCGGCAGGCGCTGCGCGTTTCCTGCACGAATGGAAGCCGGTTTTCGCTCGGCGAGGCCGTGCGTCTCGTGATCGCGCCGGACGCCGGCGTGTTGTTCGCGGAGGCCGAATGATCGGCCCGCGCAAAAAACTTTCATACGGACAGCGCGCCGTGCTGGCGGCACCTTATCTGTGGATCGTTGTTTTCTTTATCGCGCCAATGGCGTTGATCGCCAAGATCTCGCTGTCACATCCGGCCGAGACGCGCCCACCTTACGAACCCACGTTCAGCATCGACGACGGACTGGCCGGCGTGCTCGCCAAGGCGCGGACGCTCGGCTTCGACGCCTATCGGGCGCTCGCCGACGATCGGCTCTATCTCGATTCCTATCTCACCTCGCTCCTCATCGCCGGCGTCTCGACGGCGATCATGCTGATGATCGCCTATCCCTTCGCGCTGACGATGGCGCGCGCGCCGCGTCGATTGAGATCTCTGCTGATCGGGCTCGCGGTCGCGCCGTTCTGGACAAGCTTCTTGATCCGCGTCTATGCCTGGATCGCGCTGTTGAAAGACGAAGGCCTGATCAATCATGCGCTGATGGCGCTGCATATCATCGACGCGCCGCTCTCGATCTACGCGACCAATGGCGCCGTCGTCATCGGCATTGTTTACAGCTATCTGCCGTTCATGTTGCTGCCGCTCTATTCGGCGCTGGAGCGGCAAGACCCCGCGCTACGCGAGGCGGCGGCCGACCTTGGCGCGTCGCCTTTGCAAGTGTTCTGGCGCGTCACGCTGCCCTTGTCGCGGCCCGGCGTGATCGCCGGTTGTCTGCTGGTGTTCATTCCGGCGGTCGGGGAATTCGTGATCCCCGATCTTCTCGGCGGCTCCGAGACGCTGATGATCGGCCGCACGCTGTGGAACGACTTTTTCGCCAATCGCGACTGGCCGGCGGCCAGCGCCGCCGCGATCATTTTGCTGGCGCTGCTCATTGGCCCGCTGCTCGTCGCGGAGCGCGCCCGGCTTCGCGCCGAGGAGGAGCCGTCGTGAGATTCGCCCGCTCCCTCGTCCTGCTGCTGGGCTTCGCTTTCCTCTATGGGCCGATCCTGATTCTCGCCGCGATGAGTTTCAACGCCTCGAAACTCGTGACCGTCTGGGGCGGATTCTCCACGAAATGGTACGTGGCGCTGCTGGATGACGCGGCGATGCTGAACGCCGCCAAGATCAGTCTTTCCGTCGCGGCTCTGTCGGCGGCGATCGCCACGCTGCTTGGCCTCGCCGCGGCGGTGGCCTTGGCGCGCTTTGGTGGTTTTCGCACGCGCGGGCTGTTCTTTGGCGCGGTGCACGCGCCGCTGGTGCTGCCGGAGGTCGTGCTGGGCCTCGCGTTACTGAGCGCCTTCGTCGCTTTTGGCTTCGAGCGCGGCTTTGTCACGCTGGTGATCGCCCATGCGACCTTCACCATGTGCTTCACCAGCGTCGTGTTGCTGGCGGCGCTGCGCGGCCTCGACCCGTCGCAAGAGGAAGCTGCGATGGATCTCGGCGCGACGCCTATGCGGGCCTTTGCGCTGGTCGTGCTGCCGGCGATAGCTCCGTCTCTCGCCAGCGCCTTTCTGCTGGCCTTCACGCTCTCGCTCGACGACCTCGTGATAGCGAGCTTCACCACGGGACCGGGGGCGACGACGCTGCCGATGCGGATTTACTCGCAAGTGCGGCTCGGCGTGACGCCCGAGGTCAATGCGATCTCGACGCTTTTGCTCGCCTTCGTCGGGATCATTCTCGCCATTTCGGCCCTGGCGCTAAACCGGCCCGCGCGCGATTTGGCTTGAGAAACGCCGCGCTCTCAAGCGGCGGCGCCGCAGCACTTCTTATATTTCTTGCCGGAGCCGCAGGGGCAGGGATCGTTGCGTCCGGGCTGCGCGCCCTTGACGATCGGCGCCGGCTTGCGATTGGCTTCGTCGACGAAATACCAGCGACCGTCTTCCGCGTCGAAGCGAAACAGCGAGCGCTCGCGATGCGCGCGCTCCTCGCCATCGAGGACGAAATGCGCGACGAATTCGACGAACCCCGTCGCGTCGCCGGCCTCGCCCTGTTCGGTCGAGAGAATGTCGAGCCCCAGCCATTGCGACTGCGACGCCCAGTGAGTCACCGCCTTGCGATCGAAATCGTGGCGCGCCTCGGGCGCCAGCGACTCGTAAAGGAAATCGATCTTGCCGAGCGCGAAGGCGCTGTAGCGCGCCCGCATCAGGGCTTGCGCCGTCGGCGCCGGCTTGCCCGCTTCGAGAACGGGCGCGCAGCAAGCGGAATAAGGCAGCGGCGCCGCGTCGCGCAGGCGGCAGGGGCAGGTCGTGTCGGTCATGTGGGGATGCGTCCAGCGAGAATCATCGCGCTCTTCTAAAGCGTTTTCGAACGAAGTGGAAACCCGTTCAGAAAACGCGTCAAAACAAAAATCTAGTCAATTCGCGGAAAAAGCGGAAGCAGCGCCGCGAGCTTGGCGACATCCGCCGCGACGCGCCAAGACCTCCCAGTCGGCCCGGCGCTCTGGGCGGTAGAGCGTCATGGTCGGACGCCTCGATACAGGCCAGCGCTTCCTTCGCTGGCCGTCGGGTTTTACCGCCCCGAGGACTTAAAATCGACTGGCCTAATGCGGAAAGGGAATCACACGCCACCATGCGAGGGCCAGAACCAAGCCGGCGACGAGGATCAACAGCGCTATCCACGACATAACACGCGGGTCGATCAGGGCTTCCCGCGCTTCATTGTCTTGGATCAGCGCATCCAAGTCGCGGATGGGCCGCCCGGTCGGGCCGAACTTTCGCGCCGGCCGGTTGGCGGAATAGGCGTGGCTCACATTGACAATAAGTCGCGGCATGGCGTGTTTCCCGATGATTGCCTCGGGTGATCCACTTCCGTTTCAAAACGGAACGGATCGACCCGCTCGCAACCATCGGATCAAACCGGGCGCCAGCCCTCCATGCGCGCTATCGAGGCGCCGCCTCTTTAGGGAACGGACACCATCACGTCGGACGATTTGATCACCGCGTGAACGGATTGGCCGACGTGGAGACCCAATTCGTCGACGGCCTCATTGGTTATCGAAGCGGTCACAATGGAGCCGTTGACGTCAATCTGCACATGTGCGGTCGTCGATCCTTTCTTGATGTCGACGACCTTGCCCTTGAGCGCGTTGCGGGCGGAAATTTTCATCGGAATCTCCCATTTAATTAGAGTTCTAACTTCGGATGGCCACGACTCGACTTAAGGCCCGAGCGCCGGCGGCGCAATGCAAGCGGCAGCCTAAATATTAAGCGGACGCGAGCGCCGCGGGGCGAGGGCCGCCGCTGGCCCAGTCCAAAAGCTCCACCAGATGCAGCGCGGGAACATCGGTTCCGCCGCCAATCTGAATGATACACCCGAGATTGCCGGCGGCGATGACGTCGGGCGCCAGGGATTCGATATTGCCCACCTTGCGCGCGCGCAGTTGTTCGGCCAGTTCCGGCTGCAACAGATTATACGTGCCGGCCGAGCCGCAGCAGATATGGCCTTCGGGAACCGCCATCGCGGCGAAGCCGGCGGCCTCCAGCAAGGCGAGCGGTTGCTCCGTTATCCGCTGCCCATGTTGCAGCGAGCAGGCGGCGTGATAGGCGACACGCAGCGGCGGGGTCGTTCCTGTCGGCGTAAAGTCGATTTCGGCCAGGATCTCGCTCACATCGCGCGCGATGGCGGAGATATGCGCCGCCTTTCCCGCCAGCCGCGCGTCATCCTGGAACATGAAGCCGTAGTCCTTCACGGTCACGCCGCAGCCCGAAGTGTTGATGACGACCGCGTCGAGCCCGCCCGCTTCGATCTCGCGCGACCAGGCCTCGATGTTGCGCGCGGCGAAGGCGCGGGACTCCCGCGTTTTGCCGAGATGATGCGCCAGCGCGCCGCAACAGCCCGCGCCGCGGGCGACCACGACCTCGACGCCATGGCGGGTCAGGAGCCGTATCGTAGCCTCGTTGATGCGCGTGTCGAGCACGGTTTGGGCGCAGCCGTTAAGCAGGGCGACGCGCATCTTGCGTTTTCCCCGCGGTGGAAAAACCTGAGGACGATCCACCTTCGAGGGCGCCGGCAGGCGCTTCGGGGCCATCGCGACGAGGCCGGGCAGCCGTCCCGGCAGCGCCTTGGCGAAAGGCCGCGCCAGCGCCGCCCCGCGCAGGACAAGGCGAAATAGCCCTGGCCGCGCCAGAACAAACGCCAGCGCGCCGCGCAAAAACCGCTCGCTCAACGGGCGCGAAAAAGTCTGCTCGATATGGGCGCGGGCGTGATCGACGAGATGCATGTAATGCACGCTCGATGGACAGGTGGTCATGCAGGAGAGACAGGAGAGGCAACGGTCGATATGGCGCGTCGTGCGGGCGTCGGCGGGGCGCTCGTTCTCCAGCATTTCCTTGATCAGATAGATGCGCCCGCGCGGCGAATCGAGTTCGTCGCCGGTCAGCAGGAACGTCGGGCAGGTCGCGGTGCAAAAGCCGCAATGCACGCAGGCGCGCAAAATCTTCTCCGACCGCGCCATGTCGGGGTCGGCGAGAGCGGCCAATGAGAAATGCGTTTGCATCGCGTTAGAACTCCGCGCGCAGGCGGCCGCGCTCCAGAATATGCGCAGGGTCGAAACTCTCCTTCACGCGCCGCGTCAGCGCCGCCAGCGCCGGTGGTTGCGGCTGGAACACATCGACCGCCGCGCGAACCTCGGCGCTCGCGCGAATGAGCGTGGCGTGGCCGCCGAGCCGGCCGATCACCGTTCGCAGCAGCGCGGCGTGAGCGTCCGGCGCGGGTTCGAAACACAGCCAGACCAGACCGCCCGCCCAGTCGTAAAAATGCGCGAGCAAGGACGCCCCGGCTTCGCGCAGCCCAGCGACCAGGGCATGACCGTCGGAGGGCGCGACCGAAACGCGCCACGCCTGCCCGGGTTGGCCCGCGACCGGCGCCGCGTCGCGCAGCGCCCGCCACAAGGCGGCGGACTCCGCTTGCGGCAATATCTCGAAATCCCCGCCGCGCCCGGCCAGCAAGGCCCGCAAATCGTCGAGCCGCCGCGCGACGGAAATCGCGGGCCCCTCAAGGCGAATCGCCGCCGCGTTCACGTCGAGGCGAAGCGGCGCGGTGAGCCTCGGCAGCAGCGCCAACCCGCTCGGCTCATATGGCGAGCCGGAAGCCGCGCGCAGCGCCGCGAGGCTGGTTTCTTCGCAAAGCCCCGTGAGTAGCAGCGTCTGCTCCGTTTCGGGTTTGGGAAGCGCCTTGAAGGTGACTTCGGTCAGCGCCGCCAGCGTGCCGTGGGAGCCGGCGACGAGTTTCGAGAGGTCGTAGCCAGTCACGTTCTTCATCACGCGGCCGCCGGATTTGACGATCTCGCCGCGCCCGGTGACACAGCGAAAACCCAGGAGATGATCGCGCAGCGCGCCCGCCTTGATGCGGCGCGGACCGCCGCCGCCGACGGCGACAAGGCCGCCGATGGTGCCCTGTCCGAAGGCAAGGCCGAGCAGGGGACCGTAATCCATCGGCTCGAAGGCGAGGTGTTGGCCATGGGCTTCCAGCAGCGCCTCGATCTCGGCCAGCGGCGTGCCGGCGCGCGCGGAGATCACCAGCTCTTCCGGCTCGTAAAGCGTCACGCCTTCGAGCGCGGCGAGCGAGAGTTCCTCGCCGGTCGCGGGGCGGCCTAGCTGGGTCTTGGAGCCGGCGCCGGTGAGTTTAAGCGGCGCGCCGCTGGCGTTCGCCGCGCGAAGGGCTTCGGCGAGTTCGGTTTCGTCTCGCGGCGCGAGGCGCGTCATCGTCAAAACCTCGGCAGATCGGGAAAGGGCATGGCGCCGGCGACGACATGCATCGCGCCCATCTCCGCGCAGCGACGCAGCGTCGGAAACACTTTGCCGGGATTGAGCCGGCCAGCGGGATCGAAGGCGCATTTGACGCGCATCTGCTGCGCCAGATCGACCTCGTTGAACATTTCGCCCATCAGATCGCGCTTTTCGACCCCAACGCCGTGCTCGCCGGTCAGCACGCCGCCGACCGCGACGCAGAGCCGCAAAATGTCAGCGCCAAGCGCCTCGGCCCGCGCGATGTCGCCGTCGATCGACGCGTCATAGAGAATGAGCGGATGCAGATTGCCGTCGCCGGCGTGAAACACATTGGCGACGCGCAGTCCGTGCTCGCGCGCCAACGCCTCCATGCCGGTCAGCACCTCCGGGAGCTTTCCGCGCGGGATCGTGCCGTCCATGCAGAGGTAATCGGGGCCGATGCAGCTCACCGCCGGAAAGGCGTTTTTGCGCCCGGCCCAAAATTGAAGCCGCTCGGCCTCGCTGGTCGAAACCTTCGTCGTCGTCGCGCCCTCCGCTCGGGCGATTTGCTCGACGACGCCGACGAGCAAATCCACCTCCGCCGCCGTTCCGTCGAGTTCGACGATCACCAGCGCCGCCGCGTCATCAGGATAGCCGCAGGGCTGAAAGCGCTCCACCGCGTCGATGGTGGCCTTGTCCATCATCTCGAGGCCGCCGGGAATAATGCCGCGCGAAATAATCGCGCCGACGCAACGCGCGCCGGGCTCGACGCTGGAAAAGCCCAGCAAAAGCCCGCGCGCCGCCGGGGGCTTGCGCAGGATTCGCACGGTGATTTCGGTGACGACGCCAAGCAGCCCTTCCGAGCCGGTCATCAAACCCATGAGGTCGTAGAGTTCGCTGTCCAGATGCTTGCCGCCGAGGCGAACGATCTCGCCGCCCATCAGCACGACTTCGAGCCCCAGAATATTATTGGTGGTGAGGCCATATTTGAGGCAATGCACACCGCCGGCGTTTTCCGCGACATTGCCGCCGATCGAACAGGCGATCTGCGACGAGGGATCGGGCGCGTAATAAAAGCCCTCGGCCTCCACCGCCTTGGAGATCGCCAGATTCTGCACGCCAGGCTGCACGCGCGCGCAGCGGTTTTCATAGTCGATTTCGAGGATGCGGTTGAATTTCGACAGCCCAAGGAGAATGCCGTCCTCGAGCGGCATCGAGCCGCCCGACAGCGACGTGCCGGCGCCGCGCGGCACGATCTTCACATTCATCTCTTGCGCCAGCGCCATGATCGCTTGCACTTGCGCGACCGTTTCCGGCAGCGCGACGACCAGCGGCAGCGCGCGATACATAGTGAAGGCGTCGCAATCGTAAGCGCGGCGCGCGGTCTCGTCGGCGATCACGCTTTGCGCGGGGAGAATTGCCCGCAGCCGCGCCAGAAGCTCGTCGCGGCGCGAGAGGATTTCCGGCTCGGGGGCGGGCATTAACAGGGTCATACGCGGAGCTTACACCCGCTTCGGCACCAATATCACGCGAAAATCATTGACGTTGGTGCGCGTCGCGCCGGTGACGATGAGGTCGCCGAGCTTCTCGAACGCCGTATAGGCGTCATTGTTGGCGAACAGCGCCTTCAGATCCACGCCGGCCTTTTGCGCGCGGGCGAAGCTGTCAGGCGTCATGATCGCGCCGGCGTTGTCCTCGCTGCCGTCGATCCCGTCGGTGTCGCAGGCGATGGCGGAGATTCCGCCAAAGCCTTCCAGCGCCAGCGTCAGCGCCAGCAGAAATTCGGCGTCGCGTCCGCCCTTGCCCTTGCCGCGCACCGTCACGGTGGTCTCGCCGCCCGAGATGATCGCGACCGGCGGCTCGAACGGCTGGCCGTGCAGCGCGATTTGCTTCGCTATGCCGGCGTGAACCAGCGCGACGTCGCGCGACTCGCCCTCGAGATCGCCGAGAATGCAGGGCGTGAAGCCGGCCTTCTTGGCGACCGCCGCCGCCGCGTCGAGCGAGCCCTGCGGCGTCGCGATGAGAATGTTTTCGACGCGCTCGAAGATCGGATCGCCGGGCTTTGGCGTCTCGCAGGCGGGGCTGTTCAGATGCGCCAGCGCGGCCGCCGGGGCCTCGATTTTATATTTGGCGATCACCGCCAGCGCGTCCTGCCGCGTCGTCGCGTCGGGAACCGTCGGCCCGGAGGCGATGACGGAAAGGTCGTCGCCGGGCACATCGGAGATCATCAGCGCCACGACGCGCGCCGGCGCGGCGGCTCGCGCGAGGCGCCCGCCCTTGATCGCCGAGAGATGCTTGCGCACGCTATTCATTTCGGAGATCGTCGCGCCGCTTTTGAGCAGCGCCTTGTTGACGATCTGCTTTTCCTCCAGGCTCACCCCTTCGGCCGGCAAGGCCAGCAAGGCCGAGCCGCCGCCCGAAATCAGCGCCAGCACGAGATCGTCTTCGGTCAGCCCCTCGACCGCCTTCAGCACGCGTTTCGCCGCTTCGCGCCCCGCGGCGTCCGGCACGGGATGCGAGGCCTCGACGACTTCGATGCGCGAGGTCGGCGCGCCGTGTTCGTAACGCGTGACGACCAGACCTTCGACCGGCGCGGGATAATGCTTCTCGACCGCCGCGGCCATGGCGGCGGCGGCCTTGCCGGCGCCGACGACGACCGTGCGGCCCTTGGGCGGCGCGACTTTCGCCAGATAGGGCGGCAGGCAAACCGAAGGATGCGCCGCGCCCACGGCGGCGTCGAACATTTCGCGAAGGAGTTTGCGGTGATCGTCGGACATGGCGGGTTCCAAAATGCGGTGGACGCCGAAGCGGCGCCTAAAGCCCTCTCCCCGCGAGCGGGGAGAGGGAATAGTTCTGCGCCTTACGCGCCGGACATCGCATTGGCCTTTTCGATCAGCGCTTCGGCCATGCGGATCGAGGCGATGTCGATCAGGCGGCCGTCGAGCGACACCGCGCCCTTGCCTTCCTTGGCGGCCTGGGCCATCGCCTCGAGAATGCGGCGGGCCTTGGTCACTTCCGCCTCGGAGGGCGTGAACACCTGATTGGCCAGCTCGATCTGCGACGGATGGATCGCCCACTTGCCCTCATAGCCCAGCACCGCGGCGCGCTTGGCCGCCGCGATATAGCCGTCGGGATCGCCGAAGTCGCCGAAGGGTCCGTCGATCGGGCGCAGGCCATACGCGCGGCACGCGACCATCATGCGCGTCTGCGCGGCGTGCCACTGGTCGGCCCAGTAATAGTCGCGCTTGCCGTTGGCGTCCTTGTCGGAAAGAACGCCGTAATCCGGGTTCACGCCGCCGATCACCGTCGTGCGGGCGCGGGTCGAGGCGGCGTAATCGGCGACGCCGAAGGACATGGCCTCGAGGCGCTTCGACGACTGCGCGATGGCTTCGACATTGGCCATGCCGAGCGCGGTCTCGATGAGGATCTCGATGCCGATCTTCTTGGTGCGCTTCTTATACTGCTCGATCTGCGTGATCATCATGTCGATCGCATAGACGTCCGCAGGCACGCCGACCTTGGGGATCAGCACGACGTCGAGGCGCGGACAGTTTTCGAGCACGTCGACCACGTCGCGATAGCAATAATGGGTGTCAAGACCATTGATGCGGAGCGTCATGGTCTTCTTGCCCCAATCGATGTCGTTGAGGCCCTGGATGATGTTCTTGCGCGCCTGCTCCTTATCGTCCGGCGCCACGGCGTCCTCGAGATCGAGGAACACCACGTCCGCCTTGGACGTCGCGGCCTTTTCGAACATGCCCGGCGCCGAACCCGGCACGGCCAGCTCCGAACGGTGCAGACGCGATGTCGCCTGCTCGATCAACGTGAAACTCATCTCAATTCCCCTTCCTTGGGTGGTTGGCATATCCCTGGAAAGCTTTGCATTTTCCGGATCGGGATATGCGCTGCGATTAAAGCCTTAGCCGGTGGCCCCGAGGCCAGCGGCGATGCAGCTGATCGAGAGCAGCAGAGGAATCTTGATCGCTTCCTTGGCTGTCTCGTCTTGCGCGCTTCTGAACCGGCGCAGCAGTTCGACCTGCTCCCGATTCACCTCATTGATGGTCGGCAGCCGGTCGGCGAGCGTCGCGCGATAGTTTGGAAAGCGCTCGCCGATTTCCGCCGCGCCTGTGACGCGGAGCACCATGGCGCGCGTCAGTTCGTGCTCCGTCTCGATGGCCGCGAAGATTTTCTCGCGCACGGCTTCGTCGGCGACCAGCGAGGCATAGGCGCGGGCGAGCGGCAGATCGACAATCATCAACGTCTTCTCGACCTGATCGAGGACAAGCCTGAACAGCCGCGATTTCTCGAACATGAGGCGCAAAAGTTCGAGCCCCTTGTCGCCGCGCGCGTCGAGAAAAGCCTTGAGCCCCGAGCCGACGCCATACCAACTGGTGATCGCGTGACGGTTCTGCGCCCAGGCGAACACCCAGGGGATGGCGCGAAGATCGGCGAGACTCTTGGCGCCGAAACGCCGCGCCGGGCGCGATCCGATGTTGAGCATCGAGATTTCCTCGAGCGGACTCGCCGCCTGGAAATAGACGACGAGATCGGGGTCGCCGACAAAGCTCGTATAAGCGGCCAGCGCCGCGCTCGACATGGCCTCGAAAGCCTCGTCGAATTCCTCGCGCGGAACCAGCGCCTCCTCGCGTTCGGACTTCAGCGCGTGGGTGAAGACCGACGACGCCAGCAGCTCCATCTGATAGGCCGCCGTGCCGCGATTGGCGTATTTGAACGACACCACCTCGCCCTGCTCGGTGGAGCGGAAACGCCCGCGAATGGAGCCGGCCGGCTGCGCAGCGATGGCGTGGCCGGTCGGCGCGCCGCCGCGGCTGACCGAGCCGCCGCGCCCATGGAAAAACGAGATCGCGACGCCTTCCTCGACGCCCACCGCCGTGAGCCGCGCCTGCGCTTTGTAGAGCTCCCAGTTCGAAGGCAGAAAGCCGCCGTCCTTATTGCTGTCGGAATAGCCGATCATCACCTCTTGCAAATCGCCCTGACGCTGGGCGCTGCGCTTGACGATCGGTATCCGCAACAGCTCGCGCATGATCGCCGGCGCGTCTCGCAGGTCGGGAATGGTCTCGAACAGCGGCACGATCGGCAGCGTGCAATAGACGCCCTTCGAACTCTGGCGCACAAGCCCGGCTTCCTTGGCGAGCACATAGGCGCCCAGCACATCGGCCGCGTTATGCGTCATCGACAGGACGAAACTGCCGAAGGCCTCGCGGTCGAGCTTGCTTTGCAGTTCGGCGACAAGCTCGAACATTTCGATGGTGTCGCGCGTCTCGCTCGAAAAGCTTTCGCGCTCCTCGGAGCTGAGCGGCGGCGTCTGGATTTGCTCGCCGAGCCAGGCGCGCCACTCGGGAGACTCGGCGTCCGGCGCCGCGCCCTCGCGGCTCGCCCGCCACAGGTCGCAAAGCGCGCTGGTGGTGCGCGTCGTGTTCTCGCGCAAATCGAGGCGCACGGTGGAGAAACGGAAAATCTCGACGGCGCGGCGCAGCGGGCGCACGAGATCGGTCGCGA
>Ga0302157_10001860_pt1 | contig 25258 bp, 25 predicted proteins | sample I_Bog_N3_3_FD_193502 | JGI IMG/M metagenome (GOLD analysis project Ga0302157, IMG submission 193502) | Peat permafrost microbial communities from Stordalen Mire near Abisko, Sweden - I_Bog_N3_3 | ecosystem: Environmental > Terrestrial > Soil > Wetlands > Peat | place: Sweden: Abisko, Stordalen... | reverse complement strand
GCCACGCAAGCACCGGAAACTTCCCATCGATTGCGACTATGTGCTCTACAAAGAACGCAATGCCGTCGAAAGGTTTTTCAACAAGTTCAAACACTTCAGGCGCGTCGCAACCCGATACGACAAGCTGCTCGCAAACTTCATGGGGTTCGCTAAACTCGCTTCCATCGCGATATGGCTACGATAGTTAAATTGTCACCACGACCTAGTGGTCCGATTCTGACATTTGCGGCCGTGCTATCCGGATGGCGGGATGCAAATGTCAAAAACAATCCCCTAGGTTCGATTACGCATACCGCTCCTAGGCTTGGCTTATCGATCGCCGGCTCATGATCCCAGCCGCGAATGGCTGTGCATGGGCGATTCACGCAGGGAAAAGCGCGATGGCAGTTCTTGGTAGTTGGCGGATCAAAACCGTGGCACTGGTCGGCAATCTTGTGTTGTCGACGATCGCGATAGGCAGCGCGATAATGGCGCTGAATACGGCGAATATGCTTGGGCAAAGCCTTGCCTATTCGACTGAAAGTACTGTGCCCAGCTTGAAGCAACTGGCCATGGTGCGCAGCGAGATCGCCGATGTGCGGTTGCTGGTCGTCAAGTATCTTCTGGCAAAGGACCCGTCGGAAGCACGCAACCTCAGTGACCAGATGACTGCCCGCGCGAGCGAGGCCAGCAAGACGCTGGACGACTATCGCCCGATGGTGTCCGACGCGACCGAGCAGGGGGAATACGACCACTTGCAGGCGCTATGGGGCGCGTACAAGGTCAAGGCCGGCGCCATGGTCAATCTTCCGGTCAGTCAGTCCGACGAGGCCGAGCGCATGATGAAGACCGAGATCACCCCGGTCGGCGCATCGCTTACCAAGGCGCTGGCGGATGAAATCGATTACAACACCGTTCTGGCGAAAAAGGCGGGCGATGAAGGTGCGCTGCTCGTGGCGCGGGCCACGCATATTGCGCAAGCCTTGATCGGCTTTGTCATCGCGATGGCTTTGGCAGTCATCCTGCTGCTTCGCCACCGCTTGTCCAATCCGCTGATCAGGCTGACCGAGGCGATGCAGGATATGGCCGGCGGCAATCTCGATCGCGCCATTCCCGGCGAGTACCTGACCGACGAAGTGGGCCAGATCGGTCGAGCGCTCGCCTCGATCAAGGAGGGTGTCGCGCAACGCAGCCGGGCCGAGGGCGAGCGCCAGATGGCGGTTCAGCAGCAAGTGGTCGGGGCCTTGGGCAAAGGGCTCGCGGCGCTCAAGGATGGGCGCCTGACCGCTTCGATCGATCAGCCTTTTCCCGGCGATTACGAACGTCTGCGTGCAGATTTCAACGACGCACTCGCCAGCATGGCCGATCTCATGCGTCAGGTTACCGCTGCCGCGCAGGCCGTGCGCAGCGGCGCGGGCGAGATCTCTTCGGCGGCATCGGACCTTGCTGCGCGCACCGAGAGCCAGGCCGCCAGTCTGGAGGAATCGGCCGCCGCCGTGCGGGAATTGACCCAATCGGCCCGCGGCACCGCGCAAACCGCCGACGAGGCCCGCCAGCTTGCCGGCGAAGCGCAAGGCAGCGCCAAGACCAGCGGGGACGTGATGGCCCATGCGGTCGAGGCGATGAACCAGATTGCCGAATCCAGCCGCAAAATGGGGGAAATTGTCGGGTTGATCGAGGGCATTGCCTTTCAGACCAATCTGCTCGCGCTCAATGCCGGTGTCGAAGCCGCTCGGGCGGGCGAGGCGGGCAAGGGGTTTGCCGTGGTCGCCACCGAAGTGCGCGCGCTGGCGCAGCGCAGCGCGGATGCCGCCAAGGATATTACCGGCATCATCCAGTCCAGCGGGCGCGATGTGGTGCAGGGCGTGGCCATGATCAGCCAGACGCAGGCCGCGCTGAACCAGATCGTGACAAGCACACAGGATCTTTCCGAGATGATCAATCACATCGCCACCGCCTCGCGCGAACAATCGGCGTCGATCATGCAAGTCGATGCGGTGGTCGCCGATATGGATCGCAACACCCAGCAAAACGCAGCCCTGGTCGAACAATCGACTGCCGCCGCTCGCTCGCTGGCCCATGAGGCCAACACGATGGGCACTCTCGTCGAGCACTTCGATGTGGGCGAACATCGGTATGATGCGGGGCAGCGCTGGGCCGCCTGAGCGCCAGACTCGCGGTGTCCGGACCAGGCCGCAAACTTTGGACCTGAATTGCAAAGGGCGCCCTTTCGGGCGCCCTCACAAATCTTGTTTTAACAAGACGATAGTTGGTCGGGGAGAGAGGATTCGAACCTCCGGCCCCTGCCTCCCGAAGACAGTGCTCTACCAGGCTGAGCTACTCCCCGACCGATCCGCAAACCCGATGGCTGATGCCACCTGACTGCGAGGCAGGGGCGCCCTATAGGCAGCGGTTTTCCGGCTGGCAAGCGGGGAAAGCGACATTTTCTGAAAAAGTCTGCATGGCGCCATAAGCTGCCGGTGCGTTCCACAGGAAAGCGCGGGTTTGCGCTTGGGGGGATCGGGCGTGGTGGGCTAGGGTCTGCGCATGGCAAGCCCCCATTACGAACAGCAGTATCTTGATCTCATGCGGCGAATCTGGGCCGAGGGCGATGAACGCGTCGATCGGACGGGCGTGGGTACGCGGTCTGTGTTTGGCGCCATGCTCCGGTTTGATCTGTCGAACGGTCAGATGCCGCTGCTGACGACGAAGCGCGTGTTCTGGAAAACCGCGACGCGCGAATTTCTGTGGTTCCTGACCGGCGATACCAATATCCGCGCGCTTTGTGGCCAAGGGGTCGAAATCTGGACCGACTGGCCGCTGGCACGGTATCGGCGCGAGACGGGCGATGCCGTCGACCGCGCCGTCTTTTCGCAGCGGATCGTCGAGGATGCCGATTTTGCCGCACGCTGGGGCGATCTCGGACCCGTCTATGGCAAGCAATGGGTCGACTGGCCGGTTTACGAGCCTGCGGGGGAGGGCGTTTACCGTCGCCGCGCGCATGGGGTGAATCAGATCGCCGATCTCGTCCACGGGCTGCGCACCGATCCGGGCAGCCGGCGGCACATCGTCGAGGGATGGAATGTCGCAGAGCTTGACGCCATGGCGCTGCCGCCGTGTCACAAGACCTATCAGTTCCATGTCGCCGATGGACGGCTGTCGGGCGTGCTCTATCAGCGTAGCTGTGACGTTGCGCTGGGGCTGCCGTTCAATTTGTGGGGGGCGGCGCTGTTCATCGCCATGCTGGCGCAGCAATGCGACCTTGTGCCCGGCGATCTGGTGTGGATGGGCGGCGATACGCACCTCTATCGCAATCACGCCGATCTGGTCGAAGCGCAGATGGCGCGCCAGCCTGCGGGATCGCCCCGGCTCGAAATCCGGCGTCGGCCCAACAGCATTTTCGACTATGCGATCGAGGATTTCATCGTGCATGATTATCATCCGCAGGGCCATTTGGCGGCACCGGTTGCGGTATGACGGTGGCGATTGACCATTGCGTATTTGAGTAATATAATTACGCCTGCCTAAAACAATAGGTCTTGCGCCGAGTCTCGGCGCGATGCCGTGGAGCAGGAATTTGGGGATGACCAACGGCAATTTGCCAAGGCTGTCGCTGCATGTGCCGGAGCCGCCTTATCGGCCCGGTGCCCAGGTCGATTTTGCCACGCTGAAAGTGCCGCCCGCCGGTATGCAGCCGCGCCCGGACGAGACGTGCAGCGCGGTCGACACGCATCCGCTGTGTCTCGACATGGTGCGCGTGCTGGGCGAGGATCACCGCGCGCATGGGCCGTGGGATCCCGGGCTCGATGCTGCGACGCTGATCCGCATGTTGCGTCTCATGGCGCTGACCCGTGCGTTCGACGCGCGGATGGTGCGCGCGCAGCGGCAGGGCAAAACCAGCTTTTACATGAAATCGACCGGTGAAGAGGCGACGGCAGTGGCCACGGCGATGGCGCTGGCCGAGGATGACATGGTCTTTCCCAGCTATCGCCAGCAGGGCCTGTTCATTGCGCGCGGCTATCCCCTGGTGGACATGGTCAACCAGATCTTTTCCAACCGCGCCGACAAGCTCAAAGGTCGGCAATTGCCGATCATGTATTCGGCGCGCGAGCAGTCGATTTTCTCGATTTCGGGCAATCTTGCCACGCAGTATCCGCAAGCCGTCGGCTGGGCGATGGCGAGCGCGATCAAGGGCGACAGCCGCATCGCCAGCGCTTTCCTTGGCGAAGGATCGAGCGCGGAGGGCGATTTTCATTCCGCGCTGACGTTTGCCGCGGTCTACAACGCGCCGGTGGTGTTCAATCTGGTCAACAACCAGTGGGCCATATCGAGCTTTTCGGGCTTTGCCGGGGGCGAGCGCACGACGTTTGCGGCGCGTGCGATCGGCTATGGCATTGCCGGTCTGCGTATTGACGGCAACGATCCGCTGGCGGTGTTTGCCGCGGTGCGCTGGGCCGCCGATCGGGCGCGGGCCAATGCCGGGCCGACGCTGATCGAACATTTCACCTATCGCGCCGAGGGGCATTCGACGTCCGACGATCCCGGCCAATATCGCTCTGCCGCCGAAGGCACGCAATGGCCGCTGGGCGATCCGATCGACCGGCTGATGCGACATCTGATCGCGATCGGTGCGTGGGATGCCGGGCGGCAGGCGGCGATGGATGCGGAAGTCGATGCGCAAGTGCGCGCTGCCGTGCGCGCGGCAGAGGCCAACGGCACGCTCGGCCACGGGCTGCACCACCCGTTCCGCACGATGTTCGAAGACGTGTTCGAAACGCTGCCTTGGCATCTGGTCGAACAGAGCCGCCAGGCGATCCATGAACGCCATGTCAAATGGCCCGAATGGAGCGATGATGCCGATGCAGGAGAGGGGCGATGAGCGATACGACGCCAAATGCCCGCCGCATGTCGATGATCGAGGCGATCAATGACGCGCTCGACGTGATGATGGCGCGCGATTGCGCCGTGATCGTGATGGGCGAAGATGTCGGCTATTTCGGCGGCGTATTCCGCGCCACGGCCGGCCTGCAAAAGAAATACGGCAAGACTCGCGTGTTCGACACGCCGATTTCGGAATGCGGGATCATCGGCGTGGCAGTGGGGATGGGGGCCTATGGCTTGCGCCCGGTGCCCGAGATCCAGTTTGCCGATTATATCTATCCCGGCCTCGATCAACTCGTCTCCGAAGCGGCGCGGTTGCGCTATCGCTCGGCGGGCGAATTCACCGCGCCGATGACGGTGCGAACCCCGTTTGGCGGCGGGATTTTCGGCGGCCAGACTCACAGCCAGAGCCCCGAAGCGCTGTTTACCCATGTCGCGGGGCTGAAAACCGTGGTGCCGAGCACGCCATACGATGCCAAGGGCCTGTTGATCGCCGCGATCGAGGACAATGACCCGGTGATCTTCTTCGAGCCCAAGCGGCTCTACAACGGCCCTTTCAACGGCCATTACGACGAACCGGCGGTGCCCTGGGCGCGCCATCCCGACAGTCTGGTCCCCGCAGGGCATTATCGCGTGCCGCTGGGGCAGGCGCGCGTGGTGCGCGCGGGCGAGGCGGTAACCGTGCTGGCATACGGCACGATGGTCCATGTCGCGCGCGAAGTTGCCGAGCGGCAGGGCATCGACGCCGAAGTGATCGATTTGCGCACGCTGGTCCCGCTCGACATCGCGACGATCGAAGCCTCGGTAAACAAAACCGGCAAGTGCCTGATCGTCCACGAAGCGACGCGCACCGGCGGGTTTGGCGCCGAATTGTCAGCGCTGGTGCAGGAGCGTTGTTTCCATGCGCTCGAAGCGCCGATCGAGCGTGTCACCGGCTTTGACACGCCGTATCCCCACAGCCTCGAATGGGCCTATTTCCCGGGCCCTGTGCGGATCGGCGAGGCGTTTGCCCGCCTGATCGCCGCCTGATCCCTCTTTGCAGCACGGATGAAAGCGTCATGAGCCGCTATACGTTCCGCCTTCCCGACATCGGCGAGGGCATTGCCGAAGCAGAAATCGTTGCCTGGCATGTCCGCATCGGCGATTGGGTCGCCGAAGACGGTCGGCTTGCCGATGTCATGACCGACAAGGCCACGGTCGAAATGGAAAGCCCGGTTGCGGGCCGCGTGATCGAACTGGCGGGCGAGGAGGGCGATCGCGTGGCGATCGGATCGCCGCTGGTGGTGATCGAGACCGAGGATGAGGCTGTAGAGGCCGCGCCCGAACCAACACTCGCGCCAACACCCGCGCCAACACCGGAATCGACGCCTCTGGTTACCCCGGAGCCTGTTGCCCCGGAGCCGAAAGCCACGTCTGCCGTGCGCGTGCTGGCGAGCCCGGCCGTGCGCGCGCGGGCGCATGATCTCGGCATCGATCTCGCCCGCGTGCAGCCCGGTCCCGAGGGGCGCGTGCGTCATGGCGATCTCGATGCCTATATCGCCTACAACGCGGGCGGCTTCGCTCCGGCGGGGGCAAGGCGCGCCGATGAAGCGATCAAGGTGATCGGGCTGCGTCGCCGCATTGCCGAAAACATGGCCGCATCAAAGCGCCACATCCCGCATTTTTCCTATGTCGAGGAAATCGACGTGACCGAGCTTGAGCGGCTGCGCGCCGAGCTTAACACAGCGCATGCCGCGCGGGGCAAGCTGACGCTCCTGCCGTTCCTGATCACGGCGATCTGCCGCGCCGTGCCCGATTTTCCGATGATCAACGCGCGGTATGATGATGAGGTGGGCGTGGTCACGCGGCACGGCGCGGTGCATCTCGGGCTGGCGACGCAGACTCCGGGGGGGCTGATGGTGCCGGTGATCCGCGATGCGCAGGATCGCAACTTGTGGCAACTCGCGCGTGAAATCGGGCGGCTGGCCGACGCGGCGCGCAGCGGCGCGATTGCGGCGGGCGAGCTGTCCGGTTCGACGCTGACGCTTACCAGCCTCGGGCCCCTCGGCGGGGTGGCGACGACGCCGGTGATCAATCGGCCCGAAGTCGCGATCATCGGCCCCAACCGGATCATCGAGCGGCCGATGTTCATACCCGACGGGCTCGGCGGCGAACGCCTGGCCAAACGCAAGCTGATGAACCTGTCGATCAGTTGCGACCATCGCGTGGTCGACGGCTGGGACGCGGCAAGCTTTGTGCAGGCCTTGCGGCGTATGCTTGAAGCGCCCTCGCTGTTGTTGGTCTAGCGCACAACGCCGCGATAGGCGATCTGTCCGGTGTCGCCCTGCACGCGCCAGCGCACCTGGGTCACATCGCCGGGCAAGGCGTGGCGCCAGCCGCCGCCATCGTGAATCACAAGATCGGCAAGCGGGCCCCAAGTGCGTCCGTCGTCGACCGAGACCTCTTCGTCGGGGAAGCCGGTGCCCGCCTGAAACGCGATGCTGCGCGGCACCGGGTTGGTCACGGTAAAGCCTGCGGGGTCGCCGCCGCGCCAGCTGACCACGAAGACCAGGCGATCACCCGAATGAAGCGAGTCAACATGTTCGAGCACACGCGCGGTGCGCCCGCCCGGCGCCGGCTCAAGGCGTTCGACAAAGACGTCGCCAACCAGATGGATGCCAACCAGATGGATAGGGGCCGGACGGGCCGCATTGCCCGTGTTATGGCGGGCGGAAGGATTGCTCGCCGCAAGCGCCGCCACAGGGGCTGCCCCCGCCAATATCCACAAGGTCTTTCGCAATGCCAAGATTGTGCCCCCAAACCATATTTCGTGCGGTTTTTCATCGCATGCCATGGCAAAGATCCGGTTAACGCGGCGGTCGGACCGTGCCGGTTTCCCGGGGCGTCGGGGTCGCATTGAAAAAACTTTATGGAGCTTTGTTGACAGGTCCGATGTCGTGCCATAGAGGGCCGGCTCCCAAGCGGGAACGCGGGTGTAGCTCAGTTGGTTAGAGTGCCGGCCTGTCACGCCGGAGGTCGCGGGTTCGAGCCCCGTCACTCGCGCCATTCATCGCTTAGGGAAACAAAACCATGGCTGCGCGGGTGTAGCTCAGTTGGTTAGAGTGCCGGCCTGTCACGCCGGAGGTCGCGGGTTCGAGCCCCGTCACTCGCGCCATGGTTGCCAAATGGTCCTTCGAACCGGACGTCTTTCAGAGCGCCAGTTCGCTCAGCGCCAGCGGCCGGTTTCCATCCAGATCAGAAATCGCCGCAGCGGCAAAAGCCAGATCGTGCCCAGCACGATATAGGCCACCATCTGCGCCAGCACCGGCAGCGCGCCGATCACCCCGGCGAGATGCGCCACCAGCCCGACATAGATCGCCAAAGCGCCCAGCAGCGCCAATATACCCACCGGCTTGCGCCATGTGGGGCGCCTGTCGTCGATGCGGGTCTCGATCATGACGTCGTGCTTTCAAAAGGGCCATAGAGCCGCGTCGGGGTGATCACGGCGGCGAGCGGTCGATCATGCGGCTCGCGCGGCAATGTCTCGACGAGCTGGCAATCCCAGGCGAGCCCGATCGCGGTCGTGCCCGGATGCGCCGCCAGCCAGCGGTCATAATGTCCGCCGCCCTGACCCAGTCGTCCGCCATCGGCGGTAAAGCCGACCAGCGGCACGAACAGGACATCCGGGATCAGCGCGGGCGGGATCAGCGCGGGCGGGATCAGCGCGGGCGCCAAAGTTGCCGGTTGCGGAACGCCGTAAGGGCCGGGTTCGAGCAATTCGTCGAGATGGGGTGAATCCCACTGGCGAAAGACCATGGCGCTGTCGCGGCTGGAAAACCAGGGCAGGGCGATGCGGTGCCCGGCCTCGTGAAAATGGCGCGCATAGCCCCGCGCAGGCGCTTCGCCATGCGCGGCGACATAGAGCCCGATCGTCGCGTCGGCAGGAATGAGGGCGCTCAGCGTGGCCGGCGGGCGCATCAGCACGAGCGCGCGGATCCGGGGGTTAAGTGCTTCGACATGCGCGCGGCGCGCGGCGCGCAAGGCTTTGCGCAGCGCCGGTTTGGAAAAGGCCGGGTCGGTCGGATTGGCGTCTTCGCCTTCGCTCACCGGTCTTGTCGTCCTCTGCTCGAATGCCGGATGGAATTGCCATGGAGAAAGGGTGACGGGCCCACCATGGGTCGTTTGCTCGGAAAATCCTCTGACGCGTCGACGTCAGGTGGGGACCGTGTGTCCCGGACCAGAGTCCGGGCCAGGGACAGCCCCCAAGGATTGCTTATAGCCTCAGGGATGTTCATGCGGCTCGTGCCGGGCAGAACCCGTCGTCTGCCTATTTAGGGTTGCTCGCCCGAATGCTCAAGTCGTGCGGCAAGCTTTTCCACCCGATCGGCCAAAGCTGCGACGCGCGCCAGCACTTCGGGCGCGATTTCCGTTGCTGACGAGGCTGGTTTTGGCGCCGGTTCGGGTGCGGGGGGCTGCGCCGGTGCGGATGCGGGCTCAGGTGCGGGGGTGTTTTGCAAGGTGTGCAGTTCGTCCGCCAGCATCAGCGCCGCGACCAGCAACATGCGTGCTTCGGTCTGCCCCTGGCCGAGGCCGAGCTTGCTCACGCGCTCATCGATCATGCCCGCCAGCAGGCGAAGATGCGGCTCCTCGTCGGTTCCGACCGAAATGACATGGTTGCGCCCGCCGATGGTCAGCGCAACATTGCGGTTCGTTCGGTTGCTCATGGCTTTTGCGGCAGATTGGCGAGCAACAGGTCAAGCTGTTGCAATTCGCTGCTGACCGTATCCTTGAGTCGGCGGTGACGCGCCCTGAGTGCGCCCATTTCGGCCAATTCCGCCTCGCGCGCCGTGGCCGCATGTTCGAGCCGGTCAAGCGCCAGCTCGATCCGGCCCAAATCGTTCTGCAAACTTTCGTGTTGCAGGATTCCGTTCTGGCTTTGGGTGGTCATGCCTGTGTGGCTAGCACATCGTCCGGTCGGTGCAAGCGCTCACGGGTCCTGTTGGGGGATGGGTCGGGGGATGGGGGTCGCGACATGGTCCGGCGATCTGCGGACGATTGACAGCGCAGACGTATTTCCGCCAATGCATAGGAATGCAGGGGCCCGAAAGCGCACGGGATGGCCGGGCGCGCCTGATGGTCCCGGACACGGCCTTGACGGGGGTGGCGCCCTGTCCCAAGAGGCCGGTGCCGAATCAGTCCGGCCCCTGCGGCAGGTCCGCGCTCTAGAAGGTTGCTCGTCCAGGTATGACCCGTGAAACCAATGCGCTGGCGCCCATGGCCAACGCCATTCGTGCGCTCGCCATGGATGCCGTCCAGGCCGCCAATTCCGGCCATCCGGGCATGCCGATGGGCATGGCCGATGTCGCCACGGTGTTGTGGTCGCAATTCCTGAAATTCGATCCCGACGCGCCGCGTTGGGCGGATCGCGACCGCTTTGTGCTGTCTGCGGGTCATGGCTCGATGCTGATCTATGCCGCGCTCTATCTGACCGGCTATGCCTCGCCGACAATCGAGGACATTCGCAATTTCCGCCAGTTGGACAGCGTTTGCGCCGGTCACCCGGAAAACTTCCTGATTCCCGGCGTCGAATGCACCACCGGCCCGCTGGGTCAGGGTTTTGCGATGGCCGTGGGCATGGCGATGGCCGAGCGCCATCTCAATGCGGTGTTTGGCGATGCGCTCGTCGATCACAAGACCTGGGTGATCGCGGGCGATGGCTGCCTGATGGAAGGGATCAACCACGAAGCGGTCGGCCTTGCCGGGACGCTCGGGCTTGGGCGGCTCAATGTCCTGTGGGACGATAATCGCATCACGATCGACGGCGATACCAGCCTGTCGACGAGCGAAGACATTCCGGCGCGTTATCGCGCGAGCGGCTGGCACGTCGTTTCGTGCGATGGCCACGATCATGCCGATATTGCCCGCGCACTGGCCGAAGCTGCCGCCGATCCGCGCCCCTCGCTGGTCGCCTGCCGCACGCTGATCGGCAAGGGCGCGCCCAACAAGGAAGGCGGACACAACGTCCACGGCAGCCCGCTGGGCGCCGACGAAGTCGCTGCCACTCGGGCAAACCTCGGCTGGACCGCCGCTCCGTTCGAAATTCCGGCGGACATCCTTGCCGCATGGCGCGCCACGGGCGAGCGCGGGCGCAAGGCTCATGCCGCATGGGCCGCAGCAACGGCCGCGCATCCGCAGCGCGCCGAATTCGAACGTCGCATGGCCGGCGATCTGCCCGATCTGGCCGAGGTCGAGGCGTCGTTTGCCGGATGGTTTGCCGAACCGCGCAAAGTCGCCACGCGCAAGGCTTCGGAACTGGCGCTCGGCGTGCTGGCCCCGGCCGTGCCCGAACTGTTCGGCGGCTCGGCCGACCTGACCGGATCGAACCTGACCAAAGTTGCCGCGACGCCTTCGTTTGGCCAGCAGGCTTATGGTGGGCGCCATGTCCATTACGGCATCCGCGAATTCGGCATGGCCGCCGCGATGAACGGCGCCGCGCTGCATGGCGGGCTGATCCCCTATGGCGGCACGTTTCTGGTGTTTTCGGACTATTGCCGCAACGCCATCCGCATGTCCGCGTTGCAGCATGTGCGCGCGGTCTATGTGATGACGCACGATTCGATCGGGCTTGGCGAAGACGGCCCGACGCATCAGCCGATCGAACACGTGATGAGCCTGCGCCTGATTCCCAATCTTCAGGTGTTCCGCCCGGCAGACATCATCGAAACGGCGGAATGCTGGCAGATCGCGCTCGCCAGCCCGCACACGCCCTCGGTGCTTGCGCTGTCGCGTCAGAACCTGCCGCAATTGCCGCGTGAAGGCGCTGCGAACCTCAGCGCAAAGGGCGCCTATCGTCTCGTGGCGGCAAATGCCGCGCGCAAGGTCGTGCTGATCGCCACCGGTTCGGAAGTCGAAATCGCCGTCAAGACTGCTGCTGCGCTCGAAGCGCAGGGGATCGGCGCCGATGTCGTCTCGATGCCGAGCTGGGAATTGTTCGACAAGGCCGATGCGGCCTATCGCGCCGATGTCCTGCCGACAGGCGTGCTCAAGGTGTCGATCGAGGCCGGTGTGACGGCGGGCTGGCAAAAATACGTCGGTGACGGGCTGACCATCGGCATCGACACATTTGGCGCATCGGCACCTGCCGATGTTCTTTATGACCATTTCGGTCTCACCGCGGAAAAAATCGTTCCGCAAATTCTCGCCCGGATCGCTTGATCGTACAGGAGATGTGAACATGGCGACCAAAGTCGCAATCAATGGTTTCGGACGTATCGGCCGTAACGTCGCGCGCGCCATTCTCGAACGCCCCGATTGCGGGCTCGAACTGGTCGCGATCAACGATCTCGGCAGCCCGGTGGCCAATGCCCGCCTGTTCAAGCGCGACAGCGTCCACGGTACTTATCCGGGCACGGTCGAAGTTGACGGCAACGACCTGATCATCGACGGCAAGCGGATCAAGGTCACGGCCGAACGCGATCCGGCCAAGCTGCCGCATGGCGAAGACGGCATCGACATCGCGCTCGAATGCACCGGCTTCTTCACCGATCGTGCGAGCGCGCAGAAGCATCTCGATGCCGGTGCCAAGCGCGTGCTGATCTCGGCTCCGGGCAAAAACGTCGATCTGACCGTCGTTTATGGCGTGAACCATGACAAGCTGACCGCCGATCATCTGATCGTGTCGAACGCATCGTGCACCACCAATTGCCTCGCGCCGTTTGCCAAGGTTCTGCATGAATCGATCGGGATCGAGCGCGGGCTGATGACCACGATCCACAGCTATACCAACGATCAGAAGATCCTCGACCAGATCCATTCGGACCCGCGCCGCGCCCGCGCTGCGGCGATGAGCATGATCCCGACGACCACGGGCGCTGCCCGCGCGGTCGGCGAAGTCCTGCCCGAATTGAAGGGCAAGCTCGACGGCACGTCGATCCGCGTGCCGACGCCGAACGTTTCGGTGGTCGACCTGACGTTCATGCCCAAGCGCGATACCACGGTCGAAGAAGTCAACGCGCTGCTCAAGGCTGCTGCCGAAGGCCCGCTCAAAGGCGTGCTGGCTTATACCGACGAACCGCTCGTTTCGATCGATTTCAACCACGATCCGGCGTCGTCGACCATCGATAGCCTCGAAACGGCTGTCATCGACGGCAAGCTGGTGCGCGTGCTGTCGTGGTACGACAATGAATGGGGCTTCTCGAACCGCATGGTCGACACCGCCGGCGTTATCGCCAGCAAGCTCTGATTCTATTCTGCGGCGCGCCCCGGGGCGGCCACCCGTGCCTGGTGCATGGGCCTTGCCCCGGGGACGCGCCGCTTTTCTTTTCTTGAAACCAAGGACTTGATGATGAGCTTCAAGACTCTGGATGACCTCGCCGACCTGGCCGGAAAGGCCGTACTGGTGCGCGAAGATCTCAATGTGCCGATGGCCGATGGCAAAGTCACCGACGACACCCGGCTGCGCGCCACGGTGCAGACGCTGGCGGAATTGGCCGACAAGGGCGCCAAGGTGCTGGTTCTGGCCCATTTTGGTCGCCCCAAAGGCGAACGCAGCGATGCCAATTCGCTGATCCATGTCGTGCCCGCGCTGCAGGCTGTGCTCGGTCGTCCGGTGGGTTTCATTGCCGATTGCGCCGGGGCCGAAGCCGAAGCGGCGGTCGCTGCGCTGGCGCCGGGGTCGGTGACGGTCCTTGAAAACACCCGCTTTCACAAAGGCGAGGAAAAGAACGATCCCGAACTCGTTGCGGCGATCGCAAAGCTCGGCGACATTTACGTCAACGACGCCTTTTCCGCTGCGCACCGTGCGCATGCCTCGACCGAGGGGCTGGCCCATGTCCTGCCCGCTTATGCGGGGCGCGCGATGCAGGCCGAACTCGAAGCGCTGGAAAAGGCGCTGGGCAATCCCGAGCATCCGGTTGCAGCCGTTGTCGGCGGTGCCAAAGTCTCGTCCAAGCTCGACGTGCTTACCCATCTGGTCACCAAAGTCGATCATCTGATCATCGGTGGCGGCATGGCCAACACTTTCCTTGCTGCGCGCGGGATCGATGTCGGCAAGTCGCTGTGCGAACACGATCTGAAAGAGACCGCCGAGGCGATTCTCGATGCGGCGGACAAGGCCGGTTGCACCGTGCATCTGCCCTATGACGCGGTGGTGGCCAAGGAATTCGCCGCCAATCCGCCGTCGCTGCGCGTGACCAATGTTCACGAAGTCGCGGCAGACGAGATGATTCTCGACATCGGGCCGCAGGCGACCGAAGCGCTGGCCGATGTGCTCAAGACCTGTCGCACGCTGGTGTGGAACGGTCCGCTCGGCGCGTTCGAGATTGCGCCGTTCGATACCGCGACTGTGGCCTTGGCGCGGTCTGCCGCTGCGCTCACCAAGGAAGGCGCGCTGATCTCGGTCGCCGGCGGCGGGGATACCGTTGCGGCGCTCAACCATGCCGGTGTGGCGGGCGATTTTTCCTATGTCTCGACAGCGGGCGGGGCCTTCCTCGAATGGATGGAAGGTAAGGAACTGCCTGGGGTTGCCGCGCTTAACGGGTGAGTTTGGCTGATTTTCCGATGGCGGCGGCGGGCCTGAATCCCGCCGCTGTTGTCGTTGCGGCGGTCGGTACGGCGCGCAGCAGCGGCACGAGCAGATCGTTGAGTTCATCGAGCGTGAAGGCCCCGGCCTTGGCGTAACGCAGCACGCCGTCGCGATCGATCGCGAAATTGGTCGGCACCGCCTGCATGGGGGCATAAGGGCCCCTGAGGCGGTGCAGCGGGGTGATCGCCAGCGCCGCAAACAGTTTGCGCAAATCATATTCGCGCACCGAATCTTCGGTCGTCGCGGCCAGAACGACCAGCCCGTGTTGCTTTTGCGCGCGGTAATACGAATCGAGCAGTGGCAGTTCCTGGCGGCAGGGGCCGCACCACGTTGCCCAGAAATTGATCACCACGACTTGCCCGCGCAACGAGGCGAGATCGAACCTTTCGTGTTTGATCGTCTCGAACTGGGCATTGGGCGCCATCTGTCCCACTTTGGGACCGGCAGCGAGCGCGACGGTCGGTAACGCAAGCAGCAGGCTCGAAACGACGGAAAGAATGCGCATGGAGTCCCCTGATTGGCGTCGATCAGCGTCAAAGACGCCCGATTTCCGCCTGTGGGTCAAGCGATCTGCGCGGCGGGCATGGCCTGTCGGAAAAATACCTCGAAAAGGGCGCTCAGGCGATGTTGCGCTGCAACCGGCAAGGCGCTAAGGCGACAACTGCGCATAGGTATGCGCGGACAAGTTTCACGCGCCACGCGCGCGGCCCCGGCAAAGGGCCACCAAGGGAAAGCACGGAAAAACTGGCCATGACTCACGCTGAACAGACCCAGAAGATCGCCGCCGGCAAAGGCTTTATCGCTGCGCTCGACCAATCGGGCGGATCCACGCCCAAGGCTTTGAAGGGCTATGGCATCGAGGAAGGCGCCTGGAGCAGCGATGAGGAAATGTTCGGGCTGATCCATGCGATGCGTGCGCGGATCATTTCCTCGCCCGTCTTCACCGGCGAAAAAGTCATCGGCGCGATCCTGTTCGAACGCACCATGGATGGCACGATCGACGGTCAGCCGGTGCCCGCCGTGCTCAATGCCAAAGGCGTCGTGCCTTTCATCAAGATCGACAAGGGCCTCGAAAACGAAGCCGACGGTGTACAGATGATGAAGCCGATCACCGGCCTTGGCGAATTGCTCGCCCGGTCCAAGGCGCTGGGCGTGTTCGGCACCAAGGAGCGCTCGGTGATCAATTCGGCCAATGCCGCCGGGATCGCTGCCGTCGTCAAGCAGCAGTTCGAAGTCGCCAACGAAGTGCTCGCCGCCGGGCTGATGCCGATCATCGAGCCCGAAGTGAACATCAAGAGCGAGACCCGCGCCGAATGTGACGCATTGTTGCTCAAGGAAATTCTGAGCGCGCTCGACGCCCTGCCCAAAGGTGTGCAGGTCATGCTCAAGCTGTCGTTGCCGCAGGTGCCGGGCACGTTCGATCCGCTGGTTGCGCATCCGGGCGTGCTGCGCCTCGTGGCGCTGTCGGGCGGCTACAAGCGCCCCGAAGCTTGCGTCGAACTGGCCAAGAATGCCGGGATCATCGCCAGCTTCAGCCGCGCGCTGCTCGAAGACTTGCGCGCGCAGATGACCGATGCCGAATTCGACGCGGCGCTGGGCGGCGCGATCGACGAAATCTACACCGGCTCGACTGTGAAGAGCGTGCCGGTCGCGGCATAAGCTGCCGCATACCCGTTTGCGATGAGGATGCAAAAGGTGCGCCCCTTACCCCGGAAAACCGGGGAAGGGGCGCTTTTTTATGGAGCAGGTGCGCTGCGGTTCTTTTCGGTGCGGTTCTGATCGACGCGATTGCGCGCGCGCGCGCTTCATTCTAGGCGAAGGCGCATGACAGTGCCTGATTGCCAGCTTTACCTGATTTCGCCGCTCGATGTGTCGGGCTCGTTTCCCGACCGGCTTGCCCGCGCGCTCGATGCCGGCCCGGTTGCCGCGTTTCAGTTCCGCGTCAAGGGGTTGGACGAACATGCCGCCGTTAAACTGGCCGCGCCGTTGCAGGAAATCTGCGCCGCGCGCGACGTGGCGTTCATCGTCAACGATTCGATCAGCCTGGCCAAACGCCTCGGCGCCGATGGGGTGCATCTGGGGCAGGGCGACGGCGAAGTCGCCGACGCGCGCCAACGGCTTGGCAAGCAGGCGCAGATCGGCGTGACGTGCAACGCCAGCCGCCATCTCGCCATGGAAGCGGGCGAAGCGGGCGCCGACTATGTCGCGTTCGGCGCGTTCTTTCCCTCATCGACCAAGCAGACCGAGCACGTCGCCGATCTCGATCTCTTGCGCTGGTGGTCGGGCCTGTTCGAATTGCCGGTGGTGGCGATCGGCGGGATCACGCCTGCCAATTGCGTCCCGCTGGTGGCCGCAGGGGCCGATTTCCTGGCGGTAAGCGGCGCTGTCTGGGGTGGCGATGAACGTCTGGCAATCGGCGAATTCGCCCGCGCCATTGCCACCGGCAGCGCATTGCGCGCCGCGGCCGAGGGCTGAGTTTTTACCGGTGTCAGTCGCCGGACCCGTCGTTGTCAAGAGCGCCGGCGCTGCTTTGCCGGACGCAGCGGTTGGTGGTGCGCTTGCCCTGGGCATCGAGCGGATGAAGAATGCCCTGGCCGACAAGAACGTATTTGCGCGCCCGGAACGGCCCTGTGGTCATGACCAGATCGTTGCCGAGCAGCAGATAGGTGCCGGTCTCGCCCTTGTTCGTGCGATAGCTGGAATCGGCAATCACGCGAAAGCTGTCCTGCAGCAGACGCTTGGGCGGCGTGGTCGCATCGCCCTCGGTCTCGCAGATCCAGTATCCCTTGAGCAAAGTGCGCAACAATCCGCCGGGCGCGGCCTCGGCCGGGGCAGCGCTAAGCATGGCCATGAGAAGCGCCGGTAGGGCGAAAGCCATGGGGCGGCGGGCCGATCGGGCCAAGTGGCGTTTCATCACACAAGCCCGCTACCACACGGCTGCGACTTGAAGCAATCGGCGCCAGCGGCTAAGGGCCTCCATCGCATCCTGTTAGGCAAGGCTCTTTCCATCATGAAGATCAGCGGCGTGGACATCCGTCCGGGCAATATCCTGGAATACGAAAAGGGCATCTGGAAGGTTGCCAAGACCCAGCATACCCAGCCCGGCAAGGGCGGCGCGTTCATGCAGGTCGAAATGAAGAACCTGATCGACGGGCGCAAAACCAATGTGCGCTTCCGTTCGGAAGACCGCGTCGAACGCGTTCGGCTCGATACCAAGGATTTCCAGTTCCTTTACGCCGAAGGTGATGATCTGGTATTCATGGATGTCGAAACCTATGATCAGATTAATCTGCCCAGCGATCTTCTCGGCGATGCCGCTGCGTTTCTTCAGGACGGCATGACCGTGCTTCTGGAAATGTACAACGAGCGCCCGATTTCGGTCCAGTTGCCCGATCAGGTCGAAGCCACCATCGTCGAAGCCGACGCCGTGGTGAAGGGCCAGACCGCTTCGTCGAGCTATAAACCGGCGATTCTCGACAACGGCGTGCGCGTGATGGTGCCGCCGCATATCGGCAGCGGCACGCGTATCATCGTCGACGTCTACGAACGTAGCTACGTCGGCAAGGTGGGCTGACCGGATGGCTGCCATCTCCGGCCTGATTCGCGTCATGGAGCGCGCCGCCCGCAAGGCCGGCACGCGTCTGCGCCGCGATTTCGGCGAAGTCGAACATCTCCAGGTCAGCCGCAAGGGGCCATCCGACTTCGTGTCGAAGGCGGATCAGCATGCCGAGCGCACGATCTATGACGAGCTGCTGGCCGCACGGCCGGACTGGGGCTTTGTCATGGAAGAAGGCGGCACGATCGAGGGCGACCCGAGAAAACCGCGCTGGATCGTCGACCCGCTCGACGGGACGACCAACTTTCTCCACGGCATTCCGCATTTCGCGATCTCGATCGCGGTGCAGGAACCCGCGCTTGACGGCAAGGGGGCTGATGGGTCCGGTTGGGGCGATGTCATCGCCGGAATCGTCTATCAGCCGATCACCGACGAAAGCTTCTGGGCGGAAAAGACGCGCGGCGCGTGGCTGCACGACCGTCGTCTGCGCGTTTCGGCGCGGCGTCAGCTTGACGAAGCGCTGATCGGTACGGGCATCCCTTTCGCCAATCGTGGCGATGCGGTGCAGTGGATGCGAATCTATCACGAACTGGGCCCGCGCGTTGCCGGTATCCGGCGCAACGGTGCGGCGGCGCTCGACCTTGCCTGGGTCGCAGCGGGACGATTCGACGGGTTCTGGGAAACCGATCTCGCGATCTGGGATTCGGCCGCCGGTTGCCTGCTCGTTCGTGAAGCAGGCGGTTTTGTGTCGGATTTCCGGGGCCGTTCGCTGCCGATCTGTTCGGAAAGCGTGCTCGCCGGTAACGATGCGCTCCATTCACGTTTGCACAAGTTGCTTGCCGGAGCGCTCAAGAGCAGTTGATCCTGTCCGCGAGGTCGGCTAGCGGTCGGCCTCGCCAGTACGGGTGTGCCCCTGTGGTGGAATGGTAGACGCGACCGACTCAAAATCGGTTGGAGAGATCCGTGCCCGTTCGAGTCGGGCCAGGGGCACCACTTTTTGCGAAGGCCGACTTGCCCGTTCGGCCATATCGCCTTTCATATCCCATTCATCGTTGAAGAGCGTTTATGGCTGGTGCGCCGATTTTGGCGTCCTGCTGTAACCGGGGCATGACGCGCCGCGAAGTGTGTGGTGGCGGAGCAATTGCGCTCCTTGCCCTGGACAGCCTTGGTGGTGTTTATGCCGGTCGATCGACGTTCCATGGTTGCCATGCTCTTGGGGGGCACGCTTGCCGGCGGGCTGGCCCGCGCGAATCCATTCATGTTGAATGACGCACAATGGCGCCAAAGGCTGAGTCCCGAAGCCTATCGTATCTTGCGTCAGGCCGGGACCGAGCGGCCCTTTACCAGCGCCTTGCTCAAGGAGCATCGCCACGGCCGGTTTGCCTGTGCGGGATGCGATCTGCCGCTGTTTGCCTCGGAGACGAAATACGACAGCGGCACGGGTTGGCCCAGCTTTTGGCAACCGCTGCCGCATGCCGTCGCCACGCATACCGATTATGAGGTCGGCCTGCCGCGCACCGAAGTGCATTGCCTGCGCTGCCAGGGGCATCTCGGCCATGTCTTTGACGATGGCCCGCGCCCGACCGGCAAACGATATTGCATGAACGGTGTCGCGCTCGCGTTTCAACCGGGGGCGGCGTGATGAGGCGGATAGGCGTCGCGGCGGCGCTGCTGATGGTCGCCGTGCCGGTCTGGGGCCAATCGTTTCCCGAACCGCCGGCCGAGAGCTCCGCTTCGGGAAAGCAGGTCGCCGTGCTGGCCGGAGGATGCTTCTGGGGCATGGAAGGGGTGTTCGAACATGTCCGCGGCGTCAGGTCGGTCACGGCAGGCTATGCGGGCGGGACGCGGGACACCGCCCATTACGAAACGGTGTCGTCAGAGCGAACGAACCATGCCGAATCGATTCGCATCGAATTCGATCCCGCGCAAGTCAGCTATGGCCGCCTGCTCGAAGTCTATTTCGCCGTCGCGCATGACCCGACCGAGGTGAACGGGCAATATCCCGATACGGGGCCCAGCTATCGCTCGGCGATTTTCCCGCAGTCTGCGCAGCAGCGCGATCTTGCCGCGCGCTATATCGCGGCGCTCGACAGGGCGCATGTCTTTGGCAAACCGATCGCCACGCGGATCGAAACCGGCAGTTTTTTCCCGGCAGAAGACTATCACCAGCACTTCATGCTTCGCCATCCCGACCATCCCTATATCCGCCGTTGGGATGTCGCCCGCGTCGAGCGGCTGCGCGCCCGGTTTCCGCGACTCTATCAATAGGGATCAGGCCGGTCTTGCATGCCGGCCGATCTTGCCGCGAAAATAGATCGTCGCCCAGATCATCAAGGCCATGCCCAGCGTGCCGCAGCCGATCCCCGCGTCGATCAGGAAACTGGTCCAGGGCAGACGCAGGCCGGGAATGTTGCGCAGCAGCAGGAGTGCAACCGAGCCGCCATAGCCTCCGGTGTCTGCGACATAGATCAGGAAACCGGCATTGCCCACGCTGCCGCTGGCGGCGACAAGCCGGTCGAACAGCATGCCGTTGAACGGGGTATACGCGAGGTAGAGCCCGCCGCCGAGCGCCGTCATCCAGGTGATCGGCCCGATCCAGTGTATCACGAACGCCGCAGAACTGAGCGCGGCAAGCGCGAGACCGAGCGCGATCAGCGCGAAATTGACCACTATCGCGCGGGCACTGTCGCGGATCAGCGTCAGCGTGGCCAAAACGCCCAGCACCATGATGCTGATCGGCAGCTCGGTCAGCGAAAACAGCGCGGCTTTGTCGCCCAGACCCAGCTCGGCCCAGATTTCAGCGGCAAAGTTGTCGCGAAAATCGCGCAGCGCGGTCAGCAGCACATAAAGCAGCACGAGCGCCGCCAGCCCTGGGCCAAACCGCATGACCAGCGACCGCCGCGCCGCCGCATTCATCGGCACGCGCTCCACCCGTTCGGCAATGTCGGCGGCATTGGGCGGGGGCAGCGTGGACAGGCCAAACAGGCATAGCCCGAGCAATGGCATGAACAGCGCACCGGTCAGCGCGGGCATCCACCATTGATCGGCGAAATGATGATCCATCACCAGCGTACCGACCGATTTCATCACCCCCGAGGAAATGACGAAGCTGGCACACAGCATCGCGCCGATCAGATCGGATTGCCGTCGCCCTTCGGCAAAGGAAAAGCAGATGCCCCAGACCATGCCGAGCGCCAGTCCGTCGACAAACATCGCGGCGATGTTCCACGGCGCCGGGATTACCGCAAACAGCACCAGCGCGCCTTCGGCAATCAGGCATTGCACAACGATCCCGGCGATGCGCCGATCGGCGGGCATTTCGGCGATGACGCGCACGCCGATCAGCTTGGCCAGCGCATAGCCAAAGACTTGCGCGATCACGAGCGCGACTTTGTATTCGACCGTCAGCACCGGCGCGACGCCGGCAAAATGCGCTGCGGCAAACGCCTTGCGAAAGGCATAGATGCAGAAATAGGTGCCGAATGTCATCAGCCCGGCATAAGCGCCGAACAGCCCCGACGGCGCGCGTTCGAGCCAGCCGCGCAGCGCGGAAGCGGGGCCGGATCGCACGGGGCCGGATCGCACGGGGGCAGATGGCACGGGGGCAGCGATGGCGGTCACGCCGCGCCGGAGCCGGGTTTGCGCCCGGCCTCGATCGCGGCGGCGATCTCGTGGATCACGGGTAGCAGATGCGACACGTCATCGATCACGTAATCGGCGCCTTCGGCCCGCAGCGCGGCGGAAGCGGCAGCAACGCGCGCGGCACGGGTTTCGGCATCGAGCGCGGCGAATTCCTGCGCATCAAGCCCGACCGCGTTGCCCGAAGCGGCAATGCCCACAGTCCAGGCCCCGGCATGGCGCCCTTCGGCAATGCCGACCGGCGCGTCATCGACTTTGACCGCAGCCCAGGCGGGCCAGGCGTCGAGCGCGACCAGCGCGGCCCAGGTCATCAGCGGCGCGGGGCGCCCGCTCGGCGTATCGCCCGCGCAGATCACCACGGCAGGGTCATAGCCCTGTTCGGCTGCCTTGATGCGGATCGCGGCCATCATCTCGGGCGTATAGCCGGTGCCCGATCCGACTTTGACACCAAGGCCGAGCAATGTCGTATAAGCCTCTGCCGCGCCGGGGATCAATTCGGCTGCGCGCTGCGCCGCTTCGATCATGGCCGGTTCGACCAGGGCATAGACGCGATCGACATCGGCCTCGTCGGGGGCCTTGCCGAAATGCGCGGTCCAGCGGGCGACGATGCCCGGTTCGGACAAGAGCGCGGTGACATGGTCGCGCTTGGCCTTGCCCATGTCGGCGCGGGCTTCGGCTTCGCTGATCGGCACGCCTTCGCCCGCGAAGACGCCGAGCAGCGCGTTGACCGGCGCCTTGCAGCCGAAATCGACCATCGTGCCCGCCCAGTCGAAGATCACCGCTTTTACTGGAAACGCCATCACGCTTCTCCCATCAATTCGTTCAAGACCTTTTCGGCAATGCCGAACGATGTCGAGGCGCCGGTGCCGCCGGTCACGATCACCAAGCGCACGTCGTCTGCCGGGGTATCGACCAGATAGGTGCGATCATCCGCCGTGGCATAAGTCCCGACCCAGCGTTCGAGCACGGCAGGCGCGGGGCGCCCGATCGCGCGGGCATATTCGTCCAGAATGTCGTCTTCGGCGCTGGCCGGGGCAAAGGGGCCGGGCAAATCGTCGTAATGATGGCTGTCACCGACGATCAGTGTGCCGTCGCTGCCCTGCGCGACGATCAGGTGAACGCCGTTGTCATAATGGCGCGGCTGTTCGGCGAGCAGTTTCGCTTTCAACGCGGCAGCTTCGGGTAGCGCGGCATAGCCCGCATAGCGAGTCAGCGACAGATCGCTCATCAAGGCGCCGGGCAGGCGCACGCCGGGATCGGCGAGGCGCAGCATCGACAGGCGGCAGCGGCGCAGAGCGTAGGCGGCGATCCGTTCGCGCCACAGCGTCGAAAAATCATCGCCGGGGCAGACCACGACTTGCCCTGCCTCGATCACCCCGCGCGAGGTTTCGATCATGGGCGGCAGGCTGGAAAAGGCGACCGTCTCGGTCAGAATGTCGATGCCCAGGCTTTCGCTTGCCCAGCGCGTCAGCAGCGGAATGGCGTGGCGCGATTCAACGCGGATTTCGTGCGGGCTGTACAGGGCGCCCAGCAAATCGGGCCCACCGAGCCCGCCGGTCGCCGCGCGATAGGCGTCGGCATCGATCAGGCGGCAGCCTTCGCCCATTTCGGTTTCGAGGAAAGCCTCGATCACGGCAATGGCCTCTGCCGACCGCGCGCTGAGATAGAGCCCGCGATGTTCGACCGTGATTCCGGCCTGGGGCACGATGTCTGCCCAGACGTCGCGCGTGCGGCGCGCAAGTTCCCACGATTCCCCGCGTTCCTGCCCGGTCACGGTGACAAAGCCGAAATTGCGGATCGAGGCCCCGTTGGCACGCCGCTCGCGCTCGATCAGCACCACGCGCTTGCCCCGGCGCGCCGCCGTTACAGCATGGGCAAGGCCGATGACGCCCCCGCCGATCACTGCCAGATCATACACTTTGCCCATAACGCCAGGCATCTCCTTGAACTATCGCAACGATATTACGCAGATCATACAGTCCGGGGCGGCACCGTCGCCGGTGCCGCCCCGTCTGTCTGGTCCGGATCACGTCGATCCGGCTAGCGCCTTAGAACGAGGTGCCGATCTTCATGCCATAGACCAGCGGGCGCACCGGGACTTCGGCCTTGATGAACTGGCCGGAAGTGGTGAACGTCGAAGCGTGGGTGTTGGTCAGGTTTTCGCCATAGAACGTGATCGTCCAGCTGTCCTTGCTGAAGCCGATCGACGCATCGACGAGCGCATAGCCCGGCTGGCGATAGAGCAGCGTGGTCGTGCCCGGGACCAGCACGCCGTTGGGGCCCTTGTTGGCATAGGGCGGGTTCAGTGTTTCGCCGGTCGGATAGTTGGCCGGAACGTTGTTCATCCCGCCGGTATAGGTCACGCCCGCAGTGGCGAACCAATTGAGATTGGCCGCGCCCTGCCATTCATAACGGCCACGGATATTACCCTGGAAATGCGGGCTGAACGGCGTGGTGCCGCCCGGTGCCCCAAACAGCAGCGGTTCCTGGGTCGAAGTGCTTGCATTCTTGGCATAAAAATATTTGATGCACTGACCATACGTCGGCGAAGACGAGATGTTCGACACGAAGCACGGCGAATTGACCTGCTTGCTGTCGTTATACGTCGCCGACCCCTGAACGTTGAACTGCGACGTCGGACGTGCGACGAACTGCGCTTCGACGCCCTTGATGTGATAATTGGGACCGTTGGTGAAGAACGTGGTGTTGCCAAGGCCCGCAGGCGGGTTGAAAAACGCCAGCTGCACGTTCTGCCAGACCATGTAATAGGCCGACAAGTTCAGCGTCAGCGCGTGGTCGAACAAGTCGGTCTTGCTGCCGATTTCCCAGTTGGTAAGCGAGTCGGGGGCATAGCTGACCGGGCGCGCGAACTGCCAGTTGCCAGCCACCCCACCGTTCGCCGGACCATAGGGCGAGGCCGACAACACGTTCTTGGGCGCGCGGTTGAAACCGCCGGGGCGGAAACCCTGGCTGAACACGGCATAGAACATCTCGCCGCGGCGCGGCTTCCAGACCAGTTCGGCCTTGCTCTTGAATCCGTGGTAGGTGACATTGTCGCCCAGCGCGTCGATATTGACATTTCCGCTGCCAATGTCGGTCGCCGGAACACCTGAAAGCGGGCAGACCTGAACCTGCCAGCACTGCGTGCCGGTCTGGTATTGCGAGCCGCGCTCGTATTCCTTGTAATTGTAGTAGCGCGTACCGCCGGTCAGAGTCAGGTTCGGCAGGATGTCGACATCGGCCGAGCCGAAAAAGGCAAACTGGCGGTAACCGCGCTGCGTGTCTTCACCGAAAGCCGTACCTGCCGGTTCGAGGCCAGGCTGGTTGGCGGTTGCCCCCGGATATGTCTGCACCTGGCCGATACAGGCGGTGGTCACCGAACTGGTGCAGCCGGGGATGGTTTCATAGTTGAAACGCATCACGTCGCTGATTCGGAACTGTTCCCAACAGGCGCCTGCGATCACGCGAACGCGCTTGTCTTCCGGGCTCGATACGCGCAATTCTTCACTGTGATGCGTGTTGCGGATCTGGTCATTCCAGTTGGCAACGGGCGAATAGCAATAGGTCGATCCGCTGCCGAACCCGGTGGCGCTGCCGGTGCACTGATAGTACATTCCGCCGCCAGTGCGCGAATAGTTGGT
>Ga0302157_10001857_pt1 | contig 25278 bp, 23 predicted proteins | sample I_Bog_N3_3_FD_193502 | JGI IMG/M metagenome (GOLD analysis project Ga0302157, IMG submission 193502) | Peat permafrost microbial communities from Stordalen Mire near Abisko, Sweden - I_Bog_N3_3 | ecosystem: Environmental > Terrestrial > Soil > Wetlands > Peat | place: Sweden: Abisko, Stordalen... | reverse complement strand
GAGCACGGCATTCTGGCGAACCTGGAATTCGATCCTCAGCATGATTTCAGGGAATCATGGTTCTGGTACGCGCAGCAGATCCGCGTCCCAACCCTGTGGCACGCGGCGCATGCCGCGGGTCTGGTAACCGCAAGCGTCGGCTGGCCGGTTACCGTGGGCGCGACCGATGTCGACTACCTGGTCCCAGAGTATTGGCGAAACCTGGGGCCCAGCCAGGACCTTAACCCTTCCGATCGCTACCTGATTGCCGCGCTTTCGCGCCCAGACACCCTGCTGGCCGAAATGCAGGAATCAGCCGGTGCATACATGATGGGGAACGACATCAGCCTGCAGGGCGATGAGATCAAGACACGCTACGCCATCGATATCCTGCGCCGACGCAAGCCCGGCTTCATGACGCTGCATCTGAGTTCGCTGGATGCTGCCGAGCACGCGCATGGCGTATTCAGTGCAGAGGCTAACCAGGATCTGGAGAGCATCGACGCGATGCTCGCCCGGTTATCGGCCGCGGCGCACGCGAGCGACCCGGCGAGCATCGTGGCCGTGGTCTCCGATCATGGATTCACGCCGATCACGCACATGGTCAACCTGTACGTTCCGTTCCTGCAGGCAGGACTGATCGAGGCCGCGCCGGATGACAACACGAAGGCTGTCAGCATTACCTCGTGGAAAGCTCAACCCTGGCTTGCGGGCGGCATGGCGGCAATCATGTTGCACGATCCGGGCGATCGTCAGACGGAACATGTGGTGGAGGAATTACTGCGCAGGCTTGCCACGGATCCGAACAGCGGCATCGCCTCCATCCAGAGCCGCGCCGATATCAGGCAGCTGGGCGGGTTTCCGGACGCCGCCTTTATCGTTGTGTTGAGGCCGGGCTTCTACGCCGGCGACAGGCTGACCGGCAACATGGTCACCGACATTCATGGCACACACGGTGGGCACGGATTCTCGCCGGAGTTGCCCGACATGCGCGCCGCGTTGTTCGTTTCCGGCGGTGGAATCGCCCATCACCGCGACCTCGGCGTCATCGATATGCGGCAAATTGCCCCGACCATCGCGCAGCTCCTGGGCGTCCGTCTGCCGACCGCCAAGGCCACGCCACTGCACGTCGCGCCGTGACGGCCAGCGACGCGGCCTGCCAGGTTGCCATCAACTGGCTGCAATCCACTCGCCGTAATCAACTAGAGCGGCGCCACGACATCGGTTGCCTGATCGACAAACGCAGTTATCGGGGTCCCTGGCTTGATGTCGATATCGTGCCCGCGCTTGAGCAGGCCTATGGGTCCGAACAGCACTGTGAGCGCTACCGTCGTGCCGACCTTGGAATCGCCGGTCTTTCCTTTGCTCGCTCGTAATCTCACCCGATCATCGCCCACGCTGACGTGATCCAGAATCACGTTCAACTCGCCGGGCTTGCCCATGAATCCTCGTTTGCGTGCGTTGGTGACGGTACCAACCGCGACCGATCCCGCCTTGATGACCACCTGGTCGCCGATCTTTACATCCCCATCCACGCGCAGGGTGAATCTGTCGCCCTCCGCATTCGTCGCGGAACTGAGCGGGTCAACGAACAACAGTGGCACTTCCGTACCCTCAGGGATATGAATCTTCGCCGGAGAGACGAGCGCGGGTGGAAGCGACGGTGCGCTGGGCATTGCAACGGGCGCTTCCTGCGCCGTGGTCGCAAGAGCTACCACACCAGAGGCTATCAATAGGCCGGTTCCAACTGCCTTCACGTTCATGTGAGACCCCCGTGGTTTTCATTATTATGACTGACCACCGATTCCCGGGCCAAGCACCAGCACAAATCCTGCACCTGCCAAAATGGCCGCGGCCATCCAGGCCACGCTTCGTCGTATATACGCTGCAGGCAACGGATCAGTTGATGAGATGCGGTGTCGTAGCTCGCGTAATCGCACCATGCCAAAGCCGGCGCCGAAAGAACTTGCTGCTGCCAATCCAAGCGCCACGTCAGGTGCCATTGTCCTGTTCAGCGCGCCAGCGCAACACGCGAGCACACCGGCCGCCAGATACGGCATCCAGAGAAAGCGTCGGAGGCGTTCGTCGCTGATGGCGCCAAGGATTCGACCAGGTTCGCGCAGTGACGGAGCCCCGGGGGGACAGAAGGCGCCGCTGCGTCTGCGGTGCTGTTTGCAGGTCTGTCCCGCCAGGGTTACACTGCGCTCTGCGTTACATTGTATATACATGACCGTCAGCAATGATTGCCACGCGCACCGCGATACTGAATCTTCGTGTCGACCCGGCTTTGAAGGATGCCCTGCGCATCGCGGCGCAGCGTGAGCACCGCAGCGTCGCGAACATGGTCGAATGGCTGGTTCGCAAGCACTGCAAGAAACTTGGTATTTCCATCCCCGAGCAGGTGGCCATGGATCTCGACGGCGGCAATGGACGAAAAAACACTTAAGACCATGGTGGACGCCGCGGCCATCAAGCGCGCGCGCATCGTAGCCCAGGGCGCAGATTTTCATGTGGAGATCGATGCTCCCGGGCGCAGCTTCACGATCGAGACCGCCAAGGGCGGCCTGCGTACCTGGCGATCCATCGATGCCACGGCCAAATGGTTACGATCGATTGGAATCGCCCAATCGCAGCTGGACGTCTCGCGCTGGCATCCGGGACAACGTGCATTGCCACTGACGGGCACACCCTGACGCGGCAGGCGGTCGCGGCCAGGGGGTCACTGCGCTAAGATCCTGGCAACGTGCTGCGGTTCGCATCGTCCTGCGTCAGGAGTACTGAGGTGGCCCAATCGATTCTGCGATCGTCCGTGCCCATCCAGGTGGCTCTTTTCGGGCGCACGCCTGCGGTGCCTCCGAATCCCCCGGCGTCCGCCGCTGCATCGACCGGCGTCTGGGCACTGCGCAGCGGTCTTGTCCTGGGATGTTTAATGACCATCGGAATCGCCGCCTGGCTGGGCGACCCCAGCGGTTATTTGCACGCTGATCCTGCTCTGGCAAGACTGCTTCGAGCGATGGCGCTCATCAAAGCCGCGATCGCCATCGCCGCGACGGCTGCCGTGTTCTGGCGTCTCGCCTGGCCGGTCGCTACACCCGTGGCCGCCAGTTATCTGGTCGGCTGCTGGGTGATTGCGGGCTCGACCATGCTTGTCTGGCAACTTTCGTACATTGTGCCGGCTGCCCTGCTGTTTCACTCTGCCGCGCTGTGCCTGATATGGGTGAGTTGGCGCGAAAGATAGATTTTCAGCTCTTTGCCGCCAGTTTCAGCCAGGTCTCCACCACCGTATCCGGGTTCAGCGACATCGATTCGATGCCCTGGTCGACCAGCCACTGCGCCAGGTCCGGGTGGTCCGAAGGTCCCTGGCCGCAGATACCGGCGTACTTGCCGGCCTTGCGACACGCCTGGATCGCCATCGAGATCATCGCCTTGACCGCCGGATCGCGCTCATCGAACAGGTGCGCAATCACGCCGGAATCCCGGTCCAGCCCGAGCGTGAGCTGGGTCATGTCGTTGGAGCCGATCGACATGCCGTCGAAGTATTCAAGGTACTGATCCGCCAGAACCGCGTTGGTCGGCAGCTCGCACATCATGATCAGCTGCAATCCGCCGGGTTCGCGTTTCAGGCCATTATCGGCCAGCAGCTGCGACACCGCGCGCGCCTCGCCCAGCGTGCGCACGAACGGCACCATGATCTGCACGTTCACCAGCCCCATCTGCTCGCGCGCCCGCCTGAGCGCGCGGCACTCGAGTTCGAAGCAGGCGCGGAAGCTCGGATCGATGAAGCGCGACGCGCCGCGGAATCCCAGCATCGGATTCTCCTCGTGCGGCTCGTACAGGCTGCCGCCGATCATGTTGGCGTATTCGTTGGTCTTGAAATCCGACAGCCGCACGATCACCGGTTCGGGCGCGAACGCGCAGGCGATGGTGGCGATGCCCTCGGTGAGCCGGTCGACGAAGAACTGCACCGGGTCAGCCGCGCCGATGTGTTGCCGGATCGTGGCCTGCAGCGCCGGTTGCAGCGAATCGAACTCTAGCAGCGCTCGCGGGTGGATCCCGATGGTGCGATTGATGATGAACTCCAGCCGCGCCAGCCCAACGCCGCGATTCGGGATCGCGGCAAAGTCAAAGGCGCGGTCCGGATTCGCAACATTCATCATGATCTTGACCGGTACCGGCGGCATGGCGTCGAGCTTGATGACCTCGTGGTCGAACTTGAGCCGCCCCTGGTAGACATGGCCGGTGTCGCCCTCGGCGCACGACACCGTCACCAGCGCCCCCTCGGGAATCTTCTGGGTCGCATCGCCACAGCCGACCACCGCGGGAATGCCCAGTTCGCGCGCGATGATCGCGGCATGGCAGGTGCGACCGCCGCGGTTGGTGACGATGGCCGCGGCGCGCTTCATGACCGGCTCCCAGTCGGGATCGGTCATGTCCGCCACCAGCACGTCGCCGGCCTGCACCCGCGGCATATCCGCCGCCGAGCGCACCACGCGCGCGGCCCCGGCGCCGATGCGTGAGCCGATCGCGCGGCCACTGACGATCACCGGCGAGCGATCCTTGAGGCTGTAGCGCTGCAGGTCGCGTCCGCCGCGGCTCTGCACGGTCTCCGGACGCGCCTGCAGGATATAGATCCGGCCGCTGTCGCCGTCGATCCCCCACTCGATGTCCATCGGCCGGCCGTAGTGCTCCTCGATGATCAGCGCCTGGCGCGCCAGCGCCATCACGTCGGCATCGCTGATGCAGAAGCGCTCGCGATCCGCGGGCGCCACGGCCACGGTCTGAACCCGCGGCTGCGCACCGTTAGCGCCGTCATTGGCGTGGCCGTGGCCGTGGCCGTGTGCATGGCCGCGGGCGGAGCCGTTGGCGTAGATCATCTTGACGCTCTTGCTGCCGCGCGTGCGGCGCACGATGGCCTCATGGCCTGCGCGCAATGCCGGTTTGTAGACGTAGAACTCATCCGGATTGACCGCGCCCTGTACCACGGTTTCTCCCAGTCCATAGGATGCCGTAATGAACACCACCTCGCGGAACCCCGATTCGGTGTCGAGCGTGAACATGACGCCGCTGGTCGCAAGGTCGCTGCGTACCATCAGCTGCACGCCGGCCGACAGCGCCACCTGCGCGTGCGCAAAGCCCTGGTGCACCCGGTAGGCAATGGCGCGGTCGTTGAACAGCGAGGCGAATACCTGGCGCGTGGCACTGAGCAGGTCGTCCTTGCCGCGCACATTCAGGAAGGTTTCCTGCTGGCCTGCAAACGACGCATCCGGCAGGTCCTCGGCGGTGGCCGAAGAGCGCACCGCGACTGCGATGGCATCTCCGCCCAGCCGCTGCCAGGCCGATACCAGCTGCTGCTCCAGCTGTGGCGCGAACGTCGCCGCCAGCACCCAGTTGCGGATCGTCTCCCCGGTGCGTGCCAGCTGCGCGACGTCATCGACGTTCAGGCGCGACAGCTCCGCCTCGATACGCTGCGCCAGGCCGTCGTGGGCGAGAAATTCGCGATAGGCCGCCGCTGTGGTTGCAAATCCGTCCGGTACGCTCACGCCCAGGCGGCTCAGGTGGCTGATCATTTCCCCGAGCGATGCATTCTTGCCGCCGACGCGCTCCACGTCATGCATTCCGAGCTGGGTGAAGGGCAGCACGTATTCGGTCACTCGCGATTCTCCAGTCGACGCGGTATTGCCGGACTCAACCGTTAAGTGAAACACTAGCGCTCATTGACTGCAACCGCGGTCGGAGGCAAAGCGTGGCCAGCAGCGAACCAGCCGTGCGTACGGTGTTCTTTATCTCTGACCACTCGGGCGTGACCGCTGAGACCATGGGTCACAGCCTGCTCAGTCAATTCGAGGGTGTTTCCTTCAAGGCCGTCACGCTACCATTCATCAGCTCGATGGAAAAGGCGGCCGAGGTGTTGCAGCGGATCAACGCTACCGCGCAGGCCGACGGCACGCCGCCGATCATCTTCAGCACGCTGGTGCGCGACGCGGAGCGCGAGCTGGTCAAGAGCGCCAATGGACTGTTCCTGGATTTCTTCGATGCCTTCCTGGCACCGCTGGAATCGGAACTGGGGCAGAAGAGCTCGCATGCACTGGGTCGCGCCCATGGCATGATCGACCTGGCGGGCTACATGACCCGCATCGACGCCACCAACTTCGCGCTCGCCAACGATGACGGCGGCCAGTTCCGCGAATATGACCGTGCCGACGTGGTGCTGCTCGGGGTGTCGCGCTCGGGCAAGACACCGACCTGCCTGTACCTGGCATTGCAGTACGGGATCTATGCTGCCAATTACCCGTTGATGGAGGAGGACCTGGAAGGCGGCGAGTTGCCCGACGCCGTGCGCCCGTATGCGCGCAAGCTGTTCGGGTTGACCATCGAGGCCTCGCACCTGCAGCAGATCCGCGAAGTACGCAGGCCCGCGAGCCGCTATGCGTCCGCGCAGCAGGTACAATACGAACTGCGCGCGGCCGAGCGCCTGTACGAGCGCTTTGGCGTGCCGCACATCGACACCACGCACTGCTCGGTCGAGGAGATTTCCAGCCGCATCCTGCAGCTGACCGGCATACCGCGCCGACTGCGACCCTAGGCGCGCGCGTTGTCGGGCATGTACGACGCCGTGGCGCACCGGTACGATGATGTGCGCGCAGAAGAACCAGCACAGGGGGTTGATCACCATGACCAGGCGACGCTGCATGCGATTCGCGTTCACCTTCATAGCCGCCGCGAGCTCGATCTTTGCGCTCGCGCTCGCGCTCGTTCCGGCGGCCAGCGGGCAGAACGCTGCCAGCCAGAACGCTGCCAGCCAGGACATCGCGCTGCCACCGTTCCGCGGAACGCTCAAGGACGATTATTATCCCGCGGACGCACGGCGGCATTACCAGCAGGGGCGAGCGCTGGTGGAATTCACCGTGGATGCGCGCGGCGTACCGGCCGATGTGGTGGTCGTCAACGCGGAACCCGAGCGCGAGTTCAGCGATGCGGCACGGCTGCTGGCGCGCAATCTGCGCTACCAGGTGCCGACGGGCTGGCAGCAGAGCGCGAGCGCACACCGATTCCGGCTCGGCGTGCGCTTCCAGGTCATCGATTGCATCAATTTCTCGCATTGCGAATCCAACGCGCACAATCCGCCGGCCGACTATGACGCCGCCGATCGGACCTATGTACTGAGCACGCAGAAGCGGGTCGTCATCTTGCTGCCGGCGGCGGCGCCGATAGCTGCGCCACCGACTGCCTCGCCACCGATTGCCCCCGCTACGCCGCTAGCCCCGGCGCCGAAGGTGACCCCTTCTGCCGCGTCGCCACCGGTGCCGTCTGAGGAGCCAGTGTATCCGCCCGGCTAGTCGCAGGCGCCGGACCCTGGCGGCTGTCGTGCTGCTGGTCGGCACGGCGGCGATCGCGGGCCAGCCCGCGACGGCTGGAAGCGCGGCGGCCGGCGCGGCGGCCGGCGGTGCGGCAGTACTCGCCGCAGGCGCGGTAGCGTCGCCCGACCGCTACGGCGCATTGGCGGCGCGCGAGATACTGAAGGCCGGTGGCAACGCCGCCGACGCCGCAGTGGCGACCGGCTTCGCGCTCGCAGTCACCTACCCGGAAGCCGGCAATCTCGGCGGCGGCGGCTTCATGACGCTGTATATGCATGGCAAGCCGTACTTCCTGGACTATCGCGAGATCGCGCCGGCCGGCGCCAGCGCCGGCATGTACCTTGACGCCAGCGGCGAGCCGGTCGCGGCACTGAGCCTGGTGGGTAACCTGTCCAGCGGTGTTCCTGGAACCGTGCGCGGGCTGGCGGAGGCGCACCGGCGTTTCGGTCGACTGTCGTGGCGGCGTGACCTTGCGCCGGCCATCCGCTTTGCGACGCGCGGTTTCCTGGTGACCTCGCAGTTGATCGGCATGCGCGACGACAGCCAGGCGCCGTTCCTCGACACTACCAACTTCGAGCACTACTTCGCTGGCATGGCCGCCGGGCAGCGGTTTCGGCAGCCTGAGCTCGCGGCCACCCTGCGACGCATCGCGGCGCGGGGCGATCGGGAATTCTATGAAGGTAGGACCGCCGATCTTCTGCTCGCGCAGATGCACCGCGGCGCGGTGGCCGGCCTGATCGACCGGACCGACCTCGCGCGCTACCAGGCGGTCTGGCGCGAACCGGTCGAGGGCACATGGCACGGCTACACACTGGTCACCGCGCCGCCGCCGAGTTCCGGGGGTATAGCGCTGCTGCAGATGCTGACGATGAAACAGGACGCCGCGGCGCTGTTCCAGGGCGTGGCGCTGAATTCGCCACAGTACCTGCACCTGGTGTCGGAGATCGAAAAGCGCGTGTTCGCCGATCGGGCGCAATATCTGGGGGACCCGGACTTCGTGCAGGTGCCGGTCCGGCAGCTGATCGATCCGGCATACCTTGGCGCGCGTGCCGCGCAGATCGATCCGCTGCATCCATCGCCGCTGGCATCGGTGACGCCGGGACTGCAAGCGATGGCAACGGAAGCGGTAATGCCGGGCGCGGTGACGCCGGGCGCGGAGAAGCCCCAGACAACGCACTTTTCCATTGTCGACCGCTGGGGCAACGCGGTGTCCAACACCTATACGCTCAATGGCTGGTTCGGCTCCGGCGTGGTGGTGGAGGGCGGCGGCTTCCTGCTGAACGATGAGATGGACGATTTCTCGGCCAAGCCCGGTGCACCCAACCAGTATGGCGTGGTCGGCGCGGATGCCAACGCGATCGCCCCTTTCAAGCGGCCATTGTCGTCAATGACACCGACGATACTGCTGCAGGATGGTCATGTTGCAATGGTGCTTGGTACCCCGGGCGGCTCGCGCATCTTCACCTCGGTATTCCAGGTGCTGGTGGACGTCTATGATTTTGGAATGCCGCTGCAGCCGGCGCTGGCGCAGATGCGCTTTCATCACCAGCTGCTGCCGGAGAACACGCTGTTTGCCGAGCCGTACGCAGCGTTTCCAGCAGCGCTGGCGCAGGCGATGCTCGAGCGTGGCTACCGCCTGGAATCCCAGGACTACAACGGCGACATCGAAGCCATCGAGGTGATCGGCCGCGAGCCGATCGCCGCCGCCGATCCGCGTGCGCGCGGGTTCGCGATGGTGGTGCGCTGACGCAGCGCTGTGTCAACCGTCGGTGACCGGCCGGTGACCGGCCAGTCGCCGCTCGTTCACTGGCTGCTGGCGCCGCCGGTGGCGAACTGCTCCTTGCTCAGCATGCCCTTGTGGCCGGTATCCATCATGTCGAATACCTTGGCCTGGTAGGCGATGAATTCATCGTGCGAGATCGTTCCATCACCGTCGGTATCGATCTTGTGCATCATCTGGCTGGTCCGCAGTCCGGTGGCAAAGCCGCCGGTGGAGAATTTCACCATATCGGCGCCGCCGTCGTGGCTGATGAATTCCTTCGCATCGACGCTGCCCTCCTTGTCCTTGTCGAGCATCGCAAAAACCTTCTCCTGGAATGCCAGCCATTCCGCCCTGGATACCATGCCGTCGCCATTGGTATCGATCTTGTGCATCAGGTCCATCGAGTGCAGGCCACTGGCGTAGCCGGCCGTGGCAAACGACACCATGTCGTCGGCTATCGACGCCGTCGGATAAGACACCCATGTGAGTGTCAGCGCGCAGGCGGCCCACAAGGCCGTGCTGCGGATAGGATGAGAAGTGAGCATAACTTGGTTCCCCTTGAGAAGGATTTATTCGATTTCGCGACTGCAGCCCCCGACAGCAATTATCGGCTCCGTTATGTCATCGATCAAGGCGCGGGCAGGGCACAGGAAGTGCCAAAAGTGCCTCACCGACGGCGGCCGGTCGGCCCAACGCGCGCGGGCATGGCGGCACAACGCGTTTGAAACTGTCACCCGGTCCGGCCAATATAGCCGTGCATGATCCGCGGCCGGCCGCGATAGCGCTGCCGCGCGTGACAACGACAACTGTGACAACGGCAACAGGCGCACACCAGGGGAGAGATGGATGGTTCAGTTTCATCAGATATTGACGCCTGTCGGCGGCAACCTGCTGCTGTCGATGATCGTGGCCGCACTGCCGATCGCCACGGTGCTGGTGGCACTGGGCATCGTGCGCCGCCCGGCCTGGCAGGCATCGCTCGCGGGCCTGATCGTGGGCCTGGTGATCGCGATGCTGTTGTGGCAGTTTCCGGCGTCGCTGGCATTCAACAGCGTCGCCGCTGGCGCCGTGTTTGCCCTGTGGCCGGTGATGTGGCTGGTGTTCAATGCGCTGTTGCTCTACAACATCGCGGTCATCTCCGGCCGTTTCGATGCCTTTCGCGACTGGGTGCTGGTGCACCTGCCGAATGACCGGCGCGTGGTTCTGGTGGTGATCGGTTTCTGCTTCGGATGCCTGCTGGAAGGTATCGCCGGATTTGGTACCCCGGTCGCGATTACCACCGCGCTGCTGATCATGGTCGGGCTGCCGGCGCTCGAGGCGCTGACCGTGACGCTGATCTTCAATACCGCCCCGGTCGCTTTCGGCGCGCTGGGCACGCCGATCACGGTTCTGGCCCAGGTCACGGACCTACCCGCGGTCAAGCTCGGTGCGATGGTCGGCCGTCAACTGCCGTTCATCGCGATGCTGCTGCCGTTCTACGTGATCGGCATCTATGGCGGCCTGCGCTCGATGCGCGCGCTGTGGCCGCTGCTGCTGGTCGCCGGCGGCAGCTTCGCGCTGGCACAGTTCACGGCCTCCAACTTCATCGACTATTCGCTCACCGACGTGCTCTCGGCGCTCACCTCGCTGATCGTGACGCTGCTGTTCCTGCAGGTGTGGTCGCCGGCAGCCAACGACGAATTCAAGATCCGCAGGCCGGTGGTGGCGGCGGGCGGCGCCATTCAGGGGATGTCGCCGTGGCAGGGCTGGATACCCTGGATCATCGTATCGGCGGTGGTGATCCTGTGGACCCGGTTCAAGATCGCCGCCATCGGCGCGCAGACCATTCATTGGCCTGGCCTGCATAACGCGGTGTTCATTACGCTGTACAACAAGTCATATGCCGCCAACTGGGTGTTCCAGCCGCTGGGAACCGGCACCGCGATCCTGGTGGCGACCCTGATTACCGCGGCGCTGGTCGGCGTGGGTCCGGGCCGTTATCTGCAGGCCATCGGCATGACCTGGCGGCAGAGCCGGATCGCCATCCTGACCGTGGCGCTGATCGTCGGGCTTGCCTACCTGATGAATTATTCGGGCCTGAACTACACCCTGGGGCTGGGCGTTGCTTCGGCGGGAATATTCTTTCCGGTGCTGTCAGCGTTCCTGGGCTGGGTTGCCGTATTCCTGTCAGGCAGTGATACCTCAGGCAACGCGCTGTTCGGCAACCTGCAGGTGGTTGCGGCCAATCAGCTCGGCCTCAATCCGGTGCTGATCGCTGCCACCAATTCATCCGGTGGCGTCATGGGCAAGATGATCTCGCCGCAGAATATCGCCACCGGCATCTCGGTCACCGATATGCGCGGGCAGGAAGGGTTGGTGGTGGCGCGCACTTTCAAGCACAGCATCATTCTCACGCTGCTGCTGGGGGTGCTGGTGGTACTGCAGCAGTACGTCTTCAAGTGGATGATCCCGTGATCGGGCCATCGATCTGATGATGGCCGTGCCGCGGGCAATGCGCCAGGAAATATGTCAAACCTCAGCGGCGCGACTGGCCGCGAGCATGCCTGCGCATGACACGGGAATGTTCTTCGGAGTAGGCTACCGCCGCTTGACTGGAACGCGATAGGCCTTGAAAAGGCCGGATAAGAGCGCGACATCGCGCCAGTAAATAGATAAGGAAGTCTGGAAATCGATAGTAGGGGGCAGCTTCGGTGCTGGTGAGAGCCGTCGTGGCTCGATGCCTGCGGCGCAAACCGGCCAATGCTGCGAACAATAAACCTGTCCGTCAACGGCAAATCAAACTGCCACGGAGAAAAACCATGTCCGTCTCAAGTATCCGTCCATCACACCTCATCGGCGGCGCGGCGATCGCGCTGTGCATTGCGTCGCTCACACCGGCCAACGCCTGGGAATGTGCCTCGCTGCCGAGCCACGCCGCCCTCAAGGCCGCGCTGATCAGCGCGCAGGCCCAGTCCAATGGCGGCTTTGGCCTTGAAATGTGGGGCACCATCGTCGATCGCGACGGTGAGGTGTGTGCGGTCGCATTCACCGGCTCGGATCGCGGGTCACAGTGGCCCGGAAGCCGCGTGATATCGGCGCAGAAAGCCTACACCGCGAATGCGTTCAGCCTGCCAGGTCTGGCGCTGTCCACCGCTAATCTGTACACCGCCGTGCAGCCGGGAGGCAGCCTCTATGGCCTGCAGGCCAGCAACCCGGTCGATCCGGCCCTGGCGTACCTGGGGCCGGCAGGCAACTTCGGCACCGCCGGCGACCCAATGGTGGGTTATCGCATCGGCGGCGTGAATGTATTCGGCGGCGGCCTGGCGCTGTATGACAAGAATCACACGCTGCTGGGCGCGATCGGCGTCAGCGGCGACAGCTCCTGCGCCGACCATAATATCGCCTGGCGCACGCGCCACACGCTGGGACTGGATCACGTTCCTGCCGGCGTGAGCGGCGATGCCACCCGACCGGATAACATCGTGTACGACATCACGCCGCAGTTGGGACAGATGTCCGGCGTGAGTGCGAGTGGCTGGGGACATCCGACCTGCAGTTCCGCGGCCACATCGATCGCGGCGACGCTGCCGGTGACCGGCAAATAGACGCTGACAGGCACGTCTGATCTGCGATGCCGGAGCCCGCGCTCGAGCGCGGGCTTCGAGCAGCGCTGACGCCATCGGCGGACGGCGCCTCAGGCGCCAAACGCGGTGGCGCGAATGGTCCGATACCAGTGCTGCGCGGCGAGCGCCTCCTGTGCACTGGCACCGGCGCCGGCGCCGGCACCGGCATCCGCGCCGGCCGCGCCGGCAGCGGCGGGCGCCGAAGGCGGGGATAGCGCGACGATACGGCCATCCTCGATTGCAAAGCGGCCGTGGATCGCGAGTGCGCGCTCACGGGCGACGAAGCTGTAGCAGACGCTGTCGAATTCGGCTGCAGGCGGCTCGCGACCCGCGAGCAACGCCACAATCGCTCGCGCGCATTGCCGCGCCTGGCTGCACGCCGCTGACGCCGACTTCGGCATCGCGTCGGCAATGCAGGCGTCGCCGATCACGTGCACGTTCGGAATCAGCTGCGATTCAAATGTCGCGGGCACTACCGGACACCAGCCGTGATCGGACGCCAGCCCGGCGTCAGCGGCGATCTGCGCCGGCGCCTGCGGCGGAATGATGTTCGCGACCGCCACCGGATGTGCGGCGTTGCCGGTGTACAGCGTCAGCGTGGCGGCATCGACACGCACCACCGCACCGTCCTCGGTGGATGGGATCCAATCGATCATGCCGGGATACAGTGCGCGCCACGCCTCGCTGAACACATCCTGGCGTGGAAAGTGATTATTGGCATCGAAGATCAGCACCTTCGAGCGCGGCTTGTGCTGCGACAGATAATTTGCAATCAGGCTGGCACGTTCATAAGGCGCCGGCGGACAGCGCATCGGGCCGGCAGGCACGCTGATGGCGACCACGCCGCCGTCATCCATCGCCTGCAGCTGCTGCGCCAGGCGCTGCGTCTGTTCACCCGCCTGCCAGGCGTGCGGCATGGCCTGCGCGACAGCCTGGTCGTAGCCTTCGATCCGCTTCCACAGCAATCGTATGCCGGGCGCGACCACCAGCCGGTCGAATCCGAGCGAATGTCCGCTCGCAACCCGGATGCTGCGCTGCTGCGGCTCGATGGCGTCGACGCGCTCGCGCACCAGCCTGATGCCCGCACGGGTGACGCCCGCACGCGATACCGTGACCGATGCCAGGTCACGCCACCCGGCCAGCACCTCGTTGCTCATAGGACAGGTCACGTAGGGCTCGAGCGCATCGACCAGCGTGATGTCGAGCGCCGGATCCATTCGCCGCAGGTACAGGGCGCAGGCCGAGCCGGCAAAGCCGGCGCCGACGATCACCACGCGGCCCGCCGGCCGCGGCGAAGGCGGCAGTGAGGGCGGCAGCGACGACGCGCCGGCGCGGCGCCAGCCGCGGGCGGCTTCGATGGCGGCCAGCGCCGCCAGCTGCAGCCAGCGGCGGCGCCCGATCACTGCCATTCCATCTGCTCATACACACGCGCGACATTGCGCGCATGGGTGCCGTCCCACAGCAGCCAGCGCGGCTGTTCGACAGCCGCCACCTGCACGATGGCCTGCTGCATCGAATCGCCGCGCGCCAGCTCGTCATGCACGCCATCGATCAGTGCACGCAGGTAGCGGCGCTCCGGCTGCAGTGCCAGCGGCAGGTCGCCGGCGATGGGACCGTGGCCTGGCACCACTCGCGCTACCCGCAGCCGCGCCAGCCCGTCGAGCACGGTCAACCAGCCGCTGGCACTGCCATCGACGGCCGGCAGGCGATCGCGGAACAGCAGGTCCCCGGTCCACAGCGTGCCGCTGCTGGTATCCAGCACGGTCAGATCGCAATCGGTATGGGCCAGTGGCCAGGCCTTCAGGCTCAGCCTGCGCCCACCCAGGTCCAGCTGCAGCGTCGACGCGACCGCGATATCCGGCGCGATAATCTGCACAGCGCTCGGCGGCTGATCCAGGTCCTCGGGGTACTGCTGCAGGAAGAAATCGCGGCTGTTCGCCAGCGCCGCCGCCAGCGCCGCATGGCCGACGAATTTCGGATGCTCGAGCACGAAGGCCGCATTGCCCAGCACGTGATCGACATGCACGTGGGTGTTGATGACGTAGCAGATGGGCAGGGGGCTGATCTGGCGTATCGCGGCCAACAGCGCGCGACCGACGCGCACCGAGCCGCCGGTATCGATCACCGCGATGCAGCGCGTGCCGACTATGAAGCCGATATTGGCGATGTCGTCGTGCCCCGGCGCATCCAGCGCCAGCTGCTGGCCGATGTGCACGAACACGCCCGGCGCCAGCGCCTGCAGCTGCAATGCCGGCGCGCCGCCGACGCCGGCGCCTGGAAGCGACATCAGCACCGCCAGTGGCCAGGTCACCGTCTGCAGCAACCACGCGCGCAGCCGCGCTGGTGCAAGCGCCCGGTGCAGCATCTCAACGCGTGCCGCCGGCCCCCGCCGCCGTGCTGGTCGCGACATTGGAGGCGACCGCGCCGTTCCAGCTGCCAGTGAAATGCGCGTCTGCCGAATCGATGATTTCCATCGCGATCGGGGCGGGCAGGGGCTGGTCGGAGCCGATGCGCAGTGTCGGATTCTCGCTCAGCGAGATGCCGGTGTCGGCCTCCAGCAGTGTCTGGCCAGCACTGCTGAAGCGCATGTGCGACACGTAATGCGCGGCAATCGGCTCGCCGCTACGCGGATCGATCTGGAAGCCGGAATTGTTCGGATGCCGGATGCTGATCAGCATCGACCTGGCGTCGGGCGAGGGGCGGAATCGAATCTCGCCGAGCGTGCCAGCCGCCAGCGTGCTCGGCGGCGCGGAGCAGCCGCCGCTGGCATTCACCCAGGCGCTGCGCATTTCGAACCTGCCGTCGGTGGTTTCGGCGATCGCGCGCACCGAGGTAAAGCGATCGATGCGCACACGCAGGCCCAGCTCGGCCACACGAGCGCCGCTCGGCAGGTCAAAGGTCGCCGCCACTGGCGACGGATTGTTGTCGATGATGATGCGGATCTGCCTGATGTGTCCGACGGCAGCGGTGCCAAAATGCAGCGTCAGCGGCGTCGCCGCCGGATCCGGCGTGTTGGCCGGGGCCTCGAGGCTCATGAAGTTCTCGTCCAGCACACCCAGGCTTCGATCGGGATAGAACTGGCGCTGCAGGTATTCCCAGGCGCCGCTCGAGGGCGTCTGCCCGTCGCTGATGGCGGATGCCTCGCCACCGAACCCCAGTAGCAGGCAGGCCAGCACCGCGACTCGCGCCTGCGGCCACGGCTGGGACACTGGCTGGGACACTGAATGAGCGTGCACGATAAGTGCTCCTGGCCGTGCGGATGGCCGTCGCGACAATGCCGGGTATGTTACGCCTGAAGTGGCCGTGGATGGCGGCCCATGAACGGCAACAGCCCTGGTTACAGCAGCAACAGACCCACTGGAATCAGCGCGCCGGCGAGAAGCAGCATCCACCCCAGGCGCTTCTGGCGCGTTTGCGTCAGACCCATCCACAGGCCCAATGCTGTGGACAGCACCAGGCACAGCGCCACCACCAGGAAAAATGCCTTCAGCGCCAGCGTCGATGGCCCGCTCTTATCGTCATCGTCCTGTGTGCTGGCGAGTGCCGCGGTGCCCTCGGCGGGCTGCTGCGAGTCGGCTTTCGGCTCAGGCGGCTCGTGGTGATGACCAGGCGCGAACACCTGATCCTTGTGCACGGAGCTTAGCTTGTCCAGCAAAGCGGGCGGCCGGTAGTCACCGTGGGCCTCGTGCAGGTTGAAAAGCTGCGCTGCCCCGGTCAATGCGAAGAACAGCACAATTGGCGCCATGAAGAAGCCGAAATATGAATGCCAGCGTCGGATCGTAGTGGTGTTCAATGCGAATTCGCTCCATTCCCAGGCGCACTCTCAAGCGCACCCTGGATACCGGATATAGGGCAGACAAGCTGCGACAGTCCTAGAAAAAATTATAATAATCATGCCGATACGAGGATATTGTCGACCCATTCTATCCAATGCATCACCGGCACCGCGGTGCCTGCGGCCAGGTGGGCCATGCAGCCGATGTTGGCGGTGAGTACCACCTGCGGCTGCTCCTTTAACAGGTGGCTGAGCTTGCGCTCGCGCAGTTCCAGCGCCAGCTGTGGCTGCAGCAGTGAATAGGTGCCGGCCGAACCGCAGCACAGGTGCGGCTCGCCCACCGGCAGCAGTTGCGCGCCGAGCCCCGTCAGCAGCGCATCAACGTTATCTTTAAGCCTGAGGCCATGCTGCAGGGTGCAGGGCTTCTGCAGCGCCACGCGGGTCGTGTCGGGCGTACGCGCGCGCCCTTGCAGCAGCGGCAGTTGCGGTCCCAGGAACTCCGAAAGATCGCGCGTCGCATCGCTGATGCTGCGCGCCCGGGCGGCATACACAGGATCATCGCGCAGCAGCCAGCCGTATTCACGGACCATCACCGCGCAGCCGGAGGCATTGATGACGATCGCCTCGACCGCACCGGACTGCAGCTGCGGCCACCAGGCGTCGATGTTGCGCCGCGCATTGTCCAGCGCGCCGCGCTGCTCGTGCAGGTGATGGCGGATCGCGCCACAGCAACCTGATTGTCGATCCACCAGCGCCTGCACGCCGATCGCATCGAGCACGCGCGCGGTGGCAGCGTCTATGGAGGGCGCCATTGCTGGCTGAGTGCAGGCATTGAGCAGAAGCACCTTGCGCGCGTGCACGCGCCGCGGCCAGGCGCCCGCGGCACGGCGCTGGCTGAACTTGCTGGACAGCGCCCGCGGCAGCACAAAGCGCAGTGCGCGACCGAGCCCCCACGCCGCACTGAACAGCGCCTGCCGGCTCAGCACTGCGCGCAGCAGCCAGTGCAGCAGCTGCTCAGGCAGCGGCCGGGTGACCTGTGACTCCACGACCGCCCGTCCGATATCCACCAGGTGACCGTAATCCACCCCTGAAGGGCAGGTGGTCTCGCAGGCGCGGCAGGTCAGGCAGCGATCCAGGTGCAGCTGCGTGCTGCGCGTGGCCGGCGCGCCCTCCAGCACCTGCTTGATCTGGTAGATGCGCCCGCGCGGGCCGTCAAGCTCATCGCCCAGCAGCTGATAGGTGGGGCAGGTGGCGTTGCAGAAGCCGCAGTGCACGCAGGCGCGCAGGATGCCCTCGGCGGTGTCGCCCTGCGTCGTGCCCTTGAAGCCGCGTGCCAGTCTGGTTTCCATCGTGCCCGCTACAGTCCTGCGACCAGACGCCCCGGATTGAAGATGCCGCGCGGATCAAAGCGCGACTTGAGGCGGCGGTGTATCTCCAGCACCGCGGGAGCGAGCGTATCGAATCGGCTGCCGTTCGCGCCGCCACGCCAGTGCAGTGCGCTGCCGCCGGCGCTGCGTGCGAGATCGCGTGTTGCATCGGCGGGCATATCCCCGGCACACCAGCGCAGCGCGCCGCCCCATTCGATGAGTTGGGATGCACTGGTGGCAAGCGGCGCCGCCGAGGAAGGCACCGACAGTCGCCACAGCGCGCCCGGCTGGCGGAAGAACGGATGAGTCTGGTCGCGCAGGCTCCTCCACAGCGCGACGGCACCGGTGTCGTCGAGCACTTCGCCGCCCAGGCGCGTGCGCGCCGCACGCACCGCCGACGGCGCGCCCGACAGGCGCACCCACGCCTGGCCTGCGTTCCAGGCGGTGGCCGAGATCGGCAGCGGCTGGCCGCCCCAGCGGTTGAACAGCGACAGCGCCTCGGGCGCCGCGATTTCAAGACCAAGCGTCTGCTCGGTGCGCGGCAGCGGCAGCACCTTGATCGATACCTCGGTGATCGCGCCGAGGATACCGAGCGAGCCGCACAGCAGACGGGCGAGGTCGAAGCCGGCGACGTTCTTGATCACTTTGCCGCCAAAATGCAGCAGCTCGCCGCGGGCGTTCAGCAGTACCGCGCCCAGCACGAAATCGCGCGCGGCCCCGGCCTGGAAGCGCCGCGGCCCGGACAGGCCGGCGGCGATCACCCCGCCGATGGTCGGGTCGCCGCCAAACGCGGGCGGCTCGAACGCCAGGAACTGCTGGTGTTGCGCCAGCAGCCGCTCGACCTGCGACAACGGCGTGCCGCAACGCGCGGTGATCACCAGTTCCGATGGCTCGTAATCAACCACGCCGTGATAGGCGCGCATATCCAGCAGCGCGCCCTCGCAGTGCTCGCCATAGAAATCCTTGGTGCCGGCGCCGCGCAGGCGCAGTGGCGTGCCAGCAGCATCCGCATCCATCACGCGATGGCGCAGCTCCTGCAGCGCGGCGTCCATCCGGGCGACGTGCATCCGGGCGGCGTCCATCTAGAAGCGCGGCAGCTCGGGATGCGGCAGCTGTCCGTGGCGCACGTGCATGCGGCCATACTCCGCGCAGCGCGCCAGCGTGGGGATTGCCTTGCCCGGATTGAGCAGCCCGGGCGGATCGAAGGCGCGCTTGACCGCGAAGAACGCGGCGCGCTCGGCCGCGGAGAATTGCACGCACATTGAATTGAGCTTTTCCACCCCCACGCCGTGCTCGCCGGTGATGGTGCCGCCCAGCTGCACGCACAGCTCCAGGATGTCGGCGCCGAAGCGGTCGGCGCGCTCCCATTCACCGGCGGTGTTGGCATCGAACAGGATGAGGGGATGCAGGTTGCCGTCACCGGCATGGAACACGTTCATGCACCCAAGGCCGTACTTTTGCTCCATCTGCTCGATCGCCTTGAGCATGTGCCCGAGGCGGTTGCGCGGGATGGTGCCGTCCATGCAGTAATAGTCGGGCGAGATACGCCCGGCGGCCGGGAACGCGTTCTTGCGCCCGGACCAGAACCTCAGCCGCTCAGCCTCCGAAGCCGACACCGCGATCGCGGTGGCGCCATGCGCCTGCAACACGCGCTCGATCGCGGCCACTTCCTCGGCCACCTCCTCCGGCGTGCCGTCGGACTCGGCCAGCAGGATCGCCGCGGCGTTAAGGTCGTAGCCGGCCTTGACGAACGGCTCTACCGCCACGGTCGCCTTGCGGTCCATCATCTCCAAACCCGATGGAATGATGCCGGCGGCGATGATCGCAGCGACCGCTTCGCCGGCGTTGCCGACGTCGTCGAACGAGGCCATCACCACCTGCGCCAGCGCAGGTTTAGGCACCAGCTTGAGCAGCACCTCGGTGACGATCAGCAGCAGCCCCTCGGAACCGATGCTCAGTGCCAGCAGGTCGAGGCCGGGTGCGTCGAGCGCGCCACCGCCCAGCTCGATCGCCTCACCGTCGATGGTGCAACCGCGCAGGCCGAGTACGTTGTGCAGCGTCAGCCCGTACTTGAGGCAGTGCACGCCGCCGGAGTTCTCGGCCACATTGCCGCCGATGCTGCAGGCGATCTGCGAGGAGGGATCCGGAGCATAGTACAGGCCATACGCGGCGGCCGCTTCCGACACCGCGAGGTTGCGCACCCCGGGCTGCACGCGCGCGGTGCGTGCGAGCGGATCGATGTCGAGGATGCGATTGAAGCGCGCCAGCGACAGCAGCACGCCGGCCGCGTGTGGCATCGCACCGCCCGACAGCCCGGTGCCGGCGCCGCGTGCCACCACCGGCACCTGCAGCCGGTTGCACTCGCGCAGCACCGCACGCAGCTCGGCCTCGGTGCGCGGCAGCACCACCAGCATCGGCTGTTGCCGGAACACCGACAGTCCGTCGCACTCATAGGGACGCAGTTCCTCGTCGCGGCTGAGCACGCAGTCTGCGGGCAGCAGCGCGCGCAGCGCAGCGGCGACCGCCGGTCGACGCTCGGGCGCCGGCGCTGCGTCTACGACGCTGAAGCGCGATTCATCGACGTCGAAATCACTCACGGACATGCCGCATCATGACCACCCGCCGGGCTACCTGCAACGCCTCGGATCGGTTACGGTACTCGATGATCTCATTCACATTATCGGATTCACGAGGTTGCGCTGCATGCGCCGCCGGCTAATCGTCGCGGCGCTGGCTACGCTGGCGCTGTTAGCCTTGCTCGGCCTGGGTGTCTGGCTCGGGGCGCGATCCTCCCTGATGCGATCGCGGCCCGACAGCGAGGTGGCCATTCGCGACTTTATGTTCAGCCCGGCGTCCCTGGACGTGGCGCCGGGCACGCGGGTGCGATGGAAGAACTACGGCAGCGAACCGCATAATGTCCGCAGCAACGACCCTGGCCTCGACGATAGCTTCCAGTCCGGTACGCTCCAGCCGAACGACAGCTACAGCCATCGCTTCAACAAGCCCGGCACCTACCGCTACGTGTGCTCGATCCATTCGCAGATGGTGGCCACCATCATTGTGAAGTAGCGGGCTAGGCGCCGAAACGGGCTAGGAGCCGAAACGGGCTAGGAGCCGAAAGTAGCCGACTGCAAGCGCGCCTGGATGTGATCGCTGAGCACCCGGGCGGCCTCGGACGCGCCGTCCTCCAGCGCGATGCGGTCGCGGATGGCGAGGGCACGTGCAGCCCCGGCGTGATCGGCCAGCAGCGCCGCCAGCTGATCCCGGGCGCTGGCGGCGCTGTAGTGGCTGCGACGCAGCGTGCGCGCGATGCCCATGCGCAGCGCGCGCGCGGCATTGTCGGCCTGGTCGCAGCAGAATGGCACGATCAGCTGCGGGCGACCCGCGCGCAGCGCCTGGGCCAGCGTGCCGACACCGCCCTGGTGCACGATCGCGGCAGCGTGCTGAAACAGCCGGGAATACGCAGCGTATCCACACACCAGCACGTCGTCGCGGCCGCCAGTGTCGATCGGTCGACCCCAGCCTTCACCGACCAGCAGCACCGCGCGCCGCTTGAGCTGGCGTGCGGCGTGCAGGCTGTCGCGATAAAAATCCCCCGGATTGCGCACCATCGAGCTGCCGAGCGTAAACACGATCGGCGCTGGTCCCGCCGCCAGGAACGACTGCAGTGCGGGCTCGAGCGCTGTGTCGCCACCGCGCTCACTGTCATAGAACGCAAAGCCGGTCAGCGCTGTCGGCGCCGGATAGTCCGGCTGCACCGCACCGAGCAGCGGTGAATACATCGCCAGTGCGCCGGCGGGCGAGAATTGCCCATCGAGGAGCGGATCGACGCGGCTCCTGGCCAGCCCGATCTCGCGCCGCAACTCATGCACCGGCGCCGACACGCGACCGATCAGCCGTTTCAGGGCGCGCAGCAGCACGGTTGCCGCGCGTGGGCCGACACGCCTGAGCAGCGCTCCCAGCCAGGCGCCAGGAATCAACGCCGGTGGATCGTATGCGGACACGAACATCATCGGCTGCAGCACCGCGCCGATCCAGGGGATGCCGCGTTGCTCTGCCGCCAGCCGCGCCCCGATACACACACTGCCGGTGACCACGACACTGGCGTCGCGCGTGGCGTCCATCATGTCCTCGTACGACTGCCGCAGGAATGGAAACACCAGCCGCCGGTACAGCAGATCGGGCCGCGCGATCACCTGGCGGGTGAGTTCCGGCAGCTGCGCAGCCAGCGCCCGCTCGATCTCGGCGAAAGCCGGACGCACGGTGTGAAAGCGGATGCCCTCGGCGGTTACCTTGGCGCGGTATTCGCCGACGCTGGCGATCAGCGGATCGTACCCGAGCTGTTTCAGCTTCAGCGCAACGGCGATGAACGGATGCAGGTCGCCGAGCGAGCCCCAGACGGCGAACACGATGCTTCTGTTTGTCGGCATGCCGATGCGGCGGCGGTGGCTTCAGCGTCCGCTGGCGTCGCGTCCGCTGCTGTCGGTTCCGCTGGCGCCATTCGCGCTGGCGGGCGACTCGAGGAATGCCCGCAGCGCCGCCGCCGAGCGCTCGGGTGCTTCCTCCTGTGGCAGGTGACCGACGCCAGGCAGTGCCACCAGCCTCGCGTTGGGGATCGCCTTGAGGTAATCGGCGGCGTTGGCGAAGGGGATCATCCGGTCCTGCTCGCCCCACAGCAGCAGCGTCGGGGCCGTGATTTTCGCGAGCCACGGCCGCGGATCGCTGAGCACCACCTGCTGCATGCGCTCGATCATGGCTTGCCGCGCCCCAGGCGCGAGCATCAGGTCGTAGTAGCGATCCGTGAGCGTGTCAGTCAGGAAATGCGGATCGGCATAGGCCGGCGCCAGGCTCATGCGCAGCAGCGGCTTCGGCAGGATATAGCGCATCAGTTTGACGCTGGTTGGCACCTGCGTCTTCCTGTCGTATTCGAAGCCCGGACTGGCGAAGCCATCCGGGGAGATCAGTACCAGGCGCTCGACCCGCTCCGGGTAGCGCGCCGCAAAACTCCAGGCGATTCGTCCGCCCATCGAGTTGCCGACCAGCGTCGCGCGGGCTACACCCAGATGGTCCATCAGCGCCGCCAGCAGTTGCATGCTGCGCTTGTCGGAGTAGTCGCCGGTGGGATCGGGCGGGCTCAGTCCGGAACCCGGAAGATCAAAGCGGATGATGCGGTAATGATCCGACAGCAGGCGCGCCCAGGTTTCCCAGGTGTGGAGACTCGCGCCAAAGCCATGCAGCAGGATGATCGGCGGGGCGTCTTTCGGGCCGCTGTCGCGCACGTGCAGCGTCACGCCGGCCACCTCGATAAGATCGCCCGGGGCGGCCAGGTACCTGGCCTTGAGAGTCGCCCAGTCGCGATCCGGGGTCCAAAGCCACAGGCCCACGACAATCAGCAGCGCCAGCACGGCGCCAGAGATCACCAGGACTTTCAAGTGATTTGGGCTCCCGCAGATGCACTGTCAGATTTCGCAGGAGCAGGTGCAGGTGCCGGTCGGCGCCACACACTCGCCAGCCACGGCTGCTGCTCGAACGGCAAGCCGGTGGGACGGTAATAATGCTCCAGCGCAACGAATCCCGCCGCGGTCAGGTAGCCACGCCAGGCGTCCCAGTCATGGTAGGCGCCGTAGCGGCCCCGATTCCAGCCTTCGGTGTTGTCACCGCGCGGGTTGGAGCTGAACAGCACGCCGCCCGGCTTGAGCGTGGCGCGCAGTTGGCCCAGTACCCGCGCCAGCTCGCTGCCCGGCACATGGAACAGCGATGCGTTGGCGTAGACGCCGTCAAAATAGGCATCCGGCAGATCGAGCCGCACAAAGTCCTGCTGCCACACCTCGCAGCCGCTCTCCGCCCGTGCCATCGTGACGAACTCCGCCGCACCCTCAAGGCCGATGGCGCGGTGTCCGAGCGCAGTGAAGCTGCGCAGGTCACGACCCGGACCGCAGCCGAAATCCAGGATCCGGTAGGGCGGGGCTGCGAGGATGTGACGCAGCAGCGCCGCGATGTTCTGGCTGACATCGTGATCGCGGGTGGCGTCGCGAAAGTCCGCGGCGCGCTGGTTGTAGTGCGCGAGCGTCCGATCGACGATCTGCTCGACGATCGGGGCCGACTGCTGATCCATCCGCCATACCTCCACCGGCCCGTTACCGCGCCGGCGACACGTTACCGATTGCCTCGACCCGCCGCCGCGTGCATTCTAGCCGCACACCCAGTGAGACGGCCCAATGAGACCGCCCGAGTGAGACCTGAGTTTGGCAGAATCCGCGAACACCGCATCGGACCAGCTCGCGCGCCGCGCGCTGTTCGGCTTCATCCTCACCTTCATCGCCTCGCGCACCGTGGTGTTCCTGATCATGGCGCAGCGCATGCCGAACCTGTATTTCTTCCTGAGCGGCACCCACGTGCATCACCTGAACTACGGCATCTTCCTGCTGGCCGCCGTCGGCGCCTGGCTGCTGTTCGGCACGCCCGCAGGCGCTGCGCTGCGCAGCGCGGCGCTGGTGTACGGCATCGCCATGGCGCTCACCTTCGATGAGTTCGGCATGTGGCTGCACCTGGGCGGCAGCTACTGGCAGCGCGCGAGCGTCGACGCGATCACCGTGGTGGCAGCGGTGCTGGCACTGATCGCCTACGCGCGCTCGCTGCGCCGATTCGAATCGCGCCACGTGATCGCCTCGATCGTGCTGCTGCTGGCCGTGGGTGCTTTTGGCGCTGTGCTGTACAACACCTCGATCCACATCGGCCGTCTCGAGGGACCGCGGCTGCGGGAACTCGAATTGTCGTCATCGCCTTAGCCGCGCCGCATGGGAATCACGCCGTGAGCCTGTACATCCTGGCTGCCGCGCCGCTGATCGCCTGGCTGTACCTGTTGCTCGCGCGGGGCGGATTCTGGCGCGTCGCCCGGCAATTCGCGCCGCCAGCGGCCGATCCGGCGCGTACTGCCGCGCCCAAGCCCGCAGCCGCCATTACTGTGGTCGCGATCATCCCGGCGCGCAACGAGGCGCCGGTCATCGCCGACGCAGTCCGATCGCTGCTGCTGCAGGAAGGCGGAAATACACTGCATGTCATCGTTGTCGACGACGGCAGTACCGATGGCACCCGGGCCGCGGCCCTGGATGCGGCCGCTGCGCTGGACGCGGCTGCTGGCCCGAATGTGGCTGCCGCCCTCGGGCTGGCCTCGCGCCTGCGCGTACTGAGCGCGCCGCCGCCACCGGCGGGCTGGAGCGGCAAGGTGTGGGCGATGTCGCTGGGCGTCGCGGCGGCAAGCCGGTTCAATCCGGACTATCTGCTGTTCACCGACGCGGATATTCATCACGATGCGGACGAACTCGGCATGCTCGTCAGTCTTGCGGAGGCGCGCCGGGCCGACCTGGTATCGTGCATGGTGCAGCTGCACGTCGCGAACGCCGCCGAGAGATGGATGATCCCGGCGTTCGTGTTCTTC
>Ga0302157_10001855_pt1 | contig 25290 bp, 27 predicted proteins | sample I_Bog_N3_3_FD_193502 | JGI IMG/M metagenome (GOLD analysis project Ga0302157, IMG submission 193502) | Peat permafrost microbial communities from Stordalen Mire near Abisko, Sweden - I_Bog_N3_3 | ecosystem: Environmental > Terrestrial > Soil > Wetlands > Peat | place: Sweden: Abisko, Stordalen... | reverse complement strand
TGAAGCGCGCGCACCGGGCAGTCGAAATGCAGGGTGGCGCCGGCGGAGCGCGCCTGGCGCAGGAAGCCCTGGTGGATCGCGTCGACGTCGAGATCCGCGCCGACATGTCGCTGACCGAAACAACGGGAACACGGTAGCCAATGGCTTGATATCAGGACAAGTACTCTCCTGAGGACGATGTCGGCTTTCGGCCCTACTTGATTGGACTGCTGGGCTTTCTCGGAGTGACGGACGTCACCATCGTACGCGCCGAAGGAGTTGCCTTCGGGCCCGATGCACGGGATACCGCGGTGAATGCCGCTCTCGGCCAAATCGCGGCGTTGACGGTCTAAGGCAACTCGAACGAGGCTAGCGTGCTGTTGCAAGTGAAGTGGCGCTGCTCCCCCAAGGGACGGCGCCCGTCGCAGGCACGATCGCAGGAACTGTCAACGCCGACGTGTGGAGCCGTTGGGTATACGGGCGGCACCGAGAGGGCGCTTGGGCAGTCGTGGCGGTTTTCGGTGCGGTGAAACCCACCATGCCGACCAACGCTCCAGGCTATCACGGTACCATTGCCATCGCCGCCTCCAGGTGGTGCTGAGGCGATGAACGCCAATTCGAGTCAAGGGAGATCGACGGCATGACGCTTCCGTTTTCAGGTGGGTGTGCGTGCGGAGCGATTCGCTACGTGTGCGCGGGTGCGCCTGTGGCCATGCTTAACTGTCACTGCATCGACTGCCAGAGGTCAAGCGGGGCGCCTTTTGCGTCTGGATTTATCGTGCGGGCCGTGGATATGGCGATCACCGGAGCGCCGAAATCGTACTCTGTTCGTGCCGGGAGCGGCATGCTTGCGAATCGGAGCTTTTGTTCCGATTGCGGCTCTCCGTTGTTTACGCGTGGCGAACTTGCGCCGGAGGTCATGTCTATCCGATTTTCGACGCTGGACGATTCGTCTGAGTTTCAGCCGATGCTGGATATCTGGACGTGCAGTGCGCAACAGTGGGTCTGCCTCAGTCCGGCAATTCCCCATTACGCTCAGACGCCATAGAGGCGACCGTCACGTTGAAGGGCCAAGGTCGTGGCTGCCGGAATACGGAATTCGCGTTGGCGTTGGCTTTGGCGCTCGAGCCGATACCGGCCACCGCCCGCGTCCATGCCCTGTCCGCAGGCTCTGACGGTCTTGACGGCCGCGCGGGTGCTGCCGGCGCCTGGCTTGGCCCCGACTCCTTGGCGCAGGCGCGGGCTCTTGGCCTGAAGCCGCTCGAGTGTCTCGACGACAACGACAGCGGGTCGCTGTTTCAACACATTGGCTCACTCATACACACGGGGCCGACGCACACCAACATCAACGACTTCAGGGCGATCCTGATCGAGGCGACGTGATCGCGTTTCACGCCTGTCACTGCAGCAATCTGCATTGCCCTACCATCTCACCACCGACCTGGACTCTGTGAGTCCGAATCAACGCCTATGAAAACTATCCCTTTCTTAATCGATGTCGACGAGGCGGCGCTCGTCGATCTGAAACAGCGGCTGGCCCGCACCAGGTGGCCCGATGAGCCGGGCGACGGATCCTGGGCCGATGGCATCCCGACCGCAGTACTGCGGCGCATCACCGACCATTGGCGAGACCACTTCGACTGGCGCGCCTGCGAGCGGCACCTCAATCGATTGCCGCAGTTCCACACGGAAGTGGGTGGCCTGAAGGTGCATTTCGTGCACGTGAAGGGTGTCGACAAGAATTCCCCGCCGCTCATCCTGACGCACGGCTGGCCCGGTTCGTTCGCGGAAATGACCAGGATCATTCCCATTCTCACCGACCCGGCGAACAACGGCTTGCCCGGATTTCGCTCGTTCGATGTCGTCGTGCCGTCGTTGCCGGGATTTGCGTTTTCCGAAGCACCGTCCAGTCCCGGCACTAACAGCCGCGTTGTCGCCTCGATGTGGCACGAGTTGATGGCGGCACTTGGTTACCCGCGCTATTTTGCGCAAGGTGGCGATATCGGGTCAGGCGTCAGCACCTGGATGGCGCGCCTCTATCCCAATGCGGTTCGAGCTTTGCATCTGAATTTCATCTCCGGCAGCTACCAGCCGTCGTTGAGCGCCGCCGACAGGCCGCTGTCGCCCGCCGAATCGGCATGGAGAGCCAGCCGCGACGTGTGGGCGCAACGCGAGGGCGGCTATAGCCATATCCAGGCGACCAAGCCGCAGACCCTCGCCTACGCCCTGACCGACTCGCCCGTTGGCCTGGCAGCCTGGATACTCGAGAAGTTCTTTGTCTGGAGCGACGGCGGAGAAGATCTGCTGGATCGATTCGACATCGACGACCTTTTGACCGATGTCTCTCTCTACTGGTTCTCGGGAAACGTCGCATCCACGTTGCGAATCTACAAGGAAAATTCAGCGCAGCCGCTCGTTTTTTCGTCCGGAGAACGGATCGTGCCACCTCTGAGTTTCGCCAGCTTTCCGAAGGAAATCGTGACGCCGCCGCGGGAGTGGGTCGAGCGCGTCTTCGATGTCGCGCGATGGAGCGTGATGCCGGCGGGCGGCCACTTCGCGGCGCTGGAACAGCCGGAAGCTCTTGCACGCGACATCCACGAATCGTTCGCCGGGTTTCGCTGAAACTATTCGCGCTGGCGCCATGCCCGGCAGGCGCCAAATCAGCGGCGGCGCGTCGACTCGTCCCGAGCCGAGCTTTCGAAGGTCTGCTCTTGATCTCCCGGGAAAAGGATGCAACTGACTCTCTGCTTCACCGCCGGAGAACATCAATCAATGCGTCTGTAGCTCGCAGTCGCGGGGCCTTGTGCAGGGTGTAGACCCGCAGTTCCCGCTCGACCCAATCCTCATCCAACCGGCGCCGTTCAAAGCCTTCGGTTCCCGCATAGGCTGCGCCCGCGCCTTTGGGAACAATGGCCACGCCCAGTCCGGCCTCCAACATTCGGCACACCGCGTCAAAGCTATTGACAGTCACCGAGTGCTTCAGATCGATCCTCGCTTTGTAGGCGCGTTCGCGCAGCAATCGATCCAGGGATCCGCCCGGTTGAATTCCGACTAACCCGTATCGGGCGGCGTCCTCGAACTTGATCTGGTTCCGGCTCGCCAGCGCATGTCCGCTCGGCATCAAGACAACCAACGGGTCTGAGGCGAAGTGCCAGGAATCGAGTCCGGCTGCGCTGTCGGTGGCCACGGCGATGCCGACATCGGCCCGATCGTCCATGCACGCGCGGATTACTTCGTCGCTGAGGTCCTCGTGCAGCGAAATCTCTACCGCCGGGTATTCGAGTTTGAATTGGCGAAGGCGCTCCGGGAGATACCCAACGATAGCCGAGGCGTTGGCGTACAGGCGCACGGTTCCGCCGACGGAGCCGTCGATCTCGCAAGCCTCGTTGGCGAGGCTGCGCAGGTCATCTTCCAACCTCGTCCCACGCTCGTAGACAAATTTGCCAGCATCCGTCAACTCAATTCCACGGGTCGAGCGCACCAAGAGTGTGACACCGAGCGAGTGCTCCAGATCTGCCAAACGTCGGCTCAGGGCCGAAGCCGCGAGGTGCTCCCGCTCGGCCGCACGAGCAATGGATCCTTCCTGCGCTACCGCAATGAAGAGGCGGATGTTGTATAGATCGATTCGAGGCTTGACAGTGACTGAGCGCATCTGACACAGGATAGCGCCTTGTGACCGCCCCCGGATGAACGCCTCTCGATTGCTGGAATGGAACATGCTGACGGCATCCCTGGACAGTCCGGCCTCGCGTCTGTATCTCGAAATGCCGTACCCTGGTCAGTCTGCGTTGAGTTGGCGCGCGGCGGCTTCCGCGGTGTCCTCAGGCTTGGTGTTGAAAGCGATCGCCGCGCCTGGTGCGGCCTTGTGAATGATGTTCACCACGATCTCGAACAGCGCAAGGCTTTTCGGTGGAATTCTTAGCCCACCGCCGATCACGACGCAATCGTAGGGGGCGGCCCCCAGCGTCTTCTTCAGCATGGCGCTGCCGGCTGCATCGGGTGTGATCATGCAGGTGTCGCCCTCCCAGCCTCTCTCCTTGATCTTTGCCACCGCAACGGCGATGCCGGCGTTGATCTTGGCCGCGTCAAAGCCGGGCGGTAGGGAGGGGTCCGAGAAGTCCACGGTTTCAGGCTTCTGACCGACAAACAGGATGCGCGTCATTTGGTTCCTCGATTTCAAGTTTGGTGACTGGATGTTCGCAGCGCTCGCGTCGAAGGAATTCACCGACGATGTCCAGCGCTTCGTGTGCGGCCCGCAGGAGAGAAATATTGGCGGGGAAGACGTGCACCATGCCCTCCCAGACATGGAGTTCAACCTTCCCGCCGGATTCGGCCAATCGATCCGAGTAGCGACGGGCGTCATCCAGCAAGACTTCGTCCTCGCCGACGTGCAGCAGGACAGGAGGGAGGCCGGCCAGATCGCCGTACACGGGCGACGCGCGCGGATCATTGGCGTTCACCATTCCCAGATAACGTTGCCTGGCTCCTTCGAGTGAACTGCGGCTCAGCAAAGGGTCGCGCGCCGCTCGCGTTTCAATGCTTTCGCTGGCCAAGGCGAGATCAATCCATGGCGACATGACACACACGGCGAAGGGGCGAGGTATTCGATCCGTGCGTGCCGCCGAGGTCATGCGCGCGGCAGTGACCAAAGCGAGGCCACCGCCGGCCGAATCACCGGCGACGGCGATGCTGGAAAAGCCCGCGAGCGCCAGCCCTCGATAGGCCGCCTCGGCATCGTCGACCGCCGCAGGAAAAGGGCGCTCTGGCGCCAGGCCGTAGTCCGCAATGAAAACAGGCAACTTGGCTCGTGCCGCGATCTGGCCCGCGAAATGACGATAGGCCTGCGCCGACCCGACAACGTAGGCGCCACCATGGAGGTAGAGAATTGCAGCCTCGGACGAGGCTTCGATCGGTCGGCACCACCATCCCGGTATGCCGCCCACGACCGCTGCTTCATACAGGACATTTTCCGCTGCTGGCGTCTTGGCCATCAGCTCATCGAATGCGGCACGGCCGCTTGTTCCCAGGTCGGCTGCTGGCTGCAGTGCGAGCATCGCCCGCATTGCCAACATGGCCGCACGATCGACCAGGTGCTCGTGGTGATACGTCTCGTTCGGCGGCGTTGCATGCACGTTGATCATGCTCGCACCTCGATTCGTCCGGACGTTGCAAGCGCGCGTGTGCGGAGGTCCAGGATACGGTCGACCACAAACTGTGGGCGCTCTTCGGGTATGAAATGCCCGCAATTGGCGAGTGTGTGCGCTTCGACATTCTCGGCAACCATCGCAACCATCTCGCCCACCTTGCTTCCGAGCCCTTTCTCGCCGCCGAGCGCGACGACCGGCACGGTGATCTTTGCGCTCGTGAGTGGCTCGGTCTGCTCGATGCTGGAAAACGCCGCGCGGTAGATCCCCATGCTTCCGAGCACCCCACTCCTACCCGAAAAGGTGCGCAGATATTCATCGATGGCCTCCGAGGTGATGGCTGCGTGGTTCACGACATGGTCGCCGGTGTAGAACCAGTTGAGAAATGCGCGTTCGTTGCCGACGATGAGGGCTTCTGGAACCCCAGGTGCCAGTGGCAGGATCCACCACCACATCGATCCCTGCGCCATCGCCTGCGGTGTATAGGAAAACACCTGCCGCAGCAGCGAGCCCAGCATCACGGGCGCCTCGATGTAGAGCAGCCCTGCAACTTCATCGGAATGGTCGGCCGACCAGAGCAATGCCGGCAGAGCTCCCATGTCGTGCGCCGCGTGGATCAGACGCTTACCCTGGCCGAAATGAATCTCGTTGACAAGGGCGCGACACTCCTCGGCGAGCGACCGCGCGTCGTATCCGTCGGTTCCAGCGGGCTTGTCGCTGTCGCCATACCCCCGCATGTCCGGGACCAACACCGACAGCCCGGCCTTCGCGAGCGCGGGCGCGACGTCACGCCAAGCAAACCCGGTCGACAGGAATCCATGCCAAAGCACCACGGGCTGCCCATCCGGATCGCCGCCGATCCAATAGTGGAGGCGGACTCCCCCCACTGTTGCCGACTTGTGAACAAACGCTGGAATCGACGCCCGTGGCGTTGCGCTCGCTTCCATCTCAATACACCGGCAGCATGGGCGGGTCGGCCGCCAGCAGCGGCACCAACGCCATGCCCTGTGGCGTGGCCCAGTTGCCGACCAGTTCGGCGACCATCGTGTTCGTCGACGTCAGCCAGACGCCGGCACGCTCCATTCGTCGTCGCGAGGTCTCCTCGCCTATCGAGAAGCTCGATCCGCTCGCGTCAAGGACGGCCTGTACCTCATAGCCCGCTTCGACAGCGCTGATCGTCGGGAAGACGAGGCAGATGTCCGTGGTGACTGCCGCAATGATCAGCTGCTTGCGGCCGGTCGCGGCCACAGCCTTGCTGAAGTTCGGATCGTCCCATGCATTGACAACCCCTTGACGCTTCACTCTTTCGGCAAAGGCGACCGGCGCAACTCGTTCCAGCGACGGATGGAGCGGGCCCTGCACATGGCCCTCCTGGCTGGAAGTCATGACGATCGGCATATCGAACGCAAGCGCGGCCTTGAGCAGCGTGACCGCATTGCGAATCGACTGGTCGGGATTCATGTTCTTGATCAGCTGCGTCGTACCGACCTGGTGATCGATCAGGAGCAGAGCGCATTGAGCGGGTTTGAAATGAGGTGAATGTTCCATTTTCGATATCCTTGGTTAGGGTCATGTAAGTCAGGCGGCACGACGCCGGGGGCTTGCTGTCGCCTGACGCTCCGAAAGCGATTTTTCTGCACGAGGGGCATTGCCGATTGCAATGCTCATGGCCGTTCTGTTCGGCGCTGGACCTGTGGCCTAGGCAGGCGACAACGATCGAGCGTCGAGCGTGGGATAGTCCGTGTAGCCCTTCGGGCCCAGTCCATAGAACGTCGACGAGTCGGGCTTGTTCAACGGCGCATCGGTGCGAAAGCGCTCCACGAGGTCGGGGTTAGCGATGTAGGGCACTCCGAAGGCAACGAGGTCGGCGTTGCCTGCTTCGAGCACGGCGTTCGCCTTGGCCTTGTCGAAACCCGTGTTGACGATGAGAGGGACGGAAGTCATCGGACGGAACGTCTCGGCGACATGCTCGATCTGCACGCCGGTCTCCAGCGCCTTCGCGTTCGGTTCGCACAGATGAAGATAGCCCACGCGGAGTGCGTCCAGCGCGCGCACCGCATGACTGAAGGTCTCCAGCTTGTGGCTGTCGTCCATGCCGTACAGAAAGCTGGAGGGTGACAGCCGGACGCCGACGCGATCCGCCGACCACGCGGCGATGGACGCCGCGGTGCATTCGAGCAGGAGCCGTGCGCGGTTCTCGACCGGACCGCCGTACGCATCGGTACGCTGGTTGCTGCCGTCCTGCAGGAACTGGTCGAGCAGGTAACCGTTTGCGCCGTGCAGCTCGACGCCGTCGAAGCCTGCCTCGCGTGCGTTGCGCGTGGCCTGCGCAAAGCTCTCGACGATGCCCGGCAGTTCATTGATCCCCAGCTCTCTCGGGATTGGAAAGTCCACGCGTCCGCGCGGGAGGAAGAAGTCGCCCTTTGCCGGCAATGGCGATGGCGCGACCGGCAACTCACTGCCGCGCATTTCCGGATGAGCCACGCGGCCGCAATGCCATATCTGCAGATAGATGCGCCCCCCTGCCTGGTGGACGCCGGACGTGACCTTGCGCCAAGCCTCGATCTGATCGGCGCGGTGAATGCCCGGCGCACGAATGATCCCGTGTGCCTGGTCGGAGACCTGGGTGCACTCGGTGATGATCAAGCCCGCCGATGCGCGCTGCACGTAGTAGTCGCGCATCAGATCGGTCGCGACGTCGTCTTCCGTGGCACGTGTTCGGGTCATTGGCGACATCACCGCGCGGTTCGGCAACTTTAGGCCGGAGAGACTGAAGGTATCGAAGAGATTGGGCATGTTGGCTCCCGTCAAAGCATGTGCTTGCCGCCATCGACATTGATGGTCTGGCCTGAGATGAAGTCGGAATCCGGAGAGGCGAGAGAGAAGACCGTGCCGACCAGGTCGTCGCCGGTTTCCTCGCGCGCGATGGCGCGGCCTTTGATCTGCGCCTCGAGCATCTCCTTTGGCATCGTCTCCCTGACACGGGGCGTGACCGTCAGGCCGGGAGCGATGACGTTCACCGTGATCCCGTCGCGGCCGACGACGCGGGCGAGACTTCGTGTGAATCCCAGAACGCCGGACTTGGCCGCGACGTAGTGAACCTGCTCCGCGACACCGTCGAACATCGAGCCCGAACCCATGTTGATGATCCGGCCCCAGCCTCGCCCCTTGATCAGCGGCAGCATTGCTTGGGTCATCAGGAACACGCCGGTCAGGTTGATGCCGATCACCTTGTTCCAGTCGACGAGGGACGTCTCGTCGAATGGTTGCGTCGGGAAGTAGCCGGCGCAGTTGACGAGTACGTCGACCTTTCTTGACTTCTCTCGCACGAAGCCGGCCAGCGCGCGACAACTCGATTCATCGGAGATGTCCGCCGCCAGCGAGTGCAGGTGCGCATCCTTCGCGACGCTTGCCCGCAACTTGTCGAGTGCCTCGTCGCTGCTGTCGGTGGCGAACACGGTGTCGCCGTTGGCCAGAAAGCGCTTCACGATGAGCGCGCCCATTCCTCCGGCGGCGCCGGTCACCACCACCACGCGGTCGGTCTTCATGGTCTGGCCTCCGATGTGGCGAGCTCTTCGAAGTAGGAGCGCAGGGTTCGGGGTTCGCGGCCGAGGATCGCGCGCAGCGTGAGAGCATTGCCGAGCAGACTGTGCCGGTCATACCAATCGAACATCGGCTTCATCGCGGCCATTTGCCGAGCCTGGGGGGAGTCGCCGGGGGGGGTTGCCGAAGCGTCGAGTCGAACCTTCGCCGCATCGATCGGGCGACCGAGCACGTCGCCGATCAGCGCGACCACCTCCTTGCGGTTGAGCATACCTTCGGCGCAAAGCTCGAAGGTGCCGAATGTCAGGCGGTCTTCGGTCAGGGCGATCGCTGCGACTTCGGCCACGTCGCGGTAGTCGACGCGGCTGAAGCGCGTCTCGGCCGACCAGGGTTCAGCCAGGACGCCGGTCTTCAGTACCGATTGCCAACTCCCTGCATAGTTCTGGAAGAACAAGGTGGGATGAAGGAACACGTACTCCATGCCCGAGTTCAGGAGCGCTTCTTCGACCGGTCCCTTCGCCGCGTGGTTGTCGAGCCCAGCGAGCGTCGGATGAATGACGGAAGAAAACGCGAACCGGCGCACGCCGGCCCGCTGGGCGGCTTCGACCATGTGCTTGCCGACATTCGCTTCGTCGGGCAGGAATGCCGGCGCGATGTAGAAGACCGTGTCGATGCCTTCGAGGGCGGCGTCGATACTGGGACGGTTGCCCAGTTCGCCGATGGCCACGTCCGTGGCGCCATGCACGCGTACCGCTTCAGCGTCGGAGGCATGTCGAATGAGTCCGCGAACTTTGGCGCCACGTCTGGCAAGCTCTGGAAGCACGAGCCCTGCGAACTTGCCCGCCGCGCCGACGGCCAGGATGGTGGACGTACGTTCCTTCATGAAGTCCTTCCATGGGAAGCGCATCGCTTCCCTGTCGATATGCGTCAGCATGGTTGAGTCACCTTCAGCTGCTGGCACCGGCGTCTGCGCTGCCCGCTGACCCGCGGTGAAGTTCTTAGTTCATGCTATCTGCCGAGGTTCACGGGCAGAAGCTCAATTTCGGCACAGGGGGCATCTCCTATTGCGATGGCCATGGCCAAGCTCTTCAACGCTGGGGCCGCATAGGAAGGCGGAGGTGGCCTCGTCGACGCCGATCGCCACTTCCGCAGCGCCTTTGTCGCGCACCCCGGCAGTCGACCCGGGCTTGCGGACAAGGCCCCTGACCTTCGCGCCGCGCGCTGCCAACGCCGGTATCACCAGGCCGGCACACTTGCCGTCTGCTCCAACCGCCAGGATGGTTCCGCTCATGAGGACGCCCTTCGATGCACCGCGTGATTGCCGAACCGATTCAGCAATGGGGAAGCCCTCGATCGGTCCGTCCCTTGCATACTGTTGTCCGCTGCTGGAACAATGCGGGCGAACGAGACGAGACTCTGTCCTGTCATCAGGGCAGCTATTCACCTGCGGTGCGCTGTGTTCTCTTCCTCTACGGCGTTGCCGACGACGATTTTCCGGAAGGCGGGGGGCGCGCAGCCTTGCGGCAACTCTTGCCGAAGCCGCGTCGCATCACGAGCGGCGCGCGAGCGCGCCCTCCAGGAATTCGCCGGTGATGTCCAGGGCCTCGCGCGCTGCATGGGAGATCGACACACTCGAGGGGAAGACGTGCGTCATCCCGCGCCACACGTGCTCGGTGGCGCGAGCGCCCGCGGCTTCGCAGCGCTGCTGATAGCGCCTGCTGTTATCCAGCAGGACTTCGTCCTCGCTGACGTGCGGAAGCACCGGCGGCAACCCGGACAGGTCCCCTTGCAGGGGGCGAGATCCGCGGGTCCGCCACGGTCGTGCGGGCCCGCATAGTTGACTGCGGCCTCGTCCAGCGTCTCGCGGGACAACAGCGGGTCGTGCCCGCTGCGGCTCTCCAGGCTGGCGCCGCTCAAGGTGAGGTCGGTCCACGGGGACATCACGGCAGCGGCGCCAAGCAGGCGCGCGCCGGGCGCCTGGACGCGGACCGTCATCTGCAGCAGCACGAGCGCGAGGCCGCCGCCCGCCGAGTCGCCTGCGATGGCAATGGCATCGAAGCCGTGTTCGAGCAGGCCGCCGTACGCGGCCCATGCATCCTCGACCGCCGCCGGATAGGGATGTTCGGGCGCGAGTCGGTAGTCGCGATGAAGACGGCCGCGCGCGCCCGGCTCGCGTTCTGGCTGGCGAAGTGGCGATACGCGCGGGCGACCCCAAGGCGTAAGCGCCGCCATGGAAGAACAGCACGGCCCGGCCTTCGACGGTCGACGCCGGGCGTCACGACTAGACATCATGGTCCCCGCCCCTGGCTCGGCCGCCGCCACGCTGATGCTGTCCTTGTGGACGTCCAGGCGCACGTGAATCTTGCTAAGCTCTTCCACGGTCGGTCTCCTTGTTGCTGACGACGCAAGTCACAGCATGTAGCCCTACATGCCTCGGCATGCAATCTACGATGTTGGAGACCGGCCGCCTACCCAGGGGCGGGGACCATGATGTCTAGCCCGGAACGCCGTCGACGGACGCCTCCTCGAACCGGACCGCTTCGGCCTGGGGCGTCTTCTGCATCAGCTCATCGAACATCTGCCGCGCGTCCGGCGTGAAGCGGGCCGTGGGTCGCGTGGCCAGCATCGTGCACATGAGCAGCATGGCCGCGCGGCCGAGTAGGCGCTAGTCGTGATGGATCTCGCTCATGTCGGTTCCAATGCGCAGTGACGGGCGTGGCCAGTTCGCGCCGCTCAGCAGGCCACGAACCCGATATGAGTTGATGCCTGCAGGATGCACGACGCAGAGTCGCTTGATCATCCGGACTTACGAGGCGACGATAGAGTACCTGCGCGACCTTTCATCCGACTACTTGTTGAAAACTCTATGCCGCTGACAGGACAATCCTCGCTGCTTGACCTGAACGACCTCCGGGTATTTGAGCGAGTCGCTTCACTGGGAGGCTTCTCCGTCGCCGCCCGCGCGCTGTCGTTGCCGCGCTCCAATGTCAGCCGCAGCATCGCCCGGCTGGAGGCCATGCTGGGTACCCGGCTGATCCATCGAACGACGCGACAGGTCGAGCTGACCGCCGCAGGCGAAAGCCTGCGGGCACGATGCAAGGCGGCCCTGGATGACCTCGACAAGGCCGCGGACCACGTGGGACACCATGCGGCCGAAGTGCAGGGCGAACTTCGCATCAGCGCAGGCGTTGGGTTCGGCATCAACGTGCTCGCCGAGCAGTTCCCGGATTTTCTGCTGCGCTATCCGAAGGTCGACATCTCGCTGGATCTGAGCAGCCGTCCCGTGGAACTGGTTTCCAGCCATGTAGACGTGGCCATCCGGTTCGGGCCGCTGTCGGATTCGTCGATGGTCGCGACCAGGCTCGGCGAGATGCGGCGCGTGTTGTGCGCGTCGCCCGACTACCTGGAACGCAGCGGAACGCCGTCCACCGTGGATGACTTGGTCGACCACGAGACGATAGAGATTCCGGGACCAGACGGCCGCGCGCGGGTCTGGCGTTTCATGCAGGGTGCCGAGACACGAGAAGTGGCGATACAGCCGCGGGTATCCGTCAACGAGGCGCTGACGATCCATCGCTTGATCGTGAAAGGGGCCGGCATCGGAATCGTGTCCTGCTACGTCTGCGCACCGGACATCCGGACCGGGCGCCTCGTCCAGCTCCTGCCGCAATGGACGGTGCCGAACCTCGAGGTGAACATGCTCTTCCCCAGCCGGCGCGAACTGGCACCGGCCGTGCGGGCGTTCGTCGACTTCATGAAGGAGACCAACCAGCCCGGGTTTCATTGGCAGGACAACGAACTGCCCGGGATGGCGTGATCGGGTCGAGGATCCGCGCGGTGCGCCCCTTCGCCGCGACACCAGCCCGTGGCCTGCTACTCGCCGACAATCCACCGCGCCGCCGCGTCCGTCGTGTCCTGCGGCGTCGTGTTGAACGCGATGGCCGCGGCCGGCGCGGCCTGGTGGACGGCATTCACCAGCCGCTCGAACAGCAGCAGACTCTTCGGCGGGATGCGGATGCCGCCGCCGATGACGACCGCATCGTAGGCGGCCGCGGAGAAGCGTTGCTTGACCTCCTCCGTTGCCGACGCGTCGGGCGCCACCAGGCACAGGTCGGCCGCCCAGCCGCGATCGACCATCTGCTGTATGCCGATGGCGATGGCGGCGTGGATCTTTGCGGCGTCGAATCCCGGCGGCAGCGCGGGGTCGGAGAAATCGACGGTCTCGGGCTGCTGGCCGATGAACAGCACGCGCTTGGTATCTTGGGACGAGGTCATGATGGGCCCCTGGTTCGATGAAAGGAAGGGTCGGGGCAAGAACGGCGGCCGATCAGGATTGCCAGCCGCGCGCGGTTTCGCGCGCGAACTCGCGATAGCTGCGGGGCGGGCGGCCGAGAAGGGTCGTCAAACGCTCGATATCGGCGCTCGTGGCCACTGCGCCGTTGGCTTGGTAGCGGTGCATCATTGCGCGCAGGTCGTAGGCCAGCCAGGCCGGCGCCTTGGTCTTGACGGCCTTCTCGAACGCATCCAGGTCGCCACCCGCGTAGCGCACCTCGCGACCGAGCGCCTCTGCCCAGATCGCCGCCAGCGAACCGCCGGTGAGCGCGTCGGGGCCGACCAGTTCATAGGTCGTGGGCGGCAATGCGGCAGGGGCGCGATCGCGGCGCAGCAGTTCGATGACGGCGGCGTCCGCGATGTCCCGTACGTCGACCATCGACACGCCCTTGTCGCCGATCGGCGAGACGTAGAGGCCGGCCTTCGTCAACGGATCCTTGAACGTCGCGTCGTTCTGGATGAAGTACGCCGGACGGAGGATCGTGGCGGGCAGGTTCAGCTGCTCGATCATGCGCTCGACGGCATGCTTGGCCGTGAAGTGCGAGACATCGGTGTACTCGGCGCTGCGGGTCACGGACAGGTAGACGATGCCCGTCACGCCGGCCTCGCGCGCCAAGCCCAGCGTGTTGATGGCCTGGGTCAATTCGTCGGGCGCGTTGCTGACGAGCAGGAACAACGTCTTGACGCCGACCAGGGCCTGGCGCATCGCGTCGGCATCGAGCAGGTCGCCGCGAACGGCGCTGACGCCCGCGGGAAAGGTGGCCTTCTCGGGCGCGCGCGTGAGCGCGCGAACGCTGGCGCCGCTGGCGGCGAGTTGGGTGACGACCTGGGAGCCGATGCGGCCGGTGCTGCCGGTAACGAGGATGGACATGATGAACTCCGGGTGAGATTGGCACAGCCCATGGCTGCGCGAGATGGAGGGAAACGTTCTGCTGTCGGCCCCAGCGGGGTCGGCATGGCGTCTTGTTCCCGTGACCGAAGATTAGGGCGTCTCGAATTCGGCGCATAGTCGTTAATATGGAGACTGACTGTCCCAAGAATGGAACATCATGGATCTGCTCGCCCTAACTGATTTCCACCTCGTCGCGACCCACGGCGGATTCGGTCGCGCCAGCCGGGCCAGCGGCCAACCGAAGGCGACGCTGTCGCGCCACGTGCGGGAGCTTGAGGACAGCCTCGGTGTGCGGCTGATCGAACGCGGCACGCGCACCCTGCGCCTGACCGACGAGGGGGCGGTGCTGCACACGCGCACCAGCGCGCGCATCACGGAGATCGCGGAGGCCCTCCAGGACGTCAAGGCGGGGCTGGGCAGGCCCAGCGGGCGGCTGCGCGTTAGCGTACCGCTGCTGTTCGCGCAGACGAGCCTGGGCGGCCTGGCCGCCGCGTTTCTCGCGGCATTCCCTGGTGTCATGCTGGAGGTCGCGACGGACGACCGCTTCGTCGACCTTGTCGCCGACGAGATCGACGTCGTCGTCCGCGTGAATCCGCGCCCGGACAGCGAACTGGTAGGACGTTGCTTTCTACGGAATCAACAGGTGCTCGTCGCGCCGCCCGGCCTGGCGCGGCCGGCCGCCGAGGACCCGCGTATGACGTTTCCCGCGGTGACGCGCACCGGAGGATCGAGTGACGAGTCCTGGCGCGTCATCGACGACGAGAGCGGCCAGGAACGGCTGTTCCGCCCGAAGCCGGTGCTGCGCCTGGCGTCGCCGCTGTCCATGCGCGACGCCGTCCTCGCGGGTGCCGGCGCCGCGCTGATCCCACGCACGATCGCAGTCGATGCCCTCGCGTCAGGCCACCTCGTGAGCTGGGGTCTTTCGACGCAGCCTGCGACGGAAATCTGGGTGCTTCATGGATCGCATCGGCTCGTCAGCCCCAAGGTGAGCGCGTTCGTCAACTTCGTATGCAACTATTTCGACGACAAGGCACAGCACGACCCACTGACGCGCGGTTGACCGGTTGCGACGAAACGGCTGCGACCGTCAATCGATACGGTGCGACGCGAGGCTGGGTGACGGCTGGCTATGCAGTGGTCGGTTCAATTGGTCGGACGGGTGCCGCCATCAACCCCCCGCCGCGGTTGATCGGTAGTGGTTCGGTGATCTGGTCGTGTCCAACGGCTCCCCTGTCGGGGGCGATCGCCTCGATCCAGATCCGACGACCGTCGTCCAGGACGCAGATGTCCGGCTGACCGCCACTGCGCTGCCTGTCCGCCACCGGGAGCAAGATCTTGCCATCTGCGGATCACCAGGACCACCATGCAGATATAGCAGAATCGGGTTTTTCGTGTCGCTACCGCGGATCGACATGTTCGGCTACCCCTCCCTCATGGAGTGAGGAAGAAAGAAAAGGCCTGGTCCGAGGGTCAGTCCGTCGCCGCAATCGCGTGTGATCGCATCAACGCCATCGCTTCGCAGCCTGTGCAGTCGCTAGGCATCTCGGCCCCAATGTCCGATCCGGCTGGACGATGCCGGACGGCTGCAGCAACTGCGCGTCGAGGCGCATGCGTGCGGATTGCAATTCGAAATCGGCGGGCGCTGGGAAGGGCCGTGCGTTGGCCGTCCCCACAACGATTCCGAGATGGATTCTGCTGCGACAGCGCACGCAGACAGGAAACCGAAGAGAGCTGCATAAGCCTGACCAGCGAGCCGTCGAGGCTCGCTTGGGCATCGGGTTCAACCTTGCAGCAGTTGGCCGAGCATCTGTGCCACGGGCGTCTCCTGGCCCGCTTGGATGGCCGCCGCTTCGAACAGCCCAATGTCTTTGACCGGAATCGCAGCACCTCGCATCGAAGCCATCCCCGCCAAGATCAGTTTGCCGTAGTTCTGATACACCGGGGCAGGAAACAATGTTCGCGTGAGCATGTCCACGACCGCTCTCACGTCAATGCCGCTACCGCCGGCCACAGCGAGCCCCTCGCTCAAGGACGTCGCCGCGGAGACGATGAGGAAGTTGCCGACAAGCTTGACGATCGTCGCGGCGCCAACCTGATCGCCGAAATCAAAAACCCCTTGCGCCCCCATGTCTTCCAGCAAGCAACGAACACGTTCCTTCGCTGGCGCTGCACCGGCCACGGGGATCCACAACTGCTTGGCCGCGGCGGCTTCCGGACGTCCGAAGATCGGCGCCTCGACGAAGCTGCAACCATGATCGGCATGAAGGGCCGCCAAGCGCGCCATGGCGTCCACTGCGCCGGTACACATGACCACATGCACGCCGCCCGGGCCTAGCCTATCGAGGAAGCCGTTGGTGGCGACGACGTCTTCGACGGCCGCGCTATCCCACAGTAGGCTCACGACGATGCCACCGGGCGTGACCACGTCCACAGCGCGGTCAACAATCAAAGCGCCCTTTGCAGCCAACGAGATCGCCTTGTCGCGCGTGCGATTCCAGACCGTCAGCGCGCGGCCGGCGTCGAGCAGGTTGCAGGCGATCGGCATGCCTAGGTTGCCCGTGCCGATGAATCCAATGTTTTCGGCCATGTGCAGGAATCGTTGTTAGAACGCAGGAATGCAGGGAACAGTTGGGGTTGGCTCGGGCCGCCGCCCCGCGCAGGCTTGCGCTTGATTCACGAGCATGCGGCCCGTCTCACCAAATCAGAACGCCGGTCCCTTCTCAGCGAACCTCGGTGACGAATTGCGCCCTGGGCCGTCGAACCTTCTTCAGGTTGACCAGCCAGTCGCCGGCGACTTCGCGGTAGCCGAGCGGCAGCATCACCACGCTGCGCAGACCACGCAGGCGCAGCCCGAGGATGTCATCGAGCTTGTCCGGATCGAAGCCTTCCATCGGCGTCGCATCGACTTCCTCCGCTGCGGCGGAGACCAGCGCCGTCCCCAGGGCGATGTAGGTCTGGCGCGCCGCATGCTGGAAATTGACTTCCGCAGGACGGTTCGGGTAGCTGGCGAGCAGTTGCTGGCGATAGTTCTCCCAGCCTTCGTTGGGAAAGCCGCGCACCTCGTTGGCGTAGTCGAACATGCGGTCGATGCGTTCAGCGGTGTAGTTTTCCCAGGCGGCGAAGACCAGCAGATGCGAGCAGTCGGTCACCTGGGCCTGTCCCCAGGCGATCTCTCGAATGCGCTCACGAACCTCGCGATTGGTGACGGCGACGATTTCGAACGGCTGCAGGCCGCTGGAGGTCGGTGCCAGCCGGGCGGCCTCGATGACGAGATCGACTTTGTCCGGCGGCACTGCCCGGGTCGGATCCATCTTCTTGGTGGCATAGCGCCAGTTGAGGATGTCGATGAGGTTCATTTGCGGTTGGACGAGTGGGTCATTTGAATGTCCGTCCTCTCAACGAGGGGGGCGCGGGGTGTCTGGTCTCGGGTAGTTCAGCGCTGCAGGCCGGGCGTGAAGCCCGAACTCAGGTCGACCAGGAACTTCTCGCCGGTCGCCTTCCTGCAGTACGCCTGGATGACTTCGGGCTGAATTACCTCTGCGAGCGAGATCTTCCTCGTGTAGTGGCTGGCAAACGTCGTCTTCAGTTCGTTCATCACGCGTTGCCTGAGCTTGCTGACGGCTTCCGGCCCGACCTTTTGAAGAAAGGCGAACGCGAGCCAGCCGCCGATTCCCCAGTCCAGGCCGAAGTCGTTGCTGAATTCGGTCACGCCGCTGTCGAGGCGACCATATTGGTAGACCTGCTTGTGTGTGCCGGAGCCGAGCGGGCTGTAGCCGGTCGCCGATCTTCTGAGAGCCGACTCCATGGCGCTGAGGATCTGCCCGGTCAGCTTCCCGCCACCCGTGGCATCGAAGCCGATCGTCGCGCCGGTCGCTGCCACGGCGTCCGTCAGGGACTGCGTGAAGTCCGGAGCGCTCGAGTCGCAGACATGGACGGCGCCCATCGATTTCAGCAGGTCGATCTGGTGCCGAGTGCGCACGACGTTCACCAACCCGATGCCGTCCTTCAGGCAGACGCGATTGAGCATCTGTCCAAGATTGGACGCTGCTGCCGTGTGCACCAGAGCCTTGTGGCCTTCGAGGCGCATCGTCTCGACCATGCCGAGGGCAGTGAGCGGGTTGATGAAGGACGAGGCCCCATCGGCCGCGGTCGCCCCTTCCGGCAGCACCAGGCATTGCTCGGCTCGCACCGTCTGGTAGTGCGAGAACATGCCGCTGCCGAGTATGGCAACGGTCTTTCCGATGAGCGCCTGCGCCGCCGGCGAAGCGCCAGCTCCGACCACGACCCCGGCCCCTTCCCTGCCGACTGGCAGTGACTGCCCGATACGCCCGGACAACGCGCCCATCGCGGCTTGCGGAATCGGAACAGTGACGGCCGGCCGCGCATCTGTACCGGACACGGCCGCCTTGCTCACGTCAGCAGCTCCGAACATGAGCAGGATATCCGTCGGATTGAGCGGCGCGGCGAGTATCCGGACCAGGACTTCCTGTTCACCAGGCGAATGGACCGGGACAGCAACCAGCGCGATCTCGACTTCGCCTTCGCGCCGGACCTGAGATTGGAGTTGGACGGCGGAGCAATCGGTGTGGACGGACATGGTTTAGCTGACGATCCGGCGCACCGGGTTGCTCGTATTTTGTAGTCTCGGATACATAATCTAGATCCACCAACGACCCCTGTCAAGCGACTTTTGTATACTCGGCTACAGAATCAGGGAGCGACCCATGGCAGCTGGCAGGCCGCGTAATTTCGATCTCGACAAAGCGCTGGACAACGCCCTTCTGGTATTTCTCGAAAAGGGCTACGAGGGGGCGTACCTTGGTGATCTGACTCGGGCCATGGGGATCAACCCGCCGAGCCTCTACGCCGCGTTCGGCAGCAAGGAAGGCTTGTTCCGCCAGGTGCTCGAGCGCTATGTCCGGGCGCGCGACGCCAGGTTGAGTCTCGTACTTGCCGCTCCGACGGCCCGCGAGGCGATCGAGCAGTTGCTGCTGGGCAGCGTCATGGGCCAGACGCGCGAGGACCGGGCGCATGGCTGCCTCCTGGTGCATGGGGCGCTGGCGTGCGCCGATCAAGCCGAGCCGATTCGAGCCGAGCTGGGCCGCTGTCGCATGGCCGGCCAGTTGGCGTTGGCCAAGCGCCTCGCGCGCGCGAGTTCGTCCGGCGAATTGCCGGAGGGCTCCGACCCGGACGCGTTGGCCGGCTACGTCTATGCGGTCTTGCACGGCATGTCGGTGCAAGCCGCGGGGGGTGCGAGCCGCGCCCAGTTGCTGAAGACGGTCGCGTTGACGATGAACACCTGGAAGAGCATGACACGTAAGCCTGGTCGACGGACGAGGGCGGCAGCGGAGTCATGATCGCGCCTGGCTCAACAAGCATCGGAGCGGCGCCCAGCGAATTTGGCTCGACACCCAGCACTCGTCGCGACGAGGGAACCAGCGCGCGAAGTCCCTTTCAGAATGGAATCTTCGCCTGCAGCCAGCGCGTGGCCGGTAGCCGATTGCGCGCTTCCCACTGGTACGGCACCGTCGCCGCGGTCTGGGCTCCGACGCCGAGACGGCCAAGAAGGCGGGGAGCCGCAAAGCAGTTGTCGCGCGCAGGCCAGTCCGATACCGCGGGCAGCTCCCGTGATACGCTCTCTGCGCAGTTCATTAAGCAGCAGGGCTGGCGGACACGTCTGATCGCGCGTTACCATACCTGCGCGGAGAACAACCCATCTCCCTCTTGAATGCGAAACTGAACGCGCTCTCGGATTCATAGCCCAGAGAACGTGCAATGACTGCGATGGATTCGTGCGAGTTCATTAGTCGGTCGCCGGCGAGGAGCATTCGCCATCGCGTCAGGTATTGCATGGCAGAAATCCCGACCTTCGCCTTGAAGCGAAGCGCGAAAGCGGAGCGCGACATGCAGGCATGTTCGGCAAGTTCCCGCAGAGTCCATCGATAGCCAGGTCTCTCGTGCATTGACGTCATGGCCGCGCTCAACGCACGATCGGACAACGCGAAGAGCCAGCCGACGCGTCCGACTTCCTTCTGCGTCACCTGGAGTCGGAGCACCTCGATAAGCATCATCTGCGCGAGGTACTCGCCGAGGAGCATGCCGCCAGGCCGCGGGCTTCGCAGTACCGTGATCATGCGCTCCAGATACCACTGCAAGACGGCTCGCTCCGAGTGACCGCGGATGTGCACCAGAGACGGCAGCAAACCCAACAAGATGCTGGTGTGTTCTGTGGCGAAGGTGAAGAACGCAGCGATGCCCAGGCAGGCGCCGCCGCCCTGCCACGTGACGATGCGCCCGTTCATCGGTTCAGACACGACAGATCGGACGTTGACCGGGGTGACCGTGACATCGCTCGTGAGGCGGAACGCCGGCCCGTGCGGCAGCACGACGAATTCCCCCGCTTCTAACCGTACGACTTCGTCGGCTCCTGCCATGGAAAACAAGCAGTGGCCCGAGACCAGCGCAAAGCACAGGAGGCAGTTGCTGGCATCGAACTGGAGAGACCAATCTCCGCCCACGTCGACCCCGCCCGACATGTAGCTGGACGGCTTGAGAAGCGAAAGCACGTCGGACAGCGGATCTGCACTACTCCTGGACGATCTCGCTAGATTTGGCGCATTCATAGCATAGATTGTCGCGCCGAATCGGCCTAATCTCACGCGGCCATCAGCTCCTCACCACACACAACCACCACACCGATTTTCAGAATCGGCCAGGAGAGGCTCGATGGACTCACTCGCAGCAAGGAGAAACTCATGGAATCGAGAACTGTCGTAGTGGTGGGAGCTTCGGGAACCCTAGGGACAGAGATCGTCCGTGCACTGCTCGCAAAAGGCGCCCAGGTCAGGGCTGTAGTTCGCGCCACCAGCAATCGCACCAAACTCGAAGCCCTCGGGGTGACGGAATTCGCAGTGGCCGACCTCATGGACGCAGATTCGCTCGGGCGCGCTCTGACGACCGAACCGCGACCCGTCGCCGTAATTGCCAGCGCCGCCGGCTTCACTGCACACACGGCCAGCACGGCGGGAGACAACTCTCGCACGGACACCGTGGGCTACCGTAATCTGGCGCACGCAGCCAAGAGTGCCGGCGTGCCTCGCATGGTCCTGATCTCGATTCTTGAATGCGACAAGGCACCTCGAGTGCCGCACTTCTCTCAAAAGTTCGAGGCCGAGAAATACCTGGCTGAGACCGGTCAGCCGTACATCGCCCTTCGCGCCGGCGCGTTCCTCGACCGAGGCCGAGATGTCGTCGCCGAGAAGGTTCGCAAAGGCGTCTTCCCAGACATCGTTCCTGGAGTTCCCCTCGGAATGATCTACTCCCCGGATCTCGCTCGGTACGCGGCCCAGGCCGCCCTCGACCTGCCTGCCTCGGCCCTCAACCAAAGCGTAGACGTCTGCTGTGACGTTCCAGCCACCGGATCGATGGTGGCTGCGGCCTTTACCCGTGTCCTGGGCCGAACGGTGATTGCCAAGCCTGTCTTCCCGACTCTACTTGTCGCCATCTTGCCGATCGTGGCCATGTTCTTCCCCTCTCGTCTGCGCGACCAGGTCACCGTTCTGGCCTGGATCCGAAAGGGAGGTTATGTCAGCCATGACAGCCGGAAGCAACGCAAGCTGTTCGGCGAACTGCCGACGATCCAGGACTCGGTGGAACGCTACTGCCGGGACAAGGATCTGATCCAGTCAACGACGCCCTGAGGCCGCACCCTTCGGCGCAGCGACGTACCCCGAGCCTGCAAGAGGCGCGGGGCGGCCTAGCTCAATCGCAGTTGTAGCGGAACAGTTCGAGTGCCGGGTACCGCTTCTGCTTGCCAACGGGTGGCAGCACCGTCATACGGCGATATCTGATCTCCAGGAGAGCCTCGCAATTCTGACCTCGCGCGTCCCGCAGTTCGACGCGATGCAGTCCTTGCACGCACAGTTCCGCCATCTCGTCGCTGATGGTGTGATCGCCATCACCGACGAGTCGATCAGAACACGTTCGAACCAGGAAGTTTGTCTCGAGGTCAGCGGCCTCGGCAAACAGCTCATAGATGTCGGCTTCCCGATCACCGATATGGACGCAGCGCGCAGGCTGCGCGATCAAGTCACTCGACTGCCGCATGTTCTCAAGCCAGCGGATGCTTTCCTTGCCTTCAATCGGAATGCGAGTGGGGTTGACCTTGCTCTTCAGCGCATCGGTTCCCTTGAATTTCTGGCGACTCCAAAACTTGATCGCGCACAGGTCAAGTGGCAGTCCGTCGGCGGTAACAGCCAGACTCGAGTGCATCAATATTCCACACACGGTGTGCATTCGCCATCGGCCAGCCTCATCCTTGCCAGTATTGGTTTTGGCGGTGAATCCAATTTTCTCCGGCTCGTTTCGCTTGTACGAAAACTCCGTGGTGTCCTGAAGTATGAGCAGTGGGCCAGAGCTCGCTTGGGACCGGTCGCGCGTGGCCTGAAAGTGCCCGGCAAGGATGGCGTGCTCGTCGACATCGTCGTTGGACAGGAACCGATACGCGGCCTTGGCGCTGGCCCAGTCCTGGCAAGCGAACGGGATCGTGCCACCGATGTTGCCGCCAAGTTGATGAAGCAGGCTGCCCAATCTTTTGCCCAGTCGCGCGTCGCGGAATTCGCAGCCAGCAACCTCGCCAGCTACCCACGACGCATTGTCCGCTGCGTCTCGGACTCCTGCCATCTTCAATGAACTGTTCAATCGATCCCCGTCGCCGACTTTTTTGTCGTGCAGAGATAACGGACCGGGGTCGACCTTGGTGGACCGCCACGGCTTCAAATTTGTGGGTAATTGAAAGCATGCCCGGACGCTTACAGCGAGAGCACCATTCCTGCATCTTGAAGTCGGGCCGGCGTTTGTCTAGCTCCACTACCTACCAAACGATCTTGAAGGCGAGCGCTCGGTTAGTCCCACGCGTCGGCTGCTGTTCGCCGGTGCGGACTTTGTCATTCATCCTGGAATGCAACTGAGCGTCGGAGGCTTTGCCCCGCCCCGGGATGCGCCACGACTTCCTGTCGCTTGTGTCATTCAATACCAAGTCGGGGCACTGGGTATCGAGGCCCAGTCGGGCACAGTCGAAGTCGTCTTTGAACGAGCCCGAATCTCTGACAGCCTCCAGTACAGCAGCAGCCAGGCCAGGTCTACTCGCGCACCTTCAAATTGCATCGCCCTCTGTTGGGTGATTCGATCGCAGCGCGGTTGCAGAACACTGCGACCCTGCCCGAGCAGCCTTCGACCCATTGCGAAGGGCTTTGAACCCTCTGTCACGCTCCATGAAGGCCGTCAACATGTGAGGGATCAGCGCGGGCGCGTCGACCGGCTCGGTCCACGTCTTCGCATGCAGATCGGCGTACTGGTCAAGCATGGCCTTCAGCTCGACCGGTACCGAGATGGTCAGCTTGACCACCTCGGTGCGAGGCAGCGGGCCCAATCGCAGTTTGTTGTTCGTCGCCTTGCTCACTGCGATGCCCCCCTCTGGAAGAACAACGGCTGATACGGCCGCAAGACCAGGTCCTTGTTCACTATCACGCGCACCGGGAACCCCGGCCGGATGGTCAGCGTCGGCTGGACGCTCAGGTTGCGCTTGGTGACCTCCTGGCCGACCTGGTTCACCGTATCCTGCGAGCTGTCGCGTGCGGCGATGACGACGCGATTGCCGTCCGTGCTGTTCGCCGGCGCCGCCAGTTCAGCCCCTACGCCGAGCAGCGTGGACAGCGCTGCACCGGCGAGGATGCGATCCCAGTGCCAATCGACTCCATCCTCCAGACCGGCGTAGCCGGCCGGATCGACGCCAGGCAGCCGGTCGAGCGCGATCGAGGAGGTGTCGGGCAAGATCAGCCGCGTCCAAACGAGCAGCACACGCCGCTGCCCGAAGGCCACCTGGCTGTCGTAGCGCCCAATCAGCCGCGAGCCCTGAGGAATCAGCAGGTAGCGGCCCGTCGCTGTGTCGTAGACGCCATCCGTCACGCTGGCGATGACCTGGCCGGGCAAGTCCGAGTCGATCCCCGTGACTAGCGCCGCCGGAATGATCGTGCCCGCCATCACCTGGTACGGCGAGGCGGGCATCTGCAAGCCTGCCGGGTTGCTCGTGGGGCCATCGCCGGCGCTCGCCATGAACGTCTGCTTCTGATCCTGGCGGCTCTGCAGGGCCGTCGGGTCGGCTGCCTGCGATGAGGCCGTTGTCGGCGCCATGGGGTTGAAAGGCAGGCTGCCTGCGGCCGGGCCAGGTGCAGCGGGTGCACTGGCCGCCGGCGCCGCATTCCCCGCGCTGCCGGTGCGGAAAAAAACCGACGAGCGCGCTGCTTCTTCGGCGTCGCCCGGTTGCGCGAGGCGGCCCGCGGGCGCGTTGGATGCGATCGCGCCGGCGTTCGAATCGCGCTGCGCATGCACGATGGCCGGCCCCAAGTCGCCTGGTAGCGGTTCGCCCAACACCGGCACGCTCGCCTTGGCCACCTTGGAATAGTCCTTGGGCAGCTGATCGAGGTTCTCGGCACGGGAGACTCGATCGACGTTGAACAGCTCGGCCCCGGCGTTCTGTGGCCGCCGGTGCGACTGCAGCGACCATAGCGTAACGCCGAGGATGCTCGCACCGAGCGCTCCCGACAGCACCGCCAGCATGCGGCGGTTCAGTCGTGTGACCGGGCGAGGCGGCGCGCGCAGCGCGAGCGCTTCCGGATCATCCTTCGGTGGCACCTGATGAATGTCGGCCGTGCTCATGATCAGCGCCCCGACGTCTTGCTCACCCCGTCGGTGCGCTCGATCCTCACGACCTGGGCCTTGTCCCCACCCAGCTTCAGTTCGGCCGCGCCGAACAGCCGGTCCACCACGTAGTACGGCGCACGGAAACGGTAGTTCACGAGTTGCCCGTCCCCTTGCGGCCCGATCACGAACAGCGGCGGCAGCTCGCCCTGCGCGATGCCGGCGGGGAACTGGATGTAGACACGCTCGCCGTCGTCGAAAGCCCGCAGGGGCTTCCAGGGCGTGCTGTCGCCGCTGATCGCATAGCGGAAGCGGATCTGTTCCAGCGTCAAACCGGTCTCGATCGGTGCATCGGCACGAGCCTGCTGCACCTGCTTTTGCAAGGCCAGCATGCGGTCCTTCGGGTAGTCCCAGGACGCGGAAGCCATCCACGCCTGCGGCGTCGACGACAACTCGAGCAGGTAAGTGCGCCGGTTCGTAGTGATCACCAAGTTGGTCTTGAGCCCCGTGCGCGTGGGCTTCACGAGGATGTTGACCCGCAGGGTGGCCCCATTGCCACTGGCCGTGTCGCCGACGATCGTGTCCCTCCGGCAAATTTGCATGAATTGACGATCTGAAGCCGATACCGTCTGTAGTCAGAGCAATCCGTGAGGGCACTGGCAATGGGACGATCGAAGAAGACGGCGGCCGCGACTGGACGTA
>Ga0302157_10001854_pt1 | contig 25297 bp, 25 predicted proteins | sample I_Bog_N3_3_FD_193502 | JGI IMG/M metagenome (GOLD analysis project Ga0302157, IMG submission 193502) | Peat permafrost microbial communities from Stordalen Mire near Abisko, Sweden - I_Bog_N3_3 | ecosystem: Environmental > Terrestrial > Soil > Wetlands > Peat | place: Sweden: Abisko, Stordalen... | reverse complement strand
GCCTGGCGTCGCCGATGATGTCGTAGTTGGTCAGCTCATCGCCGTCGTCGCCGTCGTTGTTCGACATGACATAGCCGACCGCGCCAGCGGACGCCGCGTCGCGGGTAAGGTCGGGCCGCTGCCGCGGAATGATGCCGCGCGCACGCACCAGGTGCGAACCGGTCAGCACGCCGGCGACGCCGCGGTCGGCGGCGCTGTGGATCGATACCCGGCGAAAAATCTCCTGGTCTTCGATGAACTCTGATCCCGGCTCGCGGATGCGCTGGATGACGAGGTTGAAGCGATCGGTCTCGGCGTCGTCGATGCCGTCGTAGTCCACCGAGGCGCGCAGGTATTCGCGCGTGCCGGGCCACAGGCCGATCAGGGTCAGGCTGCTGGCACCGGCGGCAAGACGCAGCGTTGGTGCGTGGCCACCATTGCACACCCGGACGACGATCGCGTCGCGGCCACCGTTCTGGAAGTACTGCTCGAGCGCGTACGACAGCATCGAGTGCTGCCACAGGCCGCCGAACACGCGCTGGTAGTCGTTGAAGTTGCCGATCGCGATCGGCTGGTTGACCGGACCCTTGAGTGTGCGGCCGATGAACGCGGTGACTGCAGTGACGACTCGTTGGATCGATGCCTGCGGCCGCATCTGTCGTGCGGTGTCCGCTGGGGAAAACACCAACTCGGCCAAGCCCTGCCCTCGAAGCCAGGCGCGAATGTAGCACAGCGGCAGCGCCGCCGCGCGCTACACGCCAGGTGAAACATGTTTGATGACCTATGTTTGTTCGGCGCTGCTTGCCGCCGCGCGTGCGGCTGCGGTGGCGAGTTCGGTCGCGCGCTGCTGTTGTTCGGCGGCGGCGCGGCGCGCCTCATCCTGCTTGCGCGCGATTTCCGCCAGCATGATCTGCAGCCACTCGCTCAACTGGGCCATGGCGTGCTTCAGGTTCCCTGCTTCATGTTCCCGGGGCTCGCGCCGCCGGCGCCTGCGCGGTGGCCGGCTCGCGCTCGAGCAGTAGCTGCTTGGCGCTCTCGCCGTTGGTGCCGGTGTCATCGCTGCCGTCCCAATCGGCGCCGTCGGGAATGCGGTTCTCGACTTTGGGCGCCGCCGCCAGCACCGCCTCGATGCTGCTTTCGGCCTCGATGCTGCTTTCGGCGTCGCCGCTGCCGCCGGCAGCGCTGATCGCGATCGGAATGCCACGCGGCGCCCTGGTGATCGCCGCGACGCCGTGCCAGTCCACCTGCTTTCCCGATGCCTGCAGCGCCTTCTGGATATGCAGCGCCAGCGCGTGCGACAGCAGCTTCTTCTGCGCATGCTCCCAGTCGCGCGCATCATCCTCCAGCACGCTGTAGGCCTGCAGGTACAGCCGCTGCCCGTGCGCGCCGAACAGGAACGGCTGGTTCACCACCCGCACGTGCGTGCCGTTGGGCACCATCTGGAAGATCTTCTCTATGTCCTCCGGATACAGCCGGATGCAGCCATGACTGGAGCGCAGGCCGACCCCGTAGGGCTTGTTGGTGCCGTGGATCAGGTAGCTGGTCCAGCCCAGGGTGAGTTCGAACTTGCCGAGCGGATTGTCCGGGCCCGGCTTGACCACCGCCGGCAGCTGCTCGCCGTTATCGTTGAAGTGATCCTTGCGCAACGCCGCCGAGGGGCGCCAGACCGGATCCTTGACGTGACTGACGACCGAGGTCACGCCCTGGGGCGTGGACCAGCCGACCTTGCCGATGCCGATCGGATGGGTGTAGACGACCTGCGCCTCGCCCTTCTTGTGCGGCGGAAAGTAATACAGGCGCATCGCCGCCACATTGATGATGATGCCGTCGCGCGGCGCATCCGGCAGCACGAAGCGCGTCGGCAGCACGATGCTGCGGCCGGCACCGGGCAACCACGGGTCAACGCCCGGATTGGCGCGGGTGATCTCCTCGTAGCCGACGTTGAAGCGCCGTGCGATGTCCGGCAGCGTGTCGTCCTTCGAGGCGAGCGTGACCTGCACCTCGCCGACCACGTCATCATCGGGATCGCTGAGCGTGAACTTATGGGTGTCGAGCGGGGCTGCCAGCTGCGGCGGCGGCGGCGGGGGCGGCGGCTGTTCGACCACCGGCGCCGGCGGCGGCACCGGATGCGAGCCGATCAGCGCACAGCCCGCAAGCCCCACAAGGCTCGCCAGCCCCGCCAGGCTCGCCACCCCTGCGATGCGCGCCGGCCCTGCCATGGTCGCAAGGCATGTTAGGGGCGTCAATGCGGCGCGGCGGCGATCGGTGCTGTTGTCGGGGTGACGGTTCACGCCACCGATTCTACACGCGGCGGTTTCTACAGCAGCATGGGCCGGTTGGGCAGTTCGTTCGCGCCCGAGCCGCCCGGCGGAAAATGCTCGCCCAGCAGCCGCGCCACGCCTGCCACCGCGACACTCGAGCCTAGCGCATAGTGCCCGGCGCGGTAGTGCTGCTCGACCTCGCGGCACACCGCCTGCCATTCAGCTTCGCTCACCCGGTCACTGATGCCGCGGTCGGCCACGATCTCCACCGCCCGATCGGCACGCAGCACGTAGATCAGCACGCCGTTGTTGGCGTGCGTATCCCATATGTGCAGCTGCGCGAACAGCTGCAAGGCCCGTGCGCGCGGCGTGACCCGGTGCCAGAGCGCGAGCAGTGGCAGCGCAGTCTCCACCACGAAGCGGATCTCGCCCGAATGCGCAGCCTCGGCCTCGCCGATCGCGCTCTCGATCTGCGACAGCACCGTCGGCGAAAACAGCACCCGGGTGCGCGCTACGGTCGTGAACAGGTGCCGAAGCAGGCGCGTAAGCAGGTTCATCACCAGCTTCCCGACGCGCCGCCGCCGCCAAAACCGCCGCCGCCGCCGCTGAATCCACCGCCGCTACTGCCGCCAAAGCCGCCACCGAATCCGCCACCGAGTCCGCCGCCAAAGCCGCCGAAGCCGCCGCCGCCCGAACTCCAGCCGCCACCGGAGGCGCCCAGCAGCAACGCCAGCAGGCCGGAGATCACGGCCGCGCCGATCGCGATGCCCAGCAACTGCGTCAGCAGGAACACCACCGCGCCAACCGCGACGCCGCTCAGCAGCGCGCCACCGGTGCGGCCGAACAGCGCCCGCAGGATGCTCGAGCCGAACAGCACGCCGATGAACAGGAACGGCAGGAAATTCCAGTTGTGTATGGCGCGATGATGCTGCCAGGTCTGATCGGGCGGCGGCAGCTGCTCGCCATCGATCAGCCGCATCATCTGGTCAACGCCGGCGCTGATGGCTGCAAAGTACTGCCCCTGGCGCAGCAGCGGCACCATCGTCTCCTCGATGATGCGATTGGAGGCCGCGTCGGTGAGCACGCCCTCCAGGCCATAGCCGTTCTCGATCCGCAGCTTGTGATCGTCCTTGGCGAGGATCAGCAGTGCGCCGTCATCGACCTTCTTCCGTCCGAGCTTCCAGGCGTCCACGACCCGGATCGAGTACTGCTCGATCTCCTCCGGCGCCGTCGTGGCGACCAGCAGCACCGCGATCTGCGCGCCCTTGCGCGCCTCGAAGTCCGCCAGTTTCTGATCCAGCTCCGCCTGCTGCCCGGCCGTCAGCGTGCCGGTCACATCGGTGACGCGCGATTCCAGCTTCGGCAGCGGCTGCAGCGATTGGGCGCCGGCGACGCCGATTGCCGCGCCCAGGAGCAACGCCGCGGCGGCCATCAGCAGGCGCATGCTGGAATTTCCGTGGATCTGCGGGCGTGCCCTATTGCGCCGGCGCGCTCGCCGGCGCCGGTGTCGGCGCCGCGCCGTTGCCGAAGTCCACCGTCGGCGGACGCGAGATCTCGGCCTCGTTCTGCACCGTGAAGTTCGGCTTCACCGAGTACTTGAAGATCATCGCGGTCAGGTTGGTAGGGAACGAGCGCAGCGTGACATTGTATTGCTGCACCGCCTGTATGTAGCGATTGCGCGCCACGGTGATGCGATTCTCGGTGCCTTCCAGCTGCGCCTGCAGGTCGCGGAAATTCTGGTCGGACTTGAGCTGCGGGTAGTTCTCGCTGACGGCAATCAGGCTCTTGAGCGCCTGCGACAGCTGGCCCTGCGCGGCTTCGAACTTCTGGAATGCCTGTGGGTCGTTCACCAGCTCCGGCGTCGCCTGGATGGTGCCGACCTTGGCGCGCGCTTCGGTGACGCCGATCAGTACCTTGGATTCCTGCGCCGCAAACCCCTTCACGGTATTGACCAGGTTGGGCACCAGGTCGGCGCGGCGCTGGTACTGGTTGACGACCTCGGACCACGCCGCCTTCACCGCCTCATCCTGCTGCTGGATCTGGTTATAGCCGCAGCCACTCGCCAGCAAGGCGGCGGCCAATATCAGGGTCACTTTGAGCGTGCGCATCAGAATCAAGCCTCCGCGAGCGACAGTGCCGCCTACAATGGCGGCGGGTATCGTGTTTTCAATGGCTGGCGCAGGATACCAGCCGCGGAGAAAAAAACGCCCCGGCGTCTTGAGCCAGGGCGAGTGAAGCGGGCTGCTCTTGTATCGCAAGCCCGTCCAGGGGATTACGCACAGCGTAAGCCCGGTATGGAGGGCTGGCTGTGAGCTGCTGCTCAGATTGGGATTCGAGCACGGTCAGGCCCTGCCAGGAGCAGCGAGCGAGATATAAATCCATTTACTTTCAAGGATTTGCTTAGATGAGCCGCTATCGCGAGCCGCAGCAGCCGGGCTCGAAATACATTACCGCCGCGGGCGCAGAGCGGCTGCGGGCGGAGCTCGATGAGCTGTGGCGGCGCGAGCGGCCGCAGGTGACCGCGGCCGTGTCGGCAGCCGCGGCCCAGGGCGATCGCTCCGAGAACGCCGAATACACCTACGGCAAGCGGCGGCTGCGCGAGATCGATCGGCGCGTGCGCTTCCTGCGCGCAAGGCTTACCGGCATGGTGGTGGTCGACCAGCCGCCGAGCGACCGCCAGCGCGTGTTCTTCGGCGCTCGCATCACGCTCGAGACCGACGACGGCACGCAGGTGTCCTATCGCATCGTCGGGCCGGACGAGCTCGACATGGCGGCCGAGCACATAAGCATGGATGCGCCGCTGGGCAAGCTGCTGCTTGGGCGACGCATCGACGATGAGGTCGCGCTGCAGCTGGCCGACGCCACCCGGCGCTATACCATCGTCGCTATCGAGTATCCCGCGGGCGCCTAGGGCGGCAGCTGGCGCCGCCGCCGCGCGGCTCAGCTGACGCGCACGTTCTTGAACTGCCAGGGATCGCTCTGATCGAGGTCCTCGGGAAACAGCCGTTCGCGATCGGTCAGCGGCGTCCAGTCGGTGTACTGCCCGACCACCGGCCCCAGGTACGGCGTGCAGATCGCCAGCGCGCGCTGGAAATCCATGTCCTCGGGTTCGGTGATGCCGTTGTTCGGGTTTTCCATCGCCCACACCATGCCGGCCAGCACCGCGCTGGTGACCTGCAGGCTGGTGGCGTTGTTGTAGGGGGCCAGCGTGCGCGCCTCGTCCACCGACAGCTGCGAGCCATACCAGTAGGCATTCTTCTTATGGCCGGCCAGCAGCACCCCGAGCTCATCGATGCCCTTGCTGATGTCGTCCATCATGATGCGGCGCCGATCCTGGATCTGGTAGTTGCGGCCGCAGAACTCGTGCACCGACAGCACCGCGGCGTCGGAGGGATGATAAGAATAGTGCACGGTCGGGCGGTACAGCACCTGGGCGTCCTTGCGCACCGCGAAGTAGTCGGCAATCGAAATCGCCTCGGAGTGAGTAATCAGGAATCCGTGATAGGGGCCGTTGAGTGGCGTCCAGCTGCGCACCCGCGTCGCCACGCCGGGCTGCGCCAGGTAGATCGCCGCCCCGCCGCCAAAGTCATAGCGTCGCCCGTCGCGCGGAAAATTGCGCTCGTGCGTGCCCCATCCCAACTCCGCCGGCTGCGAGCCTTCCGACACGAAGCCGTCCACCGACCAGGTATTCACGAACTCATTCGGCTCCTTCGGTATGGTCGAGACCTGGGTGTCGCGTTCGGCGATGTGAATCACCTTCACGCCCAGCCGCTGCGCCAGCTCCGCCCAGCCGCTGCGGCTGGCGGGCACCACCGCCCCGACGCCGAGGTCCGCGGCCAGATTGAGCAGCGCCCGCTTGACCAGGTGCGACACCATGCCCGGATTGGCCCCGTGCGTGAGCACCGCAGTCGGTGCACGCGCGTTGCCGGTGCGAAGTCCCAGCGCCTCATCGCGGATCGCATAGTTGGTGCGCTTGGCGAGCGGAATGGTCGGATCGGTGTAGCCGCCCGGCCACGGCTCGATGCAGGTGTCCAGGTACATCGCGCCCTTCTCCCAGCAGTAGCGGATCAGCGCGACGCTGGAGACATCGACCGACACGTTCAGCAGGAAGTCGCCGCGGCCGACCAGTGGATCGAGCGTGCGGCGGAAATTCTCGCGCGTCAGTCGCTGCTTGACGAATTTGACGCCAAAGCGCGCCGCCTCCTCCTGGCCCACCTCATCGGCGCTGACGATGGTGATACGCCCGGCGGACAGGCCGAGGTGACGCAGGATCAACGGCAGTACCCCCTGGCCGATGCTGCCGAATCCGACCAGGACGATGCGCCCTGGAAACTCGATGTAGACTTCGTGCTGACTCATCATTTTCCTGCCGTGAAAGACGCCGCAGCGTAGCAATCGGCACGCCGGCTCGCCAGCGTAGCGGTACAGGAATCAGCGCCAGTGCGGCGGCCAGGTGCGTTCGTGTCCGGGCAGTGCGGCGACGCGATCGAGCCAGCGGCCGATCGCGGGGTAATTGATCTGCATCGGCAGGAAGCGTGCCGCCAGTTCGTGCGCCTGCGGCGGCTGCAGAGCGCGCAACAGGCGCCGGATATCCGGATAGATCATCATGTCGGCGGCCGAGAAACTCTCGCCCACCACCCAGTCCGAGTGCGCCAGGCGCTGCTCGATGGTGCGCGCCTCGCCGGCGACCCGGTGCATCGCCTCTGCCAGTCCGTCATCTACCTTGCGCTCGTGCGGCTGCTGCAGGCCGTCGACGATCTGCCGTAGCGGCGGCTCGGCGTACGACTGGTACTCGCAGATCACGCGCATGATCACCCCCGCCTCCTCCGGGTTGCGGCCGAAGATCGGCGGATCGCGGTATTTCTGCTCCAGGTAATAAAGTATCGCCAGCGACTCGAACACCACATAGTCGTTGTCGCGCAGTACCGGCAGGCGGCCGCGGAAGTTCATCGCCAGCATCTGCGGCGATTTGTGCTCCTGCAGCGAGAACTGCAGCAGGTGGCTGTTGTACTCGAGCCGCTTGAACTCGAGCGCCAGCGCGACGCGCCAGCACGGCGTGCTGCCGCTTCCCCAGTAGAAATCGATGGCCATGGCACGCAATTGTAGCGACTGGCAGCCGCTTTTACCCCTGCTGACATTTACTTGTGAGGGCGATTTGCTATGGTGCGCGCCTACGCTGATGGCAGCGCGCAAGGCTGGAACAATATCGTGGGGCAACCGCAGGCGACGCGCAGCACGCCGACAGGCCAGACATGGAGTGTCGAGGACGCGCTGGAACTCTATAACGTGCCGGCCTGGAGCTCGGGCTACTTCTCGATCAATGCCGCCGGCCATGTGGTGGTGCGGCCGGACACCACCGCCGCGCACGAGATCGACCTGCTGGAGGTGGTGCAGGGGCTGCAGGAGCGCGACCTGACGGCACCGGTCGTAATCCGCTTTTCCGACATCCTGGCGCATCGGCTGCGCTACCTGAACGCGGCGTTCGCCCGGGCGATTGCGGAGAACGACTATCGCAATCGCTACACCGCGGTCTACCCCATCAAGGTCAACCAGCAGCGCCTGGTGGTGGAGGAGGTGTTCCGCTATGGCCGCGAGTTCGGCTTTGGCCTCGAGGCGGGTTCCAAGCCGGAGCTGCTGGCGGTGATGGCGATGACCGAGGGCGCGGACGAGCGCCCGATCATCTGCAACGGTTTCAAGGACTCCAGCTACATCGAGGCCGTGATCCTCGCGACCAAGCTCGGGCGCACCATCATCCCGGTGATCGAGAACTTCGCCGAGCTCGAGCTGGTGCTCAGCTACGCCGACATCCACGCCGTGCGGCCGAAGCTCGGCGTGCGCGTGAAGCTGGCCACCGAAGGTTCCGGACGCTGGCGCGATTCGGCCGGCGACAAGTCCAAGTTCGGACTGTTCATCACCGAGATCCTGGAGATGGTGTCGATCCTCAGGGGGCGCGACATGCTCGACTGCCTGAAGCTGGTGCACTGCCACCCCGGCAGCCAGCTGCAGGATATCCGCCGCGTCAAGGATGCCATCAACGAGCTGGCGCATGTTTACGCCGAGCTCAAGCTCATGGGCGCCGGGCTCGAGTACATCGACGTCGGCGGCGGGCTGGGCATCGACTACGACGGCAGCGCCACCAACTATCCCTCGTCGATGAACTACACGCTCAATGAATACGCCAACGACGTGGTTTATCGCGTCGCCAGCGTCTGCAACGCGCGCAACATCCCGCATCCGCTGATCATCAGCGAATCCGGGCGCGCCATCGCCGCACATCACAGCGTGCTGATCTTCAACGTACTTGGTCGCTCGGCACTGGATCGTTTCCGCGTCGATGGCCAGGACGCGCAGCAGTACGGCGGCGAGCGGGCACTACCGCAGCCGGTGCGCGACCTGCTCGACGCCTACCGCAACATCGACGAGCGCCGGCTGGTCGAGTGCTATCACGATGCGCTGACGGCGCGCGAGCAGGCGCTGCAGATGTTCAATCTCGGGCTGCTGTCGCTGGAATTTCGCGGCCTGACCGAGCGCCTCTACTGGGCCAGCTGCGCCCGCATCCGCGACGTCTGCCGCAGGCTCGGCCGCTTTCCCGAAGAGCTCGACGACCTGGAGAACGTGCTGTCGGACACTTATTTCTGCAACTTCTCGATCTTCCAGTCGCTGCCTGACAGCTGGGCCATCGACCAGCTGTTCCCGATCATGCCGATCCACCGCCTTGGCGAACTGCCGACGCGCAAGGCGGTGCTGGCCGACATCACCTGCGATTCGGACGGCAAGGTCGACCGCTTCGTCGGCCCGCGCGACGTCAAGCCGACACTCGAGCTGCACGAACCTATCCCCGGCGAGGACTACTACCTCGGCGCCTTCCTGGTCGGCGCCTACCAGGAGACACTGGGCGACCTGCACAATCTGTTCGGCGACACCAACGTCGTGCATATCAGGCTGCACGACGAGGGCGGCTGGTGGATCGAGGAGATCGTCAAGGGCGATACCGCCAATCGCGTGCTGGAATACATGGAATACGACGTGGCGGAGCTGTCACCGGCGCTGACGCGCGACTGCGAGCGGGCGGTGCGCGAGGGCCGGCTGACGGTGTCCGAAAGCCAGGCGCTCAAGCGCTTCTACGACAACGAACTCAACGGTTACGCCTACCTGGAACCCTGACGCCGGCACCCGCGCGCGGCGCTCACCACATGTCCTTCAGTCGCGCGGTCACATCCAGCGCCGACGACTGGGCGTCGCCGAGCGGCGTGGCCTCGCCCAGCTGCGCGCCATGGACCGCCACCTGCTGCATGGTCCTGAGCACCTTGTCGCTGATGAAGCGGCTGCGCCCGCCATACACGTGCGCATCGCCGCTCCTGGGCTGCTGGGTCAGCGGGAATTTCAGCGGCACACACAGCTGCAGCTCGTTGCGAGCGCGGGTCATGGCGACGTACAGCAGCCGCCGCTCCTCGTCGATCAGCTCGGCGCGGCCGGTGGCGAATTCCGACGGAAAGCTGCCGTCGACGACATTCAGCAGGTAGACCGTATCCCACTCCATGCCCTTGGCCGAGTGCACCGTGGACAGCACCAGGTAGTCTTCGTCCAGCGTGGGTGCGCCCGCCAGGTCGCTGGTAGCGTTCGGCGGGTCGAGCGTCAGCTCGGTGATGAAGCGCTCGCGCGAGGGGTATTGGCCGGCGAGCTGTTCCAGCTGGTCGAGATCGCCGACCCGGGTATGGATGTGCTCGTAGATGCGCTCGAGGTGCGGCTGGTACCAGTCGCGCACCTGGCGCACCTGTCCCGGCCACGGTCGCTGCGGTTCGGTCAGCGCTTCCATGAGTGCCTGCAGCTTCGCCAGCGGCGCGGCCATCGCCTGCGGTGGCACATAGCCCTTGAGCGCCTGCACCCGCCCACCCTGTGCCTGCAGCATTTCGACGCACTTGCCGGCATTGACCGGTCCCATGCCAGGCAGCAGCTGCAGCACGCGAAACGCCGATAGTGCGTTGCGCAGGTTGTCGGCCCAGCGCAGCACCGCCAGCATGTCCTTGATGTGCGCGGCCTCGAGGAATTTCAGGCCGCCGTATTTCACGAACGGAATGCGGCGCCGCGCCAGCTCGACCTCGAGCACATCGCTGGCACTGGCATTGCGGAACAGCACCGCCTGGCGCCTGAGCGACACGCCGGCTTCGCGCCGCCGGAGAACCTGGCCGCAGACGTACTCGGCCTGGCCGGCGAGATCATCCACGGTCGCATACAACGGCTTGCTGCCGCCACCGCGCGTTGACAGCAGGTGCTTGCGATGTTGCCGCGGCGCCTCGGCCATCAGCGCGTTGGAGGTGTCGAGCAGGCCCTGTGTGGAGCGGTAGTTCTGCGCCAGCGTGACGATTTCCGCGCGCGGCTGGTAGTGGTCGGGAAATGTCAGGATGTTCTCGACCGCCGCGGCGCGAAACGAGTAGATGGCCTGCGCGTCGTCGCCAACCACCGTCACGCCGGCGCCGTCAGGCTTCAGTGCATACAGGATTTCCGCCTGCAGCTTGTTGGTGTCCTGGTACTCATCCACCAGCACGTGATCAAAAGTCCCCCCCACGTGCTGCGCCAGCCGCGGCTCGCCCATCATCATGTGCCAGTAGAGCAGCAGGTCGTCGTAGTCCAGCAGTGCATAGCGCTGCTTGCGCTCGACGTAGCCGCGATAAAGGCGCGTCAGCTCCGCCTCCCAGTCCTGGCACCATGGGAACTGCTGCTGCAGGGTATCGTGCAGGCTCTTCTGGGTGTTGACGCGCCAGGAGTAGATCGCAAGGCAGGTGTCCTTGCGTGGAAAGCGCTGCTCCTTGGCGGCCAGTCCGAGCTGCGTGCGCAGCTCATCCAGCAGGTCGGCCGAATCCCCGCGGTCCACCACGGTGAACGTCGGCTCGAGCTTCAGGTGGCTGGCATAGTGGCGCAGCAGCCGGTTGCCGATTGAATGAAACGTGCCTGCCCACACCAGCCGGCGCAGCATCGCCTGCGCCTTGTCGCCGAGTGTGTCGTCCAGCGCCGCGCGCACGATGTCGTGTGCGCGGCGGCGCATCTCGGACGCTGCCCGGCGCGTAAAGGTCAGCAGCAACAGGCGGCTCGGGTCCACGCCGTGCACCGCGAGCTGCGCCACGCGATGGGCGATGGTGCTGGTCTTGCCGGTGCCGGCGCCGGCGATTACCAGCAGCGGGCCGGAGCGCCAGCCCTTCTCTGCGACCTGCGACCCGATAGGCTCGCCGTAGGTGACCGCCCTCTTCTGCGCTGCATTGAGGACCTGGAGGTGCGAGGCGGCTGGCATTATCGGGAAATATAATGCACGGCGGCGCTGCTGGCGCGCCAAACTTCTCCGGCGCACGCCGGGCCGCAACACGTTAGGCTGCCGGCATGAGCGTCGAAAACGTGCGCAGCGTCTATTCGGGCCGGGTGATCACCGTCAACGTCGAGACGGTGCGCCTGCCGAACGGACACGTCGCCGATTTGGAGATCATCCACCATCCCGGCGGCGCGGCCATCGTTGCGATCGATGCCAGCCTGCGGGTGTGCCTGATCAGGCAGTACCGGCACGCGGCCGGCGGCTGGGTGTGGGAACTGCCGGCCGGCAAGCTTGAACCGGGGGAACCGCCGCTGGCAACCGCGCAGCGCGAATTGACCGAGGAGTCCGGTACCAGTGCCCAGCGCTGGCAATCCCTGGGGGTATATGTCAGTTCCCCCGGGGTTTTTACCGAATCCGTGCACCTGTTCATGGCGCAGGGGCTGATTTCCGCGAAAATGTCGCACGAGGCGGGCGAAGTCATCGAAGTACACTGGGTTCCCCTGGAGGACGCCTGTGCGCGCGCGCTGCATGGAGACATCAATGACGGCAAGACAGCCCTCGGGTTGCTGCGCGCCCGTTCGCTGCTTCAATCCCTGACGCCGGCACCGCTGTGAGCAAGCGCGAATCCAAGCCGGAACCCAAGCCAGCGGCTGAGGCAGAGGTGAAGCTGTCGCTGGAGGACACGATCGCGCAGCGGATGCGGGGCGCTGCCGTCAGGCGCACCGGCGTCGCCGGCTATAACCCCTATGACGCGGAGCCGACTGCCGGATCGACCAGCCCCGATGGCAAGCGCAAGCGCACCGACCTGCGCAAGCTGTCGGAGTGGATTCGCCTCAAGCGCGAAGTGGAAGTGCTGAATCAGGACGCGCCGAAGAAGAAAACTTAGCCGTTGCGTTGAATGTGGCTCATTTTGCGCTCGCGGCTCAAGCGGTAGAACCGCCGTAGCTCGGCCAGCGCCTCGCCCCGGCAGGCCGCGGCTTGCGCCGACAGCTGCCGCTCCAGGCGCCGGCAGAAGCGCGCCGCGTACTGATTCGCCTGACGATACAGTTGCCCGCGGCCGCCAGCCAGGCGCGCGTCGATCCGACAACGCTCGAACAGCAGCCGATGCAGCTCGGCCGGATAGCGCGCCGGGTCCTGCTCGCGCAGCAGCCACCAGCTGGTCACGTACTTGTCTATCTCCGCCTGCAGCTCCAGTTCCAGCAGCGACACGCCTCGGTCGAACCCTAAGTTCCAGGCGAGATAAATGAAATGGCTGACGCCCTCGAGCGCCGTCCAATAGTCCGACAGGTTGCCGCCGTGCAGCGCCTGCAGCGGATTGGCCAGCGCCAGCCGCTCGAGCAGCCGCGCATCCAGGAACAATCCGACCGCCGCCGCGCCGCCCTCATCGACCACCAGCACCTGCTCATCGGTGTCGGTGTCGCGCACCGTATGCGGCAGCCGCTCGCGCTCGGTGAACAGGAAGTCGTCTACCTTGTAAGGCACCGGCAGGTCGTAGATGCCGGCGAGCAGATCCTGGAGTTGCTGTAGCACCATGGCCGCGCGCCTGGCGCCGGTCAGTTCGGCTGCAGTGCGACCGGAGTGGCCTCGACCCCGAGCTGGCGCAGCAGGCCGCGGGCCCGTGGACTACCGGTCTTGAGCCAGATCTCGTACAGCCGCAGGATGTCGGCCTGCGTGTAGCGGCGCGCGGCATCGCTGATCTCGCCCAACGCATCCACCAGCGGCAGGAACTTGGCGGCCAGCTCCGCGTAGACGCGCGCCATGACCTGCCGGCGACCGCGCGCCAGGCCATCGGCGAGCGTGCCATAGGCCCGCCCTCCCATCGCGATGTGATAGTTGATGTCGATCAGTTTGCGCGCAAAGCTGTGGGCGAAGAACCCGGCGATGAATAGCGACACGTCGCCCAGCCGCTGCAGGCCGCGCTCGCGCTCGATGGCGCTGGGCGCCTCGAGCGCATCGGACAGCATCTGCACCAGCGGGCGCAGCCGCACGCCGTCCGGTGTGCGCTCGTACAACTGTTCGGAGCGTGCGAACAGCGTCAGCAGGTTGACCACGTATTGCTCGGTCTGGTCCTCCACTGCCACATGCTGGTGCGCCAGCGCCCCCTGCAGTGCATCGTGGAAGTACTCTCGCAGGCTCGCTACCGCCAGTACCCGATCGCTATGTTCAGTTGGCTGCATGACTTCGTCCTCCGGAAATCCGCGGCATCAGCATTGCTCAATTTGAGTTGAACATGAATGCCACTTACCCTTAGATAACCGCATCACGATTCTTACGTTGCAAGAAGTCTGCCGTGCTGGCAGCCACGACGGGCGAGTGCTAATACAGGCCCAAATACCGGGGAAAACATGGCCGAATTCACACTTGTCATAGGCAACAAGAACTACTCGTCCTGGTCGCTGCGACCCTGGCTGCTGTTGCGCCACCTCGGGCTGGCGTTCGATGAGTTGCAGATCGTGCTGTCGCAGCCGGACACCCAGGCACAGATCGCACGTCACAGCCCGGCGGGGCGCGTGCCGGTGCTGCTGCACGGCGAGCTGACGCTGTGGGAATCGATCGCGATCGGCGAATACCTGTGCGATCTGACCGGCAACGGCTGGCCGCGCGAGCGTGGCGCACGGGCGCTGGCGCGCGTCGTCAGCGCCGAGATGCACGCCGGCTTTGGGGCACTGCGCAACCAATGGCCGATGAATGCGCGCGCCACCGGCAGGCGCACGCCGATGACCGCGGAACTTGCCGCCGACATCGCGCGCATCGACGCATTGTGGAGCGATTGCCGGCGCCGTTATGGCGCCCACGGCCCGTGGCTGTTCGGGGATTACTCGCTCGCCGACGCCATGTATGCCCCGGTGGCGCTGCGCTTTCGCAGCTATGGGGCCACGCTGTCGGCGAGCGCGCAGGCCTACATGGACACCACGCTGGGCGATGCACCGCTGCAGCAGTGGCTGGCGGACGCCACGCTGGAACCCTGGAGCATTTCCTATTCGGAGGTTGGCCTGCCGTAGCGCCGGCAGCTACCTGGCCGCAGCTACCTGGCCGCAGCTGCCCGACCGCAGCTACCCGACCCCGGCCTACCGGCGGGCTTCGCGCATGCCAGTCAGTCCGATGCGCAGCGCCCTGGTCGCGACGAATACCTCGCGCAGGAACATCAGCAGGCCGCCGATGAAGCTCAGCATCGCCACGACGAACAGCGTTGCTATCACCAGCGACAGGTGGATATCGACGAACGCGCCCACGAACAGCGCCACCACCACCATCGACACCAGCAGCGCGCAGATTGTACAAAGTAGTATCGCCCGCCCCAGCAGTCGCGCACGCCGCTCCAGCGTGCGTAGCGCACCGCCGAGCGCATGCATGTCGTCCTCGTGGGTCTTGCTTTCCCTCTGCTCCAGTGCCCGGGCCCGATCCACCACGCGCGCCAGCCGGTTGGCCAGCAGCGTCAGCGTGACCCCGACCCCGGACAGCAGGAACACCGGCGCCACCGCGGTACGCACCACCTCGGCGATCCCCTGGATCTGCGCACCCATTTCGGCCGCCACTTGCTGTTCCACTAGCGGGCCATGTCAGGGCTGCTGCGACGGGCCGGAGCGGCGTTCGAAACGATACCAGGAGGCGGAATCGGTGCTGCCCGGAAGCGCGCCACCGGGTCCGGACAGCTGCTCATTGAGCAGCAGGTCGGTGCCGCGCAATTCGGCGCCCTGCTCGATCAGCAATCCTTCGGCGCCGGCCGATCCCTTGCATTCGGCCGCTTTGGTGCTCGCCTGGAAGCCAAAATCGCTCTTGCTCCAGGTCAGGTTGCAGCCGGAAAGCACCGTCAGGTCGTCTGGCAGCAGCGACTGTATGACGTACGGATCATCGACCGCATGCAGCCAGCGCTGCGGCTCCTTGAACAGGTAGCTGGTCTGCACCAGGTGTTGCTTCTTCTTATCGAGATCGAAGGTCCAGATGTGCTGTGCCAGCACCCGGCGCGGATCGTTGACCGCGGTCTCGCGCTCGAACATCACGATCTTGCCCACCGTCATCGCATTCAACGGCTGGATCAGCAGCGCCACGGCGGCGTGCTCACCGAGCGCGTCGCTGGCTGCCTGGGCGCGATTATCGTACTGCCCCGGCAGCGCCTTGATCAGCTTGTCGAATTCGGCCGCGCGTTTGCTGGCCTCGGTCTCGCAGCCCGCCAGCGGCAGCATCGCCAGCGCGCATGCCAGCGCGCATGCCAACGACCTTGACATCGGGTAGCTGCTGTCAGGCATTGAAATCGCGCCACTCCACCCGGTAGTTGCGACCGAGCGTCATGATGCGCTCGAGCAGCGCACTATAGTCCATGCCGGCTGCCCGGGCCGACTCGGCGAAGTCCTCCTCGCGCGCAAGGTTGGGATTGGGGTTGGCTTCGAGCATGAACACGCTGCCGTCGCCGCGCACGCGAAAATCGATGCGGGCGCAGCCCGACAGGTGCAGCGCGCGGTAGATGCGTCGCGACAGCCGGTCGAGCTGGTGCAGCACCGTTGGCGGCAGGTCGTCGGCAGCGCGCGTGGTGATGTCGTAGCGGCGCTGGTACGCCCGGTCCCACTTGACCTTGCGGGTCGCGATCGCCGGCAACGATTCCGGCAGCGAGCCGAAGCGCATCTCCCACACCGGCATGCGCGTCAGCCGCTCGTTGCCGAGCATGCCGACATACAGTTCGCGGCCTTCGATGTATTCCTCCACCAGCGCATCGGAGCCGATCTGGTCGTGCATGAACTGTACGCGTTCGCGCAACTTGGCGATGTCGTCGACCACCGAGGCCTGGGCGATTCCGAGCGAGGCGTCTTCGGTGGCGGATTTCACGAACAGCGGCGGCTGCAGGCGGCGTGGCACGCTGACGCGCTGGCCGCGGCGAAATACCGCGAATTGCGGGGTGGGAATGCGGTGAAAGGCGAGCAGCTGCTTGCACAGTACCTTGTCGCGCGACAGCAGCAGGCCGCGCGGGTTGCAGCCGGTATACGGCGCGCGCATCAGCTCCAGGAATGCCACCACGTGCTGGTCGTAGGTCACGATGCCGTTGAATTCCTCGAGCAGGTTGAATACCAGCTCCGGCCGCGTTTCCAGCAGCGCGGTACGCAGCTCGGTCAGCGAGTCGAGTACACCCAGGGTCTGCACCTGGTGGCCGGCGTTGCGCAGCGTCGAGATGACGTCGTACTCGGTGCGCCATTCGTCGATCTGCTTCTCCGAGAATCCCGCAAGGCTGTCGGGTGGCACCAGGCTCGAGTGCACCACGACCAGCGTGCGCAGTTTTTTCATGCCCTCAGGCGCAGTCCCTGGCTGCGCATGTACAGCCGCACCATCCGCCGCAGCATGGTCCTGGTCGCGCGCAGCGACTCGCGCTGCGAGCCGCGCAGGTACAACTGCAGGCGTTCGCTGCGATCGATCACCGTGCGCAGCACCTGGTAGGCGCCGTAGCGATCCACGCTGGTGGTGCGGATGATGTAGGCCAGCAGCTGCGGCTTGTGGGAGCGCAGCAGCGTCGCGGCGGTCAGTTGGCGCGCTCCCGGCTCGGTGCCGAACACCCGCTGCAGCAGCCGGTCGGCGAGCATGCCGCGGCGCGTGCGTGCCCGCGCCAACTTGCTGCGATAGTACTGCGCCAGCGTGCGCTGGTTGTCATCGAGCGGTTCGATGCGATCGCGGCAGCGCACCGGTGGGCGATGCGCGCCAAATTCGCCCGCCACCTGCTGCACGAAGCGCAGCTTGCGCAGTGCCGGCCAGGACGCATAGCGGCGCTGCCAGCCCGAGCGCGGCGCCAGCCAGACGGCGAAGGTTTCGGCAAAATCCTCGGTCGGATGGCTCTGCGCATACCAGTCGCCGAGGTGCTGCACATGATGGCGGCTGGCCGGCCTGGCACGATAGCCGGCGCGATACGGCTCGGACGCCGGGCCGAACAGCTGGCGCCAGTGGGCGCGGCGCCGCAGCCGGTAGGCGGAATCGATCGCATGTCCGGCCTCATGGCGCAGGATACGCATCAGCCAGTTGACGTTGCTGCCCTCGACCTCGCGCGTCATCTTGCGCTCCAGCCGCATCAGGCGCGGGTGCGCCAGGTAAAACGGCATCGCAATCCCCGGCACCCCGTCGGGCGAAAACCACTCCTCCGACAGCCACACGTGCGGCCGGAATCGAATGCCGCGGCCGTCGAGCTCGGCATACAGCCGCCGCACGTAGCGCTGCAGCGGCGAGCGTCGCAGGTCGAGCCGCAGGTCGCAGATGCGCAGCTGCAGCAACTCCTGGTCGCTAAGGCGCGTCCAGTCCAGCCGGCGCGGGCGCAGCGCCTGCGAGCGGGAACGCGGCGTTGGAGGGCGCCGCGTGGAACTGGTGGTAGGGGTGGAGGTCACGCGCCAAACTCTACCCAATCGGCGCGCCGCTGTCCCCCCACCAGCTAGTCGGCCAGCGCCTCGTCCCCGGCCTCCTCCATGGTCTCCTCCCCGGCCTGGTAGCCGACCGCGCCGGCGGCCAGCGCCCGTAGCTGCGCGAAATCGAACAGATTTCGGTCGGCCAGGGTGCCGGGCTCCACATGCTGCAGCGCTGAGACGATCGACTGCACCCGCCCCGGATGTTCGCGCTCCCAGGCGGCCAGCATGGCCTTGATGGCGGTACGCTGCAGGTTGGGCTGCGAGCCGCACAGCGTGCAGGGAATGAGCGGAAAGCGCATGCCGCGCGCGTAGCGCGCGATGTCGCGCTCGGCGATGTAGGCCAGCGGACGGATGACCACGTGGCGGCCGTCGTTGGAACGCAGCTTCGGCGCCATCGCCTTCAACCGGCCGGCGTAGAACAGGTTCAGGAACAGCGTCTCGACGATGTCATCGCGATGATGCCCGAGCGCGATCTTGCTGATGCGATTTTCGGCAGCCCAGCGGTACAGCGCGCCGCGCCGCAACCGCGAGCACAGCGAGCACATGGTGCGTCCTTCGGGTATGACGCGCTTGACCACGCGGTAGGTGTCCTGCTCGATGACGTGGTAGGGCACGCCCTGGGCACGCAGGTAATCCGGCAGCACCTGCGCCGGGAAGCCCGGCTGCTTCTGGTCGAGGTTGACCGCAATCAGCTCGAACGGCACCGGCGCGCTGCGCTGGAGCGAGCGCAGCAGCTCGAGCATCGTATAAGAGTCCTTGCCGCCGGACAGGCACACCATGACCCGGTCGCCGGCCTCGATCATGCCGTAGTCATGGATCGCCTTGCCGGCCAGGCCCCGTAGCCGCGCGCCCAGCCGACGCAGAGTGGCGGAAGTCTCGCTCATGGGGCTGTCTCGCTCATGCGGACATCTCGCTCACGGGGCGCTCTCCAGGTACTTGTGGTCAAGGTAGCGCAGGAACGCGGTCGCCGACAGCGGCTGCCCGGTGGCGTCCTTCATCAGCTCCTTGACCGTGACCTTGGCGCCCAGCCCATGCACGTGCTCGCGCAACCAGGCAAACAGGCCGCTGAACTCCCCGCTCGCGATCTGTTGCTCGATCTCCGGTATGTGGATGCGCAGGCTCTCCCACAGCTGTGCGGCGATCACCGCGCCCAACGCATACGAGGGAAAGTAGCCAAACGACCCCAGCGCCCAGTGGATGTCCTGCAGGCAGCCATCGGCGGCTCCGGTCGGGCGCACTTCGAGTCGCTGCTCCATGCCGGCGTTCCAGGCCTCGGGCAGCTCGCGCACCGCCAGCTCGCCGGACAGGAGCTTCTTCTCCAGCTCGTAGCGCAGCAGGATATGCAGCGCATAGGTGACCTCGTCGGCATCCACGCGGATCAGGCTGCGCTGCACGTGGTTCAACCGCCGGTACAGGTTGTCGGGTTCCCACTCCGGCCCGCTGACAGAAAAATGCTTCTCCAGCAACGGCCGCAGGTACTGCACGAACGCCCGGCTGCGCCCGACGATCATCTCCAGCAGCAGCGACTGGCTTTCCTCCAGCGCCATGCCGCGATCGCGCCCGACCGGCTGGTCGCGCCACGACTGTGGCAGGCCCAGGTCGTACATCGCATGCCCGGTCTCGTGCATCGCACCGAGCAGGCCGGAAAACAGATCCGCGCTGTCAAAGCGCGTGGTGATGCGGATGTCGCCTGGCACGCCTTCGGTGAACGGATGTTCGCTCTCGTCGATGCGACCGCGATCGAACGGAAATCCGATCGCGCGCATCACCTCGACCACCAGCGCGCGCTGCTTGCCCGCTGCAAACTTGCCGGTCAGCGGCAGCGACGGTCGCTGCGCCTGCAGCGCCAGCGTCTCGCGGATCAGGCTCGGCAGCCGGCGCGACAGCGCCTTGAAGATGGTGTCGATGTCGGCGGCCGAGATGCCGGGGGAGAATTCATCCACCAGCGCATCATACGGTGGCAGCCCGAGTGCCTGACCCAGCAGCGCAGCCTTGTCGCGCACCAGGTGCACCACTTCCTCCAGGTGCGGGGCGAACAGGTCGAAATTATTCTGCCGCCGCGCCTCGGCCCAGTGCACCTCGGCGCGCGAGGTGGCACGTGCCAGGCGCGAGATCAGCGACACCGGCGTGGCGATCGCGTAGTCGCGCTGGCGACGCATTTCGTGCAGGTTGGCGAGTTGCCAGTCCGCTAGGCCCTGCGAATTGGCCTGCGCGCGGTCGAGCAGCCGGGTGATCTTCGGGGTAGTGAGCAGCGCGTGATACTCGGTCTCGAGCGCGGCCAGCTGCTCACCGCGCACGTCGGCGCTGCCGCGGGGCATCATCACGGCCGCGTCCCAGCGCAGCAGCGACAGCGCGCCGTGGAAAGCGTGCAGGCGCCGCCATTCCTGCTCCAGCTGCACGTAGGGACTGATGGACATGGAACTACCTTGGGAACTGCCTTGGAAACCGCCGGGGGCGCGTGAAAATCAGTGCCCCAGCGGCCAGTTGGGCGCGCACCAGTGCGCCCAGCGGCACCAGCGCGGCCAATCCGCGGCAATCAACCCGACCGCAACGGAGACCGTCAATAGAAGCAGGAGCATCAGGTAGACCGCCAGCGCGCGCATCACACCATGATAATGGCTTCGCCAACGGGCGTCTCGCGCTGCGGTAATATCCGGCGATGCCACTGAAAATATGCTTTGCCTCGGCCGAAGTGACCCCTTTCGCCAAGGCCGGCGGCCTTGCCGATGTGTCCGGCGCGCTGCTCAAGTACCTGCACGCCGACGGCCACGATGTGCGCCTGTTCATGCCGGGTTACTCGACCATCCAGCGCGAAGGCATGGAGATTCATCCGGTAGCCGGGCTCGCCGACCTGTCGGTCACGCTCGGGACACATCGCTATGACTTCTCGGTATCGCGCGCGCAGCTGCCGGATTCCGGCGCCCCGGTGTACCTGGTCGACTGCCCCGCCGTGTACAGCCGCGCCTCGCTCTACACCCCGGACGCCGACGAGCACCGGCGCTTCCTGGTACTGACGCACGCGGTCTTCCTGAGTTGCCAGCGCATGGCATTTGCGCCGCAGATCATGCATTTCAACGACTGGCACACTGCGGCCGGAACACTGCTGCTGCGCTCGGCGTACGCCTGGGATCGGCTGTTCCAGTCCACGCGCAGCGTGCTCACGGTGCACAACATCGGCTACCAGGGCATCGTCGGCGCCGCGGTGCAGGCCGAGGTGTTGCATGGCGCACCGCTGTCGATGCTGGACGCGGCCGACCTGGCCGCCGGTCGCATCAATCTGCTCAAGACCGGTCTCGCCTACGCCGATCGCATCACCACCGTGAGCCCGACCTACGCGCGCGAGCTCACCACCGCCGAGTACGGCATGGGGATGGAGACGCTGCTGCGAGCGCGCACCGATGCCATCGTCGGCATCCTCAATGGCGTGGACTACGATGAGTGGGATCCACGCCGCGACCGCTATGTGTCACAGCACTACGGGGCGAATCAGCTCGGCGTCAAAGCCGCGATCAAGGACGAGTTCCTGCAGCGCATCCGGCTCAACGGCGGCGAGCGCACCGCGCTGGTCGGCATTGTCAGCCGGCTGGCGACGCAGAAGGGCTTCGACCTGCTGTTCGATTCGCTGCCGCTGCTGCTGCAGGCGCGCGAGTTCAACCTGGTGGTGCTCGGCACCGGGGAGGCGCGCTATGAGAATTTCTTCAGCGACCTGCAGCGGCGCTTTCCTGATCGGGTGCACTTCGAGCGCCGCTACAGCGACGAGCTGGCGCACTGGATCGAGGCCGCCAGCGACATGTTCCTGATGCCCTCGCGCTACGAGCCCTGCGGCCTGAACCAGATGTACAGCATGCGCTACGGCACCGTGCCGATCGTGCGCCGCACCGGCGGCCTGGCCGACTCAGTCCAGCATTTCGATGCTGCCGCAGGCTCCGGCACCGGCATCGTGTTCAACGACTACAACGCGGAAGGCGTCAGCTGGGCGCTCAACACTGCGCTCGACCTGTACCAGAACAAAGCCAGCTGGCGCAGGATCATGCAGAACGGCATGGCCCAGGACTACTCCTGGAGCCGCCAGGTGCACGGCTATATCGAACTGTACGAGAGCATCGTACAGTCATAACCGCACGCTGCCCTTCTGGTCGAACGGAATGGTGCGCACCAGTCCGCCCTGCAGGTGCACCTGCCCGTAGACGCGATAGTCGACCGCATGGCGGCCGAAGCCGCCCGCCAGCGCCGCCAGCACGCTGTTCATGTTGGCGGTAACGTTGAGGTTGAAGTCGGTCTCCCCCAGCGCCGGCAGTGTAAAGGCGGCATCGGTCGCGCCCTGCGCAAACGGACTGCCCGCCAGTTCCAGGTTGCACTCGATGCTGCGGATCGGGATCGCGCGGTTGTTCGGATTGGTGGCGTGAAACGTCAGTTTGATCTGCTGCTGCTGCAGGTTGCCACCGCCAATGGCAACGCCGGTGATCACCAGTGTAGGCGGCGCAAGCTTAGGCAGCAGGCTGGCGCAGCCGCCCAGTATGACCCCCAGTGCCACGACCAGCACCGCCCGAAACTCACTGCGTACGCTCATGCTGCCTGCACCCCGCTGACGCGCCCATAGATCTGGTTCAGCGACGCGAATTGCTGCGCCAACTGCGCGGTGAGGCTCCCGGGCGCCAGCCGCCAGCTCCAGTTGCCCTCCACGGTGCCGGGCGTATTGAGACGCGCCTGCGAGCCCAGCCGCAGCAGGTCCTGCGCCGGCATGATCGCCAGCTGTGCCACGCAGCCCAGCACCGCGCGCTCCATCGCCTCGGGCAGGCCGCCTGCGTCCGTGTGCAGGAAGTAGGCTACGCGCTGCGCGTCGGCGCTCTGCAGGCTTGCGTACCAGCCGACGGTGGTGTCGTTGTCGTGGGTGCCGGTGTAGGCAACCACGTCACGCTGGTAATTGTGCGGCAGGTGCGGGTTGTCCGGCGAGCCGTCAAAGCCGAACTGCAGCACCCGCATCCCGGGCAGGCCAAAGCTGACGCGCAGCTGCTCGACGTCCGGTGTGATCACCCCGAGGTCCTCGGCCACCAGTGGCAGGTCGGGAAATTCCACGCTCAGCGCCTCGAACAGCGCACGCCCGGGTGCCGGGCACCAGTGGCCCTCGCGCGCAGTGCGCGCGCCCGCCGGCACCGCCCAGTAGCCGACCAGCCCGCGGAAATGATCAATGCGTACCAGGTCGAAGCGCTGCAGCTGGCGGCCGAGCCGTGTACGCCAGAACGCGAAGCCGTCGCTGGCGGCCTGCTCCCAGTTGTACAGCGGATTGCCCCACAGCTGCCCGTCAGCGGAGAAGTAATCCGGCGGCACGCCGGCCAGCAGCAGCGGCCGGCCGCCGTCATCGAGCTGGAATTGAGCGCGCGCCGACCAGGTCGCCACCGAGTCCGGCGCCACGTAGATCGGCAGGTCGCCGAACAGGAATACGCCGCGCTCGGCCGCGTAGCGGCGCAGCGCGCGCCATTGCCAGTCGAACTGCCATTGCTCGATGCGGCGGCGTTCGAGCTGCTCGCGCTCCTCGCGCGAGAAGCGATAGATCGCCTTGGGTTCGCGCTCGCGGATGTTCTGCGGCCAGTCCCACCACGGGCACTGGAAGCGCGCCGCCAGCACTTCGAACAGCACGTAGTCCTCGAGCCATTCGTGATTGGCGGCGCGAAACAGTTCGAAGTCGGAGCGCATCTGCTCGACGTCCGGCAATTCCTGGCGATCGATCAGCGCGGCCTGCCCGGCAAAATCCGAACGTGCCCAGTAGGGTGAGCCGCCGCCCGGCGGACCTAGCGGCAGCATCTGCCAGATGGAGAATCCGGCCTGCGCCAGCCAGTCGATGAAGCCGCGCGCCGCCGCGCCGAGCGCACCGCGCGCCTCAGCGCCTTCGCCGGCAATGAGCGAGGTCGGGTGCAGCAGTACGCCGGAGCGCCGTCGCTGCAGCAGCCGCGGCGCCGCGGCCGGCGCCGCGCTCATGCGCGTATCGGGGCGAGCTTCGCCAGCATGTCGGGGGTGACCAGCACCACGCCCTTGTCGGTGACATGAAAGCGGGCGGCATCGGACACCCGGTCGACCCCGATCTGCATGCCGTCCGGGATCTCGCAGCTCTCATCCAGGATCGCCTGCCTGATGGTGCAGCCGGCGCCGATCTTGACGTTCGGCAGCACCACCGCGCGCATCAGGCTCGAGCGCTCCTCGACGCGTACATTGGAGAACAGCAGCGACTGCTCTACCACCGCGCCGGAGATGATGCAGCCGCCGGACACCATGGAATTGATCGCGGTGCCGCGACGGCCGACCTCGTCCAGCACGAACTTGGCCGGCGGCTGGTGCAGCTGGTAGGTCCAGATTGGCCATTCCTCGTCGTACAGGTTCAGCTCCGGCGCCACGTGCACCAGCTCTATATTGGCGTCGTAGAACGCGTCCACGGTGCCGACATCGCGCCAGTAATTCTGCGCCCGCGTCTTGACGTCGGTGAACGGGTAGGCGACCACCTGCAGCAGGTCGATCGCCGCGGGGATGACATTCTTGCCGAAATCATGCGCGGAAGTCTCATCGCTGGCGTCCGCGATCAGCAGCTTCTCCAGCAGCCGGGCGTTGAACACATAGATGCCCATCGACGCCAGCGCGACATCCGGCCGCGCCGGGATGGTGTCGGGCTCCTTCGGTTTCTCGGTGAATTTGGTGACCCGGTTCCAGTCCGTGACCGACAGCACGCCGAAGTCGCGCGAGCTGGCGCGCGGCACCTCGACCACGCCGACCGTGATGTCGGCGCCCTTCTCGACGTGATAGGCGATCATCGGGCCGTAATCCATCTTGTAGATGTGATCGCCGGCGAGCACCAGCACGTGCTTTGGCCGCAGCGCGCGGATCAGGTCGAGGTTCTGGTAGACGCAGTCCGCGGTGCCGCGGTACCAATGCATGCCCACCTGCTGCTGTGCCGGCACCACGTCGATGAATTCGCCGAACTCGCCGCGCAGGTAGCTCCAGCCGCGCTGCACGTGCTGGATCAGCGACTGGCCCTTGTACTGCGTCATCAGGAATATCTGGCGGATGCCGGAATTCACGCAGTTCGACAGCACGAAATCGATGATGCGGAATTTGCCGCCGAACGGCGTCGCCGGCTTGCAGCGATGCAGCGTCAGGTCGCGCAGCCGCTCGCCGCGACCGCCGGCCATGACCACGGCCAGCGCGCCGCTGGTCAGGCGGCTGACGTAACGTCCGGAGGAAGCCCGCGACTGCTGCTTGGCCATAGACTGGGAATGCTGACGGGAGGCAACCAGTATAGTCTGTCGGACAGCGAGCGCGGCCGGATGTTTCATCCAGCCTACAGGCCTCGCACCAGCCTGCAGGCCTCGCACCAGCCTGCAGGCGTCGCACCA
>Ga0302157_10001851_pt1 | contig 25312 bp, 14 predicted proteins | sample I_Bog_N3_3_FD_193502 | JGI IMG/M metagenome (GOLD analysis project Ga0302157, IMG submission 193502) | Peat permafrost microbial communities from Stordalen Mire near Abisko, Sweden - I_Bog_N3_3 | ecosystem: Environmental > Terrestrial > Soil > Wetlands > Peat | place: Sweden: Abisko, Stordalen... | reverse complement strand
CGGCGATCCGAACTACGTGAAGGCGCGCGGGATCATCGACGACGTCGAGATGTTCGATCCGGCGTTCTTCGGAATATCGCCGCGAGAAGCCGAACTGATGGATCCGCAGCAGCGCCTCTTCATGGAGCTGTGCTGGGAGTGCCTCGAACGCGGCGGCCACATCCCCGATGCGGCGGAAATGCCCATCGGCGTCTTCGCCGGCATGAACAACGCCACGTACTTCCGCCGTCACGTGCAGCCGCGCCCCGACCTGATCGACAAGCTGGGCGAGTTCGCAGTCATGCTGGCCAACGAGAAGGACTACATCGCCACGCGCACCGCGAACCGGCTCAACCTGACCGGCCCCGCGGTCAGCATCCACACCGCCTGCTCGACATCGCTCGTCACCATCGCACAGGCGTTCTGGAGCCTGCGCCAGGGCCAGTGCCGGATGGCGCTCGCGGGCGGGGCGTCGATCACCTGTCCCCCGCGCAGCGGCTACCTGTACCAGGAAGGCGCGATGCTGTCGCCGGACGGCCGCACGCGCAGCTTCGACGCCGACGCGCAGGGAACCGTCTTCAGCGACGGCGTCGCCGTCGTGCTGCTGAAGCGCCTGTCGGACGCGATCGCGGACGGCAACGAAGTCATCGCGCTGATCCGCGGCGTCGGTGTCAACAACGACGGCCGCGACAAGGCGAGCTTCACGGCGCCCAGCGTCGATGGCCAGGTGGCCGTCATCGCGCAGGCGCACGCGGTGGCCCGCGTCGACCCGCGCACGATCAGCTACGTCGAGGCCCACGGCACTGCAACGCCGCTCGGCGACCCGGTGGAGGTCGAGGCGCTGACAGTGGCTTTTCGCCGCGGCACGGCCGACACGGGGTTCTGCCGCATCGGCTCCGTCAAGAGCAATGTCGGACACCTGGTGTACGCCGCAGGCGCCGCAGGCGTCATCAAGACGGCACTGGCGCTCGAGAACGAGCACCTCCCGGCCACGCTGCACGTCGGCCAGCCGAGTCCGAAGATCGGGTTCGCGCAGTCGCCTTTCGTGGTCAACGACCGCGCCGCGCCCTGGCCCCGCACCGCCGCGCCGCGCCGCGCCGGCGTGAGCAGTTTCGGCGTCGGCGGAACCAATGCGCACGCGGTGATGGAAGAAGCGCCGTTGCGCCCGCCCTCGTCGTCCGCGCGCGGGCCGCAGCGCCTGCAGCTGGCGGCACGCACGCCGGCGGCGTTGACGGCGATGACCGCACGCCTGGCGACGCATCTCGAACAGCATCCGCTGATCAACCTGGCCGACGTCGCGTTCACCCTGCAGCACGGGCGCTCGGCCTTCGTGCATCGGCTCGCGGTCGTGGCGGCTTCCCCGGCCGAGGCCGTCGAGGCGCTGGCGAAGCCGGGTCATGCGGCGAGTCGCCGCGCCAGCGTGGGGGCGCGCAAGCCCGCGTTGATCTGGCTGTTTCCGGGCCAGGGCGCGCAATACGCAGGCATGGGCAGCGGCCTGGCGGCGACCGATCCCGTATTTGCCCGTGCATTCGACGACGCGCTTGCCGCCATCCAGCCGGCCCTGGCCTTCGACCTGAGAGCGCGGCTGGCCGACGCCGATCCGCAGGCCCTGCGTCCGACCGAAGCAACCCAGCCGGCGCTGTTCTGCGTCGAATACGCGCTGGCGAGGTCCTGGCAGGCGCGCGGCGTCGAGGCCGCGGCCCTGATCGGGCACAGCGTCGGCGAGTTCGTCGCCGCGGTCGTCGCCGGCGTCATGTCGCTCGCGGACGCGGGCCGACTCGTCGCGTACCGCGGCGCGCTGCTGCAGGCCTTGCCCGAGGGCGCGATGTTGTCGGTACGCCTGCCCGTCGCCGAGGTGCTGGCCAGGATGCCGGCGGCGCTGTCCCTTGCCGCCGAGAATGGCCCGCGCGCCTGCGTCGTTGCAGGCCCGACGGCGGACATCGAAGCCTGGGCCGCTGCGCTCCAGGACAGCGGAACGGCCGCGCGCCGGCTCGTCACGTCGCATGCGTTCCACTCGACGATGATGGACGCGGCCGTCGCGCCCTTCGAGGCGCTGGTGCGCCAGGTGCGGCTGTCGGCGCCGCGCATTCCCATCGTCTCGTCGGCGACCGGGGCCTGGCTCACCGATGCGCAGGCGAGCGACCCGACCTATTGGGCACGCCACCTGCGCGAACCGGTGCGTTTCTCGACCGCCCTGCGCTGTGCACTTCAGCGCCATGCCGGCGCGGTGACGTTCGAGGTCGGCCCACGCGAAGCACTGTCGGTGCTCGCGCGCCAGAATGGCTCGCCCGACACAGGTGCCGGCGTTGCCGTCGCTTCGCTGGGCGACTCGGCGGCGAGCGAGACCGAGCAGGTCATGCTGGCGGAAGCCCACCTGTGGACGCTCGGCCTGACGACTCCCACGCCGGCCGCCACCCCCCCGACCGGTCGGCGACGGGTACGACTGCCGACTTACGCATTCGAACGCCAGCGCTATTGGGTCGAGGCGCAAGCCTCCATGCCTGCGACGGCCGCCGCCCCGGCTCCGGTGCTTTCCCACATTTCCCCGTCGATCGCGATGGCCGTGTCGCCACCGTCCGTCGATCTTCCACCGCCTGCGAGTACTGCCATGTCTTCCTCGATCCTCGCCGCCGCCCCGCGCCGCTCGTCGCTCATCGATCGCCTGCGGGAGCTGTTCGGCGACGTCGCCGGGCTGGACCTGTCGACGGCCGACCCGACTGCCGCTTTCGTCGAGTTCGGCATCGACTCCCTGACGCTGACGCAGGTCGCGATGCAGACCAGGAAGCGGTTCGGCGTCGCCGTGACGTTCCGCCAGCTGTCCGAATCCTGCCGCAGCTTCGACGCGCTGGCAGCATTTCTCGACGGCGCGATGCCGCCCGAGACGGCCCCGGTCGTCGTCCCGACGATGACGGCGCAGCCGCCGACCGCGTCGCAGATCGCGTTTCCGCCATCGACGTCGGCGCCAGCCGAAAGCCTGGTCCAGCAGGTGATTCAGCAGCAGATGGTGCTGATGGCGCAGCAACTGGCCTTGCTGAGCGGGACGCCGATGTCCGGCACCGCGGTGCCGGCCGCCGCGACACACCAGCTGGTCGCGCCTGTCCAGTCCGCGTCGGCACCGGCCAATGCCACCGCCGCTCCGGCCACGGAAGAAGGCGGTGCCATTCGCTACGACGTCAAGAAGGCGTTCGGTGCCATCGCGCGGATCCACACGCAGGCCGCCGAGATCACGACGCGCCAACGCGCTCGCCTGGAGGCCTTCGAGCGGCGCTACATCGAGCGCACGGCCAGGAGCAAGGCCTATACCAGCGCGCACCGGCCGCACCTGGCCGACCCGCGCGTGGTCAACGGCTTCCGGCCGCTGACCAAGGAGATCACGTACCAGATCGTCATCGAGAAGAGCCGCGGCTCGCGCCTGTGGGACATCGACGGCAACGAGTACGTCGACGTGCTCAATGGCTTCGGCATGAACCTGTTCGGCTGGCAGCCGGAGTTCGTGCAGGAAGCGGTACGGCGGCAACTCGACGCGGGCTACGAGATCGGCCCGCAGCATCCGCTCGCCGGTGAAGTCGCCGACCTGATCTGCGAGATGACCGGCTTCGACCGCGCCGGCTTGTGCAACACCGGCTCCGAGGCCGTGATGGCCGCCGTGCGCATCGCGCGCACCGTCACCTGCCGCAACACCGTGGTGCTGTTCACGGGGTCGTATCACGGCACCTTCGACGAGGTGCTGGTGCGTGCAGGCCGCAACGCCAAGGGCATTCCGGCCGCTCCGGGGATCATGGCCGGCGCGTTCGACGACGTCCGCGTGCTGGACTACGGCACGCCCGAAGCCCTCGAGTTCATCCGTCGCCATGCCGACGACCTCGCCGCCGTGCTGATCGAGCCGGTGCAGAGCCGCCGCCCCGAATTCCAGCCGCGCGAGTTCCTGAAGCAGGTGCGCGAAATCACCGAGGCCAGCGGTACCTGCCTGATCTTCGACGAGGTCATCACCGGCTTCCGCACGCACCCGGGCGGCGTCCAGGCGATGTTCGACATCCGTGCCGACCTGACGACCTACGGCAAGGTCATCGGCGGTGGGTTCCCGATCGGCGTGATCGCCGGCAAGCGCGCCTACATGGACGCGCTCGATGGCGGCGGCTGGCACTACGGGGACGACTCCGTCCCCACCGTCGGCGTGACCTACTTCGCGGGCACGTTCGTGCGCCATCCGCTCGCGCTCGCGGCGGCCAAGGCATCGCTGCTGCACCTGAAGGAGCAGGGCGCGCAATTGCAGGAGCAGCTCAACACGAGCACCGCGGCGATGGCCGACGAACTCGTCGCGTTCTGCCGCGAGGTCGGCGCACCCATCGAGATCAGGCACTTCGGATCGCTCTGGCGCGTGGCATGGCTCGAGGAGCATCCGCTGCAGGACCTGCTGTTCGCGATGATGCGCAGCCGCGGCGTGCACATCCTGGACAACTTTCCGTGCTTCATGACGACCGCCCATACGCCGCAGGACATCGCGACGATCAAGTCGGCCTTCAAGGAGTCGGTCGCCGAGTTGCAGCAGGCGGAGTTCCTGCCCGCGCGGATTCCGGCGCAGGCGCAGGCGCTCGATGTCACGAAGCCGCCGGTTCCCGGAGCGAAGCTCGGTCGCGGTCCGAACGGCGAGGCGCAGTGGTACGTGCCTCATCCCGATCAACCCGGAAAGTACGTCATCGCGCACTAGCAGGCAGCACAGGGCGCGTGGCAGCGCCAGCGACGGGCGGTGGCCCGTCGCACCGACAATGTGGACGCAGGCCAGGCGGCCATGTCGACATGGGACAAGGCTTCAAAGGGAACGAGACAATGAATCAAGCGAATCCGGACTTCTCCGGTTCGATCGTCGACCACGATCCGTTCGGCGCTGGCGAGGTTCAGCGCGTCGTACCGACCACCGAGGCGCAGCGCGAGGTGTGGCTTGCCGACCAACTCGGCAAGGAAGCATCGCTGGCCTACAACGAATCGGCGTCGCTCTGGTTCGAGGGACCACTCGACGTCGCCGCCCTCGACGCGGCGCTGTCGCTGCTCGGCGAACGCCATGAAGCGTTGCGATCGACTCTCGGCACCGAGGGCACGGAGCTTTGGGTCAACGCCGGCTCGCCGCTGAAAGCGATCCCGCACGATTTCAGCGAGCTGCCCGCGGCCCGGCGCAACGAGGCGCTGGCCGCCGAACGGGTCAAGGCTGTCGAAACTCGCTTCGACCTCGAGCACGGGCCGCTGATCCGCGCCGATCTCATGCGCTCGCACGAGACGCACCACGAATTGATGCTCACCGCGCACCACATCGTGTGCGACGGCTGGTCGCTGGGCGTCCTCGCCGACGACCTGATGTCGATCTATCGCGCCTTTGCGCAGGGGCAGCCGTCGATGCTGGATCCCGCGCCGCGCTACAGCGACTACGCGTTGGCGCAACGCCAACCGGAAGCCGCGCAACAGCGGGCCGCGGACGAGCGCTATTGGGTCGGCCTCTATGACCGGTCGATTCCGACCCTCGATCTTCCGGGGGACCGCGCACGCAGTGCGGCACATCGCAGCTTCGAATCGCGGCGCGAGGACCTGGACATCGACGCGACGCTCACGGCGGCCATCCAGCGTTTCGGCGCCCAACAGGGCGCCAGCCTCTTCGCGACGCTGTTCACGACTTACGCGGCGCTGCTCGCTCGCATCGCAGGAGCCGACGAAGTGGTGATCGGCGTGCCGGCCGCCGGCCAACCCGTCGCGGGCGAACCCGGCCTGGTCGGCCACTGCGTCAACTTGCTGCCGATCCGCGTTCCGGTCGACCTGGAACAGGCTGCCTCGGCGCAGGTCGCGACGACGCGCGGCATCGTGCTCGATGCCTACGATCATCAGAGCTGTACCTTCGGCAGCCTGCTCAAGAAGTTGCAGGTCACGCGCGACCCGGCGCGCCTGCCGCTCGTCTCGGTACTGTTCAACCTCGATGCCAGCATCGACTCGGCTGCCCTGTCGGACGATCGGCTGCGCGTGCAGGTGATCGGCAATCCCCGCCGCTTCGAGAACTTCGAATTGTTCCTCAACGTCGCGCAAGCCGGCGGTGGCCTGCGCCTCGAATGCCAGTACAACACGGGGCTGTTCGACGCGACCACGATTCGCCGCTGGCTCGGCCTGTACCGGACGGCACTCGAACGCTGCGCCGCCGAGCCCGAGCTCGTGCTGGCCGACGCGCTCGCGCCCACCGACGCCGAACGCGCGCTGTTCGACACGTTCAACGCGACGCAGGCCGATCATGACCGCAGCGAGCGCATCGACACCCTGATCGCGCGTCAGGCAGCGCTGACCCCCGACGCCGTGGCGATCGTCAGCGCGAGCAATCGGCTGACCTACCGCGAGCTCGACCTCCGCGCCGACGCGCTGGCTGCGGACCTGCGCCGACGCGACGTCGGCCCGGGCGACCTGGTCGGCCTGTACTGCGGCCGCAACGAGCACATGCTGGTCGCGCTGCTGGGCATCCTCAAGACCGGCGCCGGCTATGTTCCGCTCGATCCGGCGCTGCCACGCCAGCGGCTGGAGTTCATGGCCCAGGACGCGGCGCTCCAGTTCGTCGTCAGCGACGCGAGCGTTCAGGGCGAGTGGCCTTTCTTCGCCGCGCAGCGCGTGGCGGCGGACCTGCTCGAGATCGGTCTGCCGGCGCCGGCGCCCCAGGGCAGTGCCGACGATGTCGCCTACGTCATCTACACCTCGGGGTCGACGGGAACGCCCAAGGGCGTGCGCGTGCCCCATCGCAGCGTCGTGAACCTGCTGTCCAGCCTGCGCAGCGTGCCGGGGATGCGGGCCACCCATCGCGTGCTGTCGGTGACGACGCTGTCGTTCGACATCGCGGTCTCCGAACTGATCATGCCCCTGACGGTCGGTGCGTGCATCGTCGTCGCCGACCGCACGCAGGCTACCGATGGCGAGCGCTTGCGCGAACTCATCGAACGCGAGGACGTCGACTTCCTTGACGGCACGCCATCGACCTGGCGACTGTTGCTCGCCTCGGGCTGGCCGGGTCGCTCCGACCTCCTCGCGATCTGCACCGGCGAGCCGTTGCCGCCCGATCTCGGACGCCAGTTGTTGCCCATGGTGGGCGAGGTGTGGAACGGTTATGGCCCGACCGAGACCACGGTCTGGTCGAGTTTCCACCGGGTCGAGCGCCTGGACGGCCCGGTGCCCATTGGTCGCCCGATCGCGAACACGCAGATCCACGTCGTCGACGGCCGACTGCGTGCCTTGCCGCTGGGGGCGATCGGCGAGCTCTACATCGCGGGCGAAGGCGTCGCGCTCGGCTATCTCAACCGGCCCGAACTGACGCAGGAGCGATTCGTCGCCGCGCCGGCCGGCGCGAAGGGCGCGCGCTGGTATCGCACGGGAGATCTCGGACGCTGGCGTGCCGACGGCATCCTGGAGTGCCTCGGCCGCATCGACCACCAGGTGAAGGTGCGCGGGTATCGCATCGAGCTCGGCGAGATCGAGGCTGCGCTCGCGCGCCATGCCAGCGTTGAACGCGCGCTCGTCGTGACGCGCGAGGATCAACCGGGCGACGTGCGCATCGTCGCCTACGTCGTGCCGCGCGGCGCGGATATCGACGACATCGCGCTGCGGAGCCACCTGGCCGAGACGCTGCCTGACTACATGGTCCCGCAGCACTTCGTGAGCCTGCAATCATTCCCTACATTGTCCAACGGCAAGCTGGATCGCCGCTCGCTCCCGAAGCCGGGCATCGACTCGACGGCGCGCGCCGCAGAACGCGTTGCACCGCGCAACTTGCTCGAGAGCGGCGTGCTCGCGGCGATGGAAACCGTGCTCGATTTGCCGGGCATGGGCGTGCGCGACAACTTCTTCGCGCTCGGCGGGCACTCCCTGCTGGCGATGCGTCTGACCACGCGCCTGAATCGCGAATTCGCGGTCTCGTTGCCGCTGCGCACGCTGTTCGAATCGTCGACCGCCGAAGCGCTCGCGCTGGCCATTGCCGCCGCCCGGGCGCGCGGCGGCCAGGCGCGTGCCGCCATCCGGCACGAGGCGCAGCAAGCCACGGCACCCTTGACGCTGATGCAGGAACGCGTGCGCTTCCTCGAGGAGCTGCAACCGGGCCGCGTGAGCTTCAACACGCCGTCGGCCCACCGCCTGACGGGGCCGATGGATCTTGCCGCCTTCGAAGCCGCATTGCGCGAGATGGTGCGCCGCCAGCCGGTGCTGCGCACCCGCATCGGGCGCGTACCGGACGGCGAGGGATTCGTGCAGGTCATTGACGACACGATCGCCTTTGACCTGCCGTTCGAGGATCTGTCGGCCATCCCTGCGTCCGAGCGCGAAGCGCAGTTGCTGGAGCGCATGCAGGCCATCATCGACACGCCGATCGACATCCACGCGACGCCGCTGTTCCGCGTCGCGATCTACAGGCTCGCCGCCGAGGAGCACGCGTTCCTCTTCATGCCGCACCACATCATCTGGGATGGGTGGTCCTTCGACGTGCTCTACGCGGAGCTCGCCTCGATCTATGGCGCCCTGGTGGCCGGCAAGCCGATCACGCTCGCGCTGCCGACGGTCACCTATGCGGACTACGCACGCTGGCTCGCCGAGTGGCTGGATGGCCCGGATGCGGCGCGCCAGCTCCAGTTCTGGAAGACGCGCTTCGCGAACGCGCCGCTGCCCAAGGTGCCCGGCACCGACAAGCCGCGCAACCCCGGGATGAGTGGCGAAGGCGCCACCGAATGGGTGCACATCGACCGCGAGCTCACCGAGCGCCTGCGCGACGTCGCACGCCGCCACGACCTGACGCTGAGCATGCTGATGATGTCGGTCTACGCGGCCATGATCGCGGCGGCGGTCGACAGTTCGTCGATCGTCGTCGGCCTGCCCGTGCGCGGCCGCCTGGCCCCCGAGACCGAAAGCGTGATGGGCTTCTTCAACAACCTGTTGCCAGTCCAGTTCGAGGTCGCCCCCACGCTGTCCCTGAGCCAGTTCCTGACCAGCGTGAAGCGCGACACGCTCGACGTCTTCGAGCACCAGGAAGTGCCGTTCGAACGCCTTGCATCCGAGCCCGAGATCGCCGCCCGCGCGCAACGCTTCGGGCTCTATCAGGCGCTGTTTTCCTTCCAGGACGCCCGCGAGCGCAAGCGCGAGTGGGGGCCGCTGGGCCACAAGGCGATCCTCGTATTCCAGAAGGGCGCCACGGAGGACCTGGGACTGTGGCTGATGGAAGTTCCCGGCGGCCTTGAAGGCGGCTTCACCTACAACGCGGACATCTACCTGCCCGAGACGGCCGTGGCCTTGCGCGAGCGCTACGAGGAGCTATTGACGCGCGTGGCGGGCGATCCCTCCGTCCGGCTGTCGGAGCTGACGGATGCCGGCAGCTCCACGTCCGCGCAGTGGCTTCGTCGGCTGTCCGGGGTGGCGGAAGCGAGGCCGGCGGTAGCGACAGCGCGCGCGGCTGCGGGTGGCGACGGCGTAGGTGCACACGCCTTCGCCTCCGACAATGAGCGGGTGCTCGCCGGGATCTGGGCGGAGCTTCTGGACATCGACATCGCCAGGATCTCGCCGCTGGACAACTTCTTCGACCTGGGCGGCCATTCGTTGCTGGCGATGCGCGCCGTCGAATGTTCGGGCCGGGCACTCGGGTTCCGGATCGATGCGCGGCGCTATTTCTACGAGAACCTGGGCCAGCTCGCCGGCGCGCAGGCATCGAAAGGCGAGCCTGCGGCAGCGGCTGCCCGCGCGCGCGGGAACGACGAGAAAGGCGGACTGCTCAAACGTGTGTTCGGCGGGTTCGGTGCCAAGTCCCGCAAGTGAGGCTGTCTTCGACATGCAGCCACGTGTATCGGGAATTCACATCCATTCCACGACGACTCGTGGCTGACAATCATCCGATGGTTCCGTTTCATTTCGGATCGCCGGAGCGCCTGGCGTTCGGGTTGTTCCATCCCGCTGCCGCCGACTCTCGCGAAGATCGCGCGGTACTGCTGTGCAATCCATTCGGCCAGGAGGCCGTGCGCAGCCATCGCCTCTACCGTGTTCTGGCAGAGCGGCTGACCCGCCTGGGGCTTGCGGTGCTGCGCTTCGACTATCACGCCACGGGCGACTCGCCTGGAGCCGACGAGGACGGCGACATCGAAGGCTGGGTCGGCGACACGCGTTTAGCCTTGCACGAACTCGCGCATCGCAGCGGCTCGCAACGCATTGTCTGCCTGGGAGCGCGCCTGGGCGCCCCGATCGTGGCGCGTGCGGCCAGCGGCGTCCCCGGGGTTGCGCGCCTGGTGCTCTGGGATCCGATCGTGCAGGGCGCGGAGTACCTGGCGCTGCTGCGGGTCAAGCATGTGGAGTCGCTGGAGTCCTCCTACAGTCTCGCCGATCCGCAGTGGCGCCTGCGGCTTGCCGACGACCCGGAGGCGTTCACGGACGAGGCGATCGGGTTCAGCCTGTCCGCGAGGCTGCGCCAGCAGATTCGCAAACTGGGCCCGCACAACCTGCCCTTGCCGCCGGGCATCGACGTGCGGGTCGTCGCGCATCCCGAGGACAGCGCCGTTGCAACCTGGTTCGCGCCGCACGCGAACAACCCGAGGCGGCGCCTGCAGCCGCTGGCGCAATCCTTCGACTGGACGGCCGAAGAAAGCAGGAACAGTCCCCTCGTGCCGGCACCGGCGCTCGCCACCATCCTGTCCACCATCCGTGATTGAAGCATCCGAAAGAATTGCCCGCTTCGGGCCGGACGATCATCTGATCGGCATCGTCACGCGCCCGGCGCACCCGCGTCCCGACGCGCCTGCGTGCCTGTTGCTGAACGCAGGCGTGGTTCACCGCATCGGCCCTCATCGCATCAACGTCAAGCTGGCACGGGCGCTCGCGCAGGACGGCATCACCAGCATCCGCGTGGATCTCTCCGGGCTCGGCGACAGCGCGCCGGCGGCAGCGGCCGTGCACTCCGGCGCACAGGTGATCGCCGATCTTCGCGCGGCCATGGCGTACCTCGAGGCAACGGAAGGCTGCAGGCGCTTCGTGATGTTCGGGCTGTGCTCGGGCGCCGTGAATGCCTATCGTCTCGCGCTGGACGACGCGCGCATCGTCGGATTGCTGATGTTCGACGGCTATGTCTATCCGACATTCAAGACGCACTTCCTGCGCCGACGCGCGCGCGTTCGCACGCTGTCGTGGGGCGATCTCGCGCGCAAGCCGGCCCAATGGTTGTTTCGAAAGAGCAAGGCAGTTGCGGAGGCACCCGAGAGCGCAGGTTCGAACGACGAGCACCTGCGCATACCGACCCGTGCCCAGTTCGGGCAGGCGATGGACGCCCTCGTCGCCCGTGGGACGTCGGTCTACCTGATGTACTCTGGCAGCTTCCTCGAGGGATACAACTACGACAACCAGTTGCGTGACGGCTTCCGCGGCGCCAAGTTCCTCGACGGCATCCGCCACGACTACGTGCCGGACATCGACCACACCGCAACCTCCCTGCCTGCCCAACGCAAGCTGATCGCAGCCGTGCGCGACTGGGTTCAAGGCGTTGCGGTAGCGGCCGGCAGCAAGGGCAGTTCGACGTAGGAGGGCGCGTCCGGACCGTGGAACACGCGGTTGTGTGCCGAGACCCCGTGCGTGTCGTGTGCGTTGTCGCCTCCTGTGTGGAGATTGCGCTCGAGCCGCGGAAAGCTGCTGCTCGCGACATCCAGTCGCAACCGATGCCCCGCGGCGACGCTGTACGCGATCGACCTCATGTCCACGGTCAGCGTGACGTGCTCCCCGGGCACCAGCAGCGACGGCCTGGCCACGCCGTCGCGGTAGCGTGCACGCAGCGCGCCCTCCTGGACCGAGATGGCGCGCCCGTCGGGAAAGACGTCGACGAGCCGGGCGACGAAGTCGGTGTCGAGCGCCGACGACGACACGGTCAGGACGGCATGCAACGGTCCGGCGATACGCTGCGGGGCATCCAGCACAGGCGAGGTATAGACCAGGACGTCCGCGCGACTCTCGACATCCTTCTGGTTCGCCGGACCGGGTCGCTCCTCCGGTTGGCCCGTGCAGCAGACCGGCCCGCCGCGCGACGGCACGGGATTCGCCGGGTCGTCGACGTAGCCGTCCGAGGCGAGTCGGGTGGGTGGACTGCGCAGCAGCGCACCATCGCCGCCAGCGGAATTCGCGTGGCCGGCCCCGTCCAGGTACCAACGCCGCAGCGATGTCTCCGCCGGTGGCCAGCGCGAGGCATCGAGCCAGCGGGCCTCGCCGATCAGGTAGTAGCGGATCGCCGGCATCTTCGCCAGTCCGTCGCCGCGGTCGCGCAACCAGAAATCGAACCAGCGTTCGTACATCTCGAAATAGGGTTGCGCAGCGTTCTTGACGCTCAGTTCGCCGAACCGTTCGCTTTCGCCGGTTTCCTGGCTGTGGCAGTGCGTGCCCGGGGCGACGATCAGGTGGCGTTCGGGCGCGGAGGCCGGCGCTGCAGCCGATGCCTTGCGCCGCAGCGATTCGTCCAGAGCCAGGGTGTCGCCGACGGTCTGGTCGCCCCAGGTGCTGACCTCCAGCGTCGGGACGGTCGGTGCATCGCTGTCGTCGAGGTAGCCGAGGTCGTGCCACTTCGGGTCGGTCAGCGGCATGCTCAGGAAATCATCGTAGCCGTTGGGGCCGGGCCGATGCCGTCGAACGAGATCGGCCACGGGCAAGTCGCGGAGCGCGGTCGCGATGTCGAAAGGGCGAGCGAGCGGCGTGCGCGGATCGCTGGCTCCGTGCTCCACGAACCAGCCGAAGCCGCTCGCGAGTTCGAACACGCCGCCCTCGAACAGGCCGAAATAGCTGTAGCGGCCGGCCGCCGATCCCACGGCGCCACCGGCCCCCAACGGGATCATTGCGCGCAGCGCGGGATGGTTCGCCCGCGAAAGCACGTACTGCGTCTCGCCGAGCGCGGAACAGCCGAAGCTGCCGACGCGACCGCTCGACCAGGGTTGGGCGACGATCCAGTCCAGTGTGGCGGAGCCGTCGGATATCGCGCCTCGGTAAGGCATCAATTCGCCTTGCGAGTCGCCCGTGCCGCGCAGATCCTCGACCAGCACGGCATACCCGTCGCGGGCAAAATTCTCGGCCGCATTGAGTCCCTCGCCATATTCGAGCCGGTTGTACGGCACGCGCACCAGGATCGTCGCGAGCGTGCCGGTCGGATGGCGAGGCAGGTACAGGCTTGCCGCCAGATGGACGCCATCCGGCATGGCAATGCGCACGTCGCGCTCGACGCGGTAGCCGAAACGCAGTCCTTCCAGTTCGACGAGACGGTCGTGCGGAATCAACGCTGCCACGCGATGACGCAACGCAGGCACGGCGAGCGCGGAAACGGCCAGTACCAGCAGCGCTGCGATCGCCGCCACAACGCCGCGCAGAAGGCGGGAACGCGAAATATTCGACATTTCTCCTCTTGTAGCCATCCCGACCGATTGGAGTATTGCTGCATCGAGAACACTGGTCGATCGCCTCGACGATAGTCGACTGGGGATGAACCTGCTCTGCCATCCCGGGGCGACAGCGCGTCCGACCGGTTCTAGGGATGACGTTTTGGCGGCTGCAGCCAATGGCTCGTTGCCGTAGATAGAATCGGGAGAATAGCGGCAAGATATCGATCGCAACGAGGGATGACCAATGCCTGCAGTGCCCATGGCGGACAACCCGCTTGCTTCGAGAATTCCAGCGGGCAGCAGTACTCCTGCAGGATCCGACGCCGCGCCCTACCGCGTCTGGGTCGATAGTCCCGCGGCCTTCAGCACGAGCGAGGCCGGACGCGTCCAGCACAATTTCCACCAACACCCACTGGTGCAACTGCCGCGGCTGGCGCAACTGGCGCAGGAACTGTGGCCCAAGGGCCAATGCCGTTTCATGACGCCGGAGGCCACGGAATCGTCATCCCTGGCGTCCGCGTTGCGCCTGCGCAGTCCGGACGGTCGCCGCATCGACGAGGTGTTTCGCCGCATCGAGGAACCAGGCGCGTGGGTCGCGCTCTACAACATCGAGTCCGACCCGAGCTACAAGGCGTTGCTCGCGGAAGTGATGGCCGCGGCCCGCGCGTTGCTCGACAAAGAGCAGGCGGACATCTTCAGGATCTGCGGCTACCTTTTCATTTCGGCCCCGCCTTCGGTCACCCCTTTCCATATCGACCGCGAGAACAACTTCTGGCTGCAATTGCACGGCCGCAAGACACTCACCGTGTGGGATCACTCGGACCGCGAGGTCGTGTCCTCCGAGGCCGTGGAAAAGTTCATGCTCGAAGCGTCGCTGGAGGACGTGAAGCTCGACGACTCTGTGCGCGGACTCGGCCGCGAGTTCGACAGCGGTCCGGGCGATGGCGTCTACTTTCCGAGCACATCGCCTCACATGACGCATTCCGATACCTCGTGGGTCCGACCCGGCGATGGTGTCGCCGTCTCCATCGGAGTGGTGTTCTACACGAGAGCGACACTGCGTGATGCGCGCGTGCACCTCTGCAACCATGCATTGAGGCGCCTGGGTTTTTCGCCCGCCTTTCCTGGCAAACATCCCTTGCTCGATGCCATCAAGGAACCTGTGGGGAGTGTTCTTGCCCGTCGTCGCAAGGAGTGGCCCGACGTCACGGCTTTCTCCTATCGGCTGGCCCGCGATTGATATCGCATCGTCCACTGCGTCTCCCGCAGCCCAGCAACGGACACATTCGAAATTGCCACCAGATCTCCTGCCCACGCTGAAGTCCGTAGTCCGCCTGCTGACCCCGCAGTTCCTGCTTTCCGCGCGGTACGAGCGCCATTTCTTCCGGTCTCGGCGTTGGGAGAACCTGCATCTGGGCGTGTTCGAGTCATTCGAGGCCGCGCGAGAATTTGCGGCGCGCAGGGACGTGGTTGCCAGGTTCGACCTGGACCACGAGGCCTGGCTCAAGCAGCGTGTGCGCCTCAGCCCGCACGACTATCCGATGATGTTCTGGCTCGAGCGCACGTTCGAGGAGGGCATGCGAGTCGTCGACCTTGGCGGCAGCGTCGGTGTCTCGTGCTACGCCTTCAGGCCGTTCATGCACTTTCCGGAAGGCCTGCAATGGCAGGTCTGCGAACTCGAGGACGTCGTCCCGCTCGGTCGACGCATCGCCCAGGAACGCGGCGAAAGCGCCTTGAGCTTCACCAGCGACCTGGCCAGTCTCGAGGGCGCGAACGTGTTGTTCACCGCCGGCACCCTCCAGTACATCGAGTCGTCGCTCGCCCAGTTGCTTGCCGTGCTCGCGAATCCCCCGAAGCACCTGCTGATCAACCGGATTCCGCTGACTCGGCGACGAAGCAGCTTCGTCACCTTGCAGAACGGCGGCGAAGGCGTGCAGGCCTACCGGATCTCGAATGCCAAGGAGTTCGTCGACGACCTCGAGCGCCTTGGATATCGGGAAGTCGATCGCTGGAAGTGCCTCGAGAATTCGGCCCCGATCCCGTTGCACCCCGACCTTTCCCTGAGCAATTTCGACGGCTTCTATTTCGTCCGGGAAGCGCATCGCTAGCATTTCCGTTCGATGAACCGAGCCTGCGGGATCGGATACGAGATCGCGTGGCGCGCAGCGTGCATCGCCGGTGCGACGAACGGCAGAGCGAGTCCGGCGCCGATCGCGCCGAAGCCTTGCGGGCGCATTCAGGCACGCGACATGCGAAGGCCGGACAATGGTTCCTCGCCCCTTGGTCGCCACGCATGCCCACCCCACCGATCCGCCTCTCCGCGCCGATGCCTTTCGAGCTGTGGCTGGTGCCGCTCGCGGCCGGCAGGCCCGAAGACGGCACGCTGCTCGACGAACAGGAACGCGAGCGCGCGGCGCGGTTCGCGTTCGAGCGCGATCGTCGACGCTACGTCGCGGCGCACGTGGCCTTGCGTCGGCTCCTCGGCCAACGGACGGGTCGCGCGCCGGATGCCCTCCGCTTCGAGACCGGCGCGTTCGGCAAGCCGCGGCTGCGCGGGGAGCTGAGCTGCGCGTTCAGCCTGAGCCACAGCGACGACCATGCGCTGATCGCGATATCCGCCGGCGACGAGGTCGGCGTCGATCTCGAGCCGCTGCGACCCCTGCCGGACATCGACGCACTGGCTCGCCAATGTCTTGCCAAGCGCGAATGTTTCCACCTGGATGCAACACCCGTGGCTGAACGAGAGCTTGCATTCCTGCGCGCCTGGACTCGCAAGGAGGCTTGCCTGAAGGCGTTGGGCACCGGTCTCCAGGTCGAACCCGCGTCGTTCGAGGCCGGCATCGACACGAGTGAACTGCAGGTGCGCATCGACACCCCGGAGGGGGTGCGCGAGGTCGTCGTGCACTCGCTCTCGCCGATGCCGGGGTGGGTCGCGGCGCTCGCCTGGGCTCCCCGCACCCCAAAAGAGGGGGTGCCGGGCGACAGCTCGAACTTGTACATTGCTCGTTGAGGAAAGTTGGGCATGCGCCGAGAACGCATCCCACGCTGTCGAGGGATCTTCGAGGCCGGAACGCGAAGCCTCGTCGAACCTGTCGTCTCGTCCCTTCGGAAGCCCATCGTGAGCACTTGGCTCCAGCGCCTCAATCCGCGTCCCGGCGCCGCCCTGCGCCTGTTCTGCTTTCATCACGCCGGCGGCAGCGCCGCGGCGTTCCGCCTGTGGCCGTCCCTGCTTCCGGAAATCGACGTCTGCGCGGTGCAATTGCCCGGCCGGGCCAATCGCTTCGTCGAGGCGCCGATCGACGACATCGGCGCACTGCTGGAGTTGCTTGCGCCCGCCGTGCGGCCGCAGCTCGATCGGCCGTATGCGTTGTTCGGCCACAGCATGGGTTCGGCCGTCGCTGCGGCTTTGGCGCATCGCCTGCGGGCCGAGGGCGACCCGTTGCCGAAATGCCTGTTCGTCTCTGGCCGCCAGGCGCCGCACCGCGTGTTTCCTGAATGGTCGATGCGCGGCATGTCCGACGCGGAGGCGCTCACCGCGGTGCAGCGCTCCTTCGGCGCCCTGCCTGCCGAGGCGTTGGCCAACCCCGAACTGATCGAGATGATCTTGCCGACGCTGCGTGCCGATTTCGCGTTGCTCGAAAGCTTCGCGAAAGTGTCCGCCGCGCCGTTGCCGGTGCCCATCGTGGCACTGGGTGGTGCCGAGGACGAATGCGCCGATCGCGAACGCCTGCAGACCTGGCAGGCCTGCACGACGCAACCGCTGCGCATGCGCCGGCCGCCCGGCGGCCATTTCTACCTGGATTCGAGCCTCGACGACGTGCTTTCGATCGTGCGCGCCGAATGCCGCGTGGCGGTGGCCGCACAGCCGGTGGGCGACGCCGCATGAGGTTGTCCCCCAAGATCCAGTCGGTCGCGTTCGCCACCGGCCTGTCCACGTGGCTCGCACGCCGCCGGCCGGCGCGCCGCGTGATCATGTTCCATGGCGTCGACGAGGTCGAGATGCCCGCGGACGTGTTCGAGAGCAACCTGCGCTGGCTCGCCGACCGCTTCAACATCGTGGCGCTTGGCGCGATGGTCGATGGCGTTCTGCAGGGCCGCGCGCCCGATCCGCGCGGTGAACTCGTGCTGACCTTCGACGACGGACTGCGCAATCATTTCGATGCGGCCTACCCGGTACTTCAGCGCCTGGGCCTGCCGGCCACCTACTTCGTCTGCCCTGAACTGATCGAGCGGCGCAGCTGGATCTGGAGTCAGGAGGCGCGCGAACGCCTGAAGACCTTGAGCGCGCCTTTGCGCCTGGAGTTCGCGCAGCAGAGCCTGGCGACCGCGAGCGCCGACGTGGAGGCGCTGGTGCAACGCATGAAGGAAATCCCGATCGCCGATCGCCGGCGCGCCGAGGACGAACTGCGCGCGCGCACGTCGACCTTCCTGCCCAGCCCGCTGCAGCGCCGCCGCTTCGACCCGCTCGCCTGGAGCGAGCTCGAGCGCCTCGATCCGGCGCTGATCACGATCGGATCCCACACGTTGAGCCATCCCATCCTGCCGACGACCGACGACGCCACGCTGGAGCGCGAGGTGCGCGACAGCCGGCAACTGCTGGAGCAGCGGCTCGGACGGCCCGTCGATCTCTTCTGCTATCCCAACGGCGCGCAGGACGATCGTGTCCACGCCGCCGTGGCCCGCCACTATCGCGCCGCCGTCACGACGCGCTACGGGCTGGTGCCGGTGACAACAGACGCGCACCGCATGATGCGCATCCCCGCCACGCCGAATCTGCCGATGCTGGCCTGGCGCATGCACCGACCGACGGCCTGAGGCGATGGCAACGAACAAGATCCTGGTGCTCGATGCCGACGGGCGGGCGGGCGTCGCGTGCGTGCAGTCGCTCGGGGCGGCGGGGCATGTCGTGCACGTCGGCGTGCGCAAGCTCGGGTCGCTCGCCGAGCAATCGCGCTGGTGTCACCAGGTCCACGCGCAGCCGGCGGCCGAGCCGGTCGATGCGGGCGTGGCGTGGCTCACCGCGCTCGACGAACGGTTCGGCTTCACGTTGGTGGTGGCCACGACCGAGGCCTCTCTGCGCTGGCTGCGTCGCCTGCCCGAAACCCATCCGGTACGCATCAAGGCCGTGCTGCCCTCCGACGCGGCGCTTGACGCGGCGCTCGACAAGTCGACGACGACCGCCATCGCGCGCGAACTGGGCCTGCCGGTGCCCGCGGCGCGCGAACTCGCGCAATGGCCCGCGGGCGCGGCGGATGCTGAAGCGACGCCGCAGGCCTATCCCGTGGTGCTCAAGCCCGTGCGCAGCAAGGTCGTGATCGACGGCCGGCTCGCGTCGCTCGCGGTGGCCATCGTGCACGACGACGAAAGCCGTGCCGTGACGCTGGCGTCGTGGCTGCCGCATACGCCCGTGCAGGAGCAGAACTGGGTGGCCGGGCGCGGCATGGGCGTCGAAGTGCTCTACGAGCACGGGCGCATGGCCTGGCATTTCGTCCACGAGCGTCTGCACGAATCGCCGCTGACGGGCGGCGCGAGCACGCTGCGCCGCGCCGGCGAAGCGGAGCCCGAACTGGTGGAGATGACGCGCCGGCTGCTCGATCGTCTGCAGTGGCACGGCGCCGCGATGGTCGAGTGGCGCCGCGACGAACGCGGCGTTGTGCACCTGGTGGAGATCAATCCCCGGCTCTGGGGCTCGCTGCCCCTGACCATCGCCGCGGGCGTCGACATCCCGCTGGGGCTGCTCGCTCTCGCACGCGGCGAGACGTTGGCGCCCACGCCCGCGTGGCGGGTCGGCTTCACGGCGCGCAACCTGACCGACGACATCCAGTGGTGCATCGACAACTTGCGTGCCGATCGCGCCGACCCGATGCTGCTGACGGAGTCGCCCTGGCGCGCCGCGCTGGGCTGGCTACGCGTGCTGAGCGGACGCGAGAGCTGGGACGGCTGGTCGTTGCACGACGGTGCGATCGGGCGCGAGGAGGTGCTGCGGTTGCTGCGCAAGCGATTCGGCGACCTGGTCGAGCGCTTCAGGAAGCGCGCAGCCCTGGCGCGTGCGCGCCAGCATCACACGGCGATCGGCCGCGCGCCTGGCGCCTTGTCGCGACCGGTCGGCTCGGTGCTGTTCCTGTGCCTGGGCAACCTTTGCCGCAGCCCGTTCGCCGCCGTCGCCACCGCGCGCCGGCTGCCTGGCCTGGCCATCGACAGCGCGGGGTTCCTCTCGCACGACGGACGCCCGAGCCCGGCGCATGTGGTGCAGGTGGCGCGCATGCTGGGCGTGGACGTCTCGGACGCGCGGGCGCGGCGGGTCACCGCTGCCCAGATCGCTGCGGCCGACCTCATCGTCTGCATGGATGTCGGCCACCTCCACCGCATGGCAGCCGAGTTCCCGGACGCGATGTCCAAGACCACCTTGCTCGGCCTGTTCGATTCGCACGGTCCGATCGAGATGCGCGATCCCTACGACCTGTCGCCGTCGGCCACCCTGGCGGTCTTCGAGGACATGCTGCGTTCCATCGAGGCGCTCGCCAGCAACGCCGTGCGTCCGTCGACGCGGGCCGCGGCCTCGTGAAGCCGGGTCGCCCGCGGGGCACGCGATGAATTGCGACAGCGTTTGGCAATCCCCAGTGGCGCGTCCGGCGGCGCTTGCAAGACATTGCGCTGTGTCACACTTCGTGACCGGAAGTGCGAGGCAACGGCAATGAGGGTTCTGTACCACCACCGAACCCAGGGCGAGGAACCGGAGTCGATCCACATCGGCTCCATCGTTTCCGCCCTGCGGGCGCAGGGACATGAAGTCCGTGTCGTCGGTCCGGTCGACATCGAAAAGCCGTCGCACGGCCCGTCGGAGAAGGCTGGCCGCCCGCGCCCGCATCGGCTGGTGCGCATCAAGGAGGCCGTTCCCCGCGCGATCTTCGAGCTGCTGCAGATCGCGTACAACCTGATCGCCTGGCGTCGCTTCGACCGCGCCGTGCGCGAGTTCAGGCCCGACCTGATCTACGAACGCTACGCGCTCTACGGCTTTGCCGGTGGCATGGTCGCGCGCCGCCGCGGCGTGCCGTTCATCCTCGAGGTCAACACGCCGTATGCGCAGGCCTGGGCCAAGTACTACGGCCTGCACCTGCCGCGCCTGGCGCGCTGGCTCGAGCGCCGCACCCTGTGCAAGGCCGACCACCTGATCACCGTCACCCACGCGCAGGCGGAGTTGCTGCACGACATCGGCGTGCATGCCGGGCGCATCACCGTCTCGCACAACGCCATCGATCCCCAATGGTTCGACCAGCAGCGCCAGCTCGACCCGACATTGCGTGATCGGCTCGGGCTCAAGGGCATCGTGATCGGCTTCGTCGGCACGATGAATCGCTGGCAGGGCATCCCGAAGTTCGGCGAGGTCGTCGCGAGCGTGCTCGAGCGCCACCCGGACGCGAGCTTCCTGTTCGTCGGCGACGGCGAGTTCCGCCAGGCGCTGGAGGACACCTGCCGCGCCCGGGGCCACCTCGACCGCGTCGTCTTCGCCGGTCGCCAGCCGCACGCCAAGGTGCCGACGTTCGTCGCCGCCATGGACATTGCGGTGCTTCTGGACTCCAACGCCTATGGTTCCCCGATGAAGATCTTCGAATACTGGGGCATGGGCAAGCCCGTGGTCGCCCCGGCCGTGCGGCCCGTGCTCGAAGTGATGCACGACGGCGAGACCGGCCTGCTCATCGAGCCGGGCAATGCGGCGCAACTGGCCGACCGCATCGTCGAACTGGCCGGCGATGCCCAGCTGCGCGAACGCCTCGGTCGCGCGGGCCGCGCCCATGTCTGCGCGCACCACACCTGGGCCGACAACGCGCGCCAGATCGTCGAGGCGCATGCCGGCCTGCCCGACGCTGCGCGCGCGTCGCCGGCCGGAGCACAGGCCTGATGGCACGCCGTCTCGACCTCTGGCTGCCCGGTTACGTGCTGGACACGCCCGCACGCCTGCGATCGCGCCGCGCGCGGCGCGATCGCCTGACGCACGTCTTCTTCCTCGTCTGCGACCACTACGAGCCGCGCCACAAGACCACGCGCGAAGGCCAGGCCGTGGAGCGAGTGGCCACCTGGCAGCGCGAATATCCGCTGTTCCAGCAACGCTGCCGCGAACGCTTCGGCCACGCACCGCTGCACACCTGGTTCTATCCGCCGCACCACGGCCCCGAGCACCTGCCGCGGCTGGCCGAGATGGCGCATGCCGGCGGCGGCGAGGTCGAGCTGCACTACCACCACCGCAACGACACCGCCGAGACGCTCACGCGCGACCTGAAGGCGACGCTCGAAAACTACCGCCGCCATGGGCTGCTGCTCGAGGCGGGCACGACGCCGCGCACGTCGTTCGGCTTCGTTCACGGCGACTGGACGCTGGACAACGCCTGCGACGGGGTCGACTGCGGCGTCAACGGCGAGCTGAGCATCCTGGCCGGCCTGGGCTGCTGGGGCGATTTCACGATGCCCTCGGCCAACGAGGCGCAGACGCGCAAGATCAATTCCATCTACTACGCGGTGGACGATCCCGGCCGCCACAAGTCGCACGACCGCGGCGTCGACGCCCGCGTCGGCGAGACGGCCGCGCCCGGCTTCTTCCTGATGCAGGGGCCGCTGTCCATCAACTGGCGTGCGCCGGGCTATCCGCGCATCGAGAACGCCAGCCTGACCTCCGCCAACTGGGGTCGTCCGGATCGCGTTCGGACGTGGCTCGATTGCCAGGTGCACGTCAAGGGGCGGCCCGAGTGGCTGTTCGTCAAGCTCCACACGCACGGTGCCGTCGAAGGGGACTTCGATGCGCTGTTCGGAGACAAGGCGCTCAGGATGCACGAGACGCTCAACGAGGTCTGCAACGACGGCCGGCGCTATCAGCTGCACTACGTCACCGCGCGCCAGGCCTACAACCTCGCCAAGGCTGCCGAGCGCGGCCTCGGCGGCGATCCGCGCCAGTATCTCGACCTCGTCCTGGGCCGACCCGTCACCGATTTCTACGCACTGGCGACCCCGCATGACCTGCGTTCGTGCACCGAGCGTCGACTGCAGGTCGAGGGCATCGACGATGGCGCCGAGGCCTTGCTGCACACGCGCGTCGGCGACCTGCGCACCCTGCAGGGGCCGATGGCCGCGGTGGAGATCGAGGCCAGCGAGGACGGCGCTGCCCGCATCGTCGTCCAGGCGCACACAGCGGGCGAGTTCGCCGCGCGCTTCGTCCGGCCCGTGCTGCTGGAAGCCGCCGGCGACGCTGACGCGCCGCAACGCCTCGACGCCGAGGGTCGCGCCTGGCGGATCGCCGTGCGCGCCGCAGGCCCGCTGCGTCTGAACCATCGAGCGGCGGTCCTCGCGGCCGTGCCTGCCTGAGAAACGCCGACGATGTCTTCGTCGCCTCGAAACCCTGCGTGAGTGCATTCCGATGCTGATCGTCTTCTGGCTGTCGCTGTTCCTGATCGTGCACCCGTACGTCACGTATCCGCTGGCGTTGCGCGCCTGGGCCGTCGTGCGTCGCCGACCGGTGCGGCGCGCGCCGATCGAGCCTTCCATCAGTGTGCTGGTGCCGGCCTACAACGAGGTCGAGGTGATCGCCGCCACGCTGGGCGCGTTGCTGGCTCAGGACTACCCGAAGGACAAGCTGCAGATCCTCGTGGTGTCCGATTGTTCCAGCGACGGCACCGACGACGTCGTGCGGTCGTTCGCCGACCGCGGCGTCGAACTGCTGCGACAGGCCGAGCGCGGTGGCAAGGCGCTGGGCCTGAACGCGGCCGTGCGCCACGCGCGTGGCGAACTGCTGGTGTTCTGCGATGCCAACGCGCGCTTTCGCCCCGGTGTGCTGCGCAGCATGGCGCAGAACTTCGCCGATCCGTCGGTGGGCTACGTCACCGGGCAGCTGGTGCTGGAATCTCCCGGCGAGCTCACCAGCGCCGGCGGCGCCTACCTGCGCTTCGAGGAGTGGCTGCGCGCCGCGGAGACGGAAGTCGCCTCCGTGATCGGCGTCAATGGCGGCTGCGACGCGATCCGCCGCGAGCTGTATTCCGACATCCCGCGCGAGCTCATCACCGACTTCGTGCTACCGCTGCGGGTGATCGCCAGCGGGCGCCGCGTCGTGTTCGACTCGCAGGCCGAGTCGCGCGAGACGGCCAATGCGCAGCTGCAGTCCGAATTCTCGATGCGCGTGCGCGTCGCACTGCGCTCGTTGCAAGGACTGGTGCACATGCGACGGCTGCTCAACCCGCTGCGCTTTCCGGTGACGAGCTTCTGCCTCATGTCGCACAAGGTGCTGCGCTACATGGCCTTCGTCTTCCTGGCCACGGCGCTGGTGTCCAACCTCGTGCTGGCGGTCGGCTCGCCGTTCTACCGGGTGCTCCTGGCGTTGCATCTCCTGTGCTACGCGCTTGCGGCCTGCGGGCTGCTGGGCATCGGGCGCCGGACGATGGGCATCCTGGCCGTTGCGCCGGCCTACCTGCTGATGACCTATTGGGCCTTCGCCGTCGCGACCTGGCGCTTCCTGCGCGGCCAAAGCATGGCTACCTGGAAGCCTCGATCGGGCTGACGCCTCAGGTCGGCGTCGTGGCCAGCTTACGGGGACGCCGCCGATGGTTGCCGACGGCGCGGCTCCAGCGGATGCTCCAGCGTTCGACCGGCATCAGGATCCTGGCCGCCAACAGGCAGGCGGGCACGGTCACGACGACGGTGACGTGCGTGGCGATCGCGGGCGCGAAGCCGTCCCGCACGAGCGCCATGAACAGCTTGCCCGCGCAGTCGATGAGCGGCACGTGAACCAGATAGAGCGGGAACGAAATCGTACCGAGCCAGCGCGAGATGTCGGCCGACAGGATCCGGCGCAGCAGCGGCCAGGAGGCCACGCTCATCACGGTGCCCGTCGCCAGGATTGCGCCGCGGCGGTCGTCGAGCTCGCCGTGCGCGGCCAGCAATGCGGCCGCCACTGCCAGGAGCGCTGCGCCGATCCAGCGTCCCGATGCCTGCACGCGTGGCGCGGCGAACAGGATCTCCGCAATCACATACCCGGCGCAGAAGCACGCGGCGAGGGGCTTGGCCGCGATCATGAGGGCCCCGGCCAGCACGCAGGCGATCGCGATCCGATGGCCGCGCCGCAGCCACGGCGCCAGGGACAGCGCGAACAGCAATCCGTAGATCAGGATGGAGCCGAGGAACTCGACCGGCATCGTCCACAGACTGGAGTTGAACGAGCTGGCCTCGTCGTAGCGGAACAGCACGTCGAACAAGGCGAACCGGGCGGCGTCGGCGAAAGTCGTCGGCAGGCCGTGGCGCGGCCCGAGGAAGACGGGCGAGTTCGCCGCCGTCGCGGCGTCCGCGCCGCCGTACCACTGCAGCTTCAGCAGCACATAGGCGATCAGCGTCGTCGCCGCGATGGGCACGACGAGACGGACGTAGCGCGCGGCCACGAGCCAGCCCAGCGCGACGGGCTGCGGTCGACGGGTGTAGCGCAGGCTCAGCGCCGTCCCGGACAGCACGAAGAAGATCAGCACGGCGAAGTGCCCGTCGGAGATCAGTCGCAGCGGCGTCGACGAATAGAAGTCCGAGTTGTGGCGTGCGAACTGCCCCCACAGGTGCGACAGCACCACCATGAGGGACGCCCATCCGCGCAGGCCGTCCAGATAGTCCAGACGCGGAGCCGGAGCCGTCTCCGGCGCGCTCATTGCAGCGCTGTCCGGATCTCGCGCTCGATGATCTTCCACACGCCATCCCAGTTGAACATGTCCTCGAAGCGCTGGTGACCGCGTTCGCCGAGGCGGCGCGCGTAGTCGGTATCCTGGAGGATGCGGATCAACGCGGCGGCGAGCGCATCGACATCGTTGCACGGCGCGATGAGTCCCGCATCGCCGACCATCTCGGGCATGGCTCCATAGTCGGACGCGACGCATGGCGTCGCCGAGGCCATCGCCTCGAGGATGCTGATCGGGTTGCGGTCGACCAGC
>Ga0302157_10001849_pt1 | contig 25335 bp, 28 predicted proteins | sample I_Bog_N3_3_FD_193502 | JGI IMG/M metagenome (GOLD analysis project Ga0302157, IMG submission 193502) | Peat permafrost microbial communities from Stordalen Mire near Abisko, Sweden - I_Bog_N3_3 | ecosystem: Environmental > Terrestrial > Soil > Wetlands > Peat | place: Sweden: Abisko, Stordalen... | reverse complement strand
CGGCTACGGCTGGGCCGCCTCCCAGCGCATCGGCTATATCTGGTGGGGCTGGAACGACTGGGGCAATCAGCCCCTGACCGCCGATCTCAACGCCGCACCCTGGTCCGACAGCACCGCGCCCTGAACGCCTGGGGCACGCGCGCCACGCGGCTGCCCGCGCGCACCCACACACGCCCCGCGCACAGGCGCGGGGCTTTCCTTTTGAGTCGCCGGCGGCAATCATGCGCCGATAGTGCATCCTTTCCCGGCCACTGACCTGCGCTCGTACTGGTGCCTCGATCCGCAGGTCCACTATCTCAACCACGGATCCTACGGCGCCTGTCCCGAGCCGGTGCTGGCACTGCAGAGTTCACTGCGCCAGGAACTTGAGCGCGAGCCAGTCGATTTCCTCGGCGCGCAGTTGCCGGCGCGGCTGGATCAGGCGCGCGAGGTGCTCGCCGCCTTTCTCGGCGCCGACCCGGCCGACCTGGTGTTCGTCACCAACGCCACCGCCGGAGTGAACGCGGTGCTGCGCTCGCTGCCATTCGCGCCCGGCGATGAGCTGCTGGTCACCACGCATACCTACGCCGCCTGCCGCAAGACGGTCGACTACGTTGCCGAGCGCAGCGGTGCGCGCGTAGTCACCGCCGAGCTGCCGTTTCCGCTGACGAGCGAACAGCAGATCATCGACGCGGTGCTGGCAGCGTTGAGTGCGCGTACCCGGCTGGCGCTACTTGATCATGTCACCAGCCCGACCGCGCTGGTACTGCCGCTGCAGCGCCTGGTCAGCGAACTGCAGGCGCGCAATGTCGACACGCTGGTGGACGGCGCTCATGCCCCCGGCATGGTGCCGGTCGCGCTGACGCGCCTTGGCGCCGCCTACTACACCGGCAATGCCCACAAATGGCTATGCGCGCCCAAGGGCGCCGCCTTCCTGCACGTGCGCCGCGACCGGCAGGCCGAGCTGCACCCAACCGTGATCAGCCATGGCTATCGCGCTGGGTTTCACCAGGAGTTCGACTGGACCGGCACCTGCGATCCGACGCCGTGGCTGTGCATTCCCGAGGCGCTGCGCTGCGTTGGCGGCCTGCTGCCCGGCGGCTGGCCGGCGGTGATGGCGGCCAACCGCGCACTGGCGCTGCGGGCGCGCGCGCTGCTGATGACGTCGCTGCAGATTGACGCGCCGTGCCCGGAGACGATGATCGGATCCATCGCCTCGCTGCCGCTGCCGCCGGCGTCGCCCGGCTCCGCGGCTGCCGGCCTCGACAGCCAGGGCCTGCACGACTGGTTCCGCCAGCGCGGCATCGAAACCTGGCTACACCCGCAGCCGATCCCTGTGCTGCGCATATCGGCGCAGCTGTACAACAATATCGATCAGTACCGGCAGCTCGCGCTGCTGCTCCAACAGGCCTTGCGTGACCGCTGAGGACGGCGCCATCCAGGCGCGCCTGTCCGCTTTCGACACCGCGATGGTGGTGTTCAGCCTGGTGGTGGGCATCGGCATATTCCGCACCCCGGCGATCGTCGCCGGGGCCGCGGGCGACACCCTGCTGTTCTTTGCCGCCTGGGTAATTGGCGGAATCATCAGCCTGATTGGCGCGCTGACATTCGCCGAGATCGGGTCGCGCCATCCGCGCGCTGGTGGCTACTACCGCGTGGTCGCGGACTGTTACCACCCGGCGCTGGCCTTCATGCTGAACTGGTCGCAGACGCTGATGCAGGGCGCCGGGGCGGCGGGCGTCGCGTTCATTGGCGCCGACTATCTGATTCCGGTAGTGCTGCCACCGCAATGGCGCACGCGCGAGGCCTCGCTGGCGCTGGCCTGCGCCACCATGCTGTTGCTGCTGCTGCTGAACTACGGCGGCGTCAAACCCGGCGCCCGCACGCAGAACCTGCTGTCCACCCTCAAGATCGGGATGATCGTCGGCCTTGCGGTCCTGGCGCTGCTGCTCGCGCCGCGCGCACATCCGGCCCAGCCGCTGGTGACCGCGGGCTGGGCGCCGCGCCTGAGCGCCGCGCTGATCCCATGCTTCTACGCTTACGGCGGCTATCACCTGACGATGAACCTGGGCGCGGACCTGAAGGATGCGCGGCGCCGATTCCCGCTGGCAATCACCGCCGGCATGCTCACCGTCGTGGCGCTGTACCTGCTGCTCAACCTGGCGTACCAGCGCACGCTCGGCACCGCAGGCATCGCTGCCTCGAAGCTGGTGGCCGCGGCGCTGTCGCGCGCCACCTTCGGCCCCTACGGCGAGGCGCTGATCTCGGTGGCGGTGTTCCTGTCCGCCGCCGGCTTCGTCAATGCCACGATCATGCACATGCCGCGCAGTTTCTATGCGATGGCGCAGGATGGCGTGCTGCCGCGCGCATTTCTGCGCGTCAATCCGGACACGCAGGTGCAGCAGGTGGGGCTGCTGTTCTTCGGTGCCACGATGCTGATTCCGGCATTCCTGCTCGGATCGTTCGAGAAACTGCTCGACTACGTGATCTTCACCGACACCCTGACGCTGGCCGTGGTGGCCTCGACGCTATTCGTGCTGCGTCACCGCCGCGCGGGCGAAGGCGCCTACACGATGATCGGCTACCCACTGCTGCCGGCAATCTATGTCCTGTGCCTGCTGGGCGCGGCAGCGCGTGTTTTTACGCTCGAGCCGCATCTGGCGCTGTCGGGTATCGTGGTGCTGGCGACCGGATGGCCGCTGTTCCGAATCGGTCGCCGTCTGTTCAATCATCCGCGCTGATGATGTCGTGCAGGTAGGCGACGCACTGCGGGCAGATCAGCGCCTTGCGCGAGGCGATCATGCCGGGTACCTCGGCCTGCGTCTTGTCGCAGAACGCGCACACCAGCGGGATCTGATCGCTGGCGCGCGCCGTCGGATCGGTGCGGCTGAGGGCAGGGTCGGCGGCCTGCTCGGATTCCACCAGCCGCACCTCGACCACATCGCCTGCCGCCAGCGCCGCGGCCAACCAGCGCGCGTCGGCGACCGGCTGCTGATCGACGATTACCGATCCGGCAATTTCCAGCCAGCCCTCCGCCAGCCCGGGGTACAGCGACACGGTGGCATTGATCACCTCGGCGGCAGCGGCACCGGCTAGCACGCGGCGCTGGCCATTGACACTGATTTCAAGGCAGATCACGGTGGATTCCCGCCAGCCGCGTGGCGAGCAGCAAGCCGAACTCCGCGGCCACCTGCGTCAGGTCGTCGGGCCCGCCCAGCTGCGCCAGCTGGGTCATTTCCAGGCCGGCGTAGCCGCACGGATTGATGCGGCCGAACGGCGCCAGGTCCATGCTGACGTTGAATGCCAGTCCATGGTAGCTGGCGCCGCGTCGCACGCGCAGACCAACGCTGGCGAGCTTGCGTCCGTCGACGTAGACGCCCGGAGCATTGACACGGCACTCGGCGCGGATGCCGAAGCGCGCCGAATAGTCGATCACCGCGCGTTCCAGCGCGCTGACCAGGTCGCGCACACCGACGCGAGCGCGGCGCAGGTCGATCAGCGGATATACCACCAGCTGTCCCGGTCCGTGATAAGTGACCTGGCCGCCGCGATCGATCTGCAGCACCGGGATATCGCCCGGGTGCAGCAGGTGCGATCGGTCGGCGTTCATGCCGAGCGTGAACACCGGGTCATGCTCGAGCAGCCAGATTTCATCAGGCGTCGCGTTATCGCGCTGATCGGTAAAGCGCTGCATCGCCTGCCAGGTCGGCTGGTACGGCCTGCGGCCGAGCCAGCGGAGCGTCGCGTGCGCGCCGCGAGCGCCAGCTGAATCGGGCGCGCGATCACTATCGAGCGCGGCGACAGGCGCGCTCACTGCGGCGTCGCCGACGCCAGCCCGACGTTGTTGCCTGCCAGTGCCTGCTCGGCGCGGTAGCTCGATCGCACCAGCGGGCCGGAGACACATTCGCGAAAGCCGCGCGCCAGTCCCCAGGCACGATACTGCTCGAACTGTTCGGGCGACACGTACCTGTCCACCGCCAGGTGGTTCGGCGTCGGCCGCAGGTACTGGCCGAGCGTCAGGATATCCACCCCGGCGGCGCGCAGGTCATCCATGCACTGCGCAATCTCCTGGTCGCTCTCGCCGATGCCGAGCATCAGGCTGCTCTTGGTGAGCACCGCCGGCCTGTGGCGCTTGGCATGCGCCAGCACCGCGAGCGTCTGCTGGTAGCCGGCGCGCGGGTCGCGTACCGGATGCGTCAGTCGGCGCACCGTCTCGATGTTCTGTGCGAACACCTGTGGCCCGGCATCCAGCACGGTCTCGACATCGTGCAGCGCACCCTGGAAATCCGGTGTCAGCGCCTCGACCGCGGTGGCGGGGTTACGCTGGCCGATGGCGCGGATGCAGGCGGCGTAATGCGCCGCCCCGCCGTCGGCCAGGTCGTCGCGGTTCACCGAGGTCAGCACCACGTAGGAGAGCCGCATCAGCGCCACGCTGTCTGCCACCTGCTGTGGCTCTCCGGCATCGAGCCAGCCGCGCGGATTGCCGGTGTCGACCGCGCAGAAGCGGCAGGCGCGTGTACACACCGCGCCCATCAGCATGATGGTGGCGGTGCCAGCGTTCCAGCACTCGCCAATGTTCGGGCACATGGCTTCCTCGCACACCGTGGCGAGCCGGTGCTCGCGCACGGTGCGGCGCACGAACTCATAGCCCTCGCCGGCCGGCAGCCGCGCCCGCAGCCAGCCCGGCTTGGCCTTTGGGCCCTGGATGTCGGCCCCGGGGATGTCGGTCCCGGGGCCAGACTTGATGCCGTCCTTGATGGCGCTGAAGCCCTGCGGCGTCAGGTACTTCTGGCCGCTGCGCACGCGCCCGGCCACGGCGGCGACGCCACCTGCGGCCTCGCTGACGACCGGGATACCTTTCAGTTTGCTCATGGCGGCTATTGTAGGGCCGCGAGCCGCTCGACGCTGCCGACGTCGCACCAGGCGCCGCCAAACAGCTGGCCGTGCAGCTGGCCTGCATCGATCGCGCGCCGCAGCAGCGGCAGCAGCGGGAACCTGCCGGCGGTGCAGCCCTGGAACAGTTCCGGTCGATACAGGCCGATCCCCGAGTAGGTCCAGCGCGCAGCGCCGTGCTCGCACACCCGGCCGTCGCTCAGCGCGAAATCACCCTGTGGATGGTGTATCGGATTGGGGACCAGCACCAGCTGCGCCAGCGCTTCAGGCGCGATCCGGATCTCGCCAAAATCAAAATCGGTGTACACGTCCGCGTTCACCACCAGGAACGGCTGCTGCCCCAGCTGCGGCAGCGCCTGCAAGATGCCGCCGCCGGTCTCCAGTGCCTGCTCGCCTTCATCGCTGTAGTGGATCCGCAGCTTCCATGTCGCGCCACTGCCCAGTGCGTCGCGGATCTGCCCGCCGAGCCAGGCGAGATTGATGACCACCTGTTGCACGCCCAGGCGCGACAGCTTCTCCAGGTGGTAGACGATCAGCGGCTTGCCGCGCACCGTCAGCAGCGGCTTGGGCACCGTGTCGGTCAGCGGACGCATGCGCTCGCCGCGGCCGGCGGCCAGCAGCATTGCGCAGGCAACGCTCATGGCGCCCGGGCCGCGCTCATGGGCAAGCCGCAGCCAGCGCGCGCGCATTGGCGGCGCCGAATACCGGCACCACGCGCCGCTGCAGCCACTGGGTGAGCCCGCGCAGTTCCGGGAAGCGCAGCGACGCATCCAGCAGGTAGGCGAGCGTGCGCGGCAGGTCGGGCAGGTAGCCGCTCTTGCCGTCGCGATACCACAGGCGCGCAAAGATGCCGAGAACCTTGATGTGGCGTTGCAGGCCGATGAGGTCGAACCAGCGCAGGAACTCGCGCTCGCTCGAACCGGCGAGCGCGGGTTCGGCGCGCAGGCGGGCACGGTAGCCGCTCACCCACTGTTCCACCCGGGCGCGCGGCCAGTCGATGTAGCAGTCCTTCAGCAGCGACACCAGGTCATAGCCGACCGCACCGGCGAGCGCGTCCTGGAAATCGATCACCCCGGGGTTGCCGCTGGGCAGGTACATCAGGTTGCGCGAATGATAATCACGATGCACCAGCACCAGCGGTTGCGCCAGCGCCCCGACGGTCAGGAACTCAAAGCTGTCCGCCAGCACGGCGCGGTCCGCATCGTCCAGCGTCAGCTGCAGGTGGCGCTCGCAGAACCACTGCGGCATCAGCGCCATCTCGCGCGCAAGCGTCGCGCGATCGTACGGCGGCAGCAGGCGCGCGGCCTCGCGTCCCTGCAACTGGATACGCAGCAGCGTGTCGAGCGCATCCCGATACAGCGGTTCGACATCATCGCCAGCCTGCAGCCGGCTCAGGTACGGCTCGGACCCCAGGTCTTCCAGCAGTACCATGCCGCGCAGGCTGTCGGCCGCGTGCACGCGGGGCACGTGCACGCCGCAGCCCTCGAGCAGCGCGGCGACCTTGAGGAACGGTGCGACGTCCTCCTTGTCGGGTGGGGCGTCCATCACCACGCGCGTAACGCCGTCGGCCAGCCAGGCGCGAAAATAACGCCGGAAGCTGGCGTCAGCCGATGCCGGCGCAAGCCGCAGCAGCCGCAAGCCCAGGTCGCCCGACAGCCAGTCCCGTATCTGGCGCACGCGCTCGTCACCCATCAGTCATTATAATGAGTACCCAGATGATTGCCCCCCAGCACCTGCGCGCGCTCCTGGGTGCAGCGCTTTGCTGTGCGCCAGTGCTTGTGGTCAGCGCCGCCGACCTGCAACCGGCCCCCGTCGTCGCCAACAGCCTCGCCAACAGCGCAGATGCGTGCGCCAGCTGGGGCGCCAGCGTCGCACCGCCGCTGCTGGCTGCGGCAGCAGTGCCCGCGACCAACGGCCGCAACCCGCTCAGGAGTGCCGGCGCTGCCCTACTTGGCAGCGACATCACCAGCAGCTCCGACCAGCTCACCACCACCGCCGATGGCCAGACCGAGCTCAGCGGCCATGTCGATGTGCACATGGGCGAGCGCGAGATCCAGGCCGATCGGCTGATCTACGATCGCAGCAACAACAGCCTCAACGTCAGCGGCGAGGTACGCTTTCATGCCCCTACCGTGCTGGTGCAGGGTGACACCGGACGCTACGCAGATGACGGCGCGATGTTCAACCACGCGCAGTTCCAGCTGCTGCAGCGCTCCGGCCACGGCAGCGCCGACCAGATCTCGATGTCGCCCGATGACCTGATCACGCTGCGCAACGTCGTCTACACCAGCTGCCCGCAGCAGCACGCCACCTGGCAGATTCGCGCGCGCGAAATGCGCCTGGACACCGCGGCCGGCGAGGGTGTCGGCCGCGGCGCAATCCTCGACGTGCACGACGTGCCGATCGCCTACCTGCCCTGGATCTCATTTCCGCTCAGCGACGCACGCAAGAGCGGCTTCCTGTTCCCCGAGGTCGGCACGTCGAGCCGCAGCGGCCTGATGCTCGCGACGCCGTTCTACTGGAACATCGCGCCCAATCAGGATGCCACCATCACGCCCACCTACTACAGCTACCGCGGACTCGACCTGGGTGTGGAGTACCGCTTCCTGAACTCCTATAACCGCGGCAGCCTGGACGTCAGTTATCTTCCCAGCGACAGCACCTACGGCCGGGAACTGGAGGCCGACGGGCGCGTCGATGCCGCCACCGATCGCAGCTACCTGCGATTCGTCGACCGGCTGCAGCTGCCGGACAATACACGCGTCGATACCCGGGTCGATAGCGTCAGCGACACGGAGTACTTCGAGGATTTCAGCCAGGGCTCGCAATCCACCAGCACCGCGTTCCTGGCGCGCAGCATTGCCATCGGCCACCGCGACGACATCTGGAACCTGCGCGCCGCGATGCTGGATTTCCAGACGCTGGACAACACGCTGGCGGACCAGGACCGGCCCTACATCCAGCTGCCGCGGCTGACTGCCAGCGGCCAATGGTCACCGCAGCGCTGGCCGCTGCTGATGACCGGCGTCAGCACCGAACTGGTGAACTTCACGCGCTCGTTGAGCGTGGCCTGCAGCTGTGGGGCGCCCAGCTGCGGCGCCTGCGCGACGGCGCCGTGCGCCGTGCCGGCCACTGCCGCCGACTCAGCGCCCTGGCCGTGCGTCAGCGGCTGGCGGCTGGATGCGGCGCCACATGTCGGCCTCGACCTGACCGGCCCGGGCTACTTCCTGCGACCGAATGTGGCCTGGGACTTCACCCAGTACGCACTGCGCGATGCCGGCACACCGGACGCATCCCCGCAGCGCAGCCTGCCGATCGTGGATATCGATACCGGCCTGCAGTTCGAACGTCTCACCGGCTCGGGCGGGATGCGCAGCATGACGCTGGAACCGCGGGTGATGTACGTCTACATACCCTACCGCAACCAAGACCCGCTGCCGATATTCGACACCTCGACCCCCGATCTCAACTCGATCGAGCTGTTTCGTCCCAACCGCTACGTCGGCCTCGATCGGATCGGCGATGCGAATCAACTCACGATGGGCGTGACCACGCAGCTGTTCGAGAACGCCAGCGGCGTACGCTACCTGAGCGCCACGCTGGGCCAGAGCCTGTATCTGAAGCAGCCGCAGGTCACCGTGCCCGACCAGAGCGGGCAGCCGGTACGCACCACCTCCAGCCTGATCGCCGAGGTGAATCTGACCGCCTACCGGCATTGGAACCTGCAGATGGACATCGCCTCCAACCCGGCAGTCTCCAGTGTCGAGCAGGCCGAAGTGCTGGTGCAGTACCTCGCCAGCAACAAGCAGGTCATCAATCTGGGCTACCTGTTCCGCGACGGCGTGGTGCAGCAGCTCGACGCATCGGGTGCCTGGCCGGTCAGCTCCCACTGGGATGTCTACGCCCGCGCCGTCTACTCGCTGCTGGACCGCGCGCCGATCCAGAATTTCGCCGGCTTCCAGTATCGCGGCGCCTGCTGGAGCATTCGGGCCGTGGCACAGAGTTCGGTCAGCACACGCACCGGGCAGCGCGACACCGGCGTGTCGCTGCAGCTGGAACTCACTGGGCTGTCCAATGTCGGAAGTGGCATAGGCACCGGAAGCGGGGTCAGCACTTTCCTTGAGCAGTCGATTCGGGGATACTCCGCCGCAACCGTCCTGCCCTAGGTCGTTTAAGCCTTTGAGGCCAAAGAGAATTTAATGCGCCGAAGTGTTCGTCTGCCTGTGTTGTGCGCAAGCCTTGCGGCGCTGGCCGCAAGCCACGCGTTCAGCGCCGCCCAGGACCCGGATTCGAAGGACGCCACCACGCCCAGTAGCAACGCCCAAGGTATTGCCCAGGGTGTCTCCCAAGGTGTTTCCAAGAGCCCGGGTGACACCACCAAAGGCCCCGCCAAGGAGTTGTCCACCAAGGGTGTGCTGCTCGATCGGGTCGCCGCCGTGGTCAACGACGGCGTGGTGCTGCAGAGTGAACTGGACATGCAGTCGCGCGAGATCGAGGCGCGCCTCACTGCCCAGCATGTGGCGCTGCCGCCCGAGAGCGTGGTGCGCAGCCAGGTGCTCGACCGGCTGGTGCAGGAGGAAATCCAGCAGCAGCACGCCGATCGCGCCGGTATCCGGGTGTCCGACGAGCAGGTCAACGCCGCGCTGGAGGATATCGCCAGGCGCCAGAACCTGACGCTGGCACAGCTGCCACAGAAGCTGGCTGCCGACAACATCGACTATGCCCAGTACCGCATCGAGCTCAAGAAAGAAATCGCGCGCCAGATCCTGCGCCAGCGCGACGTCGTCCAGCGCATCGTGGTCACGCCGCGTGAACTCGACCAATACCTCGAGCACCAGAAGAAGACCGCCTCGGCGGCCAACGAATACTACATCGCCCATATCCTGATCGCGGTGGCCCAGGACGCGAAGCCGGCGCAGCTCGCCCAGTCCAGCAAGCTGGCGCACGAAATCGACGATCGCGCCCGCGGCGGCGAGGACTTCGGCGCCCTGGCGGTCACCTATTCGCAAAGCGAGAGCGCGTTGGAGGGCGGCTCGCTCGGCTGGCGCAAGGGCACCGAACTGCCGACCTTCCTGGCGGATGTGGTCGCGCGCATGCAACCTGGTGACGTCAGCGATGTGCTGCAGACGCCGAGCGGCTTCCATATCGTGAAGCTGCTGGAAACGCGCGCAGCCGGCGGCCCGCAGATCGTGCAGCAGGTGCACCTGCGCCATATCCTGCTCAAGCCCACCGAAATCGAGGACGACGCCACCGTGGAACAGAAGCTCGCCCGCTGGCGCGAGCAGATCGTGTCCGGCAAGGAGCAGTTCGCCGCATTTGCCAAGACCTATTCACAGGATGCCGGTTCGGCGGTCAACGGCGGCGACCTGGGATGGACTGAACCCAGCGCGTTCGTGCCGGATTTCGCCGCCGTGGTCGCTGGCCTGAAGGAGAACGAGATCAGCAAGCCGTTCCACACCCAGTATGGCTGGCACATCGTGCAACTGCTCGGCCGGCGCGACTTCGACAACACCAATGAAGCCGCGCGCGAGCGCGCCTTCGAGGCGATGCGCGATAGCCGGGTCGAGGAAGCGACTGAGCTGTGGCTGCAGCAGATCCGCGACGAATCGTACGTCGAGCTGCGCCTCTGACAGCCCGGCCAATCGCGCTTACTGGCGGTGAACCACGTCAAACGATGGCACCGCCCCTTCCAATCGCGCTTACTGGCGGTGAACCCGCCGGAATCGGCCCGGACCTGTGCCTGGCCGCGGCCAGCAGGAAGCGCAGCTGGCCGCTGGTATGCCTCGCCGACCGCGAACTGCTGGCGGTTCGCGCCCGAGAGCTGCAACTGGCAGTCGCCTTTTCCGACTACCGCGCCGGCGCGGAAGTGCAATACGCAGCCGGCAGCCTGAGCGTGCTGCATATGCCGCTGGCGAGCCAGTGCATCGCCGGACGGCTGGACGTCAGCAACGCCCGCTCGGTGCTGGCGCTGATCGATCGCGGCGTTGACGGCTGCCTCGCCGGCGAGTTTGCCGCCCTGGTGACCGCGCCGGTGCAGAAGAGCCTGATAAACCAGGCCGGCGTTGCCTTCACTGGCCACACCGAATACATCGCACAGCGTACGCACGCTGCGCTGCCGGTGATGATGCTGGTCGCCGACCAGCTGCGCGTGGCGCTCGCGACCACGCACCTGCCGCTGCGCGCCGTCAGCGATGCGCTCAATACCCCGCTGCTGCTGCACACGCTGCAGATCCTGGCGCGCGACCTGACGCGCTACTTCGGCGTGTCGCAGCCGCGCATTGGCGTCTGCGGCCTCAATCCGCACGCCGGGGAGAGCGGGCATCTGGGTGATGAGGAGGTGCGCGTCATCGGCCCGGCGATCGAGCAGGCGCGGGCCGCGCGACTACGGGTCGACGGCCCGTGGCCGGCCGATACGCTGTTCGTACCGAGCCACCTGGCGCCCTACGACGCAGTGCTGGCGATGTATCACGACCAGGGGCTGCCGGTGCTCAAGCACGCCGGCTTCGGCCACGCAGTCAATGTCACGCTCGGGCTGCCCATGGTGCGCACCTCGGTCGATCACGGTACCGCACTCGATCTGGCCGGCAGCGGCAACGCCGATTCCGGCAGCCTGATCGCGGCGATCGAGCTCGCCGCCGCGATGGCTGCGCGCCAGCAGCCCGCCGCGCGCCAGGAGCCCGCCTGATCACTGCGCACGGCCGCGCGCGCAAGCGTTTCGGCCAACATTTCCTGCATGACCCGGCTGTCATTGCGCGCATCGTGGCAGCCATCGGACTTAAGCCCGGCGATGCCGCGGTCGAGATCGGGCCCGGCCAGGGAGCACTTACGCAGCGGCTGCTGGAGGCTGCCGGAGCACTGGAGGTCATCGAGATCGATCGCGATCTCGCCGCGCTGCTGCGCAATCGCTATGCCGGACAGCCGCGCTTCGTGCTGCACGAGGGCGATGCGTTGCAGGTGGACTGGCACGCAATGGCCGCGGCTCGTGGCGCGCGCCTGCGGCTGATTGGCAACCTGCCCTATAACATCTCGACGCCGCTGCTGTTTCGTGCACTGGAGGCAGCCGATGCCATCCTCGACATGCATTTCATGCTTCAGCGGGAGGTCGTGGACCGGATCGTAGCTGCCCCCGGCACGCCGGCCTACGGCCGCCTGACGGTGATGCTCGCGCCGCGGGTCAGTGCCGAGCGCCTGCTCGACGTGGGTCCTGGTGCTTTTCGCCCCGCCCCCAAGGTCGCCTCGAGCGTGGTGCGGCTGGTGGTGCGCGATCAGTTGCCGCCGTGGGCCGGCTCGCCGCTGTATGCTGCGGTGGTGACGGCGGCTTTCGGCCAGCGGCGCAAGACCCTGCGCAACGCACTGAGCCGCTACCTCACGGCGCCGCAGATTGGCGCGCTGGGCATCGATCCGGGCCTGCGCGCCGAAACCCTGACACCGATGCAGTTCGGCGCGCTGGCGCAGGCGGCCACCGCTGTGATTCACTAAAGGCTACAGCTGGAGCCGACATGACTGCCTACCGCCGCATCCTGGCCGCTATCGACCTGACCCAGGACAGCAGGGCGGTCGCTGGGCGTGCCTGTGACATCGCGCGCGCCGACAACGGCATCGTGCAGCTGCTGCACGTGCTGGAGATCGTGCCGATAGAACCGATGAGCGACTCGCTGGTGCCGGTGATGCAGACCGACCAGCAGATGATGCTGCGCACGCGCGAGCAGATCGCGGCGCTGGCGCTGGAGCTGGGTCTGCCGGCGGATGCCGGCAGTGTCGAGGCCGGCAGCGCCAAGAGCGAGATCCTGCGCCATGCCCGCGAGCAGAACATTGACCTGATCGTGCTCGGCTGCCGCGAACGGCACGGTCTGTCGATATTGATCCACCGTACCGAGGACTCGGTCCTGCATGGCGCGCCCTGCGACGTGCTGGCCGTCAGGGTCAAATGAATGAGCCCACGTCAGCGCCGGTGAGCAGCATGCGTCACCGCATCAGCGTCGATGTCGAGACCACCTATCTCGACGATCAGTCCGAGCCGCGCGAGCAGCGCTACGTGTTTGCCTACACCATTACGATCCGCAACGAAGGCGAGGTGCCGGCGAAACTGCTGACCCGCCACTGGATCATCACCGACGCCAACGGCCGGGTGCAGGAAGTGCGCGGTGAAGGCGTCGTCGGCGAGCAGCCCTATCTCAAGCCCGGCCAGGGCTTTCGTTACTCCAGCGGTGCGGTGCTGGAAACGCCGGTCGGCACCATGCAGGGTACCTACCAGATGCTGGCCGACGACGGCGCGCAGTTCGATGCGCCGATCGCCGCGTTTCGCCTGGCGATGCCAGGAATGCTGCATTGAGCGCTGGCCGCGCGACCTGAGCATCGATGGCGCGCTGGGCGATCGGCGACCTGCAGGGCTGCTGTGAGGAACTCACGCAACTGCTGGCGCGTATCAGGTTCTCCGACGGGCGCGACCGGGTCTGGTTCGTCGGCGACCTGGTCAACCGCGGACCGCAATCGCTGCAGACGCTGCGGCTGGTGCGCGGACTGGCGGACAACGCCACCAGCGTACTTGGCAACCACGACCTGCACCTGCTGGCGGTGGCCATGACGGGCGCGAAGCTGCGCAAGAGCGATACGCTCAGCGATATCCTGCAGGCGCCCGATCGCGAGCAGCTGCTCGAGTGGCTGCAGCAGTTGCCGCTGGCGCATTTCGACCCTGAAGCCGGCGACCTGCTGGTACATGCGGGCGTGCTGCCGCAATGGAGCGTGGCGCAGACGCTGCAGCTGGCCGCCGAGGTGCAGCAGGCGCTGCGCGAGCATCCGCGCGCGCTGCTGTCGGACATGTACGACGACCAGCCCGACCGCTGGCGGGCGGCGCTGACGCCGGCGGAGCGCTTGCGGCTGACGATCAATGCGCTGACGCGGCTGCGCTTTTGCACTGCCGAAGGTCGCGTGGATTTCCGCCAGAAGGGGCGGCCGGAGTCAGCGCCGAAGCCCTGGCTGCCGTGGTTCAGGGTGCCCGAGCGGGCCAGCCGCGATCAGCGCATCGTGTTCGGCCACTGGTCGGCGCTCGGCTATCACAGCGAACGCGGTATCCTCGGCATCGACACCGGCTGCGTCTGGGGCGGCGCACTGACCGCCGTCAACCTGGACGATCCGGAAGCCCCGCCCGTCAGTGTACCGAGTCGTCAGCCGCGCTCCAGCGGAGAGTGATCTGCGCCGTGTCGGCGTGCACGGCGCTCGGCGGCAGCTGCAGCACCTCCGGCGCGCCCTGCGCCGGCACCTGATAAATCACGCGCTGCGCGCCATCGACCGTAAGCAGGCCGAACGTTCCCGGAAATACCCGGAATTCCAGCCGTACCGGCCAGCCGTGCGCCTTGATCGGCGTCAGGGTGGCAGCGCCTTCAGCGCCCACGGCGCCCAGATCGAGCAGCAGCGTGTTGCGATCCCAGAACTGCACGATCGCCGTGGCCGCGAGCGGCGCGTCCGGCACGATCGTCAGTTCGTGCACCGGTTGCGGCGGCGGCGGCGGCCGGCGCTTCCACGGCCAGTGCAGGGCGCACGCCGACATGCTAAGCGACAGCACCGCAACCAGCCCCGGCAGCGCCACCCACCGCGACAGCGTCAGCACACCCGCAACGTGGCGCGTCCGGCCACGGTGACTGTTAGTGATCATGCATGTGGATCATGTGGGCGATAATCGACGTCCAGGTCGGCCAGGCGCATTCGCCAGCCCCAGGCATTACGCTTACCATACGCGAACTGGCCACCAGCCTTTGCATATTGTCAGAAATCATCGACATGCGCGCCCTCATGCCCATCAACATCACCCAGTGGATTGACGCCAATCGTCACCTGCTGCGGCCGCCGGTTGGCAACAAGGTGGTCTACCAGGACGGCGAGTTCGTCATCATGGTGGTTGGCGGTCCGAATGCGCGCAAGGACTTCCACGTCGACCCGGCGGAGGAGTTCTTCTACCAGCTCGAGGGGCAGATGCTGCTGCGGGTGGTGGAGGACAACGGCATCGTCGATCTGCCGATGCGCGCCGGGGAAATCCTGCTGCTGCCGGCGCACGTGCCGCACTCCCCGCAGCGCTTCGCCGACTCGGCCGGCCTGGTGATCGAGCGCCGGCGCCGTCCCGGCGAGCTCGATGGCCTGCAGTGGTATTGCGAGCGCTGCCAGCGGCTGCTGTACCAGGACTTCTTCGTGCTCACCGACATCGAGACGCAGTTTCCGCCGGTGTTCGATCGGTTCTTCGGCAGCCTGGCGCTGCGCACCTGCAAGCACTGTCACGCCGTCATGGAACCGCCAGCGCCGGTCCCCCCGCATGGCCCGCAATGAGCGCGCGCAGTGGGCGCAGCTGCACATCGACGGTGTCGCGCTGCTGGCGGATCTTGCGGCCGGCGCGAGCCTGGCGCGGCTGCTGGATTTCTCGGGTCCACAGCTGCGCTGCTTCGGCGCGCCAGCCGCCCGCAGCAAGCCGCTGGCGGTCGGTGAGTTCAGCGGCCGGGTGGACCTGGGGGCGAGCTGCAATTGCAGCGTCCTCACGCTGGTGCCGCATGCCAACGGCACTCATACCGAAGGCGTGGGCCACCTGACGACTGAGCGCGTCGACGTACAGGCAGTCATGCCGCGGCGCCTGCTCATCGCCACGCTGCTGACGCTCGAGCCGGAAATCGCCGGCGACAGCGACGAGGGCAGCGCGCCGGCAGCACTGCCGGATGACCTGCTGATCACGCGCGGCGCCATCGAGCGCGCCTGGCCGCCGCCGCCGTCCCCACGGCTGCAGCCACGCGCGGCGATCATCCGCACGTTGCCGAACCAGCGCGACAAATTCACCGGCGACAGCGCCGCGGCGGCACCGTTCCTGTCGCTCGAGGCCGCCCACTGGCTGGTCGGTCGCGGCATCGACCACCTGGTGCTCGATGTGCCCTCGGCCGATCGCAGCAGCGACGGCGGCGCGCTGGCCGCGCACCGCATCTTCTTCGGCCTGCCGCCGGGCAGCCGCTTGCAGCGCGAGTCACGGCGGCCCGACAGTACCATCACCGAGCTTGCCTATGTCCCCGACACGGTCGTGGATGGCTGGTATTTCCTGTCATTGCAGTCCCCGGCAATCAGTGGCGATGCGGTGCCGTCACGGCCCGTGGTCTACCCGTTGCGTGCGGCATGAGCCACAGCGCCGAACGCGCACCTGAGCCTCAATTTGCGCACCGGCTCGAGTGGGCGCGCGCGCAGGACGCCGCCGATGCGCTGGCACCGCTGCGCGCACGTTTCTCGCTGCCGCGCGACGACCAGGGCCGGCCGCTGCTGTATCTGTGCGGTCACTCGCTCGGCCTGGCGCCGATCGCGGCGCGCGCCATGATCGAAGCCGACATCGGCCAGTGGGAACAACGTGCGGTGCTCGCGCACGAGCACCCGGAGAGCGACTGGATTGGCTACGCCGAGCGGCTGCAGCCGCCGCTGGCGAGCATCGCCGGCGCGCACCCGCACGAGGTGGTGGCGATGAACTCGCTCACCGTCAACCTGCACCTGCTGCTGGCGAGCTTCTATAGGCCGCAAGGCCCGCGGCGCGCGATCCTGATCGAGGCCGGCGCGTTCTCCTCCGACCGTCACGCGGTGGCATCGCATGTCCGCTGGCACGGCTTCGACCCGGCGGTCGAGCTGATCGAACTGTCGCCGACGGCGGGCGAGGACCTGCTTCGCATCGAGGACATCGAGGCGCGGATCGCGGCCTTGGCCCCGCGCCTGGCGCTGGTGCTATGGCCTGGCGTGCAATACCGCACCGGCCAGCTGTTTGATCTCGGCCGCATTGCGCGCGCGGCGCATGCGGCCGGCGCCACTGCCGGCTTCGACCTGGCGCACGCGATCGGCAACGTGCCGCTGGCGTTACATGACGACGATGCCGATTTCGCCGTCTGGTGCAGCTACAAGTACCTGAACGCCGGACCCGGAGCGATCGGCGGCGCTTTCGTGCACCAGCGGCATCTGCAGCGCGGCGATTTGCCGCGCCTGGACGGCTGGTGGGGCCATGAGGCGCGCACCCGCTTTGCGATGTCGCCGACATTCACCGCCGCGCACGGCGCCGCCGCCTGGGCGGTCAGTAATCCGCCGATCTTCTCCGCCGCGCCGCTGCGCGCCTCACTGCAGCTGTTCGTGGAGGCCGGCATCGGCGCGCTGCGCGAGAAGTCGCTGGCGCTGACCGCGTACCTGGCGTCCCTGGTCACGCAGCTGGCCGGCGAGCGCGCGAGCATCGTCACGCCGGACGATCCGGCACAGCGCGGTTGCCAGCTGTCGCTGCGCATCGCGCGCGCACCCGCGGATGGCGTGGCGCTGTTGCGGGCGCTGTTGGCGTGCGGAGTGGTGTGCGACTGGCGCGACCCGGACATCCTGCGGCTGGCGCCGGTGCCACTGTACAACAGCTTTGAAGACGTGCTGCGCGGCGCCTGGACGCTGTGCGAACTGCTGCCGCGGGGGCGCTGATGCCCGACGGCGCACGCCAGCCCGCCTACACCATCATCGGCGCCGGTCCGGTCGGCGCGCTGATGGGGCTGATGCTCGCGCGCCGCGGCCACAGCGTGCGACTGATAGAGCGCCGCGCCGATCCGCGCCACGCGCCAGCGGAACGTGGCCGCTCCATCAATCTGGCGCTGGCCGCGCGCGGCCTCGCAGCGCTCGCGCACGCAGGCCTCGCCGCCCGCGTCGCGCCCGAGCTGACGGCGATGCCGGGCCGCATGCTGCACGATGAGCACGGTGCGCTGCAGTTCCTGCCCTACAGCCGCAACCCGCACGAGGTCATCTATGCGGTCAGCCGCGAGCGCCTTAACCGCCTGCTGGTGGAGGCGGCCGCCGAACAGCCGCTGATCGAGCTGCGCTTCAACACGCGCTGCGTCGCGCTCGACCCGCAGGCCGGGTCGATGCAGCTGCGCGACGAACGCGCCGGCAGCGCCAGCTGCGAGACTTTCCAGCTGCTGCTGGCCGCCGATGGAGCCGGCTCGGCAGTGCGTGCCGCGCTGGCGGCGCAAGGCCTGGCGCGCGTCAATGAACAACCGCTGGCGCACGACTACAAGGAGCTGGCGATCGCGGCCCTGGCCAATGGCGTCGCAATCGCCAGCGCCACCAGTGGCTTCGTCAAAGGTGCTGGCTACGCGTTCGAACCGCACGCGCTGCACATCTGGCCGCGCGGCGGCTTCATGCTCATCGCCCTGCCCAACACCGACGGCAGCTTCACCGCGACGCTGTTCCTGCCGCGCCACGGCGCGCATGGCTTCGACCACCTCGCGCACGACGACGACGTGCGCAGGTTCTTCGCGCAACAGTTCGCGGACGCCGCCGTCGCAATTCCGGAGCTGGTGCAGCAGTTCGCGCAGCATCCGCAAAGCCAGCTCGGCACGGTGTACTGCGACGGCTGGCAGGCCGCCGGCCGGGTGCTGCTGCTGGGCGACGCGGCGCATGCGATCGTGCCGTTTCATGGCCAGGGGCTGAACTGCGGCTTCGAGGACTGCCGACTGCTGGATACCCTGCTGGCCGCCCAAAGCGCGCCCGCGGATGTGCTGTCCGAATTTGAACGGCGGCGCCGGCCCGACACCGACGCCATCGCCGCGATGGCGCTGGAGAACTACGTCGAGATGCGCGACGGCGTGCGTTCGGCGCAGTTCGCCGCGCGCAGTCGGCTGGCCGCTGAACTCGAGCGCGAGTTCCCGGGCCGCTTCGTCCCGCGCTACTCGATGGTGATGTTTCACCCCGAGATACCGTACGCCCTTGCGCAGCGGCGTGGCGCGCAGCAGGAGCAGGTGCTGGACCGGCTGGCCGAGCGCTGCGGCTACCAGGCCCTGTCCCCCGCTGCCCGCGACTATGCGCGCGAGCTGCTCGACGCCGCCGGTCTTTAGGCGCCGCCGGTGTCTCGACGGCGCCGGTGTGTAGACAGCGCCGGTCTTCAGTGGAGTAAGACTTCCATGTGGATATTCAAGTACCTCAAGACGCTCCTCAGGAACCTGATGCTGCCGCCCGCCGGTCCGCTGCTGCTGGCGATTGCAGGTGCACTGCTGCTGCGCCGCCGTCCGCGACTGGCGCGCGTGCTGCTGGCGCTGGGCCTCGGATCGCTGTGGTTGTTTACCTTGCCAGTCGTGGCCGACGTGCTGACGCGCGTCGCCTCGCACTTCCCACCGCTGGATATGGTGCAGCCGGTCGACGCCCAGGCGATCGTGATCCTGGGCGGCGGCGGCCAGCGTGCCTACGCGCCGGAGTATGGCGGTCCGGCCGCCGAGCCGTTGCTGCTGGAGCGGCTGGCATATGGCGCCTACCTCGCCCGCAGCAGCGGACTGCCACTTCTGGTCACGGGCAACGGCATCGAGGCCTATGCGATGCGCGCAACGCTGGCGCGTAATTTTGGCGTCCCGGTGCGCTGGATGGACGATCGCGCCTACGACACGTTCGACAACGCGCGCAACTCGGCGCGACTGCTGCGCGCCGACGGCGTGCAGCGCATCGTGCTGGTCACCAGCGCCACTCACCTGTGGCGGGCGACGCATGAATTCACCGCCGCCGGACTGCAAGTGATCCCCGCGCCCTCGGGCGTGCTGGCGGTGCGCGACCAGGGTGTGTATCGCTACCTGCCGGACTCGATGGCGCTGGTGCGCTCCTACCTGGCGACCTACGAATTGCTTGGCGAGCCGGTGCGCGAGTTGTTGGCGCTGACGCATCTGCGGCGCCAGTAGGCGCCAAAGCTAGGTGGCATCAGCCGCAGCGCTCGCCAGCTCGCGGCCCTTGCGCAGCACGCCGATATTGAAAAACGCGTAATAGCCGAGCAGCAACCCGAACATCGCCACGGTCAGCGGACTTTTCTGGTACGCGTCGAACGGATTCTGGTCCGATGGCGCCAGCACATCCGGATTGAAGTGCTGCAAAGTCAGGAAGCGGAACAGCACACGCCCGACAAATAGCGCCGTGACAAACAGGCCGATGTAGGTATGCGGTGTGTAGTAGTTACCCTCCGGCGTGGCTTCAAATTTCGTGTGTTGCAATCCAAGATAGCCCAGGGCCACGCCGCAGACCGCGCCGCAGGCCAAGGCACCCAGCAATTCCATGTTGCGCGCACAGGCGAACAGCACCAGTGCGCCGATCAGCGCCATGATCGCAACGCGAAACTGCAGGCGGCCGACCTTCAGTGCCTGGCGACCGAAATTACGCCGCACGCGGCGATAGATCGCCCACACCAGCAACGCGCTCAGCAGCACCGGGGTGATCAGCGTCTGATCCACTATCGTTAATGGCCGGGTTGATGGCCGGGCTAATGACCGGGTTGATGACCGCGCTGGTCGCCGGGTCGATCACCGGGCGCGTCGTCCAGTCGCGCCCGGTGGGTGGAACGTGTCGCGAGGCGGCTCAGGCGCCGGGCTTCTGCGCCCACACCGTACACCAGCCGCCGGCTGCCACCGACTTGCCGGGATAGATATTACAGGCAGCGCGCGCGTCCCCAGCCTTGCCCTGGTACTGCACGCAGGTGGAGCACTTCTGGGTGGGCTTATGCGTCGGGTGGGCGGCATTATCGACTGTGCTGGAATCATCGACATAGCCGAGCGCCTTGGCGCTGGGATCGGCACTGGTCAGGGGCACCAGCGCTGCGGCAGCGCTCGCGGTCAGCACGCGGCCGCCGGCCAGTACGGCGACGGCGCCGGCAGACAGCAGCTTGATCAGTGTGCGACGGGAAGCATTCTCATCGTTAATCACTTCGGTTCTCCATGCTCAGGTGTGGCCAACTGGACGTGGCGGATGAAATGGATTGTGAGGTCACGCGGCTAAACGCGACCTGAACTACCTCGCCGCGGCGACCGACGTCGCCCCTCGCGGCTTGCGCCAACGATAGCGCAACGCAGCAATGTGGGCCACCAAGGCGAGGCTGAGGGCCAGCGCCGTATACACCCAAGGATCCCCGGCAATCAAGAGGTGGGCTGCGGACAGCAGTCCCGCCGCGGCGGCCAGGTTTGCCAGCACGTCGGGGGTGCCGAGCGACTTGTGGCCCCCGGCGCGTAGCGCCAGCAGCGCCGCCAGCTCCAGCACAACGATCAACAATGCCAGGTCAATAACGCGCCCGGAACGGACGAACTCAGGCATCGTTCAGTGGTCGTATCGCCCGCGCAGCGCATCCACCGTCACATACACTGTATTTCTCACCGCGTTACGCAGGCCACGTACCATAGCCAATAGCAGATTCATGGTGCTCCGCTCCCCGAGGATATCTTGTACGCTCATGTCGGATTTAACCTCACTACCGCCAGATTCAGCGCCGCCGCGTAGCTGACCCACACCAGGTAGGGTGACAGCAGCCAGGTCCCCAGCCGCGTCCCGCGCCACAGTGTCGTCATCAGCAGCACGATCGACAGCCACAGCAGACCCACTTCCAGCAGTGCCCAATCGGGCCGGTGCAGCCGGAAGAACAGCGCGCTCCAGAGGACGTTCAGCAGCGCGTTGATGGCGAAATAGCCGCATAGCGCGAAGCGCGCGCCGCGCTGCGGCAAGGCGCGCCAGCCATACGCCCCGGCCAGTGCGGCGGTGGCAAATATCAGCGTCCAGGCGGGTCCGAATAGCGCGTCCGGTGGCTTCCACGGCGGCATCCTGAGGTTCAGGTACCACGGCCCCAGGTCGGTCATTAGCAGCCCGATCATCGCCACCACGATCGCCGCGCCGGCTGCCGCCAGGATCGGTCGGCCCGGTGGCGCGGCCATGGCGTTCATACGCGTGCCACCCCGAGCAGGTGCGCCATGTCCTTCAGGAATATGCGCAGGTGCGCGCCCGGCTGCGCGCGCACCAGCTTCTTGTGCAGGTACGCCTGCCACGTCAGGCGCTGCACGTCCGGATCGCGGCAGATGCTGACGAACCGCTCGCGCCGCTTGTCGCTGCTGTACCAGAACCACTGCATCATGCCCAATACCCAGAACACGCGACCGTGCTCGCGCATGAAGCGGCGCCGCGCCTTGCGCAGCACCGCGGGCTTACCGCAGCTCAGGAACTCGTCCACGCTCTGCGCCGCCAATTGGCCGCCGAACATCGCGTAGTAAATCCCCTCGCCCGACGCCGGAGCCACCACGCCGGCGGCGTCGCCTGCCAGCACCACGCCGGCCCCATCGTCCCAGCGGCGTAGCGGCCGCATCGGGATCGGCGCGCCTTCGCGCCGCACCGTCGCCGCGCCTGTCAGGCCAGCCTCGGCGCGTAGCACCGCGGTCGCGCGGCGCAGCGAAAAACCTTTGCGTGCGCTGCCCACGCCCACGCTGGTGGTCGCGCCGTGCGGGAACACCCAGCCGTAGAAATCCGGCGATACGCGGCCGCAGTAAAAGATATCGCAGCGGCGCGCATCGGCGTCCGGCGGCGAGTTGATGATCTCGTGGTAGGCGGCCACGTACTTGACCTTGCCGGCATCCGGAATGCGCTGGCGCGCGACCGCCGAGTTTGCGCCGTCGGCGCCGATGACCGTGCGCGCGCGCAGCGTGAACTCCGCGGCACGCGGCTCGCGGGCAGCACCTGCAGCGCTGTCGGCGGTCTCGGCGCGGTTGGCGCTATCGGCGCTATCGGCGCGGTATGTGACCGTGTACTCGCCGTTGGGCTCGCGCTGCACGGACTGGAAATCGCCGCTCTGGCGCGTACAGCCGGCCAGGCGCGCACGTTCGCGCAGCCACTCGTCGAACACCTCGCGATCGACCATGCCGACAAAGCCGGATTCGATCGGCATGTCGACCTCACGGGCGCTGGGCGACACCATGCGTGCGCGGTCGATGCGGGCCACCAGCAGATGATCGGGAATCTCGAACTGGCTCAGCAGGCGCGGCGGAACCGCGCCGCCACAGGGCTTGATGCGCCCGGCACGGTCGAGCAGCACCACCCGGCGGCCGGCGCGAGCCAGCTCACACGCGGCAGTCGCGCCCGACGGACCACCGCCCACGACCACGACATCCCACAGGGTGTCGGGGCTGGCCATCATTTTCTCTGCAGTGCTCATGAAGCGACCCTCAATTCAGCGCCCACTCCGGGCTGCACAGTCACGCTGCCGGCGGCCGCTGCAAGTCGCAGCGCCCATGAGCAGGCCACCAGGAACAACACCGCGTCCAGGCACAGCACCAGGCTGTAGGCGGCTGGCGCCGTGCCGAGCAGCCGCCGCGACAGATCAACAGCGCCACCGGCACCCACACCGCCGGCGGCGAAAGCAATGGCCTGGGTCGCGCCCCACAGACCCATGTGCAATCCCTCGCGTCCTCGCCCGCCGGCAGCGCTCAGGTCCATCATCACGCCCAGCGCCGCGACGGCGAAGGTCCCATTGGCGACGCCGAGCGTGAAGGCCGCGATCGTCAGCCCGCCCGGCCGACCACTGCCGGCAATCAGTGCCAGCGCGCCGACCGCGAGTGCCGAACCGGCGGTGCCAGCGACCATCCAGCGCTGCGCAAAACGCGTCGTCGGCCTTCGGCGCAGCAGCGCGGCGGCGACCAGCGCCAGCATCCCGAGCAATACTCCGGCGTTCTGCAAGCCGGCCAGTCGCGCGCTATCGGCCGGCGGGAAGCCAAATACCAGCCCTGCGAACGGCTCGAGCAGCAGTTCCTCGGCACTGAAGGCGAACATCGCGGCAAACAGGAACAGCGTGAAGCGCCGCGCCCGCGTCTCGCCCCACAGCTGGCGGCAGGCGGCGCCAAATCCGGGCTGGTCGGCGCGCGCCGTGGGAAGCGATGGCGCGGCTGCGGTACGCGATTCCACCCGCCGCACCGCAATCCACGCCAGCAGGAACGCGAGCGTGCACGCGACCGCGAAGACTTCTACCAGCCGCTGCGGGGAATACGGCCGCAGGAAATGGCCGGCGATGCCGGCACTGCAACTGAAGCCCGCGATCATCATGATCCATACCAGCGCCGCGGCCAGCGGCCGGCGTTGCGGTGCGATGCGCTTGGTGAGCAGTGCGAGATTGGCAGTGCCCGCGGCACCGACGCCGATGCCGATCGCCAGATAGGCGAGCGCGGCCAGGAGCACGCCAGCTACCAGGCTGGTGCGCATCAGCGCCACGGCGATGGCCGCGGCAACGCCGCCTGCGGCGAGGATCGCCATGCCGCCGATGATGCGCGGCGTGCAGCGGCCGCCGGCATCGACCCGATAGCCGACGTGCAGTCGCTGCAATTGCACCAGGTAATGGGCGGCAACCAGCGCTGCCGGCAGCAATGCCGGCAACGCCAGTTCCACCACCATGATGCGATTGAGCATGGAGGTGGCGAGCACCACGATTGCCCCCAGCGCGGTCTGCACCAGCGCCAGCCGCAGCATGCCACCCCAACTCAACGTGTTCCCGGATGTGTGGGCCATGCGGCGACGCCTTCAGGACAGTGGCAGCGATCGCAGGGCAAACGCGCTCAACAGCATGCCCAGCACGTAGAGCGTGATGCCGGTGCCGTTGTACCAGGGCGCCAGCTCGCGCGGCCGTTCGAGCAGGCGGCCCATCAGCAGTACCTGCACGATCAGCAGCAGGCTCACGCCCAGCGCGGCCTCGTATAGCCGCCAGACCAGCAGCAGCAGCAGCACCGCGACCTGGGCCAGCGCCATGGTCCAGCAGGCAAACTCCGCGGCCCGCTCGACGCCGAGCTTGACCGGCAGCGAGCCGATGCCCATGCGTCGATCGCCGCCGACCGATTTGAAATCGTTCAGGGTCATGATGCCGTGGGCGCCGGCGCTGTAGAGCGCAGCGATCAGGAGCACGTGCCCGCTCGGCACCACGCCGCTTACCACTGCCGCGCCGGTGAGCCATGGCAGGCCCTCATAGCAGGCTGCCACCGCGCTGTTGCCCCACCAGCCGTTCTGCTTCAGCCGTATCGGCGGTGCACTGTAGAGCCAGGCCAGCAGCAATCCGAACAGCGTCGCGCGAAATGCAAACGTGCCCAGCGGAATGGCTGCCACCGCGCTCAGCAAGGTCCAGCCGATCGCTATGTACAGGCCCCAGCGCCCGGGCACGCGTCCTGAAGGAATGGGACGATTCGGCTCGTTGAGCGCATCGACTTCGCGGTCGAACCAGTCGTTGACCGCCTGGCTGGTGCCACACACCAGCGGACCGACCAGCGCGACGCCCAGCACCACCTGCCACCACGACAGCGCCGCTCCGCGCGAAGCGCAGACGATGCCGCAGCCGAAAGCCCACATCGGTGGGAACCAGGTGATCGGCTTGAGCAGCGCCAGCGCAGCGAGCGCATCAGGAAAGGAATCGACCGGTTTGAGAGCTTCAAGTCGTGCCATGGTGTAAATCTAGACCTCACACTTTTAAGTGTCAATCAAGACTTACACATGAGCCGCATGGCGGCTGGGATTGGCGCCGCGCGCGCGGCCGCCAGCAAATCGTCAATCGCCGTTGTCAGTCGCCGTCATCGCTGCCACCCACCACGGCGCCGCCTGGGCCGCCGATATCGGCGATTCCATGGCGATGCAGCTTGGCGTACAAACCTTGGCGGCTCAGCCCCAGGATCTCGGCCG